>Ga0228536_1001059_pt1 | contig 33006 bp, 30 predicted proteins | sample SJ1Smetagenome_FD_168611 | JGI IMG/M metagenome (GOLD analysis project Ga0228536, IMG submission 168611) | Enriched culture of PCE-dechlorinating microbial communities from Ithaca, New York, USA - SJ1.S | ecosystem: Engineered > Modeled > Simulated communities (microbial... > Unclassified...
CCTGCTTCTTTTTATGAAGCCTTTGAGCCAGAGGAAGCCCTTCGCCTGACCAATCGCTTCGAGTTTCATTACACACCCAAACACGGCAGTTGGCTTAATATGGCGGAGATTGAGTTGAGCGTCCTCAACCGCCAATGCCAATGGGGAACGTGATCCTTGCCACACCTGATTCCCAGGGGCGGATCGTGCACGTCGTGGAGGCCTACCAGAACCTGTCAAAAATTGGCGGGGCTTATGGGGTTTCGGTGAACAGGCTGGTGGAGCTCAACGGCATCACCGTGGAAACACCGCTTCAGGTCGGGCAAAGGCTGCTGATAAAAGGTCCGGATCAGACCTCCACCCCCACGCCCTTGCCGCTTAGCCCACTGCAAAAGCTCACCCCGGCTGCAGATGGCAAGTATTACCACACGGTCACTGAGGGACAAACCCTGGTATGGATCGCTGGGTTGTATGGTGTCACCTATACTGACCTGATGGAATGCAATTACCTCAACGCGTCGAGCATAATCTATCCGGGGGAAAGACTGCTGCTGCAAGTCACCCCGCCAGCAACCAACACGCCCACGCCTGCACCAGCAACTGAGACGCCATTGCCAAGCCCCACAGCCACGCCCAGCCCTTCACCCACGGCAACGCGGCTCTTCTTGCCAACATCCACCGCCAGCGAAACTTCGGCAGAATTGGGTGTGGCAGAAAAGTCAAACAACTGGCTCTTGCTCCTGGCCGCGGCAGCCGTTGGAGTGGCGGTATATCTTGTTTTCAGGTCGAAAAAAACTGGAATATCTCCCGAGTGATTCTGGTTATAAATTAAATTCAGATAAGCCAGGATGGACATAAAAAAGCCACCGGTTGGTAAACGCGGTGGCTATCGTGATATATTTCGAAATCATTTACGCTGCATCAAAAACAGTGTGCGTTTTGATCCTTCAACCAGTTTCTCTTCAAGTAGTAAGAAATGCTGCTCAAAAGCTTGTCTGAACCCGTCGAGCGTGTAATCCGGAAAAATATCCAACCGTGAAGCAAGCAGCCGTTTCACCTGTGAGTCTTCCTTGGGAACAAATTCAATGATCAGGTATTTTCCCAAATCTTTGAAGTATGAAGCTACTTTCACCAGGGGGACATTATTAGCAATTGCCAAATGATGAATGAGAGCCAGCGCCATCACCAGGTCCACAGGTCCGCGGGCTTGCATGGAGCTGCGCTCAGCGTTATGCCACCCCAGATCTGGTGAAGGATTAGTCAGATCCATTACCAACGGCAGCATGCACTTTTCTTTGTTCTTTTTTACCAGGTCGTAATTTTGCTGCACAGCCCCTGGGTCGATATCAAATGCTACGGTAGGGATTCCCATATCGCTGGCAACACGACTGAATTCACCAGTATTTGCCCCAAGATCCCAGACGGTTTTTGGAGAAACTTGGCTCACAAAACTGCGCACCAGATCCCTTTTTGCTTCAAAGGAACTTTCGGTGTAGTTATTGTCCTGATAGTAATCAGCCCATTCTGTTTCAATGGTTTTGACATTAAGCGAGCGGACTGTGGAGAGCAAGCTGTCAAATAGTGCGAGCATGGTTGATTTGGTGAACTTGCCCTTGCTTACAACCTCTTGCTGACTAACATTTTTATCGGCATACTTTTTTTGTGAGCGGGCGTGGAGGTGGATGTGGGTCGATAATCCAAAGCTCAACTTGGTACTGGCAGGGAGAAGTTTACTCGCAAGATCAAGCGGAATACCATCAATGTGATTTTTTAGTAGCTGCCCAAGGCGGATATCGGTCTTTGCCATGAGTGCCAATGGTGCCAGGAAGTGTTGACAAAACTGTTTATAGGCTATCCAAGGCATGCCTTCTTCGTATTTCTCGAACGACAAGGTGTCAATAAATATCGGTCTTCCATGTTGGAACTGGATATTGTAAGCACTGGCATCTTTAAGGCTCATGCCAAACTCAAGCGCCCGGAGTGCAATTGCCAGGGTCAGAATGGCAGCATCCTTCAACTGGTTAAAACACCATTCGTAGGGGTAAGAAATGAAATCAATGTTCTCGGGCTGAATGACTTTGTAAGCAATTTTTGGTCGTGGCGCAAGGGCAAGGTCAACTTCTTTGTGGGCTACCAGAGTTCTCGACTTGTTTAGCTGATCATACAGACCGGAATTCATCAATAAGTCATATTCTTCCTGATATTTTTGGTTAACCTGACGATATAACTTGCCCTCGTGCTTAAACATAAAACCACTCGGATCTCTAAACGATCCGCTTAAGTTTTCAGTCATATTTCACCCCTCCTGAATGGGTAGTTTTGAAAGTCAAAGAATAGTACCGAATAAGCTATTCTTTGGTCGAATCGGATTCCGATGCTACAGCTGTAGGATCATCGGTAATAATCTCTGTTGAATCCTCTACAGAAGCATCGCTTGCCTTTTTTCCAGTAAAGAATGCTTTTATGTTTCTCCAAAAAATTCGGATAGCAACACCCGCGCCAAGAAGAGCAGCTAAAACGATCTGAATCAACATACTTCCAGTGCCAGGATCGAGATATTTTTTTGGAGCACCACTAATTGCAGAGTTAAATATAATGTGGATCATACTCACCACTCCTGTAATAGATTCTTATTTATGAGAATATTATACACGTTTTATTCAACCGGCACATCAACGCCAAAGGCACAATCAAACACGACAGGAAATGTGTTGATCGGATTGAAGTCATCAGATAATGTTATCTTTTCGCAACCTGGAAGCAACATCGCATTTAGGATCGAGGTTTTGTATTCTTCGTCAAACCCTTCCAGAATTTTACTGCCCAAGTTAGAGGTTCCTTTATTTCTTGCGCCATGATCTGATTGCAATATAATAATTGGAAGATCGTCAGCAGGATATTGAGAGAGAATATTATTCACTAGTTTTTCAGCTATATTAATAGCAAATTTATAATTTCCAAGATAATAATCCCAATTTTGGTGGTAGGCTGGTTCTACAATATTTCCATTCTCGTCAAACATAAATGGCATATGTGGAATCATCAAATGAGCGTAAACAAAAATCGGTTGCTCTGATTTCTCTAACTCTCCCATCTCCGAAACCGTGAAATAGATCATGTTTTTGTGTTTTTGGAGCTCAGGATTATGTATTTTATACAAATCTTCGAATACCAAGAGCATTGTCTTGTCCGCGACAATCGATCCATAATCATCAAACAAAGAGCCTGAAGAGTCTGAATTCATGGATTCAGGGTCGTTCTCATAATTTATATCAGCGATTATTGATGGCTTAGCTGGATAAGCAAAAGACACTTTTGTCTCATCAAAAACAATCGTTGTGTAACCTCGAGCTTTAAGAAACTGCATTGCTCTGTTGTCTGAAATGTCTTTAAAATATGTATCGCTGTACTCTCCCCCTAATGGATAGTTTCTATAATTTAAGCGACTCGCCATCTGATGCAATGTGTCGATTGAACTGGCGTGGCTATTATCAGTAACCTGAAACCCCTTTTCCTCCAAAATTTTCACGAACTCATCCACTCCCTCAAAGCCCCAATATTCCTTCATGGGTGGAAAACCAGAAAACTCATCAAATATAATGTAATAAATATCAGGCGAGTCGACTTGGCTATTTGGATTATCAATCGTGATTTCCCGACCAGAATTTAATGAGTTATTGATCTTCGCAATTTCTGTTGGAATAATGACTATCAAGTTATATGCGATTAATATCGTGAGAATAAAGGAAAGGATCTGCCAAACTTTTTCAATTAGCACATCACTGAATCGATTAATTACTAAACTGACCGTAACACTAATCAATAGATAGAGCGGGAGAAGACTGTAGTGGGTAACCTGAAACGCATCAAACTGAACTAATTTTGAAAAAAGAAGTCCATATACATTGAAGAAAATCAGGAAGATTGCTGATGAGATAGCAGAATAGTAATCAACTTTTCTTTGAATAGCAGAATAAGAAATAAATGTAAGTAACCCTAGTAAGGCTTGAAACCCAATCATCCTGATCCAACTCGTAATTTGAAGAATGTGAGCATTCTCGGCGTAAACTACTGTCGCAGGGTATATTGAGATGAGAATGGGTAGTAGGACCGCTATAGGTTTTTTGATTTTCACAATCAATGCTGACATATTTTTCGTTCGCTTCATTTAAGAGTGGTTGAATTATTAGTTTTTTCAATATACTTATCAGACATTAACAGGAACTGCTGTCCCTCTTCATCTTCGAAAAGAATTCCAATTTTGTAAATACCCGGCAGAATAGAATTTTCATCGAAGATCGCTTGAAAGCCAGACCCGACTAAATTCATGTCTAAGTTAGAGAAATGTGCCTGAACTCCGTTCCTTACAACTCTGGCAACTTCCAAGGTATATTGGGACTTTTCAGAAATTAAGATGATTGACCTTTGATAGTCATCTGGAGATTTCAACCTATCAGAGGTCAGAAAAGCCCAACCCCAAAGCTTAACCTGGTTTGCACCATATTCAAGGCTTTCATCTAATCCATCGATATAGGAATGTCCATCCAACGTTACTTTATCCATCAGTTCCTTGTTGGGTGCTTGAGCAAAGCCTTGACTTTTGATCCAATTTACAAAAAATGGCCCAAAAAGGAAGTTGGCAACTGATAAAATCCAGACCATGTAGAATAGGATCTTGGTCTTGGTCTTGTTCTTATTGTTTACTCTTTTATCTATAGACATTTTCAATCTTCAATCTATTTTTCATTATTTAACCAAGTTTATATACACCTACACACTAAAAACCAAGTATTAACTTTGTCATCTGACGGGTTAGTTTGCTGTTGTTTTCGGGATTGTCATTCATTTTATCTCTCAGCAACTCGATTTTTTCTGTTTGAACTTTTAATGCCTCTAATTCAAAGCTTCTATTATTCTCTATATTTTGGTTGTAGGCTTCGTGTTTTGTATAGATATATTTCAACGCCTCAAGCGTTTGTTCTCTTTGATTAATCATTGAGTTCATTCCGTCCAGATAATAGCGATATTCACATGTCACTCGATTGACATGATAAAAATTATACTCTTTACTTAGTCTAACAAGAAATTCGAAATCTTCGAGCATAGCTTGATTCTCATCGAAGAATCCTACCTTCTCAAAACATTCCCTGGCAACTAACCACGAATGCATAGGGATTCGGTTTGAGACCCAAAGTTGATCTTTATCATATTGCCAGGGTTCGATACCTCTTAACAACACTGGAGATAGACTGGAGTTAGTCTGGAATAATGTTCGGTTGTAATCACTATAAAACATCATACCGTTTTTTGTGAACTGCGCATGGTTGTAAAGCGTGGCAAGGTGCCATGGATAAACTATATCGTCATCGTCTAAGAAGGCCACCCACTTGGTGTTTGAATTGAAAACACCAGCATTTAAGGCGGGGGTTCGTCCTTTTGAGTTTTCATGGTTAACATAAGTGATCGGGAAGTGTCGGGAATAAATATCCACTAGATCTTGTACACTCTCCCCGCCATCATTCACTAATACTACTTTAAAATCCCGGAAGTTCTGATTAGCCAGGCTGGTAAGGGCGTTCTTAAGCAGATGCTTTCGATTTAGCGTGCGAACAATTACACTAATCTGTGGATTTTGCGTTTTCTCACATGGCACTCGTAATGACCTTGCCAACCTCCCGGTTTTAAGGAAGAATCGTTCCCGATTTAATTCCATATGGTCACTATGCACGATCTTATTTTCCTTGAAAGTAATTGATCCGTGATGAAAAACAAACGCGCTTTTTGCAATGCCCAGCTTATAACCAGACAGAATCGCTCTCAGGCAGTAATCATCGTCTTCAAAGTTGCCCTTGATGTAATTCTCGTCCAGAAGGCCAATTTGCTCAAACACACTTCTGCGAATCATGACACAAAAGAATACAAGACGGCCAGGCTCATAACAGACATCACGCCCTTTAAGTCCTAAGGCGTAAGTATCGATATCTTCAGGCTTAATATCTTTTGCAGAAATTTCCAATTGAGGGCCTTCACCGACATAATTGGTCACGGGGCTGACAATGCCTAAAGTCGGATTAGTTTCAAATGCCACAACCATGTCGTCAAGCCATCCAGCAGTGGGTAGTGTGTCATTATTCAGAATTACAACATACTGGCCTTTGGCTTTTTGAATTCCAAAATTAACCCCGCCCGCAAACCCAAGATTCTCTTTCATCCGGTAGTATGAAAAATCAGTTCGCTTAAGGCTTTCTTTTTCCATTTCAGCCTGAGTTTCATCAGCCGAGGCATTGTCAACAACAATAACCTCAAAAGTGTGCGTAGAACCTATTTTGTAGACTTTATCTATACACTCATTAGTGTAAGCAATTGCGTTATAAGCAGGAATCACAATGCTAATCTCAATCTCTTTTCCTGAATCTGCTTCATTAATTGCATTTTCAAAATCGCGTGATTGAACAATTTTATTGTGAGCTTTGTTAACCAAAGACCCTAAACCCTCATCACGTAATATTTGGACTGACTTTTGGATGAAATTGCCTTGCGTTCCTTTTGCCTCCATAAATTGCTCTGAATGGGAAAGTGGGTTAATATGGTTAGACTCCGGGAGGATTAGCCTGCCTTCATTCTTTCCATACACCAAATAATGTACTAAAGGATTAATTGTGGCATCTTTAACATCTGGATAGGTCTCAAAGTAGAACGAAGAGCAAAATTTACTGCTCGGGTTTCTTCCTTCAAAACCTCCATAGATATAATAGTGCATTGCGGGGTCCATTCGGCAATCCTTGACATCTGGATAGCGTTCTAAGTACCAATCTTGATCAAACAACTCGGAGTTTCGAATTAGTGCTACCTCATCTTCCCCCACAGATCTGGAAGGCATCACCTCACTGTCAGAATTTGACTGTCTTTTCAAAACCGGCAACTCTCGTCTAGGATTAACACCTTTCATTATTCTCTTTTGTTTGGCAGGTTTAAGGATCATATCCTTGATACCGCCTATTTTCATCGCTAACCGCCAAGTTCGGCTGGCCTCAATAGCGTTTATACGGTACTTATTCCAATTCAATTCTTCCTGCAATTTTTTGCTATCATTTATCAAGGATGTGTTAACTTGCGCCAAATCTTGTAGTTCAATCGCCAAGTTGTCTTTTTCTGAAGATACTTTCCTGAGGTCTTCCTGCAATTTTTTGCTATCATTTATCAAGGATGTGTTAACTTGCGCCAAATCTTGTAGTTCAATCGCCAAGTTGTCTTTTTCTGAAAATACTTTCCTGAGGTCTTCCTGCAATATCAAGATATCTTCCAACATATGCTGACTTTCTTTGTCCCGGAGGTCTGAAAATTCCAGCAACTGTTCACTTACACTAATCAAATCGGGTAAAAACGCAATGGGCTCCCTTTTCTCTTGTTTTACTTTTCTGGTAATACGATCTAATGCAGCTATCCATTTCTGAGAATGATCTCTCATATTCCAATTATTGTAAACATCCTTGTAAGCTTCAGTTGCGATTTTTCTTCGTAAATCACTGTTACTGATCAATTGTTCCAAATATTCAACCCATTCATGGTCCTCAGTTGCTAAAAATCCTGTCCTGCCATGTTGAACAACTCCAGCATAAGGATCAATGTTTGAGTAAACTGCAGGTAAACCCACGGCTGAATATTCAAAGTATTTCAGTGGGCTTTTTGCTCTGTTGAATGAGTTGTCCACCAAGGGAGCGATGGCGATGCCGCCGCTTATCTTCGGTAGCTTCAGTGCAAACTCAGCATAGTTATCTGAAAGCTGAGGAACATACGTTGTTTTTAGCACCTGTCTAATCTCCTCAGGCGGCTCGATACCCACAGAAATTAACTGGATATCCTGATATTTTGAAGACAACATTTTAAAGACTTCTTTGAGTTTGATAAGATCCGGTGCATGCGTAAGCGTACCCATATAAAGTAATTTAAGAGGATCCTCATCCGACCGATCTATCTCCATTGAGTTCCATATATTGTCATCAAGATAGTTGGGTAATATCAAGATTTCTTTATTGTAGGATGAAAGTTGATTCGCAAGGTTCTTGTTGGTCACAAAAATCGCATCAACTCTGAATAAGGCATGGATAAGGGGCACAAGAGCCTTACTGTAGAATCCACTGATCCGAGCTGGATGTTCCTTGGGGAGGTTCAACAAATTGTCATCCAAATCCAGGATAACGGGAATGTTGCTTGTTTCTGCTTCTCGTAGAACAGACTGATAAAGACTTGTGTTTTTTGGGAACTCTCTCTGGATGATAAAAGCTTGGGAATCTTTGGTGCTTTCAAGGTCCAATCTCCCATTTTTTATTCCAATTTTTACTTCGATCCCAGCGTATTGGAGTGGGCCAATTACTCGCAAGTGTTCAACTGCTGTTATCTCAGAGCTTTCAGTAAAAAAAGTGACTTGTTGTACTCTCATTGAAGCGTAAGGTCCTTTATTTAAAATTTATTATCGGACTTGACAGAAAAGCATATGCATTCCTGAGAGAGAACAAGTTTTCTTCGTGAAATAATTCAAGCATTCTTACCTTTTAGTTTCTTGCTTAACCAGCGAAATGGTTTAGTAATTTTCCAGCTTGTACTACTATAGTACTCAACAATCTCGTTATTGGCGAATTTGATTGATTGCTCCAATTCTGCATTCTTTTTAAGAAGGGAATTCAACTCTTGTTCTGTTGCTGCTATTTTTGACTCCAGCCTGGCACAAATAGATTGATCAGATATGCTTCGTTGGCGCAAATCTACATTCTCTTTTTGCAAAAACCAATACTTACGTTCGTAATTGGTTAATAACTGGCTCTTGCTCAAATTCTGCTTAGTGAACAGTGAAGTCCAGGGGGTTATGTAGCTTCCATCAAAGTCCAGCTCTTTGTAGAAACCCTGGAGCGCAAATTCCTTACTCCAATATTCAGGTGACTGGACGTTAATGTGAGTCGCTTCTGTATAATCAAAAGGTGTCGATGAGAAGAGCACCCGGTCAGACGCATTACAAAAATTACCAATCGCTTTGACCGCATCAGCTGTCTGCATGTGTTCAAGCACCTCGATATTGACAATCAAATCATATTTACACTCGAATGGATCTACGATCGACCCCACCTTGCAGTAATCTTTGATTGATTCATGCACATTCGATATGGCATATTTTGAGACGTCTACCCCCCAGGCTTCAACTCCTCTACTGCGCAGGGCTTCTACCAGGAATCCCCAGGCGCAACCAGCATCCAACACCGACTTTGGTTCAAGTTCTTTAACAATTCTTTCAGCAATATTATTAAAGAAACCAAGCCATTGTTCACTACGTTCATATGGATTCCCGCAATCGTGCAAATAATAGTATTCCCCGAAGTTCTCACTCTTTAATTCAATCGACATATCAGGCTCCCATCGTCAAGGCCAACCCAACTTCCCAAGGAGGCAGCCATAAAGCAAATGTTTTCTCTAATTTATCATTGGTCAAAACTGACGCCATCGGTCTGTTCGCTGGTACTTTGAAATCATTGCTTTTTGCGGGTAGCAATTCTTTCACCACATGCTCTTCTTTTTTGGGATCCATTTCCAGAATTGCTTTTGCCCATTCATAGCGACTGCAAGAGCCGCCGCCGGCGCAGTGGTACAAGCCGCCTTTTTCGCTCAGATACCCAAATACATCATCGCGACCCTGAGCCAGAATGAGCGCGGTGATCTCCGCCAACATGCGGGCTGAAGTTGGCCCGCTGATCTGGTCATCCACCACACGCATGACTTCCTGGGTACGCGCCCACTGCAGAACTTTGGTCACGAAACCACCATGGCGCATGGAATAGACCCAACTGGTGCGCAACACCAAATTGACGCAACCAGAAGCTGCAATAGCTTGCTCACCTTCCAATTTGGTCTGTCCATAAACGCTTAAGGGATTTGGGATATCTGTCTCCACATACGGGCTGCCCTTGGTGCCATCAAAAACGTAATCGGTGGAATAATGCACCATTACCGCATTGATCTTTTTGGCTTCTTCTGCCAAAACACCCGGACCGGTGGCATTGATTGCCCTCGCCAGCTCCGGTTCGCTCTCGGCTTTATCTACATTGGTATAAGCGGCAGCATTAATGATGATGTCGGGTTTGACGCTTCTCACAAGCTCGCGCAAACCGGCGCTATCAGAAAGATCCAAATCCGGGTAATCGAGAGCCACAACTTCGCCAAGCGGCGCGCAAGTACGCAGCAACTCCCACCCTACCTGGCCGTTCGTCCCAATCTGTAAGATTTTTTTCATTTGTGCAATCCGTCCATAAATCGCAACAAGTATTGACCATAGCCATTGCTGGCCAATTCTTCAGCATCTTTTCGCAGAGTTTGTTCGTCAATGTAACCCATGCGGTAGGCGATCTCCTCCACGCAGGAGATCATCATGCCCTGCCGGTCTTCCACCGCTTGCACAAACATTGAAGCCTGCAGCAGGGACTCGTGCGTGCCGGCATCCAGCCATGCCACACCGCGCCCAAGCACCTTCACAGAGAGCTCTCCGTCACCCAGATAGCGTTTGTTGATATCGGTAATTTCGATCTCACCACGCGGAGAGGGTTCGAGCTCTTCGGCGTAGCGAACTACACGGTTATCATAGAAATAAATTCCCGGTACGGCGTAATTGGAACGCGCTTTGAGCGGTTTTTCTTCCAGGCTGATGGCTTTGCCGCTGTCGTCAAATTCGACCACACCGTAACGCTCAGGGTCCTTGACCGGGTAGGCAAACACCACCGCACCCTTTTCCTGCTCAGCAGCACTGCGCAAAACCTGCGGCAGCCCATGCCCAAAGAAAATATTGTCGCCCAAAATCAGGCAGACCGAATCGTCGCCGATGAATTCTTTGCCAACCAGAAAGGCATCTGCCAACCCCCGTGGAACTGCCTGGACGGCATATTGGAAATTCATTCCAAGCCGGCTTCCATCGCCCAACAAACGCCGATACTGATCGCTGTCTTCAGGCGTGGTGATGACCAGAATATCCCGAATGCCCGCCAGCATCAGCATGGAGAGCGGGTAGTAGATCATGGGTTTGTCATAAACCGGCAGCAATTGCTTGCTGATCGCCATGGTGAGTGGATAGAGCCTGGTGCCTTTGCCACCTGCAAGGATGATACCTTTCATATTTACGCCTTCCTGCCTGAATAGTTCTTCTGGAGCCAGCTATCGTAATCTGACTGTTTTGTAATTGCTTCGACCCATACGAGGTTGTCCAGATACCATTTTACCGTGTCCACCAAACCCTGGCGCAAATCGTGGCTGGGCTTCCAGCCAAGTTCGTGCTCGATTTTGGCAATGTTGATGTCGTAACGGCGGTCATGCCCTGGCCTGTCAGCCACGTAAGTGATCAACTGATTGTGCGGAGCATAGGCAGAATCTGGCTGCAATTCGTCGAGAATATCGCAGATGGTCTTAACAATTTCGATGTTGGGTGGCTGATTATCGCCGCCCACACAATAGGTCTCACCTGTGCGTCCATTGTTAACGATGCGCAGGATCGCCTCGCAGTGGTCATCCACGTAGAGCCAGTCGCGGATCTGCATTCCATCGCCATAAACCGGCAGGGGTCTGCCATTGAGGGCGTTCAGTATCATCAGCGGGATCAATTTCTCGGGGAACTGACGCGGACCGTAATTATTGGAGCAGTTGCTGATGCTGATGGGAACGCCAAAAGTCGTGTGGTAGGCACGCACAAAGTGGTCGCTGGAGGCTTTAGCGGCAGCGTAAGGCGAACGGGGCGCATAGGGAGTATCCTCCTCAAAAGGCGGCTCTTCGCGCGTCAGGGTGCCAAAAACCTCATCCGTGGAGACGTGGTGGAAACGGGTTTGTTCAAGGGGAACGATCATATCCACCATCCAGGCACGCCGGGCAGCCTCGAGCAGCGTGTAGGTGCCAACGACGTTGGTATCCACGAAGACTCCGGGGTTGAGGATCGAACGATCCACGTGCGATTCGGCGGCAAAATTGATGACCGTATCAATTTTGTGCTCACTGAAAAGTTGATCCAACAGGGGGCGATCGGTAATGCTGCCATGCACAAACAGGTGCCGTTCAGGGTTTGGGAGGTCTTTGAGGTTTTCCAGGCTGCCAGCGTAAGTGAGAGCATCGAGGTTGATGATATTGACGTCCAGGTTCTGCTGCAGCAAATAGTGAATGAAGTTTGAACCGATAAAGCCCGCCCCTCCGGTGACCAGCAAATTTTTCATGTTCACTCCTTGATCATTTTATCTGCCGACCAGCCAAACGGAAAGATTTCCGCCTCGGCTAATGTTGGCGCAGTTGCGTCTTTTTCCGAAAGCGTGGGTTGTTTGCCTTCCACCAACGGCCATTCGATTCCGATTGCGGGGTCATTCCAGAGCAGACCACGCTCCCATTCCGGAGCATAATAATCGGTTGTTTTATAAATGAATTCAGCCCACTCACTCAAGACATAGTAGCCATGCGCAAAACCAGGCGGAATCCAAAGTAGATGGCGGTTTTCGGCTGTCAGAACCGCGCAAACCCATTTTCCAAAAGTTGGGGAGCCCTTGCGGAGGTCTACTGCGACGTCGAAGACCTCACCTATGGCTGCCCGCACCAGCTTGCCCTGCGTTTGGTGGAGCTGATAATGCAGCCCACGCAGGATACCCTGGCTGGAACCAGAATGATTATCCTGAACAAAATCCTGATGCCCGCAAATGGCATCAAACTCGGACTGACGGAAAGTTTCCAGGAAAAAACCGCGATGATCACCAAAGATTTGGGGCTTTATCAAGACGACTTCCGGGATAGCAGTGCGGATGTATTCCATCACAAATTTTCTCCCCGATATGCTGCGATTACCTCATGAGGATTGCCGATTTTTTGAATTACGCCATGATCAATCCAGGCAACCCTGGAACACATTTCTTCCACTTTTGCTAAACCATGGGAAACCATGATAACCGTGGCTCCTTGCTCTTGAAATCTCATCATGCGATCGTTACATTTGTGTTGAAAAGCTTCATCACCAACGCTCAAAATCTCATCAAGAATTAATATTTCAGGTAAATGCGCTGTAGCTACCGAAAAGCCTAAACGCGCGTACATTCCAGAAGAATATGAACGAATGGGGGCTTCAATAAACGTGCCTAACTCAGAAAAATCAACAATCTCATCAAACACTTGGTCCATTTCTTCTTTGCTGTATCCTAACAAAGCCCCGTTTAAGTATATATTTTCACGTCCGGTTAACTCTGGGTGAAAACCCGCACCCAATTCAAGCAGTGGCGCAATTTTCCCATAAGCTCTGACGCGACCTTTGGTAGGCCTTAATACACGGGAAATTACTTTTAGCATGGTGCTCTTCCCGGCGCCATTATTGCCAACTAAACCAAAAACCTCTCCTTTTGTTATTTCCAGGTTTATGTCATTCAGAGCCCAAAAACTTTTATACGATACACGCCGTTGTAATGTTCGAATGGCAAATTCCTTAAATGTGCCGATCCTCTCAGTGGGAACACGGTACTTAACAGCAACATTGTCAAGAATGATCATTGGTTGCATAGAAACAGATTTTTCATTTTCAGAATTAGTCATAAGTTTAGATTCGGTAAGCATATTCGTCCGATTTCGAGGTGAAAAAGAGCCAACCCAAGACTAAAATCCCAATAGCCCAAGCTAATGCTGGCCAAAATTCAGCCATTAAAGGTAATCGTCCTTCATAAATTGACAATCTAAACATCTTCACCATATGATACATTGGGTTAAAACGAAATGCCCAAAGAAGATTTTCTGGAATAATCGTCTCGGGGTAAATAATTGGCGTCAGATACATCCAGGCTGTCAAAAGAATTTGATACATTTCTGCAACATCCGGGAAGTATGTCGAAAGGGTCGAGAGTATAAGACCAATTCCCAATGTAAAAAATGCTAATAAAATAATGGCAACCGGCAAGAAAATTAGTGATAAAAACAACGGTGAGCGGGTCGTAAGTATGACAATCATTAATGGCACAAGGCTTAATAGTTGATTAACCAAGGCTGTTCCTATTGCAGAAACCCCAAATATGGTTCGAGGAACATAGATTTGTTTCATCAACCCACTGCCCCACATCAAACCAGACATAGCCGCATTAGTTCCCTGGGAAAAAAAGTTCCAGGCTAAAAGACCACTTAAAATGTAAACTGGATAAGAGCCGCCTGCGTTAAATAGGTTTGAAAACACGAGGCTGAGTATCAGCATAGTGCCCAATGGGTTGAGCATGGTCCATGCCACACCCAACACCGAGCGCTTATAGCGCGTCAGAATATCCCGGCGAATTAATTGCTTAAGCAAGTAGCGATATTTTCCTAATTCTTTTAATTCGGAAATAGCGGATACCCGGTAACTTGCTGAGTCGTAGACAGGTTTAGAAGTACTGGCCAATTGTGTCACCTTTTTTGCATCAGACAGCTTCTATCTTACCATAGGAAAGGGTCAGGCATGCCAATCGATAGGCGAGGCAAGGCTGCGAGCGTGAGGCTTTTCGATTGTGGGGGTACTGGAATTCTTGCTGCATGAACACTAACTATTGAGATCGCAGCTGAGCATAGAAGCCATTCAGGAATACTTGATCTCTTCCGAGACTCAGTTGTTGATAAAATATCGTGGTTACGGTCCGATCACCACCGGGTGCCCCTGCACTTGCCAGGTGTTCATGCCGCCAGCCATGCTGGTCACATTGGAAAACCCGGAATTCAAGAGCAGGTCGCGCCCCACAGCACTGCGATTGCCAGATCTGCATACAACAACGATGTTCTGGTCTTTTGGAATTTCAGACAGCCTGACTGTCAGCTCTCCCAGTGGGATCAGCGTGGTATAGGGGATATGGACCTCTGCCCATTCACTTGGCTCGCGCACATCCAGGAAAAACCAGTCTTTTGGGTCAAGCTGTGCTGCTTCGGCAACGCTGATCTCTGGCATCAGATTGTTTACGACGGGATGACCCTCCCCAATGTTTTGAATGATGAGGAAACCTCCAGCAATTACTCCTGCCACAATCAGAATCCAACCCCACATAGGCAATGTTTGTTTTGGTTTATTTGCGGCTTTACTCTTTGGTTTGGAGGACGTGCTAGCTGCCGATTTATGCTTTGATTTATTCGATTTTGCCATATGCTTTTTTCCTATCAGTTTCGTAGGCGGAATTATACAGACCCTTCAACCCCAATTTCAAACGCTTGCATATACCTCACCTAAACTATAATATGGGTAAACAGAGAAAATACTGATGAGCAAACCTTTCTTTTCGATCCTGATTCTGTTCTGGCAAAGTGAACAATACCTGCAGCGCTGTTTTCAGTCCCTGCTGGAGCAAACTTTTCAGGATTTTGAAGTGATTCTGCTCAATAACGGCGCCAGCCAGCCGCCTGACCCCGAGATTTTGGCAAATTTCAGAGATCTTGAAATAAAACAAATTCATTCTGATATCAATCTTGGCTTCGCTGGCGGAAACAACCTGGCTGCCAGGTCAGCTGCCGGGGAATACCTGGTGCTTTTGAACAGTGATGCATTCCCCGAGCCGAATTGGCTTGAAATCCTCCATCAGGCCGCTCAGACCCACCCCGGATACTGTTTTGCCTCGCGCCTCCTGCAAGCAGACAATTCCGCCTTGCTGGACGGCGAATGGAATGTTTACCACGCCAGCGGCTTAACGTGGCGGAAAAATCACAACCAGCCTGCTGCCAGGAGCGCAAGCAGCCCCCGCCTTGTGATGAGTGCCTGCGCGGCAGCCTCAGCGTACCCTCGGACGGCCTTTGAGCAAGCAGGGGGATTTGATGAGGATTTCTTTGCTTACATGGAAGACCTTGACCTTGATATGCGCCTGCAGCTGGCTGGGTATCCTTTTCTCTACCTGCCGCAAGCCACTGTCAGGCATATCGGCTCTGGCAGCACCGGCTACCGCAGTGACTTTGCCACCTATTACGGGCAGCGCAACCTGATCTGGGCATTTGTAAAAAACATGCCGGGATTCCTGTTTTACTTGTTATTACCTGTCCATTTCTTCTTCAACCTGCTCTATCTTTTCGCGGGAATTTTTATGCCTTCCGGCAAAGCTCTCTTCAGAGGTAAAAGAGACGCTCTGCGGGGACTTTCAGCGATGCTCAAAAAACGCAGTGCCATCCAAGCTCAACGCAAGATTACGCCTTTTCAATTTGCTAAATTACTGGATTGGAATCCATTCTCTCCACTGGTCAAAATTCTTACGCGCAACCCTTCTACAAAGGATCAAAATGACTGAACTTATCCAACAATCCATCACCCCCAAAGAACCCTATTCGCGCTTCTTCTTTATTGATTCGGCTGGAGAGCTTTCGCTTGTTTCTTCCATTCATGATGCAATCAATGCAGTGCAGGATGGGGGGTATATGTGGCTTGATTACTGCGACCCGAAGATAGAGGATCTCGAACCTTTGATCACCGAACTCAACCTTCACCCTCTGAGCATCGAGGATAGCCTCAACGAAGAGCAACTGCCCAAGCTTGACTTATACCCAAACTACTCCTTCCTGGTGTTTAACGTCTTTGAGAGCTCTTCTGATGAATTGCTGGCACATGAACTTGACCTGGCAATCGGAAAATATTTCGTCATCAGCATATCGCATTCTGATAGTCAAAATCAACCATTATTACAAGGCATGGAGCGCTTGATTGAGCGGGAAAGTCAGAAAGTCAGAAATGGTCCTTCATTCCTGCTCCACCTGTTGATTGATACCGTTGTTGATCGGAAATTTTTAGCTGTCGACCGTATCGAAACCAAGTTGGACAAGGATGAGGATGAGATACTGCAAGGCTCACCAGACTACGACCTTTCACGGCTGTTGGACTCCCGGCGCGACTTGAATACGATCCGAAAATCTGTTTTCTACGAACGGGAAGTGCTCAGTAAACTGATACGCCAGGACAGCTCTTTCATCTCCGAAAAATCCCTGGTTTTCTTCCGGGATGTGTACGACCATCTCTCGCGCTATTATGAAATTTCCGAAACTGCACGGGATCAGGTGACAAGCCTGATGGAGATACACCTTTCGCTGGCCAGCAATCGAATGGCTGAGACCTCAAACCGCACGAATGCTATCATGCGGCGACTGACATTGATCAGCAGTATTTTCATGCCCCTCACGCTCATCTCAGGCATCGGGGGTATGTCGGAGTATACGATGATGGTGGGGCAGGAAAATTGGAGAATCGGCTACTTGGTTTTGTTGGTGATGATGGTTGTTGTAGCTGTCATTAATTTTTTACTTTTACGGCGCATGGAACGCAATTTGACAAGAGAATAATCAAGAAATTAGCAGGTTTATTCGGAACATTGCTGGGAGCTAATCCTCCGCGGAGTTGTCCTCAGCGCTATCCTCTGGTGCCATTTGAGAATCTCCAAGCTGCTGCAGGGAACGCAGTGCAACTTCAAGGTTGAGCGGCACGTTGATCATTTTGAGGAGTTCATCCCAAAGATGCTCCTGCTCCGCTTTCAGCCACATCCCGAGAAAACGCTGATAATCTGCCTTGCGTTTTTCTGTGCGGTTCGCCCGAAAAGCCTCCAAACCAGGCAGCAGTCGCCTGAGAGGGCGTGTATTGCCAAAGTAGATGTTTATCCGCTCCCCTTCTTCCCTAATGAAGCGGGGAATCATTTCAACCCAAACATCCGCGTCATGAATATCTCCCAAGACGTCCTGAAATTTCCGGGTTTGATTGATGAACGGCTTCAAATTCGTGCCATACAGATCTTCAAACGCCTCCATCGTGTAGCGTAAGCGCTTGGCGCTGATGCGCATATTGTGCAGTTCAGTCACATTGCGCTCGTCCTGAATATATGCGGCGTGATCCATTAATTCATTAAAGCGGGCGTTAATGCCACTAAAGGCAAGCTCATAAAGCGCAGGGGAAAACAGATAGACTCCTTCCGATGACTCCCTGAAAGGCGCCGCCCATTTGGCAAGATTCACTAAAGTATCATCCTTCTGGAGCGTTAGGATGGCAGCCAAAACGCCTTTTTGTGCCTCTACCCTTTGCTGTTTGAGCCGCAATTGCAGCCGGCGCAGACCCGGAGCCAGTTTAGGGTCGGAAAAATCGGGCATGACGCCCTCAAGTACCGCGAGTTGCACATCCAAATCCCTGGCAGCCCCAAGAGAACGGGTAACATCCCTCACATCGCGTGAATAACTCCTGAAGTCTTTCCTTGAGAAACAGCCTTCAAAGATTGCCAGTGCGCTGCGCAGCCGCCGTGAAGCAACACGCATACGATGGATGTACTCAATATCCTTGGCTTCAAGCACGCCTTCAATCTCGGCATGCATTGCCAAAACATACGTGTTAATGATCTTTGCGCCGTAGACGCAAACAGCTTCGGATCGGAATTTGCTCATTGCTTCTCCTAAAAAACCTTACCCCAGGCATGCTGGGGTAAGTCACTATTTCTACTTGGGTTTGTTGCCTTTAGCCAACCGGTTATGCAGCAGTTCAAGAATTGGTTTCTTCAGATTCTCACAGATCTCTTCAGGAGTGTGGTCGGCATCAATGGTCACGAAGTTGTATTCTTCCGACATAATATCGAACTGCTCAAGGATCATGCCCTGGTACTGCACAAAGCTGTCATAAAAGTTATCCGCTATATGCAGGTCCATCCCAGATTCCCAATAGTTCAAGCCGCGACCATGGATAAGGCGTGTTACCAGTGAAGGGATACTGGCTTTCATGTAGAGGATCAGGTCCGGTTTAAGGGCGATGCCGTACAACTGCTTTGCCCAGGTACGGTTAATGCCGCGAATGGTATCGCGGGCTACAACAGAATAGAAATAACGGTCTGAAAGCACCACAAAACCCGCCTGCAAGGCGGGGATAATTTGATTTTCGAGGCGATCCGCAAAGTCAGCAGCATAAAAGAGACTCATTGTGATCGGACCAAGCGTATGCCCGCTCTTGGCAGCCTCAATCCCGGAAGTGGTTAAAGCAGAGCGCGTCAGACCGGTGTCTGAAACGGCATAGCCTTCCTCCTCGAGCCATGTGCGCAATTTTTTGACCTGGGTTGAGCGACCAACGCCGTCAGTCCCCTCAAGCACAATCAACTTGCCAGGGAGTTTGCCAAAATCCCGGTAGGGGAAGCCAGCTCCATAGAAGGTTGCTTTGTTCATTTTGAGCCTCCTTTTTTGTGCTTGCCCGCCTGAATGTTGGTCATGGTGATGGGCATCTTGTTGGGATTAGGCAGTCCTTCAAAACCTACCAGAATTTTTTTGATAATGGAACGTACTTTTTTCTGTTGTTCCTTGACAGACTTGGTGCCATCGATCAAGGTCAATCCGAATTCGTCCACCATTTTGTCATATTCATTCAGGATCTTGCCCTGGAAAAGTGCAAAACTCTCGTTGATGTTTTCGGACAGTCCCAGGTCCATACCTGCCTCGTAATACTTCAGGCTGGCTCTTGCGCCAGTGATGCGCTCCACAGCCACATCCAAAGGCACGCGGAAATATAAAGCTGCGTCAGGCATAATGGCAAAGGAATACATGTTACGCACCCAATCCGGATCAACGCCACGGGCAACGTCACGCGCAAAAGCGGTAAAAGCATAACGGTCCGCCAGCACAATGACACCCGCCTTAAGCAGGGGATAGATGCTGTTCTCCCACCGATCCGCAAAATCAGTGCAGTGCAGAATACTGAAAGTGGTGGGGGTGAAAGATTTCGACTTTTTCGCAGCTCGGGTGGTGCTTTTTACCAAGGCTGAACTGTTCCATTCGCTGAAATAAACTGAGTATCCAGCACCCAATAGCCACTTATAAAGCAGGTCGATTTGCGTGGATTTTCCGGAACCGTCAATTCCTTCCACTACAATCAGTTTTCCTTTGGTGTCGTTTTTTCTTAACACAAGCTGTACCTCCTATTTTCTTACGCCTGGCACTGATGAATACATCATCCCAAAAAGAGAGATATCAAGATTATAGTTTACTCTCTTATTTTTTGCGATTCTGCGTATATAAAAACGCGCTTTCGGCGCGTCTCTTTGCTCAAGGAAATTAATTTTTAGTCATCCAAATCTTCATCATCCGAAGAGTCCAGCTCGAGCAGCTCTCCGGATACGATAAAGACGATGCGTTCGCAGATGTTTGTCACCCGGTCGGCAGTGCGTTCAAGATTGTGGATGACCCAGAGGATCTGGTTGGTATGGTCGATGGTCTCTGGATTTTTGATCATGTTTTGAACAATTTTGCGATAGATGCTGATGTACAGCTCATCCACCTCATCGTCTTCCCTGGGGATGGCATATGCAGCCGCAAGATCTTCGGAGACAAAGGCACCCAAAGCGCGATGAAGCATGGAGGTGGCTTTATCCGCCATGGTCGAAATTTCGCGTATCGGGATGGGTGTCTCATCATCTGCCAGCCGCATGGCAACCTTGGCGATACCCTTGGCGTAATCGCCGATACGCTCCAACTCAGTAATGATTTCAAGCATGGCAGCCAAAATACGCAGGTCACGAGCCAACGGGGATTGTGTGGCAAAAATGATCAGGATGTGGTTCTCAATGGCAAAATGCTTACTATTAATTTTCTGATCTTCAGCATAAATGGATTTTGCGGCAGCAACATCCCTGCGACGCAAAGCATCAACCGCGTTCAGGATTGCCTGTTCTGCCAGGCTTCCCAAAAGCAGCATTTCATCCTGGACAAGTTTTATTTCCTGATCTAAGGTAAAACGAGACATAATGCCTCCAAAGAAAAATGAGATCTCCAAAAATTATATACCATCTTGACCCTCACAATCCTTCTCGGGGGATACACAAAAAATCAGATATTGCCTTGATTTACTATAACATAGGCTCCCATCCTGCCGCGCAAAAATCGGTTAAGGTTTCTTTGCCAAACTGTAAAAGGACGGTTAATTCTGGCTATTACGATACACCACAGGAATTGAAAAGAAAAAATTGGAACCGGAATTTTCAACACTTTCAGCCCAGATTATCCCGCCATGGGCTTCAACAATATGCCTGCAAATCGAAAGACCCAAGCCCGTTCCACCACCAGCTCTTGCCCGGTCAGCCTTATAGAAGCGTTCAAAGATGCGGGTAATATCCTTCTGCGCGATGCCAACACCATTGTCGCTGACTTTGAAAACTACCATTTGCCCGTCCTGAAAGGCGGTTACATGAACTCGTCCGCCGTTTAAGGTAAATTTGATGGCATTGTGGATCAGGTTGATAAAAACCTGTGAAATCCGTTCCGGGTCAGCAAAAACCAGCGGCAGGTCAGGCGGACAATCATAGCTCAGCGTGACTCCCACCCTTTCTGCCTGCAAAATCATGCGTTCAGCAGGTTTTTGGATCAACTGACAGGGCTCGATGTGCTGAAAATCAAAGTTGGACCGCCCTGCTTCGATGCGGGAAAGTTCAAGCAGTTCGTTGACCATCTGGGTGAGATTATCCACCTCACTGTCCATCCGCAATACAAAGTTACGAGCGACGACTGGATCTTCCAGAGCACCATCCAGCAAAGTTTCACTGATTGCCTTCAAGCCCGCCATCGGAGTGCGGAGTTCGTGAGAGATGTTCGAGACAAAGTCCCGTCGGACTGTTTCGAGGCGGTGGGTTTGGGTGAGGTCCTGAAAAAGCAGCATGGATCGCCCGGGCAAATCCTCCCCAAGGGGAATACCAACCACCTGAAGGTACTTATGCAGCGCACCCATTTCCATGGTGATGGTTTTTGCGGGACCATTGCGTGTTTCTTCCCAAAGTTCAACCAAGCGGTGATGGCGCATTACTTCCACAACGGAACGCCCCAGTGCATCCCGTTCATTAACCATGAATAACTTTTCTGCCTCTTTATTTAGCAATTGCACCCTGCCGCTGTTGTCAGCAATGAGGACTCCGTCGGTCATTTGCCCCAGTACCGCCGAGAGCATAGCGCGTTCCTTGGAAAGGTCTGCGATCTGGTCTTCAATTTGGCGGGCGGTTTTTTGCAAAGCTTCCCGCAACTCGCCCATCTCACGCAGTGAATTCTGCATCGGAAGCAAATCTATCTCTTGATATTTGCCTTCACCAAGCTCTTTGGCAGCTTCGGTGAGGGTCTTCAGATCGTCAACATAACGGTTGGTATGAATCAGACTGATGCTCAAACCCGCGATTAAACCAACCAATGAAATTAGAAAGGCCGCATTGTGAACAAACGAGAGGTCTACTGGCTCATTATTTGTGAGAGCTTTTTGGTAGGCGCTTTGTTCGAGCAATGGCAAGGCAATCAGCCAGACCACCAGTGTGAGCACTAGTGTCAGAACAAAAGGCCAGGCAATGCGCGAATGGATGCGCATTTTCATAATTCGTTTTACCCTTCGAAGCGGTAACCTGCCCCACGGACTGTGATGATTCTCTGCGGAGTCTCGGGGACAGCCTCAATTTTTTCACGCAGCCAGCGAATGTGCACATCCACCGTACGCGAGTCGCCCACATACCCCCAACCCCAAACGCGCTCAAGGATCAGTTCGCGGGTGAGCACACGACCTTTGTGCTGACCCATAAAGGTTAGCAGCTCGAATTCCTTGGGTTTACACGGCAGGGCTTTCCCATCCAGGCGGACTTCCCGCCGGCTGAGGTCAATTTCGAGATTTCCAAAAACAAGAGTCTTGGGTTGATTGGCATCCTGCGCAGCAGTACCGACCTCCTCGCGGATCAGACGAACACGCCGCAAAAGGGCTTTTACGCGCGCTATCAATTCGCGCATACTGAAGGGTTTGGGTAAGTAATCATCAGCGCCGACTTCCAAGCCAACCACCCGGTCAATTTCATCGTCACGGGCAGTCAGCATTAATACGGGTGTGTTGGATTCCTGGCGCAGTGTGCGGCAGATTTCGAAACCATCCATCCCGGGCAGCATGACGTCCAGAATGACCAGATCCGGCTTGGAGCTCCTGAAAAGCTCCAGCGCGGCGATACCATCCCCAGCCACTTCAACTAAGTAACCTTCTTTTTTAAGATTGTAGGTTAAGGTTTCCTGCAGGGATATCTCATCGTCTACAACCAATATCTTTTCAGCCATACTTCCTCCAGTACGTCAAACAAAAAGAAACGATATTTAACTTGTTAACAATTGTATCCCAAAGCTAATAATGTTCAGGCTCATGTTCAAGTCATGTTCAAGTGATAACCCAATCTTTACTTCTTTTTAACGATTTAACACACACCCATCACATTCCTCCTGGCTCTCCGAGCATTACAAGCCTCATCTTCGCCCCGCGGCAATGGTAAAATCAAAGCACCTTAAGGAATAACTATGACTAAAGACATCCACAGCGCAAGAGCTGATTTTCCTATTTTGAAGCAAAGTGTCAATGACCACCCGCTGGTCTACCTGGACAATGCTGCCACCACGCAAAAGCCCCAGGTGGTAATCGATGCGCTTGTCGATTATTACACCCGTCTGAATGCCAATATCCACCGCGGCAACCACTCCCTGGCGGTACAGGCTACCGAAGCCTACGAGAGAGCCAGGCGGAAAGTGGCAGCGTATATCAACGCGGAACGCAACCATGAGGTGATCTTCACCCGAGGTACGACTGAATCGGTCAACCTGCTGGCTTATACCTATGGCGAGAAGTTTGTGCAGGCTGGTGATGAGGTCATCGTCACGCAACTTGAGCACCACAGCAACTACGTTCCCTGGCAGCAAATGTGCCTTAGACGTAGAGCAACGTTCCGCATTCTGCCCTTCAACGAGCACGGCGAGCTCGACCTGGCGCTGTTTGAGCGCATGCTTAACGAAAAGACCCGCCTGGTAGCCGTCAACCATGTCTCTAATTCTCTTGGCACAGTCAATCCAGTTGAGGAAATCATTCGTCTTGCCCACGCCCACGAAGTCCCTGTGTTGGTGGATGCTGCCCAGTCTGTGCAGCATATCGCGCATGATGTGCAGAGCATGGATGCCGATTTTTATGTTTTTTCCGGTCATAAAATGTACGGACCGATGGGAATTGGCATCTTCTACGGCAAGGAAAAATGGCTGGAAGCATTGCCTCCCTTCCTCAGCGGCGGCGAGATGATTGATACGGTGACCCCCGAGAAGGTTACTTTTAATGTTCTGCCATATAAATTTGAAGCCGGCACTCCCAACGTGGCGCAGGCAATCGGGCTGGGCGTTGCCATAGATTACCTGAAGCAGTTTGATCCGCTTGAATTACAAGGGTACGAAGAGGATCTGCTCGTTTACGGATTGAACCTTCTGTCAGAGATCCCTGACCTGATCATTTATGGCTCTCCGGCACAGCGTTCAGGCATTTTGCCCTTTAATGTGAATGGTATTCAGCACTACGACATGGGCGTGCTGCTCGACACGATGGGCATCGCGGTGCGCACCGGTCAGCACTGCACCCAACCAATCATGGATGCCCTGCACATCAGTGGCACAGTGCGGGCTTCGCTGGCGCTTTATAACAACCAGGAAGACCTCGAAAAGCTGGCGAATGGCGTCAGGCGTGTCATTAAAATGCTAAAGAGGTGAGTATGCCAGGTATTCAGGAGCTTCAAAAAGACCTCAGTGATGATTTCGCGCTGCTTGCGAACTGGGAAGAAAAATATGAATATCTGATCGAAATGGGCATGGACATGCCCGCGATGAAGCCCGAAAGCAAGGTGGACGAAAACCTGGTGAAGGGCTGCCAGTCCAGTGTCTGGTTTGATGTAAAGTGCCAGGACGGTATCATTTTTTTTGAGGCTGACAGCGATTCGCTGGTGGTGAAGGGCATGGTGGCAATGCTTTATAAGTTACTGAATAACCAGCCTGCCAAAGAGGTGCTCGAAGCGGAATTGAGCGTGTTTGAGGAGCTCGGCCTCTGGCGCCACATCTCCTCCCAGCGCAGCAACGGGCTCACCGCCATGGTGGCGCACCTTAAAGCTGAAGCTGTGGATTGCCTGGCAAAAGGCGGTTGATCGGGATCGTTATGGCGCTCAGTTACCGCATGCTCCAAATCGGTGGTCAACCAGCAGGTTTGTTGGGCTTGGAAGAACTCTTTTCAGCATTGTACGAAGAGGGATTGACCCCAAGCCAGCAGGATATCCAAGAGCACCTTGTAAATGGGGTAAGGCAGAACAATTTTATTCCAAAACCAGCAGTGCAGGATTACGCCAACGCGCTTGTGTTGGAATACCAGCGCTATTATCAACGCCGGCGGACCGGTAAAGCGATCGTCGCGCGCGACTATGGCACCTGGCGCGGTTATACGCGCGAGCAGATCCCCTGGTTTCCCACCATCTCAGAGACATTATGTAACGACTGCGGCGCATGCTTGGAACTTTGCGCGCGCGAGGTCTACGAACGCGATGAGAATGGCAAGATCTGGGTGGCGGAACCGTTTTTGTGCATGGTGGGCTGCTGTTTTTGTAAGAGCGTCTGCGAGCCAAAAGCGATCCTGATGCCCGGTCAGGAACTGCTCAAGAACTACCCTGAAAAGATGAGATAAGACCGATTGGTCAGGATCTTTTGATCGTACTGGCGTTTATTGTCCCCGAAGCAAAGCGGAGGGGGAGCTCGCCGTTTACGGGGGCTGACCTTTAAGTCTCCAGATTTACTGCCAAAAAATCAATGAAGCATTCGACTAGACCTTTTGCTCGATTTGGAGACCGGCACAATCGGTGGTTGGTTGCGTGCTTCTCAAGATCGGCACAACCATCTGTCATTGCGAACCTCTGTTGTGAAGCAATCTGAACTCTTGGTAAGCTAAGAATACTGGATGTAGCAGGCTCAGGTCCATTATCCTTGAAGTAAATATGTTCTGGCGTCTTTGTGAATCGCTAATAGCCCTCTACGTTGAGAGTTTAGATTGCTTCGTACCTCGCAATACCCTACGGGCACGATGTGACAGAAAAAAAACATCGCAATTTCTTACGGGCACGATGTGACATAAAAAAACTGCCGTTTAGGTAAGTCAGTTCGTTAAGCGGGGGACTCAAGTCGGGGTTATATCTACAACTTCACTGCCAGGCTTGCGGCAAAAAGACCGCTCCTGAGTTTCTCATTTTTCGATATTTTTTGAATATTCTCTCGTTGGGAAGCTGTTTTCAGGGCACTAAGATGAGAAACTCCGGAGGCTTTCAGTTTAAATTGCTTCGTATCTCACTATGACGGGAAAGGTCATATGGAGACCTTCGGTCAATTCCCGTGCACGGTCGCCCTGGATTAAAAACCAGGGGAGGCGAGACCGGCACGATCAGGAACTGTTATTGCAAAAGTCTGTTAATCTGTCATTGCGAAATTCTTTTGTGAAGCAATCTAAACAGCTGGAATGCAATAAAAGCTGGAGGTAATAGGACTAATTCTCGTCCTCGCGAAGCGGAAGGGGTTAGGTGTTTGTGAACCTCTCACGCTGCTGATGTGCAAACAGTTTAGATTGCTTCGTGCCTCGCAATGACAGATAACGAATGACCCTGAGGCAGGGCTTTTCCTGATCCCCTACCCTGACGGGCACTTCGTCGAGGAAGGAGGATAAAGGGGGTGAGTCTTGTTATCCTGAATGCGGTGAATATTCTGATCATTAATAATCAGATTCTTCGCAAAAGAGGCTCAGAATGACAATTACTATTTTTGGTGGGTTGGCTATCGCGAGGCATAGGTTGGTATGGATTCCATGACGCCATACTCTTCGAGCACGATGACCCACCCTGCGATCGCATTTTCCAATATTTTTTGAATATTCTCTCGTTGGGAAGCCGTTTTCAGGGCACTAAAATGAGAAACTCCGGATCTAAACTCCTGGTAATCTAACAGTATTGGATGTAGCAGGCTCAGGTTCATTATCCTTGAAGTAAATATGTTCTGGCGTCTTTGTGAATCGCTAATAGCCCTCTACGTTGAGAGTTTAGATTGCTTCGTACCTCGCAATACCCTACGGGCACGATGTGACAGAAAAAAAACATCGCAATTTCTTACGGGCACGATGTGACATAAAAAAACTGCCGTTTAGGTAAGTCAGTTCGTTAAGCGGGGGACTCAAGTCGGGGTTATATCTACAACTTCACTGCCAGTGTCGCGGCAAAAAGACTGGTGTAATCCCCCAGGTGGATCCCGGGGTCAGAGTCTTCGTAGAAATCCTTGAGAAGAAAGCCCGCCTTAAGCTGCCCCCCGATCTGTGCTTCCAATGTGTGACTGAACTGATAGCCCGTATCGGATCTCAATTCCCCGCCCTTTTCCACTTCCAGCCTGCCGTTATAGGGCAGTTTATTGCGGACAATTAGCGGCAAATCGCGGTTTTCAAGCGCTTCGTCTTCGAACATATACAGAATCGGGTTGGTCCATCCTGCCATCAGAACCCCGCCGTGCCTGAGCACACGGTAACACTCATTCCAGGTTGGCTGCAAGTCCTCAATGTAGCAATTTGAAACCGGGTGGATGATCACATCAAAACTCTCGTCTTTGAATGGAAAGGGCGCGGTCATATCAGCTTGAGTTGCCAGGAGAGGATAATCCTCACGCTCTGCCACCATTCTTTCAGACTGCAATTGGCGCATGGAGTTATCCAGGATGGTCACGCGGTAGTCGTGTGCCGCCATTACAGGTCCTTGCTGCCCACCACCGCTTGCCAGTCCCAACACGTCCTTACCAACGCCTTCAAACCAGCTCAGAGGAACGTTCCTGGTGGGCGTGAGAACGAATTCGATTGGATTGTTTTTTGCCTGCTGGAACTGCTCGGGGGTCAGAGGGATTGACCAGGTGTTGTGATCTTCGCTCCAGGCATCCCACATGCGGGCATTGTAGGCAACGTAATTATCCATAACCCTGTTCTCCATAGATCAGTTTACTGTTTCGCCCAACGCGATCAATTCATCTTTCGCCACCCACCAGCCAGGGTGCCAGAAAAGCGCCTGTTTGAAGCTCTCGATTGCCTCATCGCGCAGCCCCAGTTTGACCTCTGCCCGACCTTTCCAGACCCAGGTTTCGGGGATGGCGTCTTCAGGCGTCTTATCGAGGGTCTGTTTGGTCAGAGTATACAAGTCTTGGTAGCGCTGCAAATAGTAATAAGCATAATAGGGACCGGTCTGATACCAGAGCATGCGCCAGGGACGTTCTTCTTCCTTGAGCGTCGCGTAAATGCGGAAGGCCTCATCATAAGACTCGCCTGCACACAGGTAGTCATTTAGTTCCACGCAGATTGAACCTCGGCTGTACCAGACAAAGAAGCGATCCAGTCCCTCACGCTCATAGAGCTGGCTGCTGACCAGGTCGAGGGTGTATTCTTTGTTATATTGAGCATCCATCTGGGTACCGAGGATGTCATAAACTTCCTGCTGACGTTCATAGGGAAAAATTACCAAATAGATTCGATCAAACTGCTCCCAATAACGGGTAATCTCTTCGTAACTCATTTTGATCATGCCCAGGTAAGTGTCGGGGATGGTTACTTCCTGAAGCTTATCATCGTAACCGATAATTAGACCGTAGTGCCCCATCCAGCCTTCATGCCGGTCAATATAACCGCGCTCTATGATCACCGGGAAACCAGATGCAACCAGGCGTTTCACCAGGTCAAGATCACCGCCATAGCGCACAATGCCGTTGAGCTCAGTATGTTCCTGCACATAGCCCAGCATTTCATAGGGCATGACGTTGCGGTCCTTGATGAAGGGCTTAAGCACTTCTTCAGTCGTTTTCTGAGTGCCTTCCCATCCCCAGAAGCGTAAAGCCATTGCCAGGTTGGTTGGACCACAATTATTGAAGCCCTGGTATTCCGGCTCGATGCCTTCGATCATAGCCGATGAAGGCAGCGGCGGCAGGGATGTGGGAACCAGAGTCGCCGTTGGGGTAATGGTGGGGGTGAAAGTGAACTCAGCCGTAGGCTCAATAGTTGGCGTATAAGTGGGCATTGGAGTCACCGTAGCTGTAGGCGCCATGGCTGTCAGGGTGGCAAAAACACTGGCATCCAGGGTGCCCTGCTGAGTGGGCTCAAAGACTTCGGCAGCCGGCGGTTTGAGGAAATAATAAATTCTGGCACGCGCGCTGGCGAGATAGAAATAGGCGCGATCGTGGATGGCAGGAATCTGGTAGAGACCCGCAAGTAACAGAAATCCAACCACTATGAGGGCTGGAATAATCCAGGGTTTGCGCCAGGCAGGGCGAGGCTTCAGCCGCTGGCGAAGAGTTTGTTTAGCGTTCTTTCTCATAACTACTTGGCATTATAACAGTGCAAAAATTTGCTGGTTTTTGCTTAGGGCTGCACACCCAGCTCAGCCAAGCCTTCGAGGGGTAAAGCCCAACCGGGGTGATATTCGAGCGCTTTGCGGTAGTGTGAGACGGCGTCATCATTCATTCGCAAGGCAGCTGCTGCACGTCCAGCCCAATACCAGGTTTCGGGCAGGGAGGGGAGGCTGGTGTTGGTGATGGTCTGCATCGCAATGTCGAGGGTATCCTGGTAGCGCCCAGTGTAATAGTAAGCCGGATAAGCACCCACCTGGTACCAGGTGATGCGCCAGGGACGTTCCCCAGTAGGCAATTGGGCATAGACAGCAAAAGCCTGGTCATAAGCCTGAGCTGCCTCGAGGTAGTTTTGCATCTCAACCAAAATACTCCCGCGCGAGTACCAGGCAAAAAACAGTTCGCGCCCGCTTACATCCTGGATGCGTGCAGTAACCTGATCGAGCGCGTTTTGCAAATTTACGGCAGGGTCAGCATCCGGTCCAAGCAGCGTCAACACCTCCGCCTCACGCTCGGGTGGGTAGACAACCAGGTAGATCCCGTCAAAATGCGCCCAGTCGAGCATCAGTTCATCATAACTGAGGGTCATGATCCCCAAAAGTGTATCCGGAATGCGGACAGTCTGCCTGGCATCATCGTAAGCGGTCACAATGCTGTAGTGCCCCATCCAGCCATCATCAGGATCAGTGTGACCGCGTTCCAGCAGGACCGGGTAACCATTTGAAACCAGGCGTTTGAGGGTATCGAGCGTACCGCCATAGCGGATCAAAGCCATTAGGTCGGTCTTTTCAATCACATAATCACGCATCTCGCTGAGCATCACGTTGCGGTCGTCTTTGTGGGTTTTGAGACCGGCTTCGGTCACAGCCTGGTTGCTCGGCCAGCCCCAGTAAGTGATATCCATCGAGAGGTTGGCTGGTCCGCAGTTATTGAAGCTCTGGTATTCCAGTCCCATGCCATCCAGGGTAAAAGCGGCAGGAAATGGAACCAGGGTAGGAGTCGGTTCGGGCGTGGCAGTCGGCTGAGCAGGATCGCCTTCTGGGGTCGGTGTTTGTTCTGGGACAGGCGTCTGAGTGGGCATCATCGCAGTCAACGAAGCCAGCACACTCGCGTCGAGTGTGCCCTGCTGAGATGGACCAAAGACGTTTTCTGATGGCGGATTGAGTCGATAGTAGAGCGTTGAATACAGGTTAAGTACGCGTCTTTCCACCGCGGGAACTTGCATTGCAGCAAACCCGAGCAATGCTATTGCCGCCAGGATCGCGAGGTAAGGCCAGGGCTTGCGCCATAGTGAGCGCTTTCCAAGAGTTTTTTTAAAGTTCTTTTTGCTTGCTGACATAGTGTCTCTTCAGTTAGATGGTTTCAGGTTAGGGTTCAACGCCCAGAGCTTTGAGCTCAGCCACGGCAGGAGGCCAGCCGGGATGCCACTGCAAGGCGCGTTTGAAATCGAATATTGCGGTCTGAGTATTGCCCAGGGCTACATTAGCCCGACCGCTCCAGAGGAACGTCTCTGGTAGAGCCGCTGTGCTGGCGTCTGTTATCGTTTTATAAGTCAGGCTGACCACGTCTTTGTATCTACCGGTGTAATAATAGGCTTCATAAGGACCAACCTGGTACCAGAGCATGCGCCAGGGGCGGTCGTCCACCGGCAGCCAACCGTAGACCTCGAAAGCTTTATCAAAAGCCTCGGCAGCGTTGACATAGTCTTTCTTCATAACCAATAGTTCACCGAGGCTATAGTAAGCAAAGTACTGCTCAGAACGAGCGGCTGTTTCAGATCGGTTTCGAAAGAGCTCCAGGGTGGCATCCAGGTTGTATTCGGGGTCAGCATGATCTCCAAGCAGCTCCATTACGATCTCCCGCTCATCCGGAGGAAAAATGACCAGGTAGGTGCCCGAAAATTCGTCCCAGAACTTTTGAAGCGTATCGTAATCAACCCAGATGTTGCCATTGACGGTGTCGGGAATGTGAACGGCATTTTGCGCGTCATCATAACCATCAACGACGCCATAATGCCCCATCCAACCCTTCCATTCTTCATCAAGGTTGACATAACCGCGTTCTACCATTACGGGATAACCGGCTGCCACCAGGCGTTTGAGCAAATCGACGGTGCCGCCAAAACGCAGGGCTGCATCCAGTTGCGTGTTCTCCTGCACATAGGCTAGCATTTCCTGGGGCGTGACGTTAAGGTCTTCCAAGCGGGGTTTGACGACCTGTTCGATGTCAATCTGATCGCCCACCCATCCCCAATAGCGCAGAGCAAGGGCAAGGTTGGTCGGACCGCAGCTGTTCAAACGCTGATACTCCTGCACCACACCCTCAAGCTGCACCTTAGCAGGAATTGGAGTGGGGCTTGGCGTGGGAGAAACAATAACTGTATTCTCAGGAGTAGTGCCTGTTGTAGGTTCGGGTGTGTAAGTGGCCGTAGGGGTAGGGATAAGCGCTGTAAGGGTGGCGGCGACATTTGCGTCAGGGGTGGATTTCTCCGAAGGGTTAAAGGTCGACGCAGCAGGGGGTCTGAAGAAATAATAGACGCGGGAACGCAGCGTGGTCACGTAAAAATACGCGCGGTCGTGGATCGCGGGTACCTGGTACAGCGCAAACAGCACCACTACCCCAACGAGCAGAATGCCAAGGATGATCAGCCAAACCGGACGTTTGCGATTAGCGCGCGCTTTGATGGTTTTGTTTTCTTCAGTCATACAGGTTTCGATTATATCGCAAGACAGATAAGGTAGTTTTTGTGTACCGGCTTTCCTGGTGTGGGGGATGCTTAGTGCTCTCAAACCCTTCATCGGGGGACCCAATCTGACACAAATCTAATGCACAAGCAGTAAGATGTTTTTATGTCATTCTGTGGTACTATAGTGACTCTTGACCAGGAGAAGTAAGTAGAAAATGCCAATTTACAGTTATAAATGCGAGAATTGCGATTATCATTTCGATCAATTCCAACATTTTACCGATGATCCCCTCACCGTTTGCCCCAATTGCAATACGGTCGCGCTGCGTAAGGTCTACCAGCCGGTAGGCATTGTTTTCAAGGGTAAAGGGTTTTACGCCACCGACAACCGCTCGCCGTCCGGGCAAAAGTACAGCCATAAGTCTGAAGGGGATGGCGGCAATGGCTCCAAATCGTCCTCAGAGAGTAAAACAGAGAGCTCGTCCAAAGAGCCCGCCAAAGCAAGCACAACAACCATCGAATAGGCGGTTTTTTTTGATCTCCGTAATATACACTACCTCTAAAAGTAAATTCTTGTTTATCTAAACACCTGAGTTTCCCAAATTGACAAAAAAAGTTATCAACAAGGACAAAGCTATACCTTAGGACTCTAAAAAGGATTTCAGCACCCTCATAGAATAATTTTATAAATTGTGACGAAAATAGTTCACAAGGTGCAGGGCCTATTTTGTAGTCAAGTAGTCCCATTAACAGGAATACAAAAAAGGGCTTTCGATAAGATAAAAACTCATATCTTATCGAAAATCTGCCTTTTATCTATCACATCGTGCCCGTAGGGTATTGCGAACCTCCTTTGTGACACGTAGTGTACTATTTCGTAAGCAATCTAAACTCTGGGTATGCTAAGGATACTGGATGTAGCAGGATCAGGTTCATTACTCGCGAGGAAAATTTGTTTGGCGTCTTTGTGATTAGGTAATTGTCCTCTGGGTTGAGATTTTAGATTGCTTCGTCCCTCGCAAGTTACAGTTTCAAATTTGACTATAGTAGGAAAAAGCACACAAAAAGGAGAGTTCCGTCCATAATTAGTTTGATACAAAAAAAGGAGGAACTCTCACATGACAGACCAAGCTGTCCAAGTAATTATA
>Ga0228536_1001060_pt1 | contig 32906 bp, 32 predicted proteins | sample SJ1Smetagenome_FD_168611 | JGI IMG/M metagenome (GOLD analysis project Ga0228536, IMG submission 168611) | Enriched culture of PCE-dechlorinating microbial communities from Ithaca, New York, USA - SJ1.S | ecosystem: Engineered > Modeled > Simulated communities (microbial... > Unclassified...
AAGATCACCACCCTGCCTTTTTCCAGGTGGCGGATCGCGCGCCGGCGGATGTAAGGTTCGGCAACCGTATGCATTTCAATAGCTGATTGGACTCGGGTAACCACATCGATACTCTCAAGTGCATCCATGAGCGCCAGGGCGTTCATAACGGTTGCCAGCATCCCCATGTAATCTGCAGTGGCACGGTCCATTCCCGTCTCAATCCCGACCCTGCCGCGCCAAAGGTTGCCGGCGCCGATCACAATGGCAACATCCACGCCCATCTGCCTGACAGAACCAACCATGCGGGCAATGTGAACAGCCTGTTGCGGGTCAATGCCGGTCCCTGAGGTGTTCCCGAGAGCCTCGCCACTTAATTTCAGCAAAATGCGGTGGTACTTGAGTTCTTCCATGTTTTCCTCCGAGTATTAAGAAAAAAGCCAACCTTTCGGTTGGCTTTTCAACTTTAGAAATCCTCTGTGCTTTCACCGAGCGCCCAGCGTGAAAACCGCCGGATCACGATGTTCTCACCCAGGGCTGCAACAGTCTGGTTGAGCAGTTTTTCAATGGTCATGGATTCATCGCGGATGTATGCCTGGCGCAGAAGGACGAAATCATCCTTGAACTTGCTCAGGTAACCTTCTACAATGCGGGGAATGACCGCTTCGGGTTTGCCGTCTTCGCGTGCTTTGGCTTCAGCGATCTTCTTTTCGTGTTCCATTACATCAGCTGGAATGTCGTCTTCACGGATGTAAACAGGGGAGGTGGCTGCGATCTGCAAGGCGATCTCATGGGCAAAGGTCCGGAATGCTTCGGAGCGGCCGACGAAATCTGTTTCGCAGTTCACTTCAACCATCACACCAACACGGCCGTTTCCGTGTGAGTACAGTTCAACTACGCCATCGGCGGCTTTGCGCTCTGAGCGTTTGGCAGCCATCGCCAGGCCCTTTTCGCGCAGGAAATCCAGCGCTTTTTTTAGATCGCCATCCGATTCTACCAGGGCATTTTTACAATCTGAAATGCCTGCGCCGGTAGCTTCGCGAAGTTGTTTAATCAGTTCAGTTGAGATTGCCATTTCTTTTCCTTCTATAGTGTACACGAAAACGGGTTACTCGTTTTCGGCAGTTCCCGGTTCTTCAGAGGCAGCAGCGGTATCAGACTCATCCAGTTTGGATTCTTCTTTGACACCGGGTTTGCTGCTGGTAATCTTTGCCAGGGTGGATGAGCCAAGCAGCTCATCGTCGTTCAGCTCAACTTCAGCTTCCACATAGGTACCGCCCTCAGATGTGTAAACAGCCTGACGTTCGGCAGCAGCACCAACTTCACCCAGGTCCTCATCCTTACGCATGCCTTTTCCTTCGATGGCAGCATCGGCAATCTTGGAGACGAGTAATTTGATGGCGCGGATGGCATCATCATTCGAGGGGATGACATAATCCACACCGCGCGGATCGCAGTTAGTATCTACCAGGGCGATCACGGGGATGTTCTTCAGGTTCGCTTCATGCAAGGCAGTTGCTTCGCGGGTGACATCCACCACGAAAATTAATTCGGGCAGGCGTGTCATGTTGCGCACACCGCTCAGGCGAGTCTCGAGCCGGCGGATCTCACGGTCGATCAACAGGCCTTCCTTTTTGGTCAGGCGGTTGATATCGCCGCTGTCACGCAGCCGTTCAAGGCGTTCGAGTTCCATAATGCGCTGATAAATGGTTGACCAGTTGGTGATCATACCGCCCAGCCAGCGTTCGGTAACGTAGGGCATACCGCAGCGGACAGCTTCTTCGCGGACGGTTTCCTGCGCCTGGCGTTTGGTTCCAACAAACATCACATACCCGCCGTTCATTACGGTGTCGCGGACCAGGTTGTATGCGGTGTTAATGCATTTTACTGTTTGCTGGAGGTCGATAATGTGGATGCCGTTTCGTTCGGTGAAGATGTAAGGCTTCATCAACGGGTTCCACTTGTTGGTCCGGTGTCCGAAATGAACACCGCTTTCCAACAGGGCTTTCATGGAAATTACAGATGCCATATATTCTCCTTTGCGTTTTTCCTCCGCTTCCTCCATGCAGCCCCGAACTGTCCACAATAGGCCAGCACGCTGGGTCAAAACAGAAGCGTGTGAATTTTTAAGCGGGGCAAGTATACCACAAATCCCGATCAAATTGGCTGGTATTTGTCAGACATTGAAATGGAGTATAATCACCCCAGATTATGGCCCGCCGCCGAACGATTGATGACCTGTCGGTTGCAGAATTGCGCCGTTTGCTTGTGGAAAAAGAACGCAAGGAACGTGAAGCGCGTATCAACCACTTCAGGGAAACCGGACGGGTAGTCCGGGTCAATGCACCCGAACCGTACCAGGATGCCGGCAGAAGCGAAGACGAAATCTTCCTGGAAGAAGAAAATCCCAAAACAAAGAGAACCCGGAATAGCGGGTTAGACCGCTTCCTGTTCGTTATTGAAATTATGGCGGTGATCGCGCTCGGGTTTGTGCTGTACAACGGCGTCAATGTCTTGCGGAATTTGAACCAGGAAGTGGCCCAGGCGATCATCCAGCCTACCATTGAGCCGACCCCGTTAATTACAGCGGTGATTCTGCCCTCTGGGCATACCCCGCCCAATTCTCCCGGTGGTGTCCAACCGAATGATGCTGAAATCCCGGAGCATTTGCGCCCGCTGGTGCAAAGCCTGGCAAACCTGCCGTTGCCGACCAGCGGACCAAACCAGGCTGTCCGCATCCAGATCCCGGCAATCGAAGTGGATGCGCCGGTGGTGCAAGGCGATGGCTGGGAACAGCTTAAGAAGGGGGTCGGCCAGCACATCGGTTCAGCCAATCCTGGTGAATCGGACAATATGGTTCTTTCGGCGCACAACGACGTATTCGGGGAGATCTTCCGTAACCTTGACCAGCTTCAGCCCGGCGATTCCGTGGTTATTTACACCAGCCAGCAGGCATTCACCTATACTGTAGAATCCACCATGATTGTTGAGCCGACACAGGTAGAAGTTATGGCTCCAACCAGCGATGGTGTGGTAACATTAATATCTTGTTATCCATATATGGTTAGCAATAAACGCATTGTGGTTATCGCCAGTTTAGAGCAGTAACCGCGATTATCAGGAGATAGAATGGCAAAGAAATCAAAACGCAGTTCAAATAGCTATACACCCGCCAGTAAGGCTGCCAAAGTAGAGGTTCAACAGCCGGCGGCTGCCGTTAATGGTAAAGGATACGGCATTACCGGTTTTAACCCGGATTATTCACCAGTAAAGAAAGACCTGATCCGGATCGCTGTCCTGGCTGGCATTTTCTTCGTAATCCTGGTAGTTTTAACTTTCTTTTTACGGTAGGTAAAGACAGGGGCTGGCGCCAGGCGCATGCAGGGCGATCCTGCTGTTTTTATCTCGTGTTTACTCTCAAAGAACAGGTTTACCACATCTAAATTAACTCAGGAGGTCATAATGTCACATATGTTCGTTCCGGGTCCCGTGGATGTTGCTGCAGAAGTTCTTGCTGCCCAGGCAAAGCCGATGATCCCCCACCGCAGCAAGGATTTTGAAGCCATGTTCCAGCGTACGGGTGAAAAACTGAAAACCGTATTTGCCACACAATACCGTGTTTTCCAGGCATCCAGCTCCGGGTCCGGTTTACAGGAAGCAGGCATCAGGAATTTTGTCAATGACACGGTTCTGTGCTGTGTGAATGGCGCATTTGCTGAACGCTGGTACAAGGTTGCCCAAAGCAACGGGAAAAGCGCCGATGCCCTCAATGTCGAATGGGGAGAAGCTGTTACACCTGAACTGCTTGCAGATGCCCTTAAGAAAAAGCATTATGAAGCAGTGACTATTGTGCATAATGAGACCTCCACCGGTGTTGAAAACCCGGTAAAAGACCTGTGCAAGGTGGTACAGGAAGTCAGTCCCGATACGCTCATCCTGGTAGATGCAGTATCATCCCTGGCAGGCGTAAACATTGAAATGGATGCCTGGGGCATCGATTTCTTGCTTACCTCATCCCAGAAATGCTTCTCCCTGCCTCCAGGATTGGCTTTTGGTGGAACCTCCGACAGGGCTATGCAAAAGGCCGAGACGGTCCCCTTCCGCGGCTGGTATTTTGACCTGCTGCTGATGGAAAAGCACCGCCTGAAAGATTCCACCCCGATGACACCAGCTATGTCCCTGATCTATGCCCTGGATGTACAGCTGGACAGGATGCTGGCTGAAGGGCTGCCAGCCCGCTTTGCCCGCCATGCGGCAATGTCTGCCCGGGTGCAGGAATGGTGTCACAATCATGGGATGGAACCTCTGGCTGCAGAACCGTACCGCTCCAAGACGGTTGTAACGGTCAACAACAGCCAGAATTGGGTTGTCGGCGACCTGAACAAATTCCTCCAGCAGCGTGACATGCGCATTGCAAACGGATATGGGAAATTAAAAGACCTGACCATCCGTATTGCCACCATGGGTGAAACCCAACTGGCAGATATCGAGAAGCTGCTGCAAGGTATGGAAGATTTCACCCGGCAGTAATGCTGCAGAAACTATAATCAGAACATCCCTTTTGTCGTTGAACAAAAGGGATGTTTTTTATCGTGCGTTCCAGCCTTTTGGAGAATACTCCCGGCTATTTCAACCAGTCGCCTGTCTCAGCCCAGCAGTATTCCAGGTGGGAGCTCAATTCTTTTCCCAGGGGCCGTCGGATCTTCTGCATCACGCGGTCCAGCAGTGGCACACCTCCGATAGTATACAGGCGCTGCCCAACTTGCCTGGCTTCGATGTTACGGCATTGCGGGTTGAACAGCCCGCCGGGCCGTTCTGAAAGGAAACCATCCCGTTTGCCAATTTGCACCAGCTGCTTGTACAATTTATTGACTTCAGGGCGGTTATCCGGGGAGCACGGCCAGCTACCAAACAGGTCCTGGAAAATACTCATTTTTCTCTCCCTGCGCCTGCTTGCTGCAGGACATCCAGGTAGGATTTTACCACAGCGTTCAGGTCAAAGTTCCCGGCATGCTGGCGGCTGAAAAGACGCGCAGCCTGCAGCGCCTGTGGATTGCTGAGCAAGTCTCTTAAACCGCCGGCATAATCCGTATTCTTCCCCTGCGGAACCAGATAACCGTTCCGGCCTGGTACAACCAGCTCCGGGTTGCCGCCCGCATCGCTCAACACCATTGCCAGCCCCATTGCCAGGGCTTGCACGCCAACCACTGGCAGCCCCTCCGAGAGGGATGGCATAAACAGGATATCGGATTTGCGGAACCACTCGATTACTGCTTCGGGTTTCAGCCACCCGGGTAAAGTGAACCTTGCAGCTAAACCATGCGCAGTAATTTCGCTCTCAATCTCTGAACGCAAGGCGCCATCGCCGATGAGAACCGCCTGCCAGGGCAGATCGCTGACTTCAGCCAGGCTGCGGATGATCTGCAAGGGGTTCTTTTGGGGCACAAACCTGCCGGCAAATACAACCACCGGAGGGGAGTTGGCTTTGATAATACCGGGATCTAGGGCAGCCAGGTCCACCCCGTTTGGAATGACCTGAATTGGAACCGGGTATTTCTTTAATGCCAGGCTGCGGGTGAATTCACTGACGGCAACCACCTGGTGCGCTTTCTTCCAGATTGCAGGGGTAAATGGAAATATCCACCTGAACCATTTCCCGGTTTTTTCGGGTACACCGCCGGGGACATCCCCCAGGTGGGCGGTCAAAACGTATGGGATTCGGGTCAGCAGAGAAATTGCATACCCTGGCGCTCCACCCGGAACTGCGAAATGAATATGGATGACATCCGGTTTCCACTTGCGTGCGGTTTGCAGGCCTTTCCAAAAGGATGCCCACACAAACCCGAGCATGGCTTTTAAGTCTGCCCTGAAGAATTGTGACCGTGATGACTTGATTCGGATAACCTCGACGCCCTGATCGTTTTCTATTTCAGGCAAGTCTTTAAACCAGGGGGTGATCAGTTTGACCTGGTGCCCCTGCTGCACAAAGCCACGGCTCAGGTCCTGCGCCACCCGCCCGCCACCGCCCCCCAGGGGCGGGTACTCATGACAGAGGACCAGGATGCGCATCTTTTTCAATGTTGATGGTTTTTCCAACCGTGTAGGTGGGGGTTCCGGTGGATTCGTGGTATGTGCGTACCAGGAGCTCTGCAATCAACCCCATCAGGATGGACATGACACCCAGGATCAGGATCATGGTGCTCATCTGGAAGAGCGGTGATGAGAACACGGATACGAGGAAGAAAATCCGCCGGATGAACAGGAAGAGCAAAACAAGCAGGCTGAAGATAATGAAGGCTATGCCTGTACCGCCAAACAGGTATATTGGTTTGTCGGCGTAGCTGCTCAGAAACTTCACGGTTACCAGGTCCAGGATAACCTTGATGGTCCTTTCCAATCCGTACTTGGCTTTACCATGCAAACGGGGATGATGGTTCACTGGAACTTCAATAATCTTGGCTCCAACCCGGTTGGCATACACCGGGATGAAGCGGTGCATTTCGCCGTAGAGGCGGAAACCTGTGATCACTTCACGACGGTAGGCTTTCAGGGTGCAGCCGTAATCGTGTAATTTTACCCCGGTAACCCATGAGATCAACCCGTTGGCGATATTTGAAGGCAATGTCCGCGTCAGGAAGGCATCTTTGCGGCGCTTACGCCAGCCGCTGACCAGGTCATACCCTTCTTCAATCTTTTGCACCATCATGGGGATGTCGGCCGGATCGTTCTGCAGGTCTGCATCCATCAGGATGATCACATCGCCGTCAGAGTGGTCGATCCCTGCCGCGATCGCGGCTGTTTGCCCGAAGTTCCGGCGCAAGCCCACCACGCGGAAGTGAACGGGATCTTTTGCGGCGAGTTTTTCCAGTTCACGCATGCTGCCATCTTTACTGCCGTCATCAACGAGTACAGCTTCCCAATCATGCGGCAGGGAGGAGATTGCTGCCACAAGGGCATCATACAGCAGGGGAATATTTTCTTCTTCGTTATAGACCGGCACAATAATTGATAATTTCATTAGAGCAGCTCCATTACCCTGCGGCTATTATCTCATATTCCCTGCAGAATCGGCATTTTCCTTTGCTTTCAACCGTTGCTTCTTCCAGTGGTCGTATCCCAGTCCTCCAAGCAGGATCAGGGCGCTCAGCCCGGTGATCCAGGTGACCATCTCCCAGAATAACATGCGGCGCCAAAGCAGGAAATAGCGGCTGAAGTACCAGTTGGTGAAAAAGCCCAGGAACACTGCTTCCACCAGCAGCAGGCGGGGCAGCCATGCATCCCGCCTAACAATTGCCTGGCGGATAGCCCAGCTGGCAGTGAGAACCAACCAGGGCAGCATGTTTGCCCGGTAACGCGGGTTATCCCACTGGTCGCCCCCGGCGCGGGCAGAAGCGATGATGATCCAGAGGATTGAAAAGGCGGCCATCCAGGCCCATACTTGCCGCTCTTTTTTGTCTTTAACCTTGAAGAGGGTGAAAATCGCATATACCAGCAGGGGAGCCAGCATGTACCAACCGGCTGCCCGGGCAATATTGATCACTTTCCATAACGGCAGAGTGGGTTCGGCTATTGCTGCCGGCAGCACCGGTTGGGCAATACCGTAAATCACAAGAAATGGGATACGGTATTGAGCGCCGATCTCTTCGATTACTTTGGCTACCCAGCCGGAACCCCGTTCCGTCAGGATCATGTCCCATTCAGCGGAGGACTGCAGCCATGCCCAGCTGGCGGCCAGGAAGAGCAGAACTAGGACGAGCAAAATGACCCACGTGAATTTCCGTACCTTTGCAGGCAGGCCGGGCAAATTCTCCAGCAGGAAGAGCATCAATAGAAAGAAAAACACTGCAGCCGCAATTCGGGACGAGATCATGGTCATAAGCGCTATAATTAACACCAGTACAATCCATCCCTGGGGTTTGCGGGATGGCAGGCGCATGACTGCCCAAAACGCGATCATGCTCAGTCCAAGGATAAAAGGTTCGCGCATTTGCGAGCTGGTGTATAAAAGCCCATCAGGGTATAGGACCAGGAACCAGGCAGCCATTCCTGCAAGGCGGGTGTCCCAGCGGATGGCTGTTGCGCGGTAAAAGAATGGAATTCCCAGGGTAAAGGCGAACGCACCGAAAAGCAGGACAAGATAGGATCGGTGAACATCCGGGCTAAGCACCCGGTACAGTAAAGCGCTGATGGTCAGCATGCCGCCGTACTGGTCGGTGTACAACTCTTCGCGCGTCTGGTTGAGAATTGAATCGCCCGATTCAGCCAGCTGCCAAGCCTGGTTATCCCGCTGGAAGGCATCATAAAACAGGTACCCGGCGTTTTGGGCAGGTTCGTCCCATCCAAGTGACGGGAGAGCCAGCGTTAGTCCGGTGCCAAAAACAATGCGCAGGAAAAATGCAGAAACCATCAGCCAGGCAAGCTGTTTACCTTTGCCGAATTTCTGCCAGGCAATGAATAAGATGAACAAGGAAAGGGACAGCAATACGGCTGCCCCAAGCCAGCTGATCCAATAACTACCGTCGGGGAACAGGTATGAAATCCCGGCCCCTAGAATTACCCCCGCAGTCAGAGTAACAACCAGCGCTTTGAGATGCTTCATGCCTAATATTTTACCGCAAGGTAAGGTCGAATTAATAGATGGTATAATGATTCGCTGTTTATTAGCGCAATTATCATTTTTGGAGTATTGATGGATTTAAAATATACGGTAAAAGTACCAAACAACTTTAATTTGCCGCGCAGGATTGGCCGGCTGGGGGAATTAGCATACAATCTCTGGTGGGTGTGGAATCCAGAAGCACAGCTTCTCTACCGTTTGATAGACAGGACTTTTTGGGAATCAAGTTATCATAACCCGGTTTCTTTCTTGCGGGGCGTCAGCCGCCCGGCATTGAATGCTGTTTTAAATGACCGATATTACCTGGATATGTACGACAGGGTTTTCAAGGCATTTGACCTGCACATGTCCACTACCGATACCTGGTACAGCAGGACTGTTCCCCAGTACAGCCAGAACAGCATTGCCTATTTTTCCTTCGAATTCGGTTTGCACGAATCGCTGCCCGTTTATGCTGGCGGGTTGGGGGTGCTTTCCGGCGACCATCTTAAAGAATCCAGCGACCTGGGTCTGCCGCTGGTTGGAGTTGGATTTGTTTACAATGAAGGCTACTTCCAGCAGCGCATCACTGAAGACGGCTGGCAGGAAACCCGCAACACGCATATTGATTTTGCTGAAAAACCGATCTGTCCCCTGCTCAACCATGAGGGCAAACCGCTGACGATTTCTGTCGACTTGCCAGAGCGAAAAGTGCATGCCCGCATCTGGCTGGTGCAGGTCGGGCGTATCCCGCTGTACCTGCTGGATACTAACCTGGAAGAGAACACTCCCGCAGACCGGCAATTAAATGCACGCCTGTACTCGAATGACCTTGAAACCCGCATCTCGCAGGAAATTATGCTGGGGGTTGGCGGCGTGCGCGCCTTACGCGAACTGGGCTACAACCCGACCGTGTGGCACATGAACGAAGGACATTCTGCTTTCCTGATCCTCGAGCGTGCCCGCGAACTGGTTGATGAAGGCCTTTCTTTCGAGGAAGCCATTGCTCGCACCCGTACCACAAATGTATTTACCACCCATACCCCGGTTCCCGCCGGCAACGATCAGTTCCCGCTCTGGCTTTTAGAAAAGTACGGTTCAGTACTTGCCCAGGGCATCAAGCTGGAAAGGGAGCAGTTCATCGACCTCGGACGCCAGCCCCAAAGCTGGGGAGACATGTTCTCCATGCCTGTCCTCGCACTCAAGTATTCGGATGGCAGAAATGCCGTTTCGGAATTGCACGGGCAGGTTTCACGCCGCATGTGGAATTTCCTGTGGAAAGATGTTGATGAGGATGATGTCCCCATTACCCATATCACCAATGGCATCCATTCTGCCAGCTGGCTTGCCCGCCGGATGCGCATCCTGTTTGACCGCTACCTGGGTGTGGACTGGATGCAGAAGGTGGATGACCTGGATGTGTGGGCGAGGGCTGGCAATATTCCTGACGGCGAGCTGTGGGCAGTGCGCAATCACTTGAAACGCAAGCTGGCGATGTTTGCCAATGAGCGCGCCCGCCAGAGCTGGTCAACAGGCGGTGTAGCACCTGTGCAGGTTGTAGCCAGCGGTGTTTTAATGGAACCATATGCGCTTACCATCGGGTTCGCCCGCCGGTTTGCCACCTACAAACGGGCCGACCTGATATTGCAGGATTTTGACCGGCTGCTGTCGATCATCAATAATCCTTCCATGCCGGTGCAAATCATTTTCTCGGGCAAGGCTCATCCTGCTGATGAGCCCAGTAAAATGATCATCCAGAAAGTCTACCGCGCGGTAAAAAATTCACGCACCGCAGGCCGGCTCATTTTCCTGGAAGATTATGACATGAACGTAGCCCGCTACCTGGTGCAGGGTGTGGATGTGTGGTTGAATACTCCACGCCGTCCCAATGAAGCATCTGGAACATCTGGAATGAAAGCTGCCCTGAACGGTGTACTGCAATTCTCCACCCTGGATGGCTGGTGGAGGGAAGGCTACAACGGGCGCAACGGTTGGGCAATCGGGCAGGATAAGGAATTTGATGATACCGCCCAACAGGATGCAATCGATTCGGCTTCTCTTTATGAGATTCTGGAAGACCAGATTGTGCCGCTGTATTATCACAACCGCACATCCGACTCATTGCCGGTGGAATGGATTGCCATGATGAAGGAATCCATCCGTACCCTGGCACCGCAGTTCAGCACCCACCGCATGGTTAAGGAATACATGCAGCAAATGTATGAACCTGCCATGCGGGCGGTAAAGAAGTAACTATTTTCGAGGAAAGACCATGTTAGAAGTATTATTAAATCCCGCTGCCTGGCTGGCAGCCCTGGTGATATTTCTCCTGCGCGTAGGCGATATGGCGCTGGATACTGTACGCGTGCTGTTCGTAGTGCGTGGGAAAAAGAAGCTGGCCTGGGTGCTTGGATTCTTCCAGTCCCTGATTTTTGTAATCGCTATCACTTCAGTTCTAACTGACATCCTGGCAAACCCCCTGAAGATACTGGGGTATGCAGCCGGGTTCGCCACAGGCAATGTGATTGGCATGTTCATTGAAGAACGCCTGGCAATCGGGCATGTGCACATCAGCATCATTTCACCTTCCCGCGGCCATGCGGTGGCTGATGCTATCCGTGCCAGCGGATTTGCTGTGACCGTTGTCCCGGCTCAAGGTAAGAGCGGGATGGTCTCCCTGCTGCTGGTAAATGTCCTGCGCAAGGATGTGGACAAAATCGAAACGATCGTGCTTGAATCGGATCCAGAAGCGTTTGTGACTGCTGAAGATGTCCGCCCGATCCGGCGCGGTTTCTGGCGGGCTTAAGGTTCAGCGCAAGCGGCGTACCGTCAACTGCAGTCCGTTCACCTCAACCACTTCTACCTCTTCCCCTTCGGTTATCACCCCTTCACCAGGTGCGGCTGCGGCTTTCCACAACTCCCCGGCTGCCTGCACTGTTCCGTACGGGTTGAGCGGGGTTTTCACCATACCGCGCTTGCCGGGTAAAGCCTCTTTCCCGGTGAGCACTGGTACCCGCTGGGCACGGATGGCAAAGGATACAACGATAAAGAAGGTGACCCCAATGAATAACCCGGTTCCCACCACGAGCGGGACAGAAATGGGGGGCATGCCGGGCAGGCTGGCGTTATTGAACAGCACCAGTGTACCGACAATGAATGTGACGACTCCCGCCACTGTCAAGGCGCCGTGGGTGGGCGCTTTGATATCCAGGATGAAAAGCACAAACGAAATCGCCACGAACAGGATGCCAAACCAGTTTACCGGCAGCAATCCCATTCCATATACTGACAGCAGCAGGCACAGCGAGCCGATAAATCCGGCAACCCAGCCGCCCGGGCTGGAGATCTCGATCAGGATTGCCTGAATCCCGATGGAAAGCAGCAGGAAAACCAGGTTTGGGTCGAGCAGCAGGTAGAGGACTTCTTCAATAAATGTATTGGGGACAACTTCAATAAATGCTGCTTTGGTATCCAGTACCCGGGTTTCACCGTCAAAGGCAACTTCACGGCCATCCAGCTGAGCCAGCAGGTCGTCCCTGTCGGTTGCCTTGATATCGATCAAGCCGGCAGAAAGAGCCTCATCTACGGTTACTGCCCGGGCAGAATCGACCATTTCCTCCGCCAGGGCAACTGCTTCGGGGGTTCGGTTAAGGGTCAAATTCCGCACAGAAGCTTTGAGAATCTCCTTGACCTTGCTTTCCATCGTCTCGCCGATATCCTCGCCCTGCCCGCCAACCGGGCTGGCTGCTCCGATGGTGGTTTCGGGTGCCATGGCAGAAACATGCCCGGCCAGGGTGATGATTGCTCCGGCGCTGGCAGCCATGCCGTTGCGGGGGGTGACATAAACAACAACCGGTATCTCGCTGCTGCGGATCATCTGCACGATCTTATTCATGGAATCAATGCTGCCGCCGGGGGAGTTCAGCTCGATCAGTACCAGATCAGCACCTATCCGGTTTGCATGCTCCAGACCGCGTTCAATATAGGTCGCCAGTACAGGAGTTACCGATGTCTCTGCATACAACACCGCAACGCGGGGTTGGCTGGCTGCCTGTGCCTGCACCGGGAAAACAGCAGCTCCACATACCAGGAGAAGCCAAATCAGCAGGAGAAAGGGACGGATTTTCTTGAGGTTCTTGGCGGCGGCGGTTTTCCTGTTCAAATTTATTTCCTTTTTATCCCTGTCCGGGATCAGGGACGGTAGACAAAGTTGACCGGTTCTGTTGACGGCAGGGTGATCTCAGCAATCCCATTGGCATCGAATTTCCCTTTATATTTGCAGTCAGCATCCATGATATTGCTGGTACAATCCACACCCACAATCGCCACCGAGAATTTGCCTTGTGCGCCATTAGGCAGGAAGACAAAGAATTCGCCAGTTGCGTTCGTAGTATCATCAGACCGCAATTCTCCGGCAACTGTTTGCTGGTAAACTGCGACTGTAGCCAGATCAACAGGAGAACCGCTGCTATCTGTAATAGTGCCTTTGACCAGGATGTTGTATGCACTATTAATGACTGGCAGGGTTGAGAGCGGGGTTTCGATGGCTAGGAATTCGTATGTCATCCAGCCAAGCTGCCCGGCAGGAGTTTCGACCAGCAGCCATTCGTCCCCCAGGGCTTTGCCGAGCACGGCAACGGGCGCATCCTGGGCATATTTTCCCAGCACATCAAAGGCTGTGCCGGGTCCGGAACGCAGGTTGATGACCTGTACGTTCACGGTTGCAGGGAAGGTGTTTACTACCAGTTCCTTTGGAAGTTCTTCTGTCACGATGGGTTCGGGAGTTTGCGCTTCACTTGCGGCGGCAGCCAGGGTTACCGTTGCTGGCTGCTGAATGGTTGGAAACACCAGGGTGGCAGTTGGTTGGGTTGTGGGCGCGGTGCAGGCTGCAAGGAAAATGATGCTGCAGAGAGCAATTACAGAAAGAGTACTTTTCATCTTATCCATCCTTCCCGGACAGTACACAAAAGCCGGATGTCCTGCCCACGATCTCATTTTATTATACCAACCGAGCATACCCAGAATCAATCCGGTCTACCAGTTTCACTCTCCCGGCAAAGACTTGGTAAAATAAAGGGAATTATCAAGGTAAACCCTCATGCCTGGTCCAGATTTATCCTGTGAATTTCTCAACCTGCATTTCCGTAATCCCATTGTGCTGTGTTCGGGTGTGATTGGAACCAGTGTAAACCTGCTGAGCCGGGCAGCCGAAGTTGGGGTTGGCGGTGTCATTGCAAAAAGCTGCAGCCTGATGCCGCGGGCGGGCCACCCTAATCCTGTCACCATCGATTGGGGAGGAGGGATCATCAATGCCATCGGCTTGACCAACCCGGGAGCTGAAACTGAAGTGCATATGCTGAAAGAAGCGCGTGAAGCCCTTGAGCCAGCCGGTGTGCCGGTGATTGCCAGCATTTTTGGGGGAACTGTGGAAGAGTATGGCGAGGTTGCCAGGGTAATTTCACGGGCGACCCCGCACCTGATCGAAGTGAACATTTCCTGCCCGAATGTGGCAGATGAATTCGGCACCCCGTTCTCGGGCAGCTGTGAGAGCGCCGCAGAAGTTACGGCTGCCGTAAAAAATGCAACAACCATCCCCGTCAGTGTTAAGTTGGCCCCGAATGTTCCTTCGATAGGGCGCATTGCGGCTGCTGTGGTAGAAGCTGGTGCGGACGCAATCACAGCAATCAACACCATGCCTGGCATGGTGATCGATGCTGAAGCTGCCAGGCCGGTACTGGCAAATAAAACGGGCGGGATCTCCGGGAAGGCGCTCAAACCAATCGCCTTGCGCTGCGTTTCAGAGATTGCCAGGGCAGTGAAGGTACCGATTATCGGCACAGGCGGAATCACTACCGGGAGGGATGCGGTTGAGATGATCATGGCTGGGGCAACCCTCGTGGGGGTAGGGACTGCGGTATGGTACCGTGGCGTTGAAGGGCTGGGGGAGATTGTCAGGGAACTGGAAGCTTTCATGCGTAAAGAGAGATACACAAGAATTGAAGACATGCGGGGGCTGGCGAACCAATGAGCGACCATCTCTTTCATCACCACACTTCCGGGCTGCCCAAAGCATTCAGTGTCAATAAAATAACCCGGCATAATGAAAGGGCGATTTCAATATTCCTGGATGGAAGCCTGCCCGGAACACAGCCCGGACAGTTCGTAATGGCCTGGCTGCCGGAGGCGGGCGAAAAGCCGTACAGTGTGGCAGGGCTTGACCCCATCCGGTTGATGGTTGTGGATGTCGGACCGTTCAGTCATGCATTATATAATTTAAATGAAGGTGACCGTCTATGGTTACGAGGACCTCTCGGGCACGGCTTTGAAATCCAGCCGGAACAGCATGCTGTCATTGCGGGGGGCGGGTTTGGGATCGCCCCACTTTATTACCTGGCGATGGAACTGTTGAAAAACCGCTGTAAAGTGCAGGTTGTCCTGGGAGCACGCAGCGCCGGGGATATCATTATGGCTGATGAGTTCAACCGGGCTGGGATTGACCTGCTGGTGACTACAAATGACGCTAGCCTGGGTATGCAAGGCCTGGTGACAGACGGTTTGAAGAAGGTAATGGCAGGGCAGAAGGTGGATATGGTATATGCCTGCGGCCCTTCCGCCATGCTGACCCCGGTGGCGCAGATCTGTCGGAACGCCGGGGTGCCTTGCCAGCTTTCGTGGGAGGCCATGATGCGCTGCGGCATGGGTTTGTGCGGCAGCTGTGAGCTGGAAGAAGGATCAGGGGAGCCTGCAGGCTGGCTGGTTTGCCTGGATGGGCCGGTTGCCAGGCACGATTAAGCCATCCACACTCGACCAGAGGGAGGATAAAGAATTGACAGGCAATTATTCAGGGCTGTATCTCTGCAATTTAACCGGCATTGGAAATTTCCGGATAGTAACCCGTCTACCGGTCGCCAAAACCGTATCCCGCATGATTTTTCTGTGTTATCATAATCTGGTTAATCAGCCGGTTATTTGAATTCATCCTTTAATGACCAGAGGTAAATTAAACATGGAAATTGCAGTTCCAAAAGCAAAGGTACGTGGTCACTTCAAACCTGCAACACGGCGGGAACGCTGGGCCTGGTATTTGTACGACTTTGGCAACTCTGCCTACGCTGCAGTTGTCATCCTGGCTGTGTATGCCGCCTATTTTAAAGGTACAGTGGTTGGCGGTGCAGAGGGTTCACGGTTATGGGGCCTTTCTGTTGGCATTGCCATGCTGGTTGTGGCAATCATTTCCCCATTCCTGGGCACCCTGGCAGATTTTGCTGGAACAAAGAAACGTTTCCTGTTCATCTTTACTGCCATAGCGGTGGTTTTCACAGCCATGCTCTTCTTTGTTGGACCTGGCGACATCTTTACCGGCATGCTTTTCTTCATCCTGGCAGAGATTGGATACCGTGGGGCGCAAGTTTTCTATAATTCCCTGCTGCCTGAAATAGCCAGCCCTAAGGAAATGGGCAAAGTTTCCGGCAATGGTTGGGCGATCGGTTCTTTCGGCGGCATTGTCTGCCTGGGGATTGTGCTGGCGCTGATCATGCTGATCGGCGGCGAAACGGTCACCCGTGTTTCTTTCGTGATAACAGCCGTATTCTATGCCCTGGCTGCCATCCCGACATTCCTCTGGATCAAAGAACGGGCTGAACCTCAGCCAATGCCTGAAGGGCAGACTTTATGGACCATCCCGTTCACCCGCCTGGCTGCCACCTTTAAAGAAATTAAGAGCTACAAGGAATTCATTAAGTTCATTGTTGCCTTCCTCATTTATAACGACGGTATTATGATGACCCTGGATTTTGCAGCCATCATTGGCGCTGTCCTGGTGGGGATGAACCAGATGCAGCTGATCATTTTTATGATCATTGTGCAGGTTACTAGTGTTGCCGGTGCATACTTGTTTGGTGTGCTTGCTGATAAGATCGGCGCAAAGAAAAGCCTGGTAATTTCAGTGGGCATGATGATCTTTATTGTTGCCCTGCTGTTTATTGTGAAAGACCTGGTCTTCTTCTTCGTGATTGGTGCGCTGGCTGGTTTTGCGCTTTCCGGTGTGCAATCCGTCAGCCGAATGGCGGTTGGTAAAATGGCTCCGGTAGGAAAGAGCGCTGAGTTCTACGGTTTCTTCGCTGTTGCCGGACATACCTCCTCCTTTATCGGTCCGGCAGTGTATGGCTGGATCGCCGCAGATGCCGCGATTATTTTCGCGGCCAGGGGTATGGACGCCCTTTCTGCTGAACAGGCTGGTTTGCGAGTGGCAGTGATCTCCATCATTCTCTTCCTGGCAGTCGGCCTGGTGCTCCTGTTCGGCGTCCGTGAAAAGAAACATTTTAATGACCTGGAAGCAGAAAACGAGCCGGCAGGATTATAGGCATGGCAATTACAGCTGAGGGGTCACTTCCATTCATCCAGTACCCGCGCCGGCAGTTCATCCGCAGTTTGTTGCGGGCAGGCATTGCGGTTGGACTGAGCGCTCTATGCAACATGAAAGTGGAAGGCCTTGAAAACTTCCCGCGCACCGGCCCGGTCTTGATGGTCGGCAACCATTTCAGTTTCCTCGACCCTGTGGCGGTGATCCGCTTCAGCCCGCGGCATGTGGAATTCATCGGCGGCACCCAGACTCCCAATGCACCCAAAGCAGTTGGCTGGATCTCGAAGGTGTATGGGGTTCTGCCAGTGCGGCGCGGATCGCTGACGCGCGACAGCCTTTTGGGGGCGCAGTCTCTTCTGAATCAGGGAGGTGTGCTGAGCATTTTCCCTGAGGCAGGCAGCTGGGCTAAGGTTCTCCGCCCGGCACGTCCTGGGGCTGCACTGCTTGCCAGCCGCACCCGGGCGTTGATCCTTCCGGTTGGATTGACCGGGTTGACCCATCTCTTCCCCAGTGTCCGTAAAGGAAAACGTGCCAATGTGACTATCCGGGTGGGGAAACCTTTTGGGCCTTTCTATGTCCCCGAACGTGGCGAGACTGACCGCCAGAAGCTGGATGAGATGGGGCACGAAATTATGCGCCATATTGCTGCCCTGATTCCGCCCGAAGAACGCGGGTATTACAGCGATGATCCTGTCATCCGCCAGGCTGCAGCCGGGACAGAGATTTATCCCTGGGCTAACAAAGCCGAATAATGGCAGGAGTTGGAATTGAAATCAACCGGCTGGTTATACCAGCCGGTTTTGCTTAACTTTTTGGGATCCAGGTCCCATCTTCAGGATGGTCGCGCATGCTGGTAATGTATACCCCGTCGTATCCGCCTGCCAGCAGCCCTTCTGCCATCGAGCGGGCTGATACCTGGTCATCAAGTGTGTCCTCCTGGTTGAGCAAGGCAATCCTGCGTGCAGCAGGGGGAATACCCTTCAATCCGCCTTGCGGATGGAGCAAGACCCGCGCTGCTGCATCAGGGGTAATAGCTTCACCCAGTTTCAACCCGGAAAGGGCGGAATACAGTTCGGGACGGTGCACCCATTCTGCAGTGAGAGGCTGCCCGATGGCCGACAGACCGGCGCACACGATAACCACCTCGATCCAGGGAGGGATGGACGGCTCGTGCGCAGCCGGGGCTTTCAATGCCAGCTGGCGGGCGCCGTCTGCTTCCAACAGCAGGGTGACCCCTTTTTGTTTTGCCTGGCAGTGCATTTCTTCCAGCACAGCCTCTTCAGGGCTTTGCAGGCGGTAATCGATGGTCATCAAACCGGTGATCAAGGTAACCTTCTTCGCCAGCAGCATCTGGCTGCCGAGCTCATCCGGCGAATCGAGGATGAAATGCTGGTCAGCCAGCTGGGCTTGCTTTACACCCAGGTGTGTGGTCGTGGTTACCCAGGTAATTCCCGGCAGGCTGCGTGCCAGGTGGAACAGGGTTGAGGTCTTTCCGCCCGCGCCGGTGATAGCAACCTGCGCCGCGGCAGGGAGAGCCAGTGCATCAGCCAGCCGCATGTGTTCTTCCCAGTTGTGACCGGATGGCAGGATCAGAAAGCAGGGCTTCCAGCACACCTCCGCCGATCGAAAGCGCCTTGTCCGAAACCTGGTAAGCCAGCCGGGGGTCAAGGCGCGGGTCGATATCGCCAATTTTCATGCCAACGCTTACCTCAAGGCCATCGTGCACCAGCCCACGCAATACCCCTTTGAAAGGCGCTCTGACGGGTTTACCAGCTACCCAGGCGACCAGGTCCCCTTCATCAAGTATTTGCCCCAGCATCACTTCTGCTTGCAGCACGCCGTCTGCGGGAGCCCGCAGGACCCGTTCGCCCCGGTAACCCGCTACCTGTTCCGGAAGCCGGGTGTCCTCCTGGGCGCCGCCTTGCCAGAATACCCTGCCCAGGTGAGGTCCGCGGTTGGTCTCAATAACCGCATGGCAGTTTTTTCCTGCCAGGAAACCCGGACCCAGTCCGATCAGCATGGGTTGATCCACCAGGTCATTACCCGGGTCATTTTTGAGCATGCGCGCATCGATTACAGCCAGGGGACGCAGGCTGTTAAATGAGGCGCATTCAGGGTCAACCATCACAGCCACCTGGTGTTTGTACAATATTCCAACGGCATCCTGTATAGTTACTGCCAGTGTTCCGGTTACCTCTTCGATCTGGCATACACCGCGGTAAACCGCTTCTGAAAAGGAAACCAACCGGCGGACTGTGAGAGGTTCGGGCAGCTCTGCAACACCAACCAGAAAACCGCAGCGGTGCAGCCTGATCGCAACGCCGGAAGCCAGGTCGCCTCCGCCGCGGACGAGGACAAATGGTTCAACCAATTCATTTGAATTTGCCATCAACAGGTTCTCCTGCCCACATTATAGCAATTCTGCAGTAGAGTTTGCTCATTCTCTGAAAATCACGCCAGTATTAATAATCCTCTTATACAAACCCTGTACAATTCCTTGAGATGATAATCATTACAGGTTATCATAGAAATAAGGAGAACATCATGACTGAATCCATTAAAATACTTGGCATCTCCGGGAGTTTACGGAAACGGTCATTAAACACCCGGCTGCTTGAAATTGCACAGAGTGTATTACCCGGCGGTGTTACCCTGGAAATAGCTGACTTATCTGCCATCCCTTTCTATGACGGGGATGTTGAAAAAGAAGGCTTACCCCAAAGCGTGCTCGATTTCCGCAAAAAGATCCATGAGGCGGATGCCATCCTGTTCGCCAGCCCTGAATATAACTCATCCTTTACAGGTGTTTTGAAAAATGCCCTGGATTGGGCATCCCGTCCGCCTAAAGGCGAGCCGTATTCGATGCCGCCAACTGCAGGAAAGCCATACGCCATTGTGGGTGTCGGGGGAAGGTATGGTACTTCCCGCGCGCAGTCTCACCTGCGCCAGGTGCTGCAGAAGATGGACATGCCGGGAGTGAACCAGCCGGAAATCCTTGTGCAAAACCAGCCGGTGCCTGTCTTTGACCAGGACCTTAACCTTACCGATACTGTTGCTGTCCAGCTCATCGAGATTTTGTTGAAAAACCTGGTTAAGCTGGTTGGGCAAACCCGCGCAGTCCAATAGAATTAACAACTTTCTTCCAGCAGACCTTGCCAGATTGGGTCTGCTGGTTTCTTAAATTTTTCCTATTTATCTGGAATCTGCATACAATTGGGGGAATTGAAATCCGCTTCCTCTTCTTCCTCTGAGTTCTGGCTTGGCGTCAGGGATGAACTGCCCCTGCTGCTGGGTGTAGCACCGTTTGGGATGATCTACGGTGTTCTGGCGATGGCTGCCAGCCTGCCGCTGGGTATTTCGCAGGCGATGTCTTCCATTGTGTTTGCAGGTTCAGCGCAATTCATTACTGTTCAGCTGCTTGGTTCAGGGGTGCCCCTGCTGATCATCTTTCTCACGGGGGTAGTTGTCAACCTGCGTCATGCCCTGTACAGCGCTTCTGTTGCGCCTTACCTGCAGCACCTTTCACCAGCCTGGAGGGCTGGGCTGGCTTACCTGTTGACGGATGAGGCTTATGCGGTTGCAATCAACCACTACTCAGATGAAACCAGGCCAGGTAAACACAAGCACTGGTACTTCCTGGGAGCGGGCATCACCCTGTGGACTTGCTGGCAGCTCAGCTCTGCGCTGGGGATTTTCGTCGGCCAGGTTGTCCCTGCGGATCTGCCGCTGGAATTCACGCTGCCATTGATCTTTATCGCCCTGGTGGTGCCTAATTTACGCGACCGGGCGGCTGCAGCTGCAGCCATTGTTGCTGGCCTGGTTTCCGTGCTGGCATTCGGGCTGCCTTACAAACTGGGTTTGCTGCTGGCTGCAGCGGTTGGAATGGGGGTCGGCTTATGGCTGGAGAAGAAATAATGCCCCTCTGGCTGCTTATCATTGGGCTGGGTCTTGCGACCTTCCTGACGCGCCTGTCGTTTATCTGGCTTTTCCAGCACTGGCAGCCTCCTGAGTGGTTGAAGCGCAGCCTGCGCTTTGTGCCGGTTACTGTCCTTACGGCGATTGCCATCCCCGAATTACTCCTGCCGGGAGGGAATTGGATGGTTCCTTTCGCCAACCCGCGCCTGATTGCTGGTGTGGTAGCAATCCTGGTCGCCTGGCGCTCCCGCAGTATGCTGTTGACCATCCTGGCTGGTATGGCAGCGCTCCTGGCAGCCAGCGCACTTCTGCCATAAACCTCCATTCCCGGTGTAAAATTGGAGTAATTCTCCTCCCATGGAAACGCACGAAAAAAAAACAGCAGGTATGAAAGCTTTTATTGTCATCTGGCTTGGACAGTTGATCTCTGTCCTTGCGTCCAGTATGACGGGCTTTGCCTTGAGTATCTGGATGTACCAGCAAACGGAGAGCGCCACTGCCATGGGGCTGGTGCAGGTTTGCTTTATTACGCCCTTCCTGATCATGTCGCCCTTTGCCGGGGTGATGGTGGACCGCTACAACCGCAAGCTGATGATGATGGTGAGCGATTTTACGGCTGTCCTTGCCACAGCTCTCATCCTGATTTTGCATCTCAGCGGGAACCTGCAATTCTGGCACCTCTACATCGCTGCCGTGTTGAACGGTATAGGCAACACCTTCCAGTGGCCGGCTTATTCGGCGGCTGTTGGAACGATGGTCGCCAAGGAGCAACTGGGCAAGGTGAACGGCATGATGAGCCTGGTTGAAGCCGGACCAGGTGTGGTTGCTCCCCTTCTGGCGGGCATGCTCCTGCCGGTGATCGGGCTGACCGGGATTCTGACGATTGATATTGTTACCTTCTTTCTGGCAATTGGCGCATTGCTGGTCATTTTTGTCCCCCAGCCGCAAAGAACCGAGGAGGGGCAAAAAGCCCAGGGGAATATGCTCAAAGAAGCAGCCTTTGGTTTCCGCTACATTTTTGCCCGCCCCAGCCTGCTGGGATTGCAGATGTTATTTTTTGCCGGTAACCTGTTCTCTGGCGTGGCATTTACAGTGATGGCTCCCATGATCCTGGCGCGCACGAACCAGAATGCGCTGATGTTTGGGACAGTGCAAACGGCTGGCGCAATTGGGGCGGTGGTTGGCGGGATTGCCATGAGCGCCTGGGGAGGGTTCAAGCGGCGCATCCACGGGGTGCTGGCGAGCTGGATCTGGTTTGGGCTTTTCAGTGCCTGCCTGGTTGGAACCGGGTTCGGTTTACCGGTTTGGGTTGCAGGTGCGGCTTTAGGTGAGCTTGCCATTCCATTGATGAACGGTTCTAACCAGGCCATCTGGCAGGCCAAGGTTGCCCCAGATTTACAGGGCAGGGTGTTTTCGTCCCGCAGGCTGATCGCCTGGTTCACCAACCCGGTTTCCCCTATCATCGGCGGAACCATGGCGGATTTTGTGCTTGAACCCGCCATGCGCGCAGGGGGGTTCTTGCCCGATACCTTCGGATGGCTGGTGGGCACCGGACCCGGATCGGGGATGGGGCTGCTGATGCTGATTTGCGGGGTGTTGATATCCCTGGTGGGTGTGGCCGGTTATTTCATCCCGGTCATCCGCAATGCAGAAGACCTGCTGCCAGACCATGAACAGATACCTGGAGCATCTGCAATACCTGGTTAAGATGAAAAAATCCCTGCACCTGCAGGGATTTTTTCGTTAATATCCTTTTATTTACGGCTGCCATAAGACAGGTAATCAAAATTGACAATCACCGGTAACATGTTATGGGACATTCCACCTAAACCAACCATGCCGGATTCTGGTAATGCGTAATCTTCAAGTTCAGTAATGAGGTTACCATTTACTTCTACGCTGATGGTGTTCCCCTCACAAGTCATTCTTAATGTATTGGCGTCAAAGGGGGTGAAGACATCTTTACTAAATTTTCCACTTGCAAGTTCAATATACGGGTTCTTTTCGTCAGTTTTTAGCGCCTGGTCATAGCGGTAGACAAAATAACGCGCTTCGTCGCTTACCCTGAACTCATACCATCCTGAGTAGTCATTTTTTGCTCGGCAGACAAGCGCCATGCCATTGACCTGGGCGCCATTTCCCTCAACTGACGCTTCAATTACTACATCTGGTCTGGCTGGATTTTTGTAGAATTTGTAGAGATAGGTTTCAGCTTCCTGAATATCGAACACCAGATTTCCACCCTTGAGCTCTACTTTTGAGATCATGGAGTCATTTCCAGCAGATGTAGTAACGACGTATGTATCCAGCCAGGCCGGATCGGCAACAGAAAAGTCATCATAGAGAGAACGTTCCGTATCCTCTTCTGGCACAGGTGTGTTGGTTGGCAAAGCAGTCGGGGTTACTAATTCCTCCTTCAGAAGATTGGTATCATTTGGTGAACAGCCAGCCAGCATTACCACCAGAATAACCAGAGGTAACAAGAATTTGCCTTTCATATTTACTCCTTTCGACTAATGTTAATGATCATAAGAAACTGTCTTTGGTTTCTAGGCATTCTACTTATACGGGTTTCAATAAAGTTCTGTCAAGCGATGTTTGGCTTGATAAGGATAACCTTACAAAATTGAAAACCTGATTTTCTAATGTTGGCACGATTCTTACTACGTTGCGTTTAAAGCTTACCAGAACCATCAATGGCAGAACCTGGATGATGATGTATCCCAACACCTGCTTGTTATGAGCAATTCCACGAATGCGAAAACCGGTATCCTGTCAGCCCACAATTTTCTGTCAGTTATCGCATGACCAGGAGATTAAACTAAAAATCCCCGGTTTCAGGCCGGGGATTTTTTCTTTATATTCATAGTTTGGTAATTGTCATATTATTTCTTTTATAGTCTTCTCCCTGGATTTTAACAGGAACAAGATGGGAAGCACCAGCAGGTTAATCACGGCAAACACCAGCATGGTTGGCCCGTAATCGATCCGGTCTGCCAGCATGCCGCCCAGGCTGAGGCCGATGCCTTGCCCGACATTGGTGAATGCCATCAAAATGGCAAACATGGAAGCCGCTATGCTCGCCACTGTAAAGCGCATGGCCAGGGCAAAGTAGACTGCCTGGTAGGTACCGTACCCGATCCCGAATAACAGGGCGAACACAAAAGCCAGCCCAAGCGGGGTATTCTGGCTGACCCCGAATCCCAGGACGAGCAGCGAAATGGTGGACACCGACAGAGAAAGCAACACTGCATTATGCCAGCCAATCCGGTCGCTGAGCCTGCCGCCCCCCAACCCGCCTACAACCACGCCAATACCCCACACAGTGGTGATAAATCCGGCTGTGCTCAGGGAAATGCCCAGAACTTGCTCGAAATATGGGTTAACCAACTGGTTAGCACCGACGATCACCAGGAATGAGATCAACCCGATCCATACCACACCGGCGATGGTCCAAGATTTAAAGGCAGAAAATGCCTTCCAATTGAAGCGCTGGCTGGCCGGGCGTTCACCTTCATGCGTTTTGAGGACAAACGGCAGCGGCAATAAGGTCAAAATTGCCAGCAGCCAGAAAACGGCATACCAGGATGCTTTTTCTGCCAGCAGACCGACCACGGACGCGGTCACGATTACACCAATAGCACGGCCGCCCACCATCAGTCCTTGAATCAGACCTCGCTCGGTATCTGGGACCGTATCCAAAGCCAGGCCGTCAGTACAGGTATCGTACAACGCCATGCCCATTTGCAGGATGAATGCCAGGGCTACGAACCCCCAGTACATGCTGTTGGGGTCAAGAAAAGGTGCAATCACCAGGCAGGTGAACTGGATCGCCAACCCGAGCAAGATGTATGGCTTGCGGTGACCGATGTTGAAAAGGTTCACACGGTCGGAGAGGATGCCCAGGAAGATCTTGATCACAAATGGGATCAGGGCAATGGTGGCGAAAATGCCTACTCTGGTCATGGAAACACCCCGGGAGAGGAAATAGAGGGCATTTAATGAGGTGAAGTAACTGAGGATGGTGCCCTGGGTGAAATACAGCAGGGCAAACATACTGTAACGGGAAACCTTTGAGGCAGACATGTACACTCCTGAATTTATGTTCTGGATTTATTGTATACCAACCTGGTACTGAGCATTTTCCCGCGATAATCTTCTATAATCGTATCAGAACCAGCGACTCTTTTAACGAGGTTTACCGTTAAGAGTTATTGAACAGCTGCGCCGCATGCACACCATGAACGAAATGACCGAAACCCAAGCCGTAAGAGCAGCCAGCCGGGGCGACCCTGAAGCTGTAGCGCACCTCTATGAACTTTACCATACCGGTATCTTCCGTTTCCTGTATTACCGTACCGGTTCAATACAGTCCGCTGAAGACCTGACCTCCGAAGTTTTTCTAAGGATGGTTCGGTCGCTGTCAGGGTTCCAGCCGGGCAGGGGTACTTTTGCAGCCTGGCTGTACCAGATCGCCCGCCGGGTGCTGTACGATTGGTATCGAAGCAACGCTGCCCATCCGCTGGTCGAACTGGCAGAAACCCATCCTGACCCTGCCCCAAAGCCGGATGAGACAGCAGAGCGGAGATTAGAGCATGCCGTGCTGGCACAGGCGATGCTTTCGTTACCAGCCGAGCAGCAGGATGTTTTGATCTTGCGGTTCATCAATGGGCTTTCGCTCGGAATGACCGCAGAGGCAATCCACCGCAGCATCGATGCAGTCAAAGGGCTGCAAAGCAGGGGATTGCAGAAATTGCGAGAAGTTTTAACGGAAAGAGGTGTGTTATGACTAAAGATATCTTATCAGGTATTGAAACCGAAGCTGATGCGGAGCTGGTCAGCCGGCTTCAACAGGTGGATCACCCCGCCTTAGCGGCAGATAAAGCCAGTGCACAGGTGACACAATTGAAAGTAGCAGCCAGGGCACAACGCACTGCATCTGCGCAAAAATCCTGGAAGTGGATCCTGGCGGTAACAGGAACTGTGGTAATGGTCACCCTGGTTGTAACAGGGTTCATGGCTGGTTTATTGCGGAATGTCCAGCAGGTACAGGCTGCCAGTCTGGATAATATCAATGGCATCGTGGAGATTTCAAAAGATGCCGGTCAGACCTGGATAGTGGTGGAAGACGGTGAGGGACTTACCAGCGGAGATGGGCTCCGAACATATACTGATTCCGGCGTAATACTAACCTTCCCGGATGGTTCGGTGGTAGCGGTAGGCGAGGAAGCAGAGATCTTTGTTTCCACTTTGGAGTACCAAAAGAGAGTATTGACCCTGGAATTGCTTCAGACGGCAGGCGAGACCACTCACTGGGTTGTTCCTGTCAGGGAGGGTGGAAAGTACCTGGTGAATACGGTTACCGGTACCGCGCAGGTACATGGGACAGTTTTTAATATCAATGTACCGGATGCCGGGCTGGCACGCTTTGCAGTTACCGATGGCCTGGTAGAAGTAAGCAACGATGGCAATGAGATCCTTCTGGCTGCTGGGCAGGTGACCCTGGCGGAAGGTGACGGCACACTGGTGCCTGCTGCATACGATTTCAGCCTGAAAGGTGAACTGGAAGCCATCGGCGCTGACGACACCTGGACGGTGAGTGGAGTTACTTTCAAGGTTACTGAGGACACCCGCCTGAAAGGTGAATTTGTTGTTGGTGATTTCATTCACGTGATCGGCAGGGTGCTTGAAAGCGGAGAGCGTGTGGCAGATATGATCATGTACTCGCAGGTGGATAAAGAAATCCTGTGTTTCTCCGGCACGGTTGAAAGCATCAGTGAGACCGAATGGGTGATCAGCGGGCAGTCTGTGGTTGTAAACAGTGATACTATCCTGGGTGAAGGCCTTGAGGTTGGTTCGCTGGTAGAGGTAAGGTTTACCGTACAGGAAGATGGAAGCTGGCTGGCGCTGGAGATCAGTCAATTTAGCGATGAACAGGGACCCCCGGAAAAGAAGCCCACCAAACAGCCTCGGGAACCAAAAGGACCAAAAGGGGAAGTGAATGGGACCGGAGAGCCGGAGCAAGAGATGGAAGGCATACCGGGTCCGGTCAAGGAGCAAGGTATTTGTGACCCAGAAACTGAGCAGATCCAACCTGAAGCTGTCAGGCTGGCAGAACGCTACAGTGTGACTTATAAAGAAATTATGGGATGGTTCTGCCTGAATTACGGTTTTGGCGAGATCGACCTGGCTTACCGTATGTCGCTCGATTCCGGCACACCGGTGACAGAGATCTTTGCCATGCGCGAATCAGGAACGGGCTGGGGGTTGATCAAGCAAACTCTTTTCCCGAAAGAAAAACCTGTTAATAAGCCTGACCCGAATAATAACAATCTTGATCTTACACCAGGGCCAGATCCAAATCCAAATCCCAATAAAGGTAAGAATTAGCGGTGATGGAAGAAGAAATTCCACCCCTTCTTTTGAAGGGGTGGAATTCTTAAATCCGAGTAAAGAAAAAGTTTACTTCTTTTTCTTTTTATCTTTCTTGTCTTTCTTTTCCTTTTTTTCTTTCTTTTCCTTCTTGTCTTTCTTCTCTTTCTTTTCTTTTTTCTCTTTCTTGTCTTTCTTTTCTTCTTTCTTAACTTTTTTCAGTTCTTCTTCGTCTTGCTTTTTCTTCTCGTCGTCCTTATCCGCCATGGCATCACGCTCCTTTCATTCAATATACTGGATACATAACTATAGCATTTTCCAGGCTTGAATACAAGCAGACTTGAAATGCGTAGTTAAGGATGAAGGGAATTTAAAAGGCAAAGAGGATACGTTTATTGGCGCCAATCTCAGCATACAGGGCATCAATCTGGTCGCGGTTGCGGGCAGTGAAGGTGGTTGATACCGCCAGGTACTTGCCGTTGTGGCTGGTGCGCATGGTCAGGTCTTCACGGGCGATGCCGGGAACATGCTTTTGCAGGATCGAGAATGAGAATTCGAAAAAGTCATCCTCGTCCAGCCCGAAAAGCTTGACCGGGTATTCACACGGGAAATTGAGGTCATATTCATCTAAATTTACAGGCATAAACCGAGAGTATACCAGATAGCATGCCAGTTTCGTGCTGCAATTATGCCTGATGTTTCATCAGGGATTGTAATTCGGAGGTGAAGTGTATTAAGAGAAGAACGCCATTGAATATTCTATGAATATCCCGAATGGTTTAAGGCTTAAAATACTACAGTGAAAGCAAGCTTTTGATTGCTTATGATTCTTAATTAACTGACCTCATTTCAACGGGCTTAAGATATGAACAAAATTCCAAAACCAAAAAGTGATGAATATTCGCCTTCGGCAAGAACGTACATCGATCTTGTTCCGCAGGATGGCAAGGTGCTGCAGCACCTTGCCTCCAGTATTGAAACCGTTAAGCAGCTGGTTCTTGCAATACCACAAGAAACGCTCACCTACCGCTGGGCAGATAGGGAATGGACAGTAAAGGAAATCCTGGTCCACATTATGGACACTGAAAGAATCCTGGCTTACCGGGCGCTGCGTTTTGCCAGGAACGACCCAACCGGGTTGGCCCCTTACGACCAGGAAAGGTTCGTAGCAGCTTCAGGAGCAAATGACCGGGAATTGGGGGAGATCCTGAATGAGTATGCCGCAATCCGCAATGCAACCCTGGCACTCTTTTCAAGCCTGCATAAGGGCGCATTGACCAGGGTTGGAATCGTAAATGGAAAGCGGGTTAGTGTGCGCGGGCTGGCATACATGATCCTGGGGCATGAGATGCATCACCTGGAAAGTATTAGAGAAAACTACAAAAAAGAAAACCTGAGGTGATTTTATCGTGGAAATATCCATTCAAATAGGATTTTGTTTGGCAACTTTTCCTAGTACGATTGATAATCACTAATGGAATTCTCCGAGTGCTTTTATTGTTACATCCATTGAGAAGAATTGTTAAAAGAATTTGCAGATAAGAAAAAAGCGGTTACAACGGATAATCGACAGGACAAATTCTATCTAATTTCAAGTAATGCCCCGCAATTGGTATTATGCTTAATTAAAAAGTTATCTTCAATCCTCCTTGAAATGAACTGTAGGAAAACTACCAATTGTTTCCACGTTAAAACCTTCTTCAATTAAATGGTTGACAATCAGGTTGAATGCTTGCTCCTCTGAAATTATTATCTCTTGCGGACAGTTGCCTGTGTGTCCTTGAACGGTGCCGCTCGACCATTCGTAATCCTTCAATTGGAGAGTGAAGAATTGGTCGCAGTAAACCAGGTTCATGTATCCAAACTGATAGAAAGGTGGAATAAAATTGTATGCCACCAGGTGATCCCATTCGGGACGGATTGCATCTACACCTACACTAAAGATGGGACGGTTTCCTACTGATCCATGAAGGAATGAAGTACCTTCCATCCAATCGGGTTGCTCAATCTGCAGATAATCTAGAAGTGTTGGGGATATGTCAATGTTTTGTACATTATCAGTGATTGATCCGGAAAATGCATCGCCTGGAAAATGGATGATCAGCGGGATTTTATTGTAAGTCCTGAAATGCTGTCCGTGATCACTTCCTATAATTAAGACGGTGTTGTCATAAAGCCCAAGCTCTTTGAGGTCTTTGATCAGATTTCCTACTGCAGAATCGAAGTCAAGAATGCTATCGTCGTAAAAATCATAGTTCCATTCCTCTTGAGTGGTAACATCCTGTCCCTTTGAGAATACCTGTACTTTGGGTTTATAGACTGGACCGTGAGTTTCCATCCAGTGGATGTGGATAAAGACAGGTTTTTTGTTTTGCTGAAGAAATTCTAGTGCTTCAGTCAGTTTTGTGCGGTCATCAAAAGTAATTGTCTTCCATTTTGTAAAAGCATTCAAGTCCACCATATTGCGTATAAAGAAAATATGGCACAACCGGTCAAATAGCCGGTTTTTCACCTGATAGAGAAAGTGTGCTTCGTTGGTGTCTAAGTTTCGGGTCAGGAAATCGAGTTCTTTTAAGTCTTCTGTGGTCCTACCGTTGGCAGCATCGAAACCATTAAGTAGATTGGTTTCATAAGCATCCCCGTAATAAGCAAATGAAATTTGGGCAGTTGTATAACCATTGTCTTTCAAGAGCGCGAGTATATGCTGGTAAGAATCTTCATTTTTGAGAATATCTGGAGGATACAAGACACGAGTAGTTGTTGGATATTTACTGGTGAAAATCGAAATCAAAGACCCGCCGGTATTGCCTGAATTTGTGAAAGCATTTTCTGCTAATAGTGAAGTTGTTGCCAGGTGGGTAATTTCAGGTGTTGTTTCGCGTTCATAACCATAGACAGACATATGCATTGCATCTAGTCCGTCGGCTGTAATCAAGATTATGTCAGGCAAATTTTGGTCAATTTTTGAAGGTGCAAGCGTTCCAACTTCGTCTGAATGGTGGTTTGTACGGATGGTTAAGGAAAAAATCACCAAAGAAAGGCCAATCAAAGCAGGTATTACCCAGTTTCTGCTATTCTCCTTCAGTGAGGAAGAGGATAATTCATAAGCCTTCTTGTTAAGCGCCACATGGAAAAAAACAAGTAGAAGCAGGAAAAACACCAGGTAAACTACCCTGAATGAATTACTGATTACGATCCCAAAGTTGAAAAGCGTATAGGTGAAATTGTCCACAAGTAAAAGTACCATGGAAGCATCAAGGAAGACAGAAATGGTCAGCGAAACACCTTTGAATATCCGTTGATCTGCAATTATTAAAATATGACTTAACAGGTACATAACTAGAATGAACAGGCAGCATATTAAGAATAAGGTTGTTATAGAAAAAGGTAGGACGACCAGCTTATCCAGGAATGTGTCATTGCCAAAAAACGATGCTTTTGTGATGGTAAATGTCCACTCAGCAAGCATGAATAGGAAAGCGCTAACAAAATTTATGATCAGGATTGACTTCCAGGAATACTTTTTTATTGCCAGGAGTTCTTTGAGGTTAGTTGACTGGAGTTTGTGTATCGCCATTAGTATCTCTATTTTGTGGGGATTATTTAATGATATCGAACCAATTGTTTTAGTGTACTACTTTTATTTCATAATAATCAGGATTGGAAAGTCGGTGCTCTGCAGTTTTCTGCGAACATTGGCTCTCCTGAAATTCCAGCAGCAGGCGCTGAATGCTGTCACATTTTTTATAAGCAAAATCCTGACACTATCATTTCTTTAGCTCCAATTCATAAACATCATGGACAAACACGCTTCCAAGGAATCAGCTTCCTTAATATCTGTCATATGTTTAGCGTCAAATAGATATTGATTAATAAAATCATGCTGACTTCGAAAATGAATTCCCTGTCACTTTGATCAATGCATCTTAGAAGTAGACGTTCAGTATCAATATTCCCAATCGTAATTCCTTCATGAATTGTTTCTAAGCGCTGGAGACACCTGCTGAATGGATAGATCAACTGCCTTAATACCGCATAATATGACAGTTAAATTTTTCATACTGCTTCGTAAATAAAAGTAAGTATAACTTCAGTTCCTACATCAGGCCGATAAATATCAAACTCTCAGTACGTTTTTCCAACAGTCACGGTTGTATAATTTCATTATGGAAGTCAAAAACCTTCCCGAAAGTACTGTAAGGAAAACCAAAGTTGGCACAGCCAACCACTGTATATCAGCCAGTCGACTATTCATTCTCATAGGGGTTCTGCTTTTTCTGGTCTTTGGCCTGATACCAAAACAGAATGCATCTGCCAGCCCGCTTGTACAAACAGAACCCCCAACCCCGGCCGAGGTGATCGAGGCAGTTAATGCGCTGCGGATCAGCACCGGGCAGGCTCCGTTAAAAGTCCATGATGTACTCATGCAAGCTGCCCAGGTCGAGGCAGAGGGGATTGCCAGTGGTATGATGGGGCACTGGCGCCCGGAAAACCTGACCCTGGGCCAGTGGCTGCTTTCGCTAGGCTACCCGCTGGCAGGCGATCTGCTGCAGGATGGCTACCGTTCGGAAAACTGGATCGCTTCAGACAGCGCGGAAACTGCTGTGCTCGCCTGGCAGGGGGATGATGTGCACACCAACACGATGCTTTCCGGGTTTCGCACTGATATCGGTGCGGGAGTCGCGGTGGGGGAAGAAGTTATCATAGTGCTGATCACAGCCCTGCAAACCAGGGATGGCAAAATGCAGGCTACTGCTTACCCTATTTTGACTCAACTGGCGTCCGAATCCGGGTATGGAAATCTGGGCACGCCGGCTGCACAAAAACTGGTGCCGGTGGCAGTCTGTACCGCCCGCCCGGATGGGGATGTGATCCACAAAGTACAGTACGGGCAAAGTTTGTGGAGTCTTGCCATTGCGTACCATACCACGATCGACCAGATCAGCGCCTGGAACAACCTGGGATTGGATACAACCATTTATGAGGGGCAAGTCTTGCTGGTGCAGAAAGGGGCCACGCAGCCTGCGACTGAAACACCAGTCACCATGCAGACTGCGACTGTGTTGAGTACCCCCACTCTTTTCCAGATAAATGCATCACCAACACTGACAGCGCAGGCTTCAACTCCTGCCGCGGGCGGGGAAACCACCCGATCCGGATCCGGTATGGACCTCATTATCGGGTTGATATTGGCAGCCATCGCCCTGGGAGGGCTGATCACCGTGCTTGGCGCTGTGATAAAGAAGTAATCCGGCAGCCTGATTTTTAGTTTAGGTGAGCTTTAGGCAGGCAATTTATTCAGCTTGCTTAATATCTTCTCAGGTGTGACAGGAAGGTCGTCGAACTCGGCCCCGATGGCGTTGGAAATGGCATTCACAATTGCCGGGGTGACCGGAACCAGTGAACATTCGCCAATGCTTTTGGCTCCGTAGGGACCGCCGTACTCCAGCTCTTCCACCAGTTTGATCTTATGTTGGTCAGGCATCTGGTTGGCGCGGGTCAATTTATAAGTGCGGAAATTGGAATTCCGTACCCTGCCCTTGGAATCCAGGGTCATTTCTTCTGATGTGGCATATCCCAACCCCATCATGATAGCGCCTTCGATCTGCCCTTCCACGCCCAGCGGGTTGATCGCCCGGCCAACATCATGCACTGCGGCATAATCCAGGATCTTCACTGCGC
>Ga0228536_1001061_pt1 | contig 32866 bp, 25 predicted proteins | sample SJ1Smetagenome_FD_168611 | JGI IMG/M metagenome (GOLD analysis project Ga0228536, IMG submission 168611) | Enriched culture of PCE-dechlorinating microbial communities from Ithaca, New York, USA - SJ1.S | ecosystem: Engineered > Modeled > Simulated communities (microbial... > Unclassified...
TTTTCCAGTCTTGAAAGCAGGAAAAATGTCCGCTCCTTATGCCAAATTATTCAAGGCTATAATCAATGACGATCTTCCTCTTTCGTCCTAATCACGGACATTTGAAACAGATACGCGTTGAAAGTCAACATCCACGCATTTGGAATCAAAGAAAAAGTATGGCAAAGGTGCTTTAGAGTGGGGTCCATAAGGTATACTTCCGTTAACTTGTTTTGTTTTCTTTGAGGAGGAGCTATGAAAAAGAATAGCCGAAATAATCGCGTGTTTCTCCCGGTTTTTATACTTCTAACTTTGATGCCTGCTGGTTTGACTGCCTGCACCCAAACGGGAAATCCAACCAACTCAAGCGGACGATGGGTGTCGATTGTGATGGGCGTTTTGCTCCTGCTGGCTTACCTGGGTCTGATGATCTACCTCTGGCGGACAGGCAAGCTGCGCACCTGGTTTGCTGCCGGCAGTACGGCTGCCCGCCTGAAAACCCAGGATGCACGCCTGAAGAGTGAACTCAAAGGGTTGGAACGCGACAGAACCTCCCTGCTCGATGAACTGGGCGAGAAAGCCTGGGCGGCCCGGGTCAGCGACCCAGCTTATGAGACAGCATACAACCAGCTTCTGACGGTCCAGGGGCAGATCGACGGCGCCGCGGATCATCGACGTTCGCTCGAAGAGAAAAAAGCGGAACTCGCGCAACAGCGCAAGGCGGTGGTTGAGCGTTTTGATCAGCAGATCGAAGCCCTCAAAGATCAGCAGGCAGGCGTGGAACACGACCTGACGGATGCAAAGAACCGCGTGCGGGCACTTGAAGCCGATCTGGATGCAGCCGCGCAGGAAAAAGTGCGTTTCCAGCGCGACGTGAAGGATACTCGCGGGCGCATCATCGAATTGGAACGCTCGGATGACCCCGCGAAGGCAGAACAACTTGTTGAACTAAACAGCCGGCTGAACTCCCTCACCACTTCCCTGTTGGATGCCACCAACGCCGAACCGGAACTGGCAGCGCAGCTCCCCGGGCTGCAGAATCAGGCTTTGGCTTTGAGCACGCAATTGAATGATTTGCAGGGTCAAATCCAGGCATTAGAAGCAGATATGAAGGATGAGTTGCTCCCCCTGGATGATCAGCTTGAAGCCCATGAAAAGCAGATCAAAACCAAGACCAGTGAGATCAAATCCTTCGGTGAGCAACTTGCGCCGATGGCGAAATTCCTCGGCGTCCAGGTCGAGAAAGCCCGACCCCTCTCCCCCGACCTGACGGAGCTTTACCAAAAGCTGGATATGATCATTAGCAAGGTGGATTTCAAGACCCAAGCCAAGGATGACGTCTCGAGTAACCTGGGCAGCGTGGATAAGACCGCCTCGCTCAATTTCTACGTCTTGCTGCTGATTGGTGTGCTCATCATTGTGCTTGCGATCTTGCTTCTGACCGGAGTGATCTGATCCCCCGGTTAATTACCTCCGAATTTCCAGACCTGTTCGAAGGAGGGTATTTCCTTGCCTGACCAAACCGAAAGCCGCAGACAGATGGTAGAACAACTCACCCTGGAAGAAAAAGCCTGGCTGATTTCAGGCGGAGGGGATTTTTGGCACACGCGTGCCATTCCTCGCCTGGGCATTCCCTCGCTGACCCTGCACGATGGACCCCACGGCTTGCGTAAGACCCAGCCAAAAGCGGGACAATCGGGTCTGCAGCAGAGCATCCCCTCCACCAGCTACCCCAGCCTGTCGGCGGCTGCCTGTTCCTTTGACCCCGACTTGGTCTTCGAGCTCGGGCAAGCACTTGGTGCGGAAGCCAAAGCCGCTGGGGTGGATGTCTTGCTGGCGCCTGGAGTGAACATCAAACGCCATCCCCTTTGCGGACGCAACTTCGAGTACTTCTCGGAAGATCCTTTGGTGGCAGGCGAACTGGCAAGCGCATACATCAATGGTGTTCAGAGCCAGGGCACAGCCGTCAGCCTGAAACACTTCGCCGCCAACAACCAGGAATTCTGCCGGATGATCAACAACTCGGTCATCGATGAGCGCGCATTGCGCGAGATCTACCTCAAGCCTTTCGAGATCGCCATCCGCAAGGCGCAGCCCTGGACCGTGATGAGCTCGTACAACAAGCTCAACGGCACTTATGCCAGCCAGCATGCGGAACTTCTCACCAAAATCGCGCGAGAAGAATGGGGCTTTGAGGGCTTGTTCATGACCGATTGGGGCGGCATGAACGACCGTGCCAAAGCCATACCCGCCGGCACAGACCTTGAAATGCCGCCGACAGGGCAGTTCGGCGTCGACCGCATCCTTGAAGGCGTGCGCACGGGCAAAATAGCGGAAAGCGACCTGGATCGGGCGGTTGGCAAACTATTGGAACTGATCGACAGGGTGCGTAAAGAGCGGCAACCAGCCAAAACCTGGCAAACCGCAGATTTCGATGCGGTCGCGAAGAAAGTCGCGCTCGAATCAGCCGTGTTGCTGAAAAATGGACAGAACCTTTTGCCTCTGCAGGCTGGCACGAGCGTGGCGGTGGTCGGCGCGATGGCGGAAAAGCCGCATATCCAGGGCGCCGGCAGCAGTCGCGTCAACCCAAGGTGTGTGGTGTCCTTTATGGACGCGCTGCATGCCGTAAACATGGATTGGGCTTATGCCAAAGGCTACTCCCTGGGCGCGCAATCTGATCCCCAGATGGAAGAGCAGGCGCTGCAACTCTGCCGTGGAAAGGACGTGGTCCTGTTCTTTGCCGGCTTGCGCGACTCCGAAGAAGCGGAGAGTTACGACCGCCTGCACCTGGATCTCCCCGCAGCACAGAACGCTCTGATCGAGAGGATCGCCTCTGTAAACCCGAACGTGGCGGTAGTGCTGCATGCCGGCTCGCCGGTAAGGCTGCCCTGGCTAAGCAAAGTGAAAGCTGTGCTGCTGATGGGGCTAGGTGGGCAGATGGTGGGCACAGCCGCGTTGGATCTGCTGCTCGGAAAAGCCAACCCGGGCGGGAAACTGGCAGAAACCTGGCCTTTGGCGCTGGAAGACACGCCCGCATACGGACAATTTGGCAAACGCTTCAATACCCAGTATCGAGAAAGCGTCTTTGTCGGTTATCGCTACTACGAAAGTTTTGGAAAACCCGTCCAATTTCCATTTGGCTATGGTTTATCCTATACCACCTTCTCCATTGATGATTTGCAGGTCAATAAGACAAGACTGGCGATGGGAGAGGAACTGGAAATCAGCGTGCGGGTCCGCAACACGGGTTCACGGGCAGGCAGGGAAGTGCTCCAGCTCTACGTTTCCCCGCCTCAGTCTACCCTTTTCCGCTCGCAGAAGGAATTGAAGGCTTTCCAGAAAGTGGCGCTCGCTCCAAGTGAAAGCCGCACGGTCCATTTCAAGTTGAAGTACAGTGAATTCACGTATTGGAATGCTGCCATCCACGCCTGGCACTGCGAGGCGGGCAACTATCGGCTGCTGGTGGGTACCTCCGCTGCTGAGACCCCACTTGAGGTGACCGTTGGATTGGAGAGCGACCAAACAGGCGTGAGTATGCCGGACTTCGCCCAGTCCGCGCCAGGGTATTACGCCTATGGAGCTGGAGCTCTGAATATCTCGGATGGGGCTTTTGAAGCCGTGTATGGCAGCCCGCTTCCCGTGGACCCGCAGGGAGAACCCAAGCCATACGACCTCAACTCCACCCTCTGGGATGCCCGCAAGCGCCTGAGGGGCAAGCTGCTCGCTGTGATCCTGAAGCGGGAAGGGCGAAAACGGGCTTCAGGTGGTGGGGAATACCAGGAGGCTAATGAACGCATCGTGGACGCTTCCATTATGGACGCGCCCTTGCGTTCGTACGCCGTGGGTGGGGTGGCGATGAAAGTTCCCGAAGCCATCGCCCTGATCCTGAACGGCAAGTTTGTCAAGGCTGTACGGAAGTTGTTGGACAGGGAATAATTGGTATCTTTGAAGGGGTAGCCCCATGTTCAGTGTAGGGGGGAACGGCCTACCGTGCCCCTACAAAGGATAAAAAAACGCGGCGATGTGACATTTGTATCCCCTATGGTTATTCGGACAGACTTGAGAAACAGGAATTTGGAAATAAAAATGTTACTGGCCTTATAGGATTAAGTATCCCACTCATCGGCTTCGCCGACCCTCTCCCGGGAGGGGGAATAAAGGGGTGGGTCATGCGGGCGATCGGACACTTGTACCCCCTGTGGGTATTCGAACTGACCATTTTGTGGGGATTAAAAGAAACACCCCCTCGTTTGAGGGGGTGCAGGAAGCGGGCGATCGGACTATAGTACCCCCTGTGGGTATTCGAACCGACCTCTTTGAAGAATACAGTTTAAAAGGAAAAAGCGGGCGATCGGATTCGAACCGACGAATGTTAGCTTGGAAGGCTAATGCCTTACCGCTTGGCGACGCCCGCGTAGCCTCTATTTTAGCCGATTCGCCTTGGCTGTCAATATTTGGCCTGTTTCTGCTTCACCAAAAGTAGGTTGGGTGCAGCGATGACAATTCTCGTTCGGTCATACGGTAATTTGAGCGCAACCCAACACATTCCGATTTGGGGTTGTTGGTGTTGGGCAATCGTTGGGTTTCGCGACGGGGGCGCTGCACCCAACCTACGTGGGCTACGTGGGCAATCGTTGGGTTTCGCGACGGGGTCGCTCCACCCAACCTACGTGGGCTACGTGGGCAATTGTTGGGTTATGCGAGAGAGTCGCTCCACCCAACCTACGTGGGCAATCGTTGGGTTACGCGACGGGGTCGCTCCACCCAACCTACGTGGGTAATCGTTGGGTTTCGCGACGGGGGCGCTGCACCCAACCTACGTGGGTAATCGTTGGGTTTCGCGACGGGGGCGCTGCACCCAACCTACGTGGGCAATCGTTGGGTTACGCGACAGAGTCGCTGCACCCAACCTACCACTACCACTGATTCTTCAACAACTCCAGCAAGATCTCGCGGGTGCGTTTCGGGTCGGCTTTGCCGCCGGTGGCGCGCATCACTTGCCCCACAAACCAACCGAGCAGGCTTTCCTTGCCGGCTCTAAAGCTCTCCACTTCTGCTGTCGAAGCAGCCAGAACCGCGCGTATCTGCTCTCTCAGGGCGTCGCTGTCGGCGATCACCGCCAGCCCTTCGGCTTCCACGATCTCTGCCGGCTCTCGCCCGCTTTCCTCGACCTTGTGCAGCAGGCTCTTGCCGGTCGCGGCGTTGATCTTACCGTCTTCCACCATGCTGATGATCTGCGCCAATGAGTTAGGAGTGAGCGTAAGCTCAGAAGCGGTCTTGCCCAGGTCGTTCATCAAGCGCGAAACGTCGTTCATCATCCAGTTGGAGACGATCTTCGCATCCCCTTCAAAGTTGAAGGCTACCTCTTCAAAATAGTCTGTTGAGCTGCGTACCGAGGTCAGGATGTCGGCGTCGTAAGCTGAGAGCCTATATTGCGCTTCAAGGCGCGCCTTCCTTTCCAATGGGAGTTCCGGTAATTCAGCCTTAACGCGAGCGATTTCCTCCTCCGAAAGGACAACCGGCAGCAGGTCGGGTTCGCGGAAGTAGCGGTAGTCTGCCTCGGTCTCCTTGGAGCGCATCATGCTCAGCTTGCCCGTGTCGGCATCCCAGTCGAGGGTATAGCTGACGACCTTACCGCCAGACTCCACCAGTTCAATCTGTCGTTTGCTTTCTTCGATGATCGCCTGGCGGACGGCATCAATGGAGTTGACGTTCTTGATCTCGGTTTTGGTGTTCAACACCTGGCTGCCGCGTTCACGGATCGAGACGTTGGCGTCGCAGCGCAGATGCCCACGTTCCATGTCCGCTTCCGAAACGCCGATCCAACGCAAGAGCTGGCGCAGTTGGATCAAATACTGGGCTGCCTCTTCGCCGGATCGCAGGTCGGGTTCGGTGACCATCTCCACCAGCGGCACGCCGCAGCGGTTGAAGTCGACCAGGCGCAAGCCATGATCGAGCTTGGTTTTGCCGGCATCTTCTTCCAGATGCAGCTTGTGAATGCGAACATGGCGGGTGGTGCCATCAGGCATGTGGAGGTCAAGATAGCCGCCCTTGCCGATGGGCTCGTCGAACTGGGTGATCTGGTAGCCCTTGGGCAGGTCGGGGTAGAAGTAGTTCTTGCGGTCAAAATGCGAGATAGGATTAATTTCCGCATGCATAGCGGTTGCCAGCAGCGCGCCTTTGTGGACCGCTTCTTTGTTCAAAACCGGCAACACGCCGGGCATGCCAGAGCAGACCGGGCAAATATTGGTGTTTGGCGCTGCTTCCCACGAGTCAGCTTTGCAGGAACAAAAGATCTTGGTCTGGGTGTTGAGCTGGATATGGGTCTCGAGCCCGATGACGACTTCATAATCTTTCATTGTGCCACCTCCTGGCGCAGGACTGCCGGGCGAACCGCGCGCCAGGCTTCGTCGAGGGTTGCCTGCTCATAGGCAAAACCTGCCCGCAAGATCAGGTCCTCGCGGAAGTCCGGACCGATGAACTGGATCCCGATGGGCAGTTTCTCGGCATCCAACCCGCCGGGGATGCTCACAGCCGGCAGACCGGCGTGGTTGGCAGAAACCGTCATCTGATCCGAGTACTGCATGCGTACCGTGTTGCCAAAGACGTCGTTGCGTTTGAAGGCAGTTGTCGCGGTGGTGGGGGTGAGGATCACGTCCAGGCGGTGCTCTCCGTGGGGGTCAAAGGCGCGGTCGAAGTCTCGTCGGATCATGGCGCGCACTTTGAGCGCCCGCTGATAGTAATTTGCGGCATAGCCTTCGGAGGAGAGGTACATTCCCATCAAAATGCGCAGCTTGACCTCCGAGCCAAAACCCTCAGCGCGGGTGCGGCGGATGAGGTCCTGCAGGTCTTCCACATCGACCGGGGTGCGGTAGCCGTATTTGACGCCATCGAAGCGGTGCAGGTTGGAGGCAGCTTCGACCCGGGAGACCACAAAATAAGTCGGGATGCTGTATTTGGCATTGGGCAGCGGTACGTTTTCGACGATTTCCGCGCCGAGGTTCGCCAGCACCGAAGCTGCGTGCAGCACGGCATCGCTGATCTCTGCCTGGATGGTTTCCATGGCAAGCTCGCCGGTTTCGAAATCCGGGTAGAAGAGATGGGCATAATCTGGTGATAAACCGACGCGCAATCCTTTGACTCCTTCCTTCAGCGCTTCCAGGTAATCTGTGGTTGGCACAACCGAGGAGGTGCTGTCTTTTGGATCGTTTCCGGCTATAGCTTGCAGCATCAGGGCGGCGTCGCTCACGTTGCGGGCGATCGGACCCGGGCAGTCCAGCGAAGAGGAGAAAGCCATCAGACCATAGCGTGATACGCGCCCGTAGGTCGGTTTGAGCCCGACTACACCGCAAAAAGCGGCAGGCTGGCGGATGGAACCGCCAGTGTCCGTGCCAAGCGAGAGAGTCACCTCTTCGGCAGCCACGCTGGCAGTGGAGCCGCCAGAGGAACCGCCGGGCACGCGATTGGGATCCCAGGGGTTGTTTGGTGCGGGTGTGAAAGCGCTGGACTCGCTGGAAGAGCCGAATGTGAACTCATCGAGATTAGCTTTGCCCAGGATCAGCGCGCCCGCATCGATCAGCTTCTGAACAGGCGTGGCAGTGTAGGGCGGCTTGAAGTTCCACAAAATGCGCGAGGCTGCCGTAGTCTCGATGCCCTGCAGGGTGAAGATGTCCTTAATCGAGACAGGCACGCCTGCCAGCATGCCAGGGTCTTCTCCTGCCGATACCTTACGGTCGATTTCGTCGGCTTGCTGCCTGGCAAGGTTTTCGGTCAGGCGGATAAAGGCGTGTACTTTTTGCTCTTCAGCCGGGTCAAGTGGTTTCTTTTCAAGGCTGCCCGGAACGCCATCTACCGCGCGGATCTGCGCGAGAGAGGCATCAAGCATTTCGCGAGCGCAGAGTTCGCCTTCACGCACACGCGCGGAAATTTCTAAAGCGGAAAGCTGGTTGAGGCTCATTTCGCTCCTTTCACGTCCGGGACGGCAAACATGCCGTCTTCCGTTTCCGGCGCGCCAGCCAGGATCTCGCTGGGCGTGGGGAAGGGCTGCCAGACGTCTTCGCGCGGACCTGCCCCCTGGCACTGGATGCCGTGCAAGGTAGGCTGGATGCCTTCTTCGAGCGGCACCTGCAGCAGGGCGTTGACAGAGCTGAGCTGGTGGTTCATTTCGGTCAGAAGATAGGCGCCTTCTGCAGCGGTGAGTTCAAGCGCTGCCAAACCGACCAGTTTGTGAAATAGTTCGGGACTGATTTTGCTAATGCTCATGGGTTTTCCTTTTGATTTTCTGTGGCGAATTATACCGTAGGCAAGCAATGCTATAATCGGTTTATCCTGATAATCATGGATGCGCGTTTTTGAGGCTTGCCTTTGGCTCGCGCCGCGGACCAGGGCAGGCAAAGGAGCTTATCATGAGTGAAGAAAAAAGCGTCCAATGCCCCGCGTGCACCGCGGAGTTACTCCCCGGGACGGTAGAGTGCCCTTGGTGCGGTCATCTGATGACACCAGAAACAGAAGTGGAACAACCGGAAGATGCGGTGCAACCCCAGGCAGAGACTCTTGAGCCTGAGCCACTGCCCTCAGAGCCCGCTCAACCGCCTGTGCCGGAAGTGTCTGTATCAGTAGTAGACGAGCCAGGGCTTACCGAAATTTCGCCTGTTCCAGGCCTGGCGCCTGCCAGCAACCTGAAGGTGATGGGGATCATCCTGACGATTTTCTCATTTCTTGCCCTGGGGTTCTTCATTTCCCAGGTCCTTAAAGGGACATTGTCGCAACTGGTGCTCCTTCTGCCGATATTTGGAATGATGATCGGCTTGATTTCCGTTTCGGTAGGCCAAAAGCGGTAGCGTTCAAGCGCAAAACGAACGTAAACCTAATAGAATGAGTAAAGACAGCCAGTTGCCCGAGCGCTTGAGCCGCAAGACGATCTTTGAGAGTGAATATTTAGCGCTGCACATCGACCGGGTGCGCCAGCCGAATGGCTGCATCATTGAACGCTTTCATTACGTGGAATATCCACATCCAGCAGTGGGCGTCGTGGTGGAAAACGATCAGGGGCAGGTGGTGCTCTGCCGGGTGCCGCGCTACACCTGCATGACCAATGAATGGTCGGTGCCTGCGGGTGGCGTAGAAAAGGGCGAGGATGTGCTGGAATCCGCCCGGCGTGAGGTGTGGGAAGAGACGGGCTTCGAGTCGTATGACCATCGCCTGGTGTATACCTATTACCCTCAGCAAGGCAGCAGCAATAAGGTGTTCCAGGTCGTATTTTGCCGGGCTGGCGAGCGCACAGGCAGTTTTGACCCGGATGAGATCAGCGAAGTAGGCTGGTTTTCAAAAGACGAGGTTGAAGGCATCATCGCGCGGGGTGAGATGCAGGACGGCCTTGGATTAACGGCGCTGTTGTTATGGTTGAGGACGAGCAATAAATCTACACATGGTTCCTTGTAGGGCGAGATTGAGGGCACCGTTAACTTTGTAACGGATTAACGTTTCGTGCCCTCAATCCGCCGTGTGAGCAATCAACCATGTGATGGCGGATTGTAAGCACGTAAAGATTTCCGTATGAATTTTTCTACAGAGCTTCCAATCTCGCCCTACAACGATTCTCCTCCCCCTACGGTTGATTTCCTTCTTTTTCCAATGTGTAGAGCAAGACATAGGACTCGTAGGGCGTTATTGAGGGCACCGTTAATCGTGTTGCGTGCAGATGTATCGTGCCCTCAATCCGCCGTTGAGGTCGGTTTGGACGAAGAGGTTTGTTAATTGCTAATGCCCAATGGCGTGTTGGCGGATTGGAAGCACATAAAGGTTTTGTGTGATAAGGTATGCAGTGCTTCCAATCTCGCCCTACATCAGAATCTCGTAATAAGTCAACTTCACTCCCCAAAAATCCCATTACATTGATCGGATTGATCTGGATCTATCATCTTAATATGATTGTTATTCGGACCAAGGTAATCCCTGAAACTTGACCACTTCCATCCATCAAAGGTTTCTGTGAGACCGTGTTTTACCGGATTGTAATGAATGTAATCGAAATGTCTCAGCAAATCCTTCTCATCCCTGATCGTGTGTTCCCAATATTTGTCCTGCCAAATCGGGCGATGTTACCTGGTACTTCGGGCTTCATCCAAAGTGTTGTTAATCGCTTAATTTCCCGCATTCTCAACGAGTAATTACTGTCGTTCTCTGGGAGGGTCAGTAATAGATGAATATGATCAGGGAGGAGGCAAAAGGCAACCAGGTCGAATGGCTTGGATCTTTGAACCTGTCTGATTGTGCTGTGAAGACGATCAAGTTTATTCGATGTGCCAAAGAGTTTCCTTCTTCGAAATGTGACCAAGGTAAAGAAATAAGTCCCGCCAGGCACATAATTTCGTCGATAATTCGGCATGAATGGATTTTACCAAGAAGGCATTTATAGGGCGTGAAAAAGACTCGTATGAGGTGACAAACAATTCGTAGGGCGTGATTGAGGGCACCGTTAATCGTGTTGCGTGAAAATGTATTGTGCCCTCAATCCGCCGTTGAGGTCGATGGGGACAATGTGGTTTGTTAATTGCTAATGCCCAATGGCGTGTTGGCGGATTGGAAGCACATAAAGGTTTTGTGTGATAAGGTATGAAGTGCTTCCAATCTCGCCCTACAACGATTCTCCTCCCCCTACGGTTGATTTCTTCTTTTTCCAATGTGTAGAGCAAGATATAGGACTCGTAGGGCGTGATTGAGGGCACCGCAAACGATGTTGATAATTAATGTATCGTGCCCTCAATCCGCCGTTGAGGTCGGTTTGGACGAAGAGGTTTGTTAATTGCTAATGCCCAATGGCGTGTTGGCGGATTGGAAGCAGATAAAGGTTTTGTGTGATAAGGTATGCAGTGCTTCCAATCTCGCCCTACAACGATTCTCCTCCCCCTACGGTTGATTTTTTCTTTTTCCAATGTGTAGAGCAAGATATAGGACTCGTAGGGCGTGATTGAGGGCATCGTTAATCGTGTTGCATGCAAATGTATTGTGCCCTCAATCCGCCAAAGGCAGTGATTTGAATCCAATGAGCATATCGTTGCCTATGGCGTATTGGCGGATTGGAAGCATGCAAGACTTTCACAATACGAAGTTTTTTTGGTGCTTCCAATCTCGCCCTACGGTTTAATTTCCATTAAAATCAAAACATGCTCGAAAAGGAAAAGGCTTATTCCAATAAGAGGGTATCTCTGCCGACCATCTTGTTTTTCCTGGGGCTGGCGCTATACCTGCTGACCCGCTTCATCGCGCTGGATAAATTCCCGATCTATTTTTTCTCGGACGAAGCCATTCAAACCATGACTGCCAGGGACCTGGTGAGCCGTGGGTTGAGGGATGTGGATGGCAGTCTCTTCCCGGTATATTTTGAGAATGGTGGGCAATACAACCTCTCACTCTCGGTCTGGCTGCAGGTCCTGATCACCTGGCTGCCCAATTCCATCTGGCTGACCCGCGGTCTGGCGGCACTGCTCAGCCTGTTATTTCCACTTTTTGGCGGGCTTTACCTGCGCGACCATCTCAAGGCGAAATATTGGTGGCTGACGCCTTACCTGGTCAGCGCTATCCCAGCCTGGTTCCTGCACTCGCGCACTGCTTTCGAAACCGCGCTTGGGGCATCGCTCTATTGCCTGTTTCTATTCTTGTATGCCAATTACCGCCTCAAGGACCGGCGCTGGCTGATCCCCGCCTTGATCGCGGGAGCCTTGACCTTTTACAGTTACAGCCCATTGCAGCTGGTGGTGGTGCTCAGCGGTTTCATTTTCCTGCTGGCTGATTGGCGCTATCACTTCGCTGAGCCTAAAAGCTGGCAGAGAGGTCTGGCTGCCCTGCTATTGCTGGCTGCTCCATACGTTCTTTTTCGGCTGACACATGCTGAAGCCTTCGGGCAGCACCTGCGCATCGTGCATTCCTACTGGGTCAGTGCCATCAGTTTCCTTGAAAAACTTGAACTGTTCTTTTGGCGCTGGCTGAAGGGTTTCAACCCGCTCTATTGGTACTTCCCAAACGACCATGATCTGATTCGCCACCTGATGAAAGGCTATGGGCACCTGCCCTGGCTGTTTTTGCCCTTCACGCTGCTTGGTTTGTGGCGCTGCCTGCGCCAGTGGCGGCAGCCTGCCCGCCGCGTGCTGCTAATCGCCCTGCTGGTTGCACCAAGCGGCGCGGCTCTGGTGGATGCGACGATCACGCGCCTGCTGGTGATGGTCGTACCGCTTGCGCTGATGACAGCCATCGGGGTGAATGACGCCCTGCTCTGGCTCAGCGAAAAACTAAAGGAACAACGTCTGCCTGCGATTGTGACGGCTTTGGCCTTGGCAGTCGCGGCTGGCTGGATGACCCTTGATGCTACCCGTAACGGACCAACCTGGTATAGTGATTACTCCCTCTACGGCATGCAGTGGGGCGGGCAGCAGCTCAGCGCAAAGACCCTGGAGTTCAAGCAAACCCATCCGCAGGCGCAATTGACTCTCAGCCCCACCTGGGCGAACAACACTGATGTTATCATGCGCTACTTTTTGGGCGATCCGCTGCCGGTCACCATGGGCACGCTGGATGCGCACAACACGACCCACCTGCCCTTTGGCGATGAAGAAGTCTTCATCCTGCCGCCTGAAGAGTATGCCGCCCTGAAAGAGAACCCTAAGTTTGCGGATATCACCGTTCTCGACCTGCTGGCTTACCCCGATGGCAAGCCGGGCTTCTACTTCGTCTCGCTGGATTATGCCGAGGGTGCCCAGGCAGTCTTTGATGCTGAACTGGCAGAAAGGCGCCAGCCCCGGCTGGAGCAGGTGGAGCTTTTGGGGCAGACGGTCGAAGTGACCTATCCATTGTTGGATATCGGGGAGATCCAGGATGCCTTCGATGACGACCGCGCCACCCTGATCCGCACTTTTGAAGCCAATCCGCTCAACCTGACCCTGACCTTCAGCAAGCCCGTGGTACTCCAAACGCTGACTGTCTGGTTAGGGAATGTGCGCAGCGCCATCCGCGTGGAACTGATCGATGACCAAAGTCTGCCTCACTCGTTTGAATCATTCGATGCTGGTACCGAAGCGATCCATCCCATAAAAGTGGATTTTGGAGAAAAGTTGACCGTCAAGTCCCTCAACCTTAACCTCGAAAGCCTGGACGAGCGCGAGCCTGTACACGTGCACCTTTGGGACGTAACGTTTGAATAGGTTCAGAACCCTGGAAACTCCACAAATCCTGGTCAACTAAACTTGTGAATGTTACTTTGTGAATGTTACTTGTGTGAATGTTACTTTGTGAATGTTACTTGCCTGCCTTTGCGTTTAGTTCTTCCATGATCATAATGATATACTATCCCGAATTAGAATGACTAATTTGTGGTAATCCTGAGCGAAACTAAGGATCTTAGACGTTTGAAAGGTGGACAGTGCTACATTAATCTTTGGTTATACTTGTCAAAGCTAAATTGAAATGATCTAACACTGGTAGATTCAATATCTAGATTCCTACACAGGTAGAATCCCACTTGTGAATCGTACTTTGGTGAATGTTACATTGGTGAAGATACTTGACATTTTTGCTAGTTATTATGATATACTACTCCTCCGCGTCTCGAGCAGGTTGAGGCGCTTATCTTGCGTAAGTACTTGAAGGGAAGTTATTATGAACCATACAGAATTATTGAAATCTGTCGAAGCCGAGAAAAATGCCAATATCCCGGATCTGTTCCCCGGCGATACTGTCAGCGTACACACAATCATTAAGGAAGGCGATCGCGAACGCATCCAGGAATTCAAGGGTGTGGTGCTCTATGTGCGTGGTAATGCCAACGACGGCACTTTCACCGTTCGCCGTGTTGCCAGTAATGGTATCGGCGTGGAGCGTACCTTCCTCTTCAACTCACCCCGCGTTGCAAAAGTGGTGGTTGAACGCCACAACAAAGTTCGCCGTGCCCGCTTGTACTTCCTGCGCGAACGCACCGGCAAGAGCGCACGCCTGAAGCAGCGGTTCTAAACCGATCTTTTTTCTGCACTTTAAAAGCCTTCTCCGTTTCCTCACCAGACGGGAAGGCTTTTACATTTAACTTACCTGGAGACCTTCATGACACCTCGCATCGCCCTTGCCGCCTTCCGCATCCAAAAACCCGGCAGCACCCCTGCTTATTCCTCAAGAGAAGAGCTGGTGAGAGCCATCCTTGCAGCCGGAGGCAGACCATACCTTCTGCCCTCTGCATTACCCCTTGAGGATATCCCTGAAGTGTTGAGCGAATTCGACGGGCTTTTTGTCTCCGGGGGTGGGGATATCCACCCGGATTTCTTTGGCGGGGAGATGCATCCGAGCGTGGCTGGGGTTGACCGTGAGCGTGATACTTTTGAAATTACGCTTTGCCAGCAGGCAGTAGAGATGGATATGCCAGTGCTTGGCATCTGCCGCGGGCAGCAAGTGCTCAACGTGGCGATGGGTGGCGACCTGGTGGTGGACATTCCCAGCATGCTTCCGGGCGCAGGCAGGCATCAGTGGTGGCCACATTATGAACGCGGACGGCTTTCTCATTCGGTTACACTGAAATCCGGCAGCCAATTGGCGGAGATCATGGGCGGTAAAGAATTCATGGTCAACAGCCTGCATCACCAGTCCGTGAAAAATCTTGGTAAGGGACTAAAAGTCGTGGCAACAGCCCCGGATGGGGTGATCGAGGCGCTCGAGATGCCAGGAAAGCGCTTCGTGGTGAGCGTGCAGTGGCATCCGGAGTGGCTGCAGAATCTTGAACCGATGCGGCGGATCTTCAAGGCTTTTGTGGAAGCAAGCAGGTCGGGTTTGGGGAGTTGAGTTCAGGATCGGATAGATGCCCCGGCTTAAACTGTACACCCCAGCCTAAGCTTGCGTACAAATACCCACCCCCTTTATTTCCCCCTCCCCCGAGGGGATTGGAAACGTAATCCAGCCAACACGGATACAACAGCGTGCTAAAATAAGCGCATGACCAACAAAGAAGCGCCGATCGGCGTATACGATTCCGGGGTGGGAGGTTTCTCCGTACTGCGCGCCATCCACAGCCAGCTGTCTTTTGAGACCACCCTTTACTTCGCGGATCAGGCAAAGGTCCCTTACGGCGAGAGACCCCTGGAAGAAGTGCGCGACCTCGCGGAAGGGGTCGCGCGCATGATGATGGACGAGGGTGCCAAGCTGATCGTGATTGCCTGCAATACCGCTTCAGCTGCGGCTCTCAAACACCTCCGCATCTTATACCCGGAATTTCCCTTCGTTGGCATGGAACCGGCGGTCAAACCAGCCGCAGAGCAAACCCTCAGCGGTAAGGTTGGTGTGCTGGCAACTCCTTCAACCTTCCATGGAGAGCTTTACGCCTCCGTGGTGGAACGCTTTGCCAAAGACGTCCAGATCTTTGAAGCCACCTGCCCGGGGCTTGTGAGGCAGATCGAACACGGTTACCTCAGCACTCCACTAACACGCCGCATCTTGCAGCAGGCACTCCAGCCCATGCTCGCTGAAGGTGTGGACACGCTCGTGATGGGCTGCACGCACTTCCCTTTCGTGATCCCTCTGATCCAGCAAATCGCGGGGGAGGGTGTGCGCGTGATCGATCCGGCGCCAGCGATAGCCCGCCAGGCAGAGCGCGTCCTTATCCAACACGACCTCCTCCGGGCTTCAGTTTCCACGCAAACCCACCGCTACCTCACCAGTGGGGATCCGAACCGATTCTCCCGCTTGCTGGCGCAATTACTGGGTGTTCAGGCGCAGGTGGAGAGTTGGATTTGGTCGGAGAACTTACTGCGCCGAGGATAATCTTTCAGAGCAAAAAGGTCGCATATCCTCATTGATGACTCTTGGAATTGACCACACAAAAGCAGCCCTGGTGAACAGGGCTGCTTTTGTCTTTTAACGTGTTGACTAACTGACCGTGGGCAAGGCTGATTTGGCAGCGCAGATAATGCCCACCAAACCCCGACCGGTATGGGCACCAAGGGCGGTTCCGAGGGTGAGATTGGGCTTCCAATTGCACTTGAACACTTTTTCCATTGAAGCTTTTAATTGCTCGGCGCCGGCAGGGTTGGCTGCCGTAACAATCTGAGCTTCAAGCTCTGTGCCAGCAGGATGGATCTTTTTAACCAGTTCGGTGATCCCATCGATTGCCTGATGGAAGGACCGCTTTTTGTCTTTGTCGTAATACTTGCCGTCGACTTTGCTTACTTCGATTACAGGTTTGATGCCCAGCAGGGAAGCCAGCAAGCCTTTCAGATGGCTGATGCGACCGCCAGCGATCAGGTATTTCAAATCAGGCAAGGTAAAGAAAGTCGCGGAAGCATCCTGGATCTGGCGAAGAGTCTTGACGACTTCATCCAATTTGTGACCGGCTTTCATCATCGCGGAAGCGGCGCGCAATTGCCAGCCTGTACCTGCAGATAGAGTCAGTGTGTCAATCAGGGTGATTTTCGCCTCTGGCACCATCTCTGCTGCCTGGACTGCGGTATTGAAAGTACCGCTCAAACCGGAAGAAAGGTGGATCGAGAGAATTTCGGGATCTTCTGCAGCAAGGTGCTTGTAGACTTCCATGAATTCACCCACAGATGGGGTTGAGGTGATGGGCATTTTGGGGCTTGCGTCCATCATATCATAAAACTCGTCCGGATCGATATCTACCCCGGATTGGTAGGAAACGCCATTTACTTCGACTTTTAACGGAAGCATGGTAATTCCGAGTGATTTGCATTCTTCGAATGAGATGTCCGCCCCACTATCTGTAACAATTTTCATATTAACCTCTTAGTTTTTCGTGGGGGCTGGTAGATTAAATACGAACAAAAAAGGTCGGACTTTCAGCCGCCCACCGCCATCAATTATACCTTGAATCAAGGTCGAGAATAAATATGAAACAGTATCCAGTAATAATTATACAAATATCACCGCATTATAAACAAACATCCTGGGAAATCCCGGGATGTTTGCTGGGAACAGGGCTTAAGCGCTCAAAACCTTGCGCCAGGCTTGGATCACCTTCCGGTTGCGCTTCTCGAGGGTTTGGGTCATCAGATCGATCTTCGCCAGGATATCTTTCAGATCCCAACTCTGTTTGGCGATTACCTCTCTTACAGCCAGTTCGGTGTGTGCGCTCAGGCGAGACTGGCAGAGCATGTCCACCAGGTGCCAGGCGGAATGCGCCTTGCGCAGCGTGTCGGCAGTGAGATCCTCAAGTTTCTTGAGAACTTCAGCCATCATGCGCTGACCTGCCTGCAGGTCAGCTGCTTCAATATACACGCGATTGATCGGTTCGGTTCCAGAGGCTCGCATCCTCAGGTAGTAGTGGTCATCACCGCTTTGGTCGCTCAGCTGCATTTCAACCAGTTCGTAGCGGATGCCGCCGAGGTAATCGATGTTCAACCCGGCCACTGTCAGACCGTCTTTGCCAACATGCTCGGGCAAATCCAGGTAGTAATCAATGAAGGCTTCTTTCGCTTCAAGCGGCGCATCCACGTCGGAGCGGCCGGCATGCGATTTTGGATCGGAGGATGTGCCAAACGATTCCCACAAACCTGGCAGGGCTACCAGTTCATCCCAGATTTCCTGCAGCGTGCCCAGCGATTTCTCCGGGCGGGTGCCATAATATGCAAGCATATCCATAATAAGGATGTTTGCCCAGGGGCCATCCTTATCGGTGATGTGTCCGCGTGAGGTCAGACCGGAGGATTCCTCGCCGCCAATCAGAATGCGATCGCGCCAGTCATCCGGCAGAACTTTGAGGTTGTTGTAGGCAGCATCGGTGCGGCGGATCTCCTCGATGTACTTGATGCCAACTGGTACAGCAAACGCGTTTTTAAGGGTGCGCGAAGCGATATCCCCGACGCGGCACTTGTAGATTCGCTGCCCCACGTATCCAGGCAAAGCACCCTTCGCGGGTTTGTTGACCTCGTTATTCGGGATCATACCGGCCAGCACCTCGAGCAGGGGCGAACCGGTCTGGGTGGCAATGACACGCCCGGTGATGCCGCGGTCCACGCCCAGGTAGCGCAGCAGCATCGGCAGGATCTGGTTGGGTCTGAAGTAAACTCCGCCCTTATCCACCACACCATAGCGGTCCGCGTCGGTGTCCATGCCCATGCCGACCTGCGCGCCTGTTTTGGCAACTGTCTCTTTGAGCAGCTGGTTGAAAGGTTCTTCGGGGTTGGCATAATCTTGCCCGCCCAGGTCCGGGTCAACATTGGCATGGATCACGGTGTAGCGCACACCAGCCTCACCGAGCAGGCGGGTGAGGTAACCACGCCCAGAGCCGTGCATCTCATCAACCACGACCATCTTGTCGGCAAAGTATTGCCTGATGCGGTCAAAATTGATCGGAATGCGGGCGTTGCCATTACCGTTGTTTTTGATCCACTTAACATAGTCGTCGAGGGGGTCAAAGCCCTGAACGAGCCCACGTGCCCGCGAGTCTTCAACATCGCTTTGACCGCCGGTGTGGTCGATCAGTTGGAGTTCGTTGATGCGGAAGGCAATGAAATCGGTCACATTTGTCGGCGCGGGATATCCCAGGCGGGGATTGAATTTGATGCCCTGCCATTCCGGCGGGTTGTGGCTGGCGGTTGCGATGATCAGCCCCGCTACTTCATCTTGCGGAACCACTTCGGTTTCATAAAAAGCCAGGGCGGGCGTGGGCACGTCGCGCGTGCCAAGGTGGATTTTGAAGCCATTGGCGAGGCAGGTTTCCGCTGTCCATTGGGTGACCACGTCGGAGTTACGGCGGGTGTCATGCCCGAGCACAACCACTTTACCGGAGAGGTCTTCTGCGCCGACAAAAGCAGGCACGTTTTCATTATTCAGGAAGTCACAAACTGCCTGCACCACCTGGCGGGCACGGGTCTCGGTGAAATCAAAGCCCCAGCGTCCTCGTACGCCCGATGTACCAAAACGCAGGTACTTGCGGTCATATACCTCCCGCAGCAAGCCCTTTTTGCCGGCCAGCCCCAACAGGATGGGGTCACCAGTGCGCAGGCGCATGGCATAAAGACGCTCGAAGATATTGCCGATCTGGATCACGCGATACGCCATGAAGCGGTCCGGATCCAGGTTGTCATCCAAACTGTCCAGAAGAGGAAGAATTTCATGCTGAATAGATTCCGAGAGGCTGGCAAAAACAGGGTTACCTAGGTAATCCCTTGCAATCGCGATGGCTTTACGGCGCATGTCGCCCGAACTGGGCAGGTAATCCTCATCGATGTGAGCGCGCATTGCCTTGCTGGCATCATCTTTAGCCTGGTAAAGCTCCAGCCGACCCTGCGTGCCGGTGGCTGCCAGGGTGAGGAGCAGGCTCAGAATCCGCGAGGAGGTGACGATGTCTTCCCCGATCACGGCAGGGTGTTCGTCCAACCAGGCTTGCAGCTGTGCCAGGAAAGCGTTCATGTCCCTGATGGCGGGCTGCCAGGTTTGCGGTTGGTCTGCAACGAGAATGGCACGGTTGAGGCGGTTGAATTGTGTTGCCAGTCCAGCACTGAATTCAGAAATTCCGGTAGTAGCTTGCATGAGTGCTCCTTGATTAGTGGTCGGTCTCAGGACGGGGAACCAAACCCCCGGCAGAAACATTGAGGACTTCGATTTTAGCACCAGTCGGCGTGCCTGTTTCGCGCTGTATTAGATCGCAGACTTCCCAGCAAATCACCGCCAGTTCGTGGGTACTGTGGCGAGTGTCGGTTTCGATCATCAGGCGGTATTTTGGTTCCGTGCCCGAATAGCGCGAGTTCAGTTGGACCAAGCCAGGCAAGCGGTCTTTGATCTCTTCCAGTATAGCCTGCAAAGGCTCCATGGTTTTCAAATCCAGCTTGGCTGCGACGTTGCAGGATGCCACCAGTTGAGGGTATTTTTGGATCCGGGCAGCAAGCGCTGCCAGGGAGGGCTGCTCCTGTTGGAGCAGGACCTGCAGCATAAACAAGGCTGTGCGTAAGCCATCGCCTGTGCGATGATGTTCGTCCAAAAGGATGATATGACCGGATTGCTCGCCACCCAACCCGAATTTACCTTCAGCGTTGCTTTCTGCCGTCAGACCAAGCAGCTTTTCGGTGACATATTTGTCTCCGACCGGTGTTTGGATCAGTTCAAATTGATGCTCTGCCGCAAACTGGTGCAACGATCCATTAGCCATCACGGTCGTCACAAGCGCGTTAGCCAGCAGTTTGTGCTCTTGATGCAGAGCGTCTGCCAGGATCGCCAGCATGTGATCGCCATCAATCAGCTGACCATTTTCGTCCATCAAGATCACGCGGTCAGCGTCACCGTCAAAAGTGATGGCAAGGTTGGCTTGGTGTTCGGTCAGCAGAGCTGCCAGGGCTTCCGGTTTGGATCGTGCATATTCCGAACCGGCATGCACGTTGATGTTGATCCCGTCGGATTCTGTGTTGAACGCAACCACATCCGCGCCCAATCCCCGGAACAATTCCGGTCCCACGCGATACGCCGCTCCATTTGAGCAATCCAGAAGGATTTTCAGGCTGCCCAGGTCCAGATCTTCCCGGGTGGCAAGCAGGTCTTGCAGGTAGAGGTCATAGAATTTTGTGCCGTCCACCCGAAGCCCGGTCTCAGGCAGATCCAACTTTCCTTCGGGCAGGCCTGTAAAATAGGCTTCTATGGCGGCTTCCTGGTTCTCAGAAAGCTTCATGCCTTGCGGATTGAGGAACTTGATACCATTTTCTGCTGCCGGGTTGTGGGATGCGGAAATGACGGCGCCGGCGGTGGCACCGAGCTCACGCGTCAGCCAGGCTATACCAGGCGTGGGCAGAATTCCCAGATCCATCACGCGCGCACCGCTGGTGAGCAAGCCACGCGCAAGCGCCTCCTGCAGCATGGGACCGGAAACGCGGGTATCCCGCCCAATCGCGAACAGATCCGGACCAGGCGTTTCCAGGCTGAGCACGTGCCCAACCGCTACGCCCAGGCGATAAACAAATTCCGCTGTCATCGGCGGCATGCCGGCTGTGCCGCGGATGCCATCCGTGCCAAAATATTGATTGTTTGCCATAAAAGGCTCCTCTATTGCATGGTTATGTCAGCCACGACTGGCAGGTGATCAGAGATCGAACGTGAAAGTGGCGTGCTGAAGACGTAACAGGTGTATTCCACCAGCCGTTTGGCTGGGAAGAAATAAATGTGATCTACCGTGCCTGCATTGGGGTGCGTGGCAATATCGTCCCGGGGTTTCAAATGCAGGATGCCGTGATCCTTCTCCAGTAATTCACAAAGGGTATATTCATCTGCGGTGGCGTTGAAATCGCCCATCAGGATCATTGGCAATTGCGGAATGAGCACGTGCTTCTCAACCAGGCTGATCACGCCGCTGATCTGCTGCGAACGCGTGATCCTGGCAGCGTCCACCACCTCGCTCCAGGCGTTCTCTCCCCGCTCCCCGACCAGGGTGGTCAGGTGGAGATTAAGAACGAAAGGGTATGGGGCTTGCTTGAGGCGGGTGAGGATCACATAACGCGGGTCGGTATCCCGTGAGCCTTCGTAACTGACTGGCTGAAAAAGCGGAACGTTGCGCGGTACGCCATCTTTGCTGATATCACTTAAGCGGCTGAAGGCGACGTTCGAAAAAAGCGCGTTGCCCTTGGACCAGTCCCACCAGTCGTTAAACAACCCATTCACCATCAGGTCTTTTCTGACCTGCATGTGGCGCTTCATGGAAAGAGTTTCGCCATAAAAAGCGTGCTGGAAGCCGCAATCCGTATGGATGCGGTCAACCATACTGTGCGTAATGCCGTCAGCGTCGATGTAATGGGCAATCTCCTGGACGCCTAAAATATTTGGTTTGATCTCTTCAATTAACTGAACGAGTGCTTCAGCCTTATTCTCCGTTTGTTCGGGAGAACCAGTGAAGTTTTTTTCCCCGCCGCCCAGGTTGAGGGTCATCACCCTGATTTTTTGCATATGCAACCACTTTCTCCGATGTATTGAGAGGTATTATACCAATCAAACCCCTGCCCTTTCGAGGACATATGAGGGTATGCACAAGGGCTTTACATCGACATATCCCCTTAATAAAATTAGGTATGAAAAATCACCGAACAGACGACGAGGTTACCCCAAAAGAACTCTACCTGAACCGTAGGCAATTCCTGAAGCACACAGCCATTTTTGGAGCAGGACTCACGCTGGCTGCCTGTGTTCCTGGTGCCGCGCCAACTGCTTTTTCGGACGAGATCACTGAAAAATCCGAAGCGTTGAACTTCAACAATTATTACGAGTTTTCCCTTTCAAAGCGCTCGGTAACCAAGTTGGCACAGGATTTTTCGATCGATCCCTGGCAGGTGGAAGTGAGCGGGTTGGTAGCCAACCCGATTACCACCAACATTCAAGGTCTGATCGACCGCTTCAAGATCGTGGAGCGGACCTACCGCATGCGCTGTGTGGAGGGGTACTCAATGGTTCTCCCCTGGTCAGGTTTCTTGCTCAAGGACCTGCTTGAAGAGGTACGGCCGCTGCCGGAGGCTATGTTTGTCGCATTCGAATCTGCTTTGCGACCTGAGGAGATGCCGGGGCAGGTATCACTCGAAAATTACCCATGGCCCTATCGGGAAGGACTGCTCCTGGACGAAGCGATGCACAACCTGAGCCTCATGGCGACCGGGATGTATTCCGAGCCGCTTTCCAAGCAGAACGGCGCGCCACTGAGAGTGGTGGTGCCCTGGAAATATGGCTTCAAGAGCCCCAAGGCGATCCGGCGCATCTTCCTGACAGCCGAGCAGCCGCCCACGCTCTGGAACACGCTTGCCCCGCAGGAATATGGTTTTCTCGCCAACGTCAACCCGGCTGTGGACCACCCGCGATGGTCGCAAGCAACCGAGCTCCGCCTTGGCGACAGCGAAAGGAGACCAACTCTACTTTTTAACGGGTATGACGAAGTCGCTTCGCTCTATGAAGGTATCGACCTGACAGTTGAGTATTAGGATTTCTTTTCTTGAGCAGAAGAATCGGAGGGTTTCCCGGCATGCAGCAGGGGTAATTCCAGCACGAATTCAGCCCCCACCTTCTGGTGATTGCGAACGTACAAATTCCCTCCATGAACGCGCGCCAACCTGCGCGCAATCGCCAGTCCTATACCCTGACCACCATTATCAGGGTTCTCCCTGCAATTTACCTGATAATATCGATCAAAAATCGTCTCCAGTTTATCCTGTGGAATGCCTGGTCCATGATCCCGCATAGTCAGAATGGCAAAGTCTCCCTTGGCGTAAATAGCGATATCGATCGTGCTGCCTTCAGGGGTATAGCGCATCGCGTTCTGAAAGAGATTTTCAAGAATTTGTTCGATCCGGTCAGCGTCAATATCCACGATCAAGTCCCTTTGCATTTCCATTATCCGAATGCGACGCTGTTGTTTTGTGAGCATGCCTTCAAAACGATAGATGACCTTCCTGGTAAATTCTGCCAGATCCTGGGGGCTCTTTCGGGGTGTGAACATGCCCTCATCCAGCATCGCCAACAAGTTCAGATCTTCCACCAGGCGGACGAGGTGGGCGTTTTGCTGTTTGAGCATGCTGAGAGTTTCCTGGTTGAAAGGATAGATGCCGTCTTCAACTGCTTCAATGCTCGCCCGCTGAACTGAAAGAGGTGTCCGCAGATCGTGGGCCAGATCGGCAAACAGGTTTCTGCGCCTTGAATCGTATTTTTCCAAGTTAACAGCCATGTCATTGACAGCGGTAGTTAAATCCGCCAGTTCCTTAGAAGAGTGTACAGGCAATCGTTGTTTGAAGTCACCTTCAGAAATCCTTTGGGTAGCTCTGATTGTTGCTTGAATGGGTTGAAGCAGACGGGAAGCCATTAAGACAGCCAAAACTAATCCGACAACCAGCGTAATTAAGGTAGCTCGAAGCAAAGATGTCCAAAGCAACTGAAGCAGGGTGTTGCTGATATCGGGCGGCATACGGTCAATGAAGCGACCTGAGACGACATATCCGACAATCTCGCCCTTGACCTTGATTCTCGAGGCGAAGATCAGGTAGAACGGGTCAATGCTTGTTCCATTCATCTCAGGGTCAATCGCGTAAAGCACAGCCCCTGTTGGTGAAACCAAGGCTATCTGTTGTCCTCTAAAGAACCGCAGATCATGTTCAGTGAAATCCAGCGTTAGGAATTGATTTTCCACGTCTGCCCACCCACCGGCTCTGGAGTAATAATCAGCCAGTTTCTGCAGGTATTCATGGGAACTGTCATCCTGGATCTGGGAAAGGTAGTCGATGCTGGCGTTACTGAGAAAGAACATTGCGCTGGAAAATGCAATGATGATCGTCACGAGCATCACAAAGGCATAGGTGAGGATGAGGCGATTGCGCATCTGAGAGCCCTAACCCAAGGCGCGATAACCCTGGCCAAAAACCGTCTGGATGTAGACTGTGTCGGGATCGATTTGCTTGATCTTTTGACGTAAATTCATGATGTGGACGTCGATCGTGCGCTCATACCCCGCATAACAGGCACCCTGGGTAGCCTGGAGCAGTTCGAAACGCGTGAAGACTTTGCCCGGCTTGCAAGCCAATTGGACCAACAGATTGTATTCTGCAGGTGTCAGGCTGAGATTGGCGCCCTTGAGTTCCGTTGTGCGGGATTCCAAGTCAATGCTGATTGCGCCAAGCTGGATGATTTCTTCTGCGTGGGATTGGCTCAGGCAGCGGCGCAGCACGGCTTTGACCCGTGCCACGACTTCCCTGGGGGAAAAGGGTTTGCTGATGTAGTCATCTGCGCCTAACTCCAATCCGATCAGTCGGTCAAGTTCCTCCTGCCGGGCGGTTACCATGATGATCGGGGTCTGACCTGACTTGCGGATCATCCTTGCCACGTCCAGTCCATCCATATCCGGTAAGTTCAAATCCAGCAAGACCAGGGCAGGTCTGGATTCCTGCCATTGTAATAAGCCTTCCTTACCGGAATGCGCGGACACGGGCAGAAAGCCATTGTGGCGCAGATAATCGGACAAGATCCTGTTTAAATTTACTTCATCTTCGATGATCAAAATAGTGGTCATAATGTGGACTGATCGCTCTTTGAGCCGCGTTTTCAGGCTCATAACAATATTGCCTCCATTCTAAATCAAATCTGAATAAGATATGGATATAAACTCAACCAGTACCCTATAGATTAATAGCATCACCTTGAATGTGGTGAAATAAACACAAGGAAAATGAGATGAACAAGAAAATTTTAGGTATCGGATTGACCATATTGGTGCTTAGCGCCTTGGTATTCACAGTTGGCGGCTCAGTTTTTGCCCAGGAAGGAACTCCTGAAGTCGAAGCGACTGAATTACCCGTTCCTGTCGTAACTCGTCAAGGGCATGGATTTGGGCCAGGTGATGGTGTGTGCGACGGAACCTGCGACGCGGATGGCGATGGCGTTCCGGATCAACTGCGCTTGCGTGATGGCAGCGGTGCCGGCATGCAGAACGGTTTCGGCCTTGGACCTGGCGATGGTGTATGCGACGGAACCTGCGACGCGGATGGCGATGGCGTTCCGGATCAACTGCGCCTGCGTGATGGCAGCGGCACTGGCATGCAATACGGTCAGGGAGGCATGCGCCAGGGAATGGGCCAAGGCATGGGCCAGGGTACGGGGCAGGGCTTTGGACCTGGCAACGGTCAGGGTATGGGGCAAGGCTTTGGACCTGGTGATGGTTCCTGTATTGGTGACTGATCAACGTTCCGAAGACACATCGTTTCTATTGCAACCACCCGGTAAAGCTGGGTGGTTTGCTTTATAAGGTCGATTTAAATATTAACGTAACTCGTATACAACCTCTATACCTGCGAAAAGAAAAAACAGGCAAAATGAGATAGAATCACCTCAATAATGGAGTGTGATTTAATCAATAAAATGACAACAACGCAACGCATAACTGACGATCTGGAGGCGATGCTGGCAGTCTTCCCTCTGGAAGTTGCCCGGGCAGTACAATCCAGAGATAATTTTGACAACCTTCTCGAAGTCATCCTTGACCTTGGGCGTAATCCGAGCGCGCGTTTTACGACCGGCGAAGTGGAACTGCTCGATAGTCCTGTGACACATGATGATCTTAGATATGTCACAGACCGCATTGGTGATTTTGATGCCGATAACCGCGCTGGCATGGAACGCACGCTGCACCGCATTTCAGCCATCCGCAACCGACGCGGAAAAGTTGTCGGGCTCACCTGCCGCGTGGGGCGGGCGGTTTACGGCACGATCGAGATCATCGAAGACCTGGTTGAGTCCGGTCAGAGTATCCTGATCCTGGGCAAACCGGGCGTGGGTAAAACCACCATGCTGCGTGAAGCAGCCCGCATTTTGGCGCAGAAGCACCGTGTGGTGATCGTAGACACTTCGAACGAAATCGGTGGAGATGGAGATGTACCCCATCCAGCTGTTGGGCAGGCGCGGCGCATGCAGGTGCCAAAACCTTCGCTGCAGCACGAAGTCATGATTGAAGCTGTCGAAAACCACAATCCCGAAGTAATCGTGATCGATGAGATCGGGCGTGAGCTCGAAGCGCTTGCCGCCCGTACAATCGCGGAACGCGGCGTGCAGCTGATCGGTACCGCGCATGGTAACGGGCTCGAAAACCTGCTGCTCAACCCAACCCTTTCCGACCTGGTAGGCGGTGTGGAATCTGTGACGCTTTCGGATGATGAAGCCCGACGGCGCGGAACCCAAAAAACCGTTCTGGAACGCCGTTCTCCCCCAACCTTTACGGTCATGGTCGAGATCATCGACCGGGAACGCGTGGCAGTCCACCGCGATGTTGCCAGCTCAGTGGACGCGATCCTGCGCGGCTATCCCATGCTGCCAGAAGAGCGCTACCGCGATGAATACGGCAAGGTTCACATCGTCAAGACCACCCGACCAAACATGCCCACCGTTTCCCAATCTCTCCGGAGAGGGAGCGGCATGGAGACTTCCCCCTTTCAGCGCAATGGTGGGCAGGCAGCCGCGCAAAATAAGCAGCATGCCCAGCGTTACAGCGTGATCAACGAGAGCCACAATGAACAAAATGAAAGCGACGAGATCTCAAGCACCGTTGAAAAACGTATTTACCCAGTCGGCGTTCCGCGCAGCCGCTTGATCCAGTCGATCAGGGAACTGGGAGTGCCGGCGATAGTGGTTAAAGACCTCAAAGATGCTGACATCCTGGTAACCCAGCGCCGGTATTATCGCGACCGACTTCAGCCAATCGTGGATGCCGAAGAACGCGGTATTCCAATCTTCGTGGTCAAGTCGAATTCCATTGGTCAGATCGAACAATTCCTGGCAGATTCGTTCCCTGGTCAGATCACCGCCCGCAGGGAGGGGATCTCCTCAGAGGGGATTGACCAAGCCATGCAAGCGATCGAAGGGCTTGAGGAAGGTCAGAAATACGTGGACCTTCAGCCGGCGCCCGCTTCTGTCCGGCGCCAGCAGCACGAAATAGCCCGCCAGGCGCACCTTGTCTCTGAATCTTTTGGAAAGGACCCAAATCGCTTCGTGCGAATTTTTCGGGATTGATCCATGTTCATTACACTCGAAGGTCCTGAAGGCAGCGGAAAGAGCACCCAGATCAAGCGTTTAGCTAAACGCTTGGAAGCGATGGGCTATCCGGTCATCACGACCCGTGAACCCGGAGGAACTCCGATCGGAGATCAGATCCGGCAGGTTTTGATGCGCATGGAAAACAAGGAGCTTCACCCTCGCACGGAAATTCTGCTCTTCCTGGCTGCCCGCGCGCAGTTGGTTGAACAGCTGATCAAGCCGGCTCTTCAGGATGGTAAAATCATACTCTGTGACCGTTATGGCGATTCAACCCTCGCCTACCAGGGGTACGGACACGGTTTGGACCTTGAAAAGCTGCGCCAGATGCTTGATTTCGCGACCGATCATCTAAAACCTGATCTGACGGTTCTGTTGGATCTGGATGTGAAAACGGGTCTGATGCGGAAAAAAGTGGAAGACGAATGGAACAGGCTGGATGCTTATGAGGTTCTGTTCCACGAGCGTGTACGGCAAGGGTATCTGAATTTAGCCAAAGAAGAACCCGAACGCTGGCGAATTGTGGATGCTTCAAAGGGAGTTGAGGCTGTCCAGGAAGATCTCTTCCGGATCATCCTCGAGGGAATAAAGAACCAAGAATGAATGACCAACCCCAATAAGGGATTGGGTGAAAGGATATCAGCATGAAAAAGATTTCCAAGATTGTTTTGTTTTTACTGGTGGCATCGTTGGCGTTGAGCGCTTGTAAAGTCGCCACCATTACACCCCCCGGGGTGGAACCAACCGCCACCGTGGAAGAGACAGCCCCCGCAACCGATGAGGTCGTTGAACCTACTGAGAATCTGACTCCTCAGCCGACTGCTGATACCCGCCTGACTGGCGATGACGGCAACATGGTCTGCACCATTGTTGAACCGCTCTTCGGCGAACTGACCCCAGAGCAGGAAGCCCAACTGGCTGTGTTCCCGCCCGTTTCGGAAGAGGACTGGACCAAGGGGCCTGAAGACGCCATGATCACGGTGATGGAGTACACCGACTTCCAGTGCCCATACTGCGCCATGGCTTACGCTGAATTTGAGAAACTGCTCGAAATGTATCCTGATGATGTTCGCCTGGTTTACCGGTCGCTGCCCCTTGTGAGTATCCACCCTAACGCCCAGGTAGCCGCCCAGGCTGCTGAAGCAGCAGGTTTGCAGGGTAAATTCTGGGAGATGTACTCAGCTCTCTTCACCAAGCAAGGTGAGTGGAGCGGTCTCACGGCAGAAGAATTCCTGGCGTGGCTGGCAACCGAAGCTGAAACCCTCGGTTTGGACGTGGCTAAATTCTCAGCAGACACTGTGAGTGAAGATCTGAAGAACAAGATCCAGGGCGGGATCGATTACGCCAACAGCATCGGCTTGGGCTCAACCCCAACCGTGCTTATTAACGGTCGCCCTATCAGCAACTGGTATGCTTCCGGGATCAAGCCCATCATTGAGGTGGTCAAGATCGAAGACAGCCTGATGAAAGAATGCCCGCCGTGGGTGATCGATGTCGAGAAAACCTACACTGCCACGATCAAAACCAAGAATGGCGACATGACCCTTGAGCTCTACCCCAAAGCTGCTCCGCTGGCAGTCAACTCCTTTGTTTACCTGGCACGGGAAGGCTTCTATGATGGTGTTACTTTCCACCGTGTTTATCACACTTTCATGGCGCAATCCGGCGATCCCACCGGCACCGGATGGTCTGGCGCTGGCTACCAGTATCGGGAAGAAATTGTGCCTGAATTGACCTTTGATGAGGCTTACATGGTTGGCGTTGCCCGCGGTCAGGAATCCGGAACCAGCGGCAGCCAGTTCTTCATTACCTACGTGTCCTATCCCTCGCTGAATGGTCTCTATACGATCTTTGGCAAGTTGGTGGATGGCGTGGATGTCTTTGAGCGGATCACTGAACGCGATGCGGATCAGAACCCGGATGCACCTGTGGGGGATGAGATTATCAGCATCACTATCACCGAAAAATGAGCCTGGGGCAAATAGCTAAGGAAAAATACTACGACAGGATTGATATCGCCCAGCTGGCGGTATCAATCCTTGTCTTTTTCCTGAGCCTTTTATTCATGGGGCTTGTGGTAGTTGCAGGCTTCGGGCAGGTCACCACGGATTATGGCACCATTGTTCTGGTTGAAACGGGCAGGGTCATCAACCTGGTACTGACTGGGTTGGTCTCCCTCGTTACTGCATCAGTTTCCACCGTAACCACCATCCAAAAGATCACCGGTCATGCCAAGGACATCAAACCGGCTGATGATAAAGAACTGATCTTCTTCATAGTCGGACTTCTGCTGGTTTTTGGACTGGCAGCATTGGCTGGTCTGGCTTCAGATCAAGTGAGGTCAAGTGTACTGGCAGTTCTGGCAGTTCCAGGGATCGCCATCCCAGTTTTCTGGCTTCTGCACATAGGCAGGCGCGGACGACGAACCGCGAATCCAAAACGCGACTCGGGCATTCTGACCTTCTCGATCGGGATTTCGATGCCCTTCATTGTTCTGGTTGAGTTGCTGGCTGTGATCCTCCTTTTGATCGTGATGGTCGCGGGGTTATTAAACCAACCCCAGTTCAGAGACCTTTTCACTAACCTTCTAAACAATCCTGGTTTGCTCCAAAACGATCCAACCAGATTGTTCTCTGAATTTGAGGGGATGTTTGACCTGCCAAATCTGACGGGTTGGTTGCTTCTTGCAGTTGCCGGGATCACGCCGCTATTGGAAGAACTCTTCAAAACTCTGGGGGTTTGGCTGCTCAAAGTCCGTAATCCGAGCCCAGCAGAGAGTTTTTGGGTTGGATTACTCTGTGGAGGAGCATTTGCACTGTTTGAGGGGTTGTTGAGCATGGGTTCGTCGCTCCAGTTGGGTGAAACAGGCTACCTCGAATGGGCTGGTTTAATCATTGGCAGGTTTGGCGGAAGCCTCCTGCATATTCTTACTGGTGGGATCATCGGGCTGGCTATCGGCAAATTCTGGCAACACCACAAATTTGGCTCTCTGCTGCTGGCATACATAACTGTCTGGTTGATTCATGCGTCCTGGAATACTTTGACGATCTTTGGTGGGGTCAATCCACTCGTGAACGAAAACCAGGGGCAAGCCGTTTGGCCTTACATAGCCCTGGTTCTGCTGTTTTTGGGAATGCTGTTCTGGTTCCTGGGATTGGTTAATAAAGTCCAGAAATTGATCAATTTGCCAACTATTGCTGATGGATCGGAAGGTTAGTTTATGGAACGCCAGCGTATGATGAAGCTCCTGCATTTCCTGGCTGACCGCCTGGTTGAGCTCAAGGTTGTGGGTGGTGAGAACGTGCAGGATGGCACCGCATATATCGTTGCCACCAGCCACATCAGCCGTTTGGATACACCCTTCCTGATGCTTTCCACGCATCGCCAGGACATTATTGCCATGGTAGCCAGGGAATATGAGAAAGCACCCTTCTTTGGTTGGTTTCTGAACAAACTGGGCGTGATCTGGATCTCACGAGATGGATATGACCTGAGCGCGTTTAGGCAGGCTTCTGTGCACCTGAAAAATAATTGGATCGTTGGCGTCGCCCCTGAAGGGACACGCTCAAAAACACAGCAACTCCTGGAAGGCAAACCAGGGGCGGCACTTCTGGCGATCCGTAACCAGGTGGAGGTGATCCCAACGGCGGTGCTCGGTTCCACCGATCTGATCCACAGCAACTTGCGTTTACAGAGGGCAAAGGTGGAGGTGCGTTTTGGCAAACCTTTCCTGCTGCATCAAGTAGACAATGAGAGAACCACCAAAGACCGGCTTAAGCAGGCAACCGATGAGATCATGTGCCGCATAGCTCTGCTCCTGCCAGAAGAACGCCGCGGTTTTTATGCCAACCACCCTCGCCTCAAGGAATTACAGGCTGAGCAGAACACCCCTCAAAAGTACGATACCTTGCCAGATGGAGCGCAATCATGATCCCAATCCGTGATGAAATCAAAACCCACCGAACCCCGTATGTGAATTACCTTTTGATCCTGGTCAACTTGGCAGTCTTTCTTTGGGCTTACGTTTTCAATGCAAATCCTGAAGCTGTTTATTCAGAGTTTGCATTTTTCCCAATATCAATCAGGCAGGGGCTTGATGTGGGGGATGTGCGTAATATCCTCACCAGCATGTTCATGCATGCCGGTTGGTTTCACCTCATGGGCAACATGCTCTACCTTTGGATTTTTGGCGATAACATCGAAGACCGTCTGGGTCATTTTGAATACCTGCTTTTCTACCTGGCAGGTGGGATCTTCGCGGCTTTTGCCCACTACTTCACCAATCCGACCTCCGCCATCCCCACAGTTGGCGCAAGTGGCGCGATTGCTGCAGTTTTGGGGGCATACCTGGTGATCTACCCGCAAAGCCGGGTCTATACCTTCATCCCCATTGGGTTCTTTGCCCGTCTCAGGCTTGTTCCGGCGGTGGTGGTGCTGACTCTGTGGTTCATCCTCCAACTTTTTAGTGGAGTTGGTACACTGGGAATGGGAGACCAGGGCGGAACAGCCTATTGGGCGCACATTGGAGGCTTTGTTTTTGGTCTCTTGGTCGGATTCCTGTTCAAGAAGCGCGGTCGTGTTCCGCAGCCTGCGCCGCCCACCTGGAATTGAGCAAAACAAGGGAACTGGTCGGTAATATTAATCCAACTCGCTACTTACAACTCGTAACTGTTTCAAAAGTGCGTGATTAGGAAGAAAGAGGAAGATCGTCATCGATTATAGCCTTGAATAATTTGGCATAAGGAGTGGACATTTTTCCTGCAGAGATGTGTCTGTAGAAGCGCAACTCTCATCACTTTCGGAGGGAACAGCCACTCATTGAGTCAAAAGCCTGAAGACAACTATAAAGCAAATAGCGCGGAGGAATAGAAAAGTTACAACTAATAGAACGGGTTCAAAATCGAAGCCACCGGATTAGCGAAGTAAATTATACGTCGCGACACAAAAACCCCCCTCCAATCTGGAAGGCGATTTACATGTTTAATAAAGAAGTGGTTAACCCTGCATCACCGGTCGGAACTTGTAGCCGTAGACGATTATGCCGCGTTCGCTGCCGTCGTTGCGGATCTTACGTGTGACCATCTCGACCGGCATGCCGATGCGCACGGGTTCGGGACCGAGATCGGTCAGCTGGGCTGTCACGACCGGGCCTTCATTCAATTTGACCATGGCTATTGTGTAGGGAGCTTGCTCTTCAAAGCCAGCCGGAGCATTGCTATAGCTTGTGAAGGAATAGACCAGCCCCTGACCGCTGAAGGTGAAGGGTGTTTTGGCTTCGCCGCCGCATTCAGGGCAGACGTCGCGGGGAGGGAAAATTTTGGCATCGCAGTGCGGGCAGACTTCGCCCTGCAGTGCGTATCGTTGTTTCTTT
>Ga0228536_1001064_pt1 | contig 32800 bp, 36 predicted proteins | sample SJ1Smetagenome_FD_168611 | JGI IMG/M metagenome (GOLD analysis project Ga0228536, IMG submission 168611) | Enriched culture of PCE-dechlorinating microbial communities from Ithaca, New York, USA - SJ1.S | ecosystem: Engineered > Modeled > Simulated communities (microbial... > Unclassified...
CACGATCTCGTCGGGAATGTGGTCGTCGTCCTCCACCTGCTGGCTGATGGGCTCCAGGTCTTTCTTGACGAAGCGGCGGACGGTGTCGACCATCATGGTCAGGTTCTCGGGAATCGTGAAATCCATGCTGTGGCTCCTTGTCTCATCCCCCCCCGGGTTGATCGGGCCTTGGCGGGGCGACGCGCCCCGGGAGCGCTAGGCCGGCAGCGGCCCCAGGATCAGGCGGCAGGGGTCGACCTCCTCGCGCAAAATCTTCAGTTCGACCTCGCTGGGGGCCTGGCCCTCCCGGGCCTGGCTGACGTCCAGGGCGAAGCCGCAGTTGTCGGCGATGGCCTGGGGGCTGACCCCGGGATAGTACTCGTGCAGGTACATGCGCTTGGTCTGCTCGTGGAAGCGCATGACGCCCTGGTTGGTGACCACCGCGAAGGGGCCGCCGCGCTTGAAGCCGGCCTTGGCCCGGGCGTCGCCGCCGGTCAGCCAGCCGGGGCTGGAGATGTAGTCCACCTTCTCCACGAAGCGTTTCTTTTCCTGCTGCATGAAGATGATGACCCCGAAGGCCTGGCTCATGGCGTCGCAGGCCCCGCCGCAGCCGGGGAAGCGAACCCGCGGCTTCTGATAGTCACCCAGGCAGGTGGAATTGATGTTCCCGTAGGGGTCGATCTGGGCCGCGCCCAGGAAGGCGATGGTGCGCAGGCGGCGGTGGATCAGAAGCGAAAAGGCATCGATTAGACCACTGTTCATGCAGGTGCCGGTCATCACCCGGGGGTCGGCCACCGCCAGGGGCAGCTCATCCAGGTTGGGGTCGATGCCGCCGGTCTCGAAGAAGACCACCGCCTGGGGGGCGTGGACCCGTTTGGCCACCGTGGCCGCCAGCATGGAAAGCCCGGTGCCGGCGAAGAGGATGTCGCCGTTGCCGACCAGCCGCCCGGCGGCCAGGGCCATGATTTCCTTGTCGGTGTAGGTCGTGCTCATGTCGCCCCCCTCGCCTAGCGCCGGTCCAGGCCGGGCGCGAAGCCGACCTTGGTGTTGGCCTTGATGTTGATCAGGTCCGCCGCTCCGACCTTGGTCAAATAGGCCTCCTGGCTGTCCAGGGCGTAGACCCACTCGTCCAGGTAGTGGTGGAAGCCGTCGTCGTCGCCGGCCACCGCGCGGTAGTAGTTGAGGTGGCGGGGATCGTAGTCATAGAAATAGTGGCAGGCGGTGGGGTGGGCGCCGTAGGGAGCGTGGACCACCGCGTCGATCAAAAAGGGCGGCAGGGTGTTCTGGTCCGGGTCCTCGCGCAGGGTGTGGGCCGGCACGATCTCCTCGCAGGTGACGATGACCCGGTCGGCGCTCTTGGCCTGCTCCACGTCCAGGAAGGTGAGGCCCTTGATGCGCACGGTCCCGTCGTCGCCCACGTACTGGGCGTGGACCAGGGCCACGTCGGGATTCAGGGCCGGCAGCAGCACCACCGGGTCGTCTTCCTGGGTGAAGGGGTTCTGGCCGATGATGGCCTTGTCCCTGGGGATCTTGCCGGACCCGCGCAGTTCGGGGCCGAAGCCCCACTGCTGGAGCACGTCGCTCTCGAAACCCGAACGGCAGGGGATGTAGGGCAGGTTGAGGGAGCCGGCCAGGAAGCGCAGGCTCATGTGGAAGTTGGAATAGTCCTCCACCTTGACCTGGCCGGACTGGACCGCCTTGCGGAAGCGGATGCCGGTGGGGGCGAAGCGGCCGGTGCCGCCATAGGCCAGCTCCAGCCGGGCCACGCAACCCGCGCCCACCAGGAGGTCCATGGCCTGGCCGTGGGAGTGCATCACCAGGTGCAGGTCCTTCCGACCCTGGCGGATGATCTCGCGGCCGATGACCATGGGGTTGCGGTTGACCGTGAATCCGCCCAGGGCGATCATGTCGCCGTCCTTGATGAAGCGGCGCACCGCCTCCTCCGGGCTCATCAGCTTGTCCATGAGCTTGGCGCAGGTTGTCATGCCGTTGGCTCCCCCTTTGCTGCTTGGGTCGATCCGGTTTGTGGGTGTGGCGCGGCGGCCGGCCCCGGGCAGGGGGCGCGGTTCGCTAGTCGTCGTCCTGGTCCAGGCCCACCGGCAGGATGGGATAGGGGCCATGGTGGCCCACCAGCTCCGAGAGCTGGCGACCCTGGCGAATCAGATCCTCGCGCAGGCGCTGAATCAGGGCCTGGTCCATCTGCTCGGCGAAGATGGAAACATTGATGGCGGCCATGACCCGCTGGCGCTGATTGATGATGGGCACGGCCATGGAGTACAGGGCCAGGGAGGCCTCGCGGTCGCCCACCGCCCAGCCCCGCTGCCGCACCAGCATCAGCTCCCGCCAGAGGGCGTCGCGATCGGTGATGGTGTGGGGAGTCAGGCGGGTGAGCTTCAGGCGTTTCAAGCGGGCCTTCAACTCGGCGTCGGGCAGGGCGGCCAGCAGGACCTTGCCCATGCTGGTGGCGTAGCTGGGCAGGCGCGAGCCGGCCTGCACGTCGAACTTGAAGAAGCTCTGCACCTCGCGGCGAAAGACCACCACCACTTCCAGGTCGTCCAGCACGCAGAGGTTGACGGTGCGGCCGCTGGTCTCGGAGAAGCGCCGCAGGTGCTCGCGGGCCAACTCGCGCAGCTGGCTGCCCTCCAGGAAGGCGTAGCCCAGGGAGAGCACCTTGGGGCCGAGGTAGTATTCCTTGTGATGGTTGCGGCCCAGGAAGCCCAGGACCAGAAGGGTGTCGGTCAGACGCTGGACCGCGGCCTTGTTCATGCCGGTGGCCTGGCCCAGCTCGGTCAGGGTGAGGCGGGAGCGCTGGGGGCTGAAAGCCTGGAGGACCGACAGGCCCCGGGCCAGGGATTGCACGAAGTGTTTGGGTTCGCGGGACATGACCCTCGCAAATATTGCTGTGCGTTATCGTGGTACGCCTTGCATTATAGTTAAGCTATAGGGAACGGGCAAGGGGATAATCACGAATCTCGCGACCTGGTATCGACAGTCGTTACCCACGCCAGGACCACGGCCGGGAAAGGCCAACCGCCCCGGCCCCGCGCGAGGCGGGACCGGGGCGGCAAGGGCGGGTTGAGGAGATGGCTCAGGCCTTTTGCAGGTCCTCCACCAGCTTGATGATGGACAACAACGCCAGGTCGCGCCCCGCCACCAGGTGTTGGCGGCGCTCGGGGGTCCACTGGTAAAAACCCTGGCCGGTCTTGAGTCCCAGCTGGCCGGCGGCCACCCGCTGGGCCAGCAGGGGGCTGGGTTCGGTGCGGTTGTCCAGGTCGGGCAGCACCGTGCCCTGCACGGCGTAAGTCACGTCCAGGCCGCCCAGGTCGGCCCGCTCCAGGGGGCCCATCAGGGCGTAGCGCAGGCCGAAGCCATGCTTGACCACCTTGTCCACGTCCTCGGGCTCGGCGATGCCGGCCTCCACCAGGTAAAGGGCCTCGCGTTGCAGGGCGTGTTGCAGGCGGTTGCCCAAAAACCCCGGAACTTCCTTGCGCACCCGCACCGCCACCTTGCCGGCCGCCTCCACTATCTCCGCCGCGCGTTCATAGGCCTCGGCGCTGGTGGCCCGGCCGGCCACGATCTCCACGCAGGGCACGATGTGGGGCGGGTTCCAGAAATGGGCCCCCACCAGGCGCGAGGGATCGGCCAGGTCGCGGCCTATGTCGGTGATGGGCAGGGCCGAGGTGTTGCTGCACAACAGGACCTCGGGACCGGCGGCGGCCTCGGCTTGGGCGAAAAGCGCCTGCTTCAACTCCAGGCGCTCCGGCGCGCACTCCATCACCACCGCCGCTCCCCGGCAGGCGGTCTCCAGCTCCGGGCAGAGGGCGATGCGCCCCAGGGCGGCCTCCACCCCGGCCACGTCTTGCATGCCCAGGGCCAGGAAGGGATCGTAGTTGCGGCGAATGCGCCCCGGCGCGGCGGCCAGGGCTCCGGAATCGGGGTCATACAGGCGCACCGCCCAGCCGGCCGTGGCAAAGACCTGCGCGATGCCATGGCCCATGGTTCCGGCGCCTAAAATCGCGATCTCGGGCATGCTGCTGCTCCCGGGTGAGGAGGAAGAGGCGGGGGAAACTTTTGTGAACAAAAGTTTCCCCCGCACCCCCTTCAAAAAACTTTAACGGCAAGACGCGCGCCCGCCCCCCGGGGGCGGACCGCCCCTTCGGGAGGGACAGAAGCCGCGCCAAGAAGCCCGCGCCTAGGTCAGACGGCAGTGCTCCGGCCCGCGCACCGAGACCACCGGGCAGGTGGCGCGGCGGAAGACCTTCTCGGCCGTGGTGCCGAACAGGGTGCCGGCCAGGTTGGTGCGGCCCTTGGTGCCCATCACCACCAGGCCGATGTTCTCCTCCTTGATCACCTTGATGATCTCGTCGTAGGGCAGGCCCACCTTGAAGACCAGCCTGGTGGGGACATCGCCCACCCGGGAGAGGTATTCCTTCTCGAACTCGGCCTGACGGTCCTTGCGCACCGTGGCGGCGTACTGCTCGAAGGAGATGTTGTAGCCCTCGGCCCCCAGACGGTCCAGGACCTCCATGCCGCGGGAGTTGATGACGTTGACGATCACCAGGTCGGTCTTCAGCGCCCGGGCCAAGGTCAGGGCGTGCGCGAAGGTGGTCTCGGAATAGGCTGACAGGTCCAGGGCGGCCATGACTCGGGTGAGGTTCACGGTGCAGACATCCATGGTTGTGTCTCCCAAACGATTGTCGTTTTCGCAGGCGGGGCGGTTTCGGTTTTTCTTGAGTATACCCAAAAACCGCCCACGTCTGGTGGGCAAAGGCGCGGGTTTGCTTTCGCCGCCCCCGGTGCTACCATGAACCCCGTTCCGTTCCCGGAGGTGAACAGCATGCAGCAGCGCGCGGGGCAACCCGGCCGGGCCTGGGCCATCTTCGCGGTGGCCAGCCTGGGTTTCATTCTCTCCCAATTCTATCGCGTCTCGGCCACGGTGATCAGCCCGGACCTGATGCGCGACCTGGGCCTGGACGTGGAGGAGTTGGGCAGCCTCTCGGCCGCCTTTTTCTACGCCTTCGCCGCCAGCCAGATCCCCCTGGGCCTGGCCCTGGACCGGGTGGGCGCACGCTGGGCCATCATCTTGCTGTCCCTGGCCGGCCTGGTGGGCGCGGTGCTCTTCGCCCTGGCCCAGGGCGGGGGCCAGGCCCTGTGGGGCCGGGTGCTGTTGGGGGTGGGCATGAGCTGCAACCTGATGGGGGCCCTGGCCCTCCTGGCGGCCTGGTTCCCGCCCCAGCTGTTCGCCACCCTGAGCGGCCTGCTGGTGGGCATCGGCTACATCGGCGGCCTGTTCGCGGCCACCCCCCTGGCCTGGCTGGCCCAGGGCTGGGGCTGGCGCTGGGCCTTCCTGGCGGTGGGGGTGCTGCACGCGCTCCAGACCCTGGCCGTGGTGCTGGTGGTGCGCGACCATCCCGAGGGCGGGGCCCTGACCGAGATCAAACGTCGCAATCCCCTGAGCGGCCTGGGACAGGTGCTGCTGCGTCCGGCCTGGTGGGTGATCAGCCTGGGCACCTTCTTCCGCTATGGCTGCTTCGCGGCCCTGATGGGCCTCTGGGCCGGGCCGTTCTTGATCCACGGCCTGGGCTGGGACAAGATCGCCACTGGCAACGCCCTGTTGACCCTGACCCTGGCCCACATCATCGGCCTGCCGCTGACCGGCAACCTAAGCGACCGCTGGCTCAACAGCCGCAAGCGGATCATCCTGCCCGGCCTGCTGGCCTCGGCCGGCCTGACCTGGCTGTTGACCGCCCTGCCCCACGGCGCGCCCTGGTGGCAGGTCCATGGCCTGTTCGCCCTCATCGGCCTGTGCTCCTCGCCGGGCCAGATCATGTACGCCCACGTCAAGGAGCTGGTGCCGGGGCCGGTGCAGGGCACCGCCATGACCGGCATCAATCTCTTCACCATGCTGGGACCGGCGGTGGTGATGCAGGCCGCCGGCTGGCTGGTGGCCGGCCGGCCCCAGGAGCTGGGCCACCCCGAGGCCTTCGCCCCGGCCTGGTGGTTCATGGCCGCCGGCCTGGCCCTGGCCGCCCTGGCCTATGCCTTTTTGCCAGATTCGCGGCCCCAGGCCGCGCCCCTGGCCCGGGAGGGCGGCGATTGACGCCAACCCCCCGTGCTGGTATGGTTTTGCTGAATCCAAGGAGCCGGGGAAACCGTCCGTGGCGGGCGTCTGAATCAGCGCGGACGCCGGCGCCGCACCGGACCGGACCAGGACCAAGCGCCAGGAAACGGGGGCGGGCATGGCCGAGATCATCGACCTCAACCTGCGCCACAAGCACCAGCGCAGGAAGCTGGAGGACCAGGCCAAGCAGCGGGCCGCGGCCGTGGCCAGCGCCCTGAGCTGCGGTCTCTGCCCCCGGCGTTGCGCCCACTGCGGCATGGCCATCGAGAACCCGGTGATCCCCCCGCCCGAGGCCCCCTACCCCTTCTGCAGCCCCTGCCTGGAGGAGTATCAGGCCTTCCGGCGGCTGGAGGACGGCCAGGGCGAACCCGAGGCCTATTGGCACAGCCCGCGCTGGGCCGAGATGTGGCGCTACTGGCTCAAGCACATGAAAGCCTGCGACGATTTCCGCAGTTCGGCCGAGTTCCTGCGCCTCATGCGCGAGCACCAGGAGCAGTCCTAGGGGCCGGATGGCCCGGTTTTTGGGAGGTTTGACATGATCGGCGGCATCGGCATCCCCGAGCTCTTGATTATCCTGGTCATCGTGCTGTTGATCTTCGGCGCCAACAAGCTGCCCCAGATCGGTCAGAACGTGGGCAAGGCCATCAAGAACTTCAAGGGCAGCGTGGCCGAGGACAAGGTCGAGGACCAGAGCGCCCGCACCGAGAAGATCGAGGACCAGGCCAAGCGCGAGAAAACCGAGGCCTGATCCCGCCTCCGGACCGGCCGTCGCGCGCGCTTCACCCACAGGTGATGGTTGACGCCCGTCGGGGGCGATGGTACATATGGCCAGGGTCCCGGCGGGGTTGCCGGAAGAGGCCCCACGGGATGCCCCCACCGGCCGCCTGCGGCGTCCGCGGAGGGATGGCCGAGTGGTTTAAGGCGGCGGTCTTGAAAACCGCTGACCGCAAGGTCCGTGGGTTCGAATCCTACTCCCTCCGCCAACACAACATGATGTTCCGGCTATCGCGGAGAGATGACCGAGAGGCCGAAGGTGCTCGCCTGCTAAGCGAGTGTAGGGCCAAAAGCTCTACCGAGGGTTCGAATCCCTCTCTCTCCGCCAGCCCTGCCAATCTTATGTCTGGCGTTGTCCCGCCCGACCGCCACTCGCCACCTGCTCACCGCCGTTTGCGGCCCTCCGCCGCCATCGACCCCGGCCGACGTTGGCTGGCTCGGTCGCCGCGTCTCTGCATTGTTGTGGTGGCCAACCGCGTGAAAGCGCTTGCGCCGCCCAGGCGCACCACCTCCACTAGCGCGGGAGCCGTGACATGAGCACCTCCGTCCTGTTCTGGCGAAGGCTTGATGTCACCGGTCTGGAGCGGCTGGAGCTCGCGATCAAGCCCGACGAGATCGTGGTGATTTCAACCGTGATCTGCCTGGCCGACGGCGGGTTCCGCCTGGACCACAGCTGGCGACTGGCCCCCGACTGGCGGGTGCGGTCGGCCAGGGTCGAGCGCTGGAACCCACAAGGCCACGGCGTGCTGAGCCTGCGACGGGTGGGCGACGGATGGTGGGTGGACGGCGCGCCGCGCCCGGACCTGGACGACGCCGATGACCCGGACCTGTCCGTCACCCCCTTCTGCAACACCTTCCCCATTCGCCGGACGCCGCCGGAGGCGGGCGCCAGCCTGACCCTGGACGTGGCCTTCATCGACGGCCCCGCGCTGACGGTCACGCGATCGCGCCAGCGCTACCACCGGCAAGGTCCGGGAAGGTTGCGCTATGTCGATTTGGGTCTCTTTCCCGGTTTCGAGGCGGACCTGACGGTGGACGAACACGGCCTGGTGGAGCGCTACGAGCGCCTGTTCGAGCGGATCGCCCCGCCCATCTGACCGGGCCATCGGCAACCTTGCCGGCGGGGCGGCGAGCGCCGCCAAAACGAAACCAGCCCTGCGGGCAGGGCCGGTTTCGTGGGGCGACTACCGCCCCCAAGCGCAAACTTGGGACCGGGGGGTAGGCATTAGTGGCGTGATGGGATCTCCCGCGCCACCCTATTTAATATATAGTGACAACGACATTCGGGATTCGCAACCCTTTTGCGAAAGAATCCGCCGCTCCCCCGCCGCCGCGAACCTTGGACCCCGGGCACCAGGCCTGGCCGGTTTTTGCCGGCTTTGCAAGCCATTGGGACCGGTGCGCCCTGATGCCGCCTCAACCCAGTTCGTAGCTGGTGATGCCAAAGGTCTGGGCCAGGGGCAGAGGCCAGGACCCGCCCAGGTACATCCGGGCGGTCTCGAAGACCATGGTCATGCCCAGCTCCTCGGCCAGGGCCAGGGCCGCCGGGTTGGCCTCGGGCAGGTCCAGGAAAACCGGCTGGCCCGGGGCCAGGGCCAGGAGCCCCCGGGCCAGGGCGCGGGCCTGGTCGGGGTCGGCGGCGAAAAGCGGACCGATCTTGAAGCCTTGGCGACAGGGGCGCAGCACCCCGTAGCCCGTGGGCCGGCCATCCGCGGCCAAGACCGCCAGGCCGCGATGCCCCGGCTGGCTGGTCCAGGCCCGCAGGAACTCCGGCCGGGGAACCAGGAAGCAGCGGGTGTCCAGGGCCAGGAGGTCGGCGAAGGCCACCATCCCCAGGTCCACCAGGCCGGCCGGAGCCGCCCCGCCGCCGGAGCCCTGGTAGCGCCGGTTGCGGTGGGCGTAGACCGCGCCCGAGGCCTGGTAGTTCTCCTGTTGGGCCACCACCCCGTCCAGGCCGATCACGCGGCCGGCGACATGGGGCAACAGGGCCTCGGTCAGGGCCCGGCCCAGGCCCTGGCCCCGATGTTCCTCCCGCACCAGGAACAGTCCCACGAAGGCAAAGCCGCCCGCGTAGCGCACCGCCGCGACGCTGCCCACCAACCGGCCGTCCACCACGGCCCCGAAGAATCCCTCCGGGTCCTGACGCCAGAAACATTCGGCGTCGTGCAGGCCCGGGTTCCAACCCTCGCTCGCGGCCCACTCCAGCACCCAATCCAGCTCCGGCCGGGTCAGCCGCCGCACCTCGGGTCTGATCTGGCTCATGGCCTGGCCTCCAATTCCCTCCGCGCCCAGGCCCAGGTCTCGGCCAGCCCCGCGCCCAGGTCGAATTGCGGCCGCCAGCCCAGCTCCCGCGCCGCCCGGCCGCTGTCCAGGGCCGAACGCAGGATGTCGCCGACGCGAAAAGGCCCCAGGCCATGCCCCAGCTCCCGCCCGGCCGCGGCCTGGATGCCGCGCCACAGGGCCAGGGTGCTGGTGGCCACCCCGGTGCCGATGTTGTAGGCCCCCTGGCCGGCGCTCAGGGCCAGCAGGTTGGCCCGGGCGCAGTCCTTGACGTAGACGTAGTCGCGCAGGCAGCCCTCGGGCATCCCGGGCGGGCAGAAGATGGTGGGCCGGCGGCCGGCGGCCAAGGCGTCCATGAAGATGGCCGCCACCCCAGCCTCGCCCAGGGGAATCTGGCGGGGGCCGTAGACATTGGCGTAGCGCAGGGTGACCGTGGCCAGGCCGTGGGCCCGGTTGAAGTAGTCCAGGTATTGCTCGCCGCAGTGCTTGCCCACCGCGTAGGGTGACAGCGGCCGGAACGGATGGTTTTCCTTCACCGGGATGGCCTCGGGCTCGCCATAGATCGCCCCGCCGCTGGAGATGAAGATGAAGCGACGCGCCCCCCAGGCCACCGCGCAGTGCAACAGGTTGACGGTGCCGGCCACGTTGATCTCCGCGTCCCGGCGCGGATCGGCCACCGAGGCCGGCACCGAGATCTGGGCCGCGTGGTGGCTGATGGCCTCCACGCCCTCCCCGGCCAGGCGGTGGGCCAGGTCGGGGTCGCGGATGTCGGCCACCACCAGGGGTGCGCCGGCGGGCAGGTTCTCGCGCCGGCCGCTGGACAGGTCGTCCAGGACCACCACCTGGTGACCGGCCGCGATCAGCGCCTCCACCACGTGGCTGCCGATGAAACCCGCCCCCCCGCTGACCAGGACCTTCATGCCCACCTCCCTGGAGTGAAACACCTGCCCGACCTGGGGCGCGATTTTATCACACCCCGGCCCGACCTTGGCCTATCTTGGCTCCATGGCCGACGAATTGCTGGTTTTGGGCGTCATCCACCGCGACCCGCAAGGGGCCGACCGCCTGGTCCAGGCCTTGGACGCCCGGCCCTGGGGCCTGATCAGCGTGGAGGTCAGCGCTTTCGCCTTGCGCTGGCGGCGCGGACCCGGCCGCCAACTCCTGGCCGCGCTGGAGGCCAACCTGCCCGCCGCCGCCGTCCGGGCCGGGCTCTCCCAGGACCAGGCCCGCCGTCATCCCGCCCTGGCCTGGCTGCGGGCCTATCTCTGCCCGCCCTACGAGTGGCTGGTGGCCCGGGAGGCAGCCGCGCGTCGGGGCGCTCCCTGCGTGGCCCTGGATTTTTCCCTACAATCCCGCCGGTTGCTGGCCGAGGCCCCGGAGCTGGTCACGGTGGCCAACCTGGCCCAGCTCCTGACCGCGCCCGCGCCGGCCACCGCCGCCCTGGAGCGCCGCCGCGCCGCCGACCTGCTTTCCGGTCGCGGTGGCTGGCCCCGCCCCCCGGCCCCGGAGCCCGGCCGCGAGGCCGGCCTGGCCCGCCGCCTGACCCGCCTGCTGGCCACCGCCCGGCGCTCCGGCCGCCTGCCCCTGGTCCACCTCGGCGGCTGGCAACACCTCCTGGCCGGCCAGAACCCGCCCGGCCTGGCCGACCGCCTGGGCCTGCCGTCCCAGGCCCGGATTTTGGCGTGAGTTGGTGCTGATCGAGGTGGGCTGGAGCGAGAATCGACCCCGGGGGAGGGGACGCCGCCCCTGGGACGGGATGACCGCTCGGCTTGGACGCGAGGTTCACCGCACGCCCCTGGGGCCGTCAGGCCCCGGCGGCCGCCCCTCGGCCAGGCCTCGCGCGCCCGGGGTGGCCCGGGGAAGGCGCTAGAGCATGCCGAAGTAAAGCTGCTCGATGATCTGGAAGTTGCGCTGGATGCTGGCCTTGCCCTTGAGCACCGGGCCATGGCCGGTCAGCACCCACTCCAGGTCCAGCTGGGCCACCCGCTGCAGGGATTGCTTCAGGGCCGCGCCGTCGCCGCCCGGGAAATCCACCCGGCCCACCCCCTGGGCGAAGACCAGGTCGCCGGCGAACAGGGCCTTGTGGCGCGGCCAGTACAGGCACAGGTGCCCCGGGGAGTGGCCGGGGGTGTGCAACACCTGGAAGGTCTCCGGCCCCACCGTGAGCTCGCCCTCGCTCAACAGGATGTCGGGCTGGAACTCGGGCAGGGACATGCCCAGGGAGGCGGCCAGCCGCCGGCCCTCGCCCTCCAGGTATTCCATCTCCGCCGCCAGCATGGCCAGCCGGGAGCCGGCCTTCTGCAGACCCAGGGCGGCCTCCAGGTGGTCGGGATGGCAGTGGGTGATCACCACCAGCTTGGGGATCTCGCCCTGGTGGTCGCTGGCCAGTCCCAGCTCCACGTGCTTGTAGAGCCGGGCGTGCCCCGGGTCGATCATCACCGGGGCCGGCCCACCGACCAGGAAGGTGTTGCAGTTGTTGGCCGTGGCCTGGGTCCAGGGATAGACGTAGAGGTCATCGGCGAGTTTCATGGCCCTGCTTTTCTCCGCGGATGGGGGAAGGCCGTTGTCGCGCCTTGCCAGGGACCGGTCTTTGCCGGCACAATGACCCTGGGACGCAAGCCCCCCTAGCATGGTCCCAGACACCCCGCCCTGTCAATCCGCCCGCGTCGCGCGGCTTGCTGACAGGGCTGGCGAGCAGGAGGCCCCCATGCCCGAGCTGGAACTGAACACCCGGCAACGCGACCAGGCCCTTGACGTCACCGCCCGGGTGGCCGAGCTGGTGGCCGCCGCCGGCCTGGCCCGGGGCTGGTGCCGGCTGTTCGCGCCCCACACCACCGCCGGCCTGGTCGTCAACGAGGCCGCCGACCCGGACGTGATGGCCGACGTGCTGGCCGCCCTGGACCGCCTGGTCCCCTGGCAAGGCCCCTACCGCCACGCCGAGGGCAACAGCGCCGCCCATGTCAAGAGCGTCCTGGTGGGCTCCAGCCTGACCCTGCCGGTGCGCGAGGGCCGCCTGGAGCTGGGAACCTGGCAGGGGATTTTTTTCATGGAGTTCGACGGCCCGCGCCGGCGGCGGCTGCGGGTGGAGGTGGACCCGGCCTGAGCGGTTTTTCGGCGCGGGTCCCGGAATTGGTGCAGACTATATACAAGCCCGGACGCGGGCGACGGCCCCCTTGGCGGGCCGGGGAGCGCTTGGGTGGTCAAGATCGATCTCAACCAGGCCCTGGACGAGTTGGAGCTGGCCCGGGGCCTGGACCGCGAAGAGGTGATCGCCAACGCCCTCATCAAGGTGGGGATCGCCCACCTGGAGCGGGGCCGGCTGGACCCGGCCGCCGAGGCCCTGGACGAGGCCCGGCACTATTGCCTCAAGCTGGACCATCAGCTGGGCGTGGCCCAGGTGGACCTGCGCCTGGCGGCCGTTGACCAGGGCCGGGGCGATTTGGCCGCCGCCGCCGGGCGTCTCCGGACCGCCCTGGAGGCCTTTGCCGCCGCCAATGACGCTCCGGGCCAGGTCACGGCCCTGGAGCGTCTGGCCCAGCTGCTGGCCCTGGCCGGCCGCTGGGACCAGGCCGCCGACTGCCTGGAAAGGGCCCTGGAGCTGGTGGCCGGGGCCGGCGACAAGGTGGCGGAGGTGGTGCTGAACCAGAACCTGGCCCCCATGCTGCGCCGGGCGGGCAGGGCCGCCGAGTCCCTGGCCGCCTACGAGCGCATGGGCCTGGCCGCCCAGGAGTTGGGCGACCACCAGCGCCTGGCCCTGGCCCTGGTGGGGGTGGGCACCCTCCAGGCCGAGGCCGGCTCCCTGGCCCCGGCGCTCAAGAACCTGGCCCAGGCCGAGGCGGTCTACCGCGAGCTGGGGCAGCTGACCCGGGCCAATCAGGTGCGCGAGGAAATCCAACGCCTGGAGACGCGCGGGGCCTGAGGGCCAAGATCCGCGCAGCAACGTTTTTAATTTGGAGGTAGTCATGTTGAGGAAACTGTCGCTGCTGGCCGCGTCCCTGTGCCTGGTGGCGCTGGCGGCCATCCCGGCCCTGGCCACCGACAAGGTCGAGGCCGAGCTGAAGCTCAAGGAGGCCGAGGTGGTGGTGAGGCAGATCATGCTCTCCCCGGACAGCAACATCCCCTCGGACCTGGTGCGCAAGGCCAAGGCGGTGGTGATCTTCCCCGGCATGGTCAAGGCCGGCTTCATCGTCGGCGGCCAGTACGGCACCGGGGTGGTCATCGCCCGCCGGGCCGACGGCTCCTTTGGCGCGCCGGCCTTTTACACCATGGGCGGGGTCAGCGCCGGGCTGCAGATCGGGGCCCAGGCGGTGGACGTGATCATGCTGGTGATGAACAAGAAGGGCCTGGACGGCATCCTGCACAACAAGGTGAAGTTCGGGGCCGACATCGGGGTGGCGGCCGGACCGGTGGGCCGTCGGGCCGAGGCCGGGGTCACCGGGGCCGATCTCTACGCCGACGTATATTCCTATTCCCGGGCCAAGGGGGCCTTCGCCGGGGTCTCCCTGGAGGGCGCGGGCCTGGAGTACGACGTCGACACCACCAAGGCCGTCTACGGCAAGGCCCTGACCGCCGGGGAGATCCTCTCCCAGGGCGCGGTGTCGCCCCCGGCCCCGGCCCTGCCCCTGATCAAGGCGCTCAATTCCCTGGAAAAGTAAGGCGCTTGCCGCCGCCGGCGCTCCGTCCCGTCCGGGCGGGGCGTCGGCGCGAGCCGCTCAGCACATGCCGCAGCCCTTGGCCCGATGGTCGTCGTACCAGCCCCGCACCAGGGCCTTGAGCTCGCCCCGGTCCAATCCCAGGATGGCGGCGATCTCGCTTTTGGTGATCAGGGCGGTCATGAAGGCGAACTTGCAGAGATAGACCAGGGCGTCCCGGTCCTGGCGCTCGATCTTGCCCTCCAGCCATTGCCCCGCCCCCTGGGCCCGGATGCGGGCCGCCAGGTTCTGGCAGTGCAGTGCAATGCTGGGATGGCCGGGTTCGATCATTGTGCAACCATGAGGGGTGTCCTGGGCGGGATGTTAACCATTAAGCGGGATTAGGGCAAGAGCGGTCACCCCTTTTTTGGTTGACACACCTCGGGGGGGTTCCTATAATCTGGCCCATTGTGAACAAAGGGATTAATCCGGTTCCCTTTTTTCGAATCACGGCAAGCAGGTGACCGATGACGCCTGCCCGGCGCGACGCGGAGGCTTCCCGCGGCGGACCGGGGTCGTCGGTAGCCTTTCACTGGTGGACGTCGGGGGCGGAATCCCCGGACGGGGCCAGGCGACGCCGTCAGATGTTATAGAAGCGATCGTCCCAAAGAACTCATAGCGGAGGAACTTTTCCATGGCAAAAATGCATCAGACTCCGATGCTGGACGAGCTGGAGAAGGGGCCTTGGCCGAGCTTCGTTACCGACATCAAGCGGATGGCCGCTACCGGTAAAGACGCCTGCGCCGACCTTCTGGGCCAACTCGAGCTGTCCTACAAGGAGAAGGAAGGTCACTGGAAGCACGGTGGCATCGTGGGCGTGCTGGGCTACGGCGGCGGCGTCATCGGCCGTTACTCCGACGTGCCCGACCTGTTCCCGGGCGTCGAGCACTTCCACACCGTGCGCGTGAACCAGCCGGCGGCCAAGTTCTACAAGACCTCCGAGCTGCGCAAGGTCATGGACATCTGGAACCGCCGCGGCTCCGGCATGCTCAACATGCACGGCTCCACCGGCGACATGGTCCTCCTGGGCGCCTTCACCGACCAGCTGGAGCCCATCTTCGCCGAGCTGACCGAGAACGGCTGGGACCTGGGCGGCTCCGGCAGCGCCCTGCGCACCCCCTCCTGCTGCGTGGGCAAGGGCCGCTGCGAGTTCGCCTGCATCCACACCGAGGACATCTGCTACGACCTGACCGTCGCCTATCAGGACGAGCTGCACCGTCCGGCCTGGCCCTACAAGTTCAAGTTCAAGATCGACGGCTGCCCCAACTGCTGCGTGGCCTCCCTGGCGCGTTCCGACTGCGCCATCATCGGCACCTGGCAGGATGACATCCGCATCGACCAGGCCGCGGTGGCCGCCTACGCCGGCGGCGAGATCCCGGCCCAGGGCGGCGGTCACGGCAAGGACTGCAAGCTGGACATCCAGAAGGACGTGGTGGAGCTCTGCCCCACCCAGTGCATGTCCTTCGACGGCAAGAAGCTGTCGATCAACAACAAAGAGTGCACCCGCTGCATGCACTGCATCAACCTGATGCCGCGCGCGCTGCGCCCGGGCACCGAGACCGGCGCCAGCATCCTGGTCGGCGCCAAGGCCCCCATCCTCGACGGCGCCCAGATGGGTTCGGTCATCATTCCCTTCATGCCCATGGAGGCCCCCTACGACGAGTTCAAGGAGTTCGTCGAGAAGATGTGGGAGTGGTGGGACGAGAACGGCAAGAACCGCGAGCGCATCGGCGAGACCATCCAGCGCCTGGGCCTCTACGCCTTCCTGCAGGCCGTGGAGATCGAGCCCGATCCGCGTCATGTCAAGGAGCCCCGGTCCAACCCCTACATCTTCTACAAGGAGGATGAGGTGCCTGGTGGCTTCGAGCGCGAGATCGCTGATTACCGCAAGCGTCACGCTCGCTAGTCCGGTTAAAGGAGGAAGATTACAATGGCAGACAGACTCACTGATATCGGACCGCCTAAATACGATCTCATGTGGCCCCCCATCGTCAAGGAAAACGCTGGCAAGTGGCTGTACCACGAGATCCTCGAGCCGGGCGTCCTGCTTCATGTTTCCGAGACTGGCGCCAAGTTGTGGAGCGTGCGCGCGGCCGGCACCCGCCTGATGACCACCATGCAGGTGGAGGACATCTGCAAGCTGGCCGACGAGTACTGCGGCGGCTACCTGCGCTTCACCACCCGCAACAACATCGAGTTCCTGGTCAGCGACGAGTCCAAGCTGGAGCCCCTGAAGAAGGCCCTGGCGGCCAACGGCTCCCTGCCCATCGGCGGCACCGGCGCCAGCGTGACCAACATCGTCCACACCCAGGGCTGGGTCCACTGCCACACCCCGGCCATCGACGCCTCCGGCGTGGTCAAGGCCGTGATGGACGACCTGTTCGAGTACTTCGGCTCCCACAAGCTGCCGGCCCAGGTGCGCATCTCCCTGGCCTGCTGCCTGAACATGTGCGGCGCCGTGCACTGCTCCGACATCGCCATCCTGGGCGTGCACCGCAAGCCTCCGGTGATCGAGCACACCCACGTCGACAAGATGTGCGAGATCCCCACCACCATCGCCGCCTGCCCCACCGCGGCCATCAAGCCCGCCAAGGTGGATGAGTTCAAGTCGGTGGCGGTCAACGCCGACCGCTGCATGTTCTGCGGCAACTGCTACACCATGTGCCCGGCCATGCCCTTGGCCGACGCCGAGGGCGACGGCATCGCCCTGTGGGTGGGCGGCAAGGTCTCCAACGCCAAGAGCATGCCCAAGTTCTCCAAGCTGGCGGTGCCCTTCATCCCCAACGAGCCCCCGCGTTGGCCCACCACCGTAGCCGCGATCCGCAAGATGATCGTCGCCTACGCCGAGGGCGCCAACCGCTACGAGCGCGTCGGCGAGTGGGCCGAGCGCATCGGCTGGGAGCGCTTCTTCGAGAAGACCGGGCTGGAGTTCAGCCACCACCACATCGACGACTACCGCTTCGCCGCCACCACCTGGCGGACCTCCACCCAGTTCAAGTGGTAGGTCTCCAGGCGGCGAGCCTTTCGCCGTGCTGATCGCTGCCCGGGGCCGCCAGGCCCCGGGCAGTCCTGTCAAGGCCCCGAGGATCGCCATGCCCCACCGCGCCTTGCCCTTGGGCCTGGGCCTGCTGCTCCTGACCCTGACCCTGCCCATGGCAGCCCTGGCCGGGGCGACCTCCGATCCCGGCGCGGCCTTCGCCGGTCAGCCCGGAACCTTGGTCCTGCGCTGGCCCGACGGCCGGATTTGGCGGCACGATCCCCACCGGGCCGCCCAGCGCTTCTCGCCCTGCTCCACCTTCAAGATTCCCAACGCCCTGATAGGCCTGGACTCCGGCGTCATCCCCGGCCCGGACTTGGTGCTGCCCTGGGACGGCCGGACCCGATCCCATCCCGGCTGGAACCGGGACCAGGACCTGGGCGGCGCGATCCGTTACTCGGTGGTCTGGTATTTCCAGGAGTTGGCCCGGCGGGTGGGCGCGGGGCGGATGCAGGCCTACCTGGATCGCCTGGACTATGGCAACCGGGACCTATCCGGCGGCATCGACCGCTTCTGGCTGGGCTCCAGCCTCGAGATATCGGCCGACGAGCAGGTGGAATTCCTGACCCGGCTCTATCAAGAGCAATTGCCCCTGGGCCAGGCCTGCCAGCGCCAGGTCAAGGATCTGCTGATGCTGGAGCGCGAGGAAGGGGCGGTGCTCGCGGGCAAGACCGGCAGCCGGCGGACGGACGGGGGACGCTGGAGCCTGGGTTGGTTCGTGGGCTGGGTGGAGCGCCAGGGGCAGGCCCATGTCTTCGCCTGCCGGGTGGAGGCCGACGCCACCCGGGAAGCCCATGGCGGCCGGGCCCGGGAGGTGGCCGAGGCGGTGCTGGAGGCCTGGGGACTGTGGTGAGGATGCCTGGCGTTGCCAAGGGCGGGGGGTTGTCGTAGTATGCCCCAGGGCTGGGCGTAGGGCGCCCGCCCGTTGTCGCGAACATCTCCACACCTAGGCGACCGGGGCGTTTAGCGGCCCGGCGCTCGGACGGCCCTGTTAGTCATGTCCTCGCCAACTATTAAAAATCAAAGACTTTCTTTCGCCAAATCCCCTCGCGCCGAGGTGCTCCGGTGAACCGGAAGACTGTCGCGCCCCAGGCCGACGCTCCCGAACCCCTGGCCCTGCCCCGCCTCCTGGTGGCGGCCCTGCGCGGGGGTTCGGGCAAGACCACCCTGACCCTGGGCCTGATCCAGGCCCTCAAGGACCGGGGCCTGAGCGTGGCGCCGTTCAAGAAGGGCCCGGACTACATCGACCCTTTCTGGCACAGCGAGGCCGCCGGCGCGCCCTGCCGCAACCTGGACCCCTACCTGATGGGGGCCGAGCAGGCCCGCCGGTCCCTGGTCCACCATGGTCGGGGTTACGCGGCGGCGGTGATCGAGGGCAACCGGGGGCTCTACGACGGCATGGACGACCAGGGCAGCTACTCCAGCGCCGAGCTGGCCAAGTTGCTGAAAACCCCGGTGCTTCTGGTGGTGGACTGCTCCATGGCCAGCCGCACGGTGGCGGCGGTGGTCCTGGGCTGCCAGCGCTTCGACCCGGATTTGCACCTGGCCGGGGTGGTGCTGAACCCGGTGGCCAACCCCCGCCAGGAAGGCGTCATCCGCCGGGCCATCGAGAACTCCTGCGGGCTGCCGGTGCTGGGCGCGGTGCCCCGCCTGGCCTTCGACCTGCCCCAGCGCCACATGGGCCTGCTGCCTCCCCAGGAGCACGACCGGGTGGCCGAGACCCTGCGCCAGGCGGCCCGGGGGGTGGCCGCCCACGTTGACCTGGAGGCGGTCTGGGCGGTGATGCGCGCCGCGCCGGAGCTGCCCGGCCAGCCCCCGCCGGAGGGGCTATTCCCCGCCGACCCGCCGGCCGCTCCGGGGCCGGTGATCGGGGTGGTGCGCGACGCCGCCTTTGGCTTCTATTATCCCGAGAACCTGGAGGCCCTGGCCAACCACGGGGCGAGGCTGGTCTTTTGCTCGGCCTTGAACGACCCGGGCCTGCCGGGGGTGGACGCCCTCTACCTGGGCGGCGGCTTTCCCGAAACCCACGCCGCGCTGCTGGCCGCCAACCGGGGCTTCCGCGAGGACCTGCTGGCCAAGTCTCGGGAAGGATTGCCGATCTACGCCGAGTGCGGTGGCCTGATGTACCTGGGCCGCCAACTGCTGGTGGAGGGCGCGGCCCACGAGATGGCGGGGGTCTTCCCCCTGGATTTCGCCATGCATCAGCGGCCCCGGGGCCACGGCTACACCCTCTGCCAGGTGACCGCCGCCAATCCCTTCTGGCCGGTGGGCCAGCGCTTCCGCGCCCACGAGTTCCATTACTCCCAGGCCGCGCCCCAACCGGCGGCGGAGCTGGCCTTCGCCTTCCGGGTCCAGCGCGGCAAGGGCATCGTGGACGACGGCGAGGGGGTGCTGCGCGACCGCACCCTGGGCACCTATCACCATGTCCACGCCCTGGGTTTCAGCGGCTGGGCCCAGGGCATGATCGCCGCCGCCCAGGGTATGCCACAAGGTGCTTGACAGGGGGGAAGCAGACGGATAAGGTGTCATTTGTCATTGAAAAAGCTTGTTTACTGGGGCTTTTCGCTAGCCCTTCAAGCTTTGCGGCTCCTAAGGTTTCGATCAGTCAAGGAGGAAGGAAATCATGGCGGACGTCAAGGCGTTGGTGATGGAGGTCCTGCAGAAAAAGCAGAAGCGCATGATGATGAACGACCTGCTGAAGGAGGTCCAGAAGCTGGACGAGAGCGTGAAGAAGAAGGACCTCAAGACCGCCACCACCGAGATGATCAACGATCAGACCATCGCTTACTGGTCCAGCGGCAGCACCACCTACTTCGCGCTGCCCGGCTCCAAGGCCCCCGAGGGCGAGGACTAGTCCCGGTCCGGCGATGCCGTTTGCAGGCTGATTCGGCCCCTGCGGCCGGGCCGCCGTCCGGCGGCCGGGCCCAGGGGCCGCGCCCATTTTCCGGGGCGTGGGCGTTCCGGCTCCACCCCTTGGTCTCAAGAGGCTTAACCCATGGCGATCATTGACAACCCCAGCGGCGTGCCCGAGGACGAGTTCCTGCGCGAGGGCCTGATCGACCGCTTGCAGCAATACCTCCAGGCCGAACCCGAGGCCTGGCACGTGCGCTACAACCTGGCCGTGGCCCTGACCCATGCCGGCGAGCTGGATCTGGCCCTGGAGCACTTCCGCCAGGTGTTGCAATACGCTCCCAAGCACATGGAATCGCTGATCAACATTGGCGGAATCCACCTCTCGCGCGGCGAGGCCGACCAGGCCCTGCGCACCTTCACCACCGCCCTGAGCGTCTGGGACGTGCCCCTGGTGCGGGCCAACCTGGCGGTGGCCTACATCCAGTTGGGCCAGATGGAGGAGGCCGAGCGTCACCTGCGCGAGGCCCTGAAGATGGATCCCAACCTGCCCGACGCCTTGACCAACCTGGGCAGCGTCCTGCTGCGCCAGGAGCGCTACCAGGAATCGGCCGAGCACAGCCGGCGCGCGCTGGAGCTCAGTGGCGATTTCGCCATGGCGCACAACAACCTGGCCTTGGCTCTCCTGGCCCTGGACCAGGTGGACGAGGCCCGGACCCACCTGCTGGAGGCCAAGCGCCAGGGCTATCCGGTGCACCCCGAACTCCTGGCCAGCCTGGGCCTGGAGTAGGCTCCGGCCAGGAGGGAGGCGGCCATGGACGCCGGGGTCCAGCTCTGGTGCCGCTGGCTGCCCGCCGCCTGCCTGCTCCTGGCCGCCCTGGGCCTGGGCTTGCGCCTGGCCCGCGCCCTGGCCCGCCCCGGCCTGGGCGAGCCTCCCCCTCCCGGCCTGCGGCCCTCCCTGCGCGGCCTGCGCCAGGCCGGCCCCCTGCACTGGCTGGCCTGGCTGGGCCTGCACCTGGGCCTGCCGCTGCTGCTCCTGCGCCACCTGGGCCTGATCTGGCCGGCCCTGCTGGACCCCGGAGCCTGGTGGCGGCCGCTGCTGGACCTGGGCGGGCCGCTCTGCGCCGCCTCGGTCTATGGTCTGCTCCTGCGCCGCCTGGCCACCCCCATTCTGCGCCGCCTGGGTCGGCCCGCGGACCGGCTCTGGCCCCTGGCCCTGCTGGCGGTGCTGGCCAGCGGTCTCTGGCTGACCCGGGTGGCGGCCGGCGAAAGCCCCGTCGGTCTGGCCCGGCCGCTGCACTGGTTTTTGGGTTGGGGCCTGGTGGCCCTCTGGCCCTGGGGACGCCTGGGTCACGGCCTGGACCTGCGCCTGGGCGCGTCCTGGGCCGCCCGCCGGAATCGGTCGCCCCAGGCCCCCGCCAGCGCCCGGACCGCGACCCCGGCCCCCTGGGACGCCTGGACCCCGCAGGAATATCAAGCCTGGCTCCTGGCCCGCTGGGACCGGGCCGGCACCCACCGGGTGTTGGGCGCGGCCGCCCGAGGCCATTCCGCCCCTCCGCCACCCGGGCCCGGGAGGGCCTAGGCCATGTGGCCGGACACGCCGCCCCCCCTGCCGCCTCTGCGCCCGGGCCTGGCCGCCGAGCTGGGGCCAGACCTGGCCCCAGCCGCCGAGCTGAGCGACCTGGGCCTGCCCACGCCCCCGCCCCCGGACTGGCCCCGCCGCCTGCTGGCCGGCCTGCGCCGCCTGGTCCGGCAACGCCCGGGCCTGCGCCACGCCCTCGCCGCCTGCCTGCGTTGCGGGACCTGCACCGCCTGCTGCCCGACCTTCACCGCCCTGCCCGATCCCCACAACACCCCCCTGGGCCGGGGCGAGCTGTTGCGCCGGGTGCACCAGGACCGGGGCCACCCCTGGCGGGTTCTGGCCGGATCCTTTGGCAACAACCCGGAAAACCTGGATGACGACACCGCCCGCCACTGGTTCAACTACTTCTGGCAGTGCACCCTCTGCGGCCGCTGCGTCCAGGTCTGCCCCCTGGGCATCGACACCAGCCTCATCGCCCTGGCCGGCCGGGAGCTGTTGGCCGAGCAGGGCTGGCTGCCCGAGCCGGCGGCCAAGGCCCTGCGCCGCACCGGACGCAGCGGCAACAGCCTGGGCCTGGGTCCCCAGGCCTGGGTGGGGGCCATGGCCCAGGCCGAGGCCGAGCTCAATCGGCGGGTGGGAGAGGCGGTGCTCTGCCCGGTGGACGAGCGCGGGGCCGAGGTGCTGTTCCTGGCCCCGGCGGTGGACCTGGCCCGGCAGCGGGCCTCGCTCCATGGCTACGCCCTGATCTTCCACGCCGCCGGCGTCTCCTGGACCACCAGCACCTGGGCCAGCGATGCCCTCAACCCCGGGGCCTGGTTGGGGCCGGAAGCGGCCCGGGCCTGCCTGGAGCGGGTGTTGGAAGCGGTGCGCCAGTTGCGGCCGCGCCTGGTGGTCTGGGGCGAGGACGGCCTGGGCTGGGCCACGGCCCGCCGTCTCTTCCAGGCCCTGACCGCCCCCTGGCGCTCCCTGGACAGCCTCAAGGCCGCCCGCCCCATCCACCTGGCCGCCCTGACCCACCGGCTCTGGCGCGAGGGGGCCTTTGCCGGCCGCCTGACGCCGGAGGCCAACGCCGGGCTCCACCTAACCTGGCACGACCCCTGTCAGACCGCGCGGGGGGCTGGCCTGGTGGAGGCTCCCCGCCGCCTCTTGCGGGCGGTCTGCCCCCGGGTGCGGGAGCTGCCGGAGGCGGTCAGCGGCCGCCACACCCGCTGCTGCGGCGGGGGCGCGGGCCTGGAAGGCCCCGGGGCCGAGGCCCTGCGTCTGGCCGGTGTGGCCCCCCGGGTGGCGGACCTGCGCCAGGTGGCCCAGGACCACGGCGTGGACAGCGTGGCCACCCTCTGCGCCACCTGCCGGACCAACCTGCGCCACGGCCTGCGCCATTTCGGCCAGCCCATGCGGGTCATGGGCCTGGCCCAGCTCTGGGGACGGGCCTTGGCCCCGGCCCTGGCCGAGGGCGACGATGCCCACTTCTAGCCTGGCCCAGGCCTGGCGCGGCCTGGGCGCGGCCCTGGGCCGGGGCGCGCTTCGCCTGGCCTGGCCCCTGGGCGCGTCGCCCCGGATCACGGCCTGGCCGCAATACTTCCGCCTGTGGTGGGGCGGCCTGGCCGGGCTGACCCTGGCCGGCCAGGTGGTCACCGGCCTGGCCCTGCTCTTCTTCCATCCCGGCCCCGACCCGGCCACGGCCCAGGCCGGCCTGGCCCAGGCCGAGGCCGCCTCGGCCCTGGCCTGGGGCCTGCGCCGCTTGCACGCGGCCGGTTCCGATCTGTTGCTCCTGGCCCTGCTGGCCCATGGCCTGGACCGCCTGGGGGCCCGGGACGCGGCCCCGGCCCGGCCCGGAGCCTGGCTCTGCGGCCTGGGCCTGCTCCTGGCGGCCATGGCCGCAGCCCAGAGCGGGATCTTGTTGCCGGCCACCGCCGGGGCCTGGTCCGGCCTGGCCGGCCTGGCCCTGGCCCTGGACCTGCCCGCTCCCGGCCTGGCCGGCCTGGGCGTGGCCTGGTCCCTGCACCTGGCCCTGCCCTGGGCCTTGATGCTCCTGGCCGGCCTGCACCTGCGCCTGGCGCGTCCGCCGGGGCCGGAGGCGCCCGCGCGCGAGCGCGATCCCGCCCGCGCCCAGACCGACGCCACCATCGTGGTCGTGGGCTGGCTGACCACCTGGCTGGCCCTGGCCTGGCTGGCCTCGGCCTGGTTTCTGGACCAGCCCCAGCCCGCGCCGCTCCAGGGCCTGGAGCCGGGGCGGCCGGCGTGGCACCTGCTGGCCCCGGCCCTGGTGGCGCGCTGGCTGCCCGGCGGCTGGCCCTGGCTGCCGCTGCTGGCGGTGAGCGGTCTGGTGGGTCTGCTGCACGGCGACGACCAGGCCCTGGCGCTCCGGCGACGGCGCTGGGGCTGGGGGCTGCTGGGTCTCTGGCTGGCCCTGACCCTGGCCGGACTGGGGGTGGCCTGGTGAAAAGGGCCGCCCTCGCCCTGCTCGGCCTGCTGCTCCTGGGGCTGCCCCCGGCGGCCGGGGCCACCGGGCCGGACCACGCCTGCGTGCAGTGCCATCCCGCCCCGGACGCGGTCTATCTCGCGGACTTGGCCCACCCCCGGACCCCTGGTTGCCCCGCCCTGGCGGCCCTGTCGCGGCGGCTCCAGGCGATGCAGGAGCGCCTGCTGGCGCTGGAGGAGAACCTGGCCCAGGCCCGGGCGGCGGGGATCTACGTGGAGCCCGGGGCGCGCCGCCTGGAGCTGGCCCGGGCTCGCCTGGCCGGGCTTGGGGGCCGCCGCCTGGCCTCCGAGGCCCAGGCCTTGGCCTGGCTGGCGGAGCTGGAGCGGGAGATGGGCGACCAGGTGGCCCCGGACCTGGTGGACCAGGCCAGGCGGGAGCGCGACCGGGTGGGCCTGGCCCTGGTCTGGGTGGCTGGCCTGGGCCTGCTCCTGGCCTGGCTGGTGGGCCGCCGCCGGGAGCTGGGCGATCCCGGGCCGGATGGGTTGGAGGACATCCGCCAGGGGAGGCTGCCATGACCCGGTGGGCGCGGCGCCTGGTCCGGGGGGCGGTCTGGGGCCTGGTCCTGGCGGCCCTGGGCGGCGTGCCGGCCTGCGCGCCGCCGCCGCCCCCGCCGCTGGCCCACGAGCCCCCGGAGTTGGTCGAGGCCCGGCGACATCTGGCCCAGGCCCAGGCCCGCTCCCGGCAGGTGGTCTGGCTCTGCGACCTGGCCCGGCGGGCCGCGCCCAGCGCCGGGGACCTGGCCGAGGAGTTCCTGCGCCGGGCCTGGCCCCTGGCCCAGGCCGCGGCCCAGGACCCGGGGCGGGAGCTGGCCCGGGGCCTGATCCAGGCCCGTCCGGGCTGGCCCGAGCCCTGGCGGGGACGGGCCGGGGAGGTGGCCGCCCGGTTGGATGCAACCGGCGGCCGGGTCTGGCCCCTGGCCCTGGTGGCCGAGACCGCCATGGGGGTGACCCCGGAGTTGGCGGCCCAGGCCCTGGACCAGGCCCAACGCCGCCTGGATGACCTGCCGGCGGGGGCGACCCGGGACCAGGACCTCTGCCGCCTGAGCCTGGCCCTGGTGGGCTGGGACGCCGGCCGGGCGCGGGGTCTGGCCGAGCGGGTGGACGCCCCCCTGGATCGGGCCTGGGTCTGGCGCCAGCTGGCCCGGGCCGGTCTGGCCGAGGCCGCGGAGCGCGCCGCCCAGGCGGCCCGCTCCGCGCCCGATGGCCCGCAAAAAGCCCTGGCCCTGGCCCGCTGCGGCCAGGCCGCCCTGGGGCCGGACCCGGCCCTGGCCCTGGAGCTTTTCGGCCAGGCCTGGGACCAGGCCCTGGGCCTGGACCCGCCGCAGCTGGCCCGCCGCACCCAGGGCCAGGTGGCCGCGGTGGTGGCCGGGGCCGCGCCCCTGGTGGGCCTGGAGCTGGCCCGCCGCCTGGAGCCGGGTCTGGCCCGGTTGAGCGCCCTGCGTCAGGCTGGCCTGGGCCTCCTGAGCCAGGATTTGGCCGCCGGCCGGGCTCTGCTGGGGGAGGCCGCCGACCAGTTGCCCCAGGTGTCCTCCACCTCCGACCGCGCCCTGGCCGCCGCCAGCCTGGCCCAGGACCTGGCCGGCCTGGACCCGGTGTTGGCCCGCGACCTGCTGGAGCAGTTGCCGCCAGGGGCCGATTACCTGCGCGGCCGGGTGGCCGAGGTCCTGCTGCCAACCGCGGCCTCCCACGACCCCGGATGGGCCAGGCAACTTGCCGAGGCCATTGCCGATCCCGGATGGCGGGCCCTGGCCCTGACCCGCCTGGCCGCCATCGCCCGCCAGCGGGGGGAGGCGGAGGCGAGGCGGGAGCTGGCCGGCCAGGCCCTGGAGCTGGCCCAGGCCCACGCCGCCCTCCCGGCCCTGGAGGCCCTGGCCAGGTTCTGGGCCGACCAGGACCCGCGCAAAGGGGTTGACATCGCGCTTGGCATCGGCGAAAACGTGGCGAGGGTCCGGGCCTTGCTGGGAGTGGCCCGGGTGGCGGAAAGCCACCGGCAGGCCGCGCCGGCCGCCTGGGCCCTGTATCTGGCCGAAGAGGCGCTTTCCCATTTTTCGGCTCAACAAGCTATTGACAAGATTGGCCTGCTGGGCGATATGGGACAGGAGTGGTCGGCCAGGGATGAAACCCAGTCGCGGCGCTTTTTCCAACAAGGCGCCGCGGCGGCCCAGGCCGCCGCGCCAGGCAGCTGAGCTTTCGGGTCCAGCCCGGTTTTTTGCCAAACGCAAGGAGGACAGATTATGTTCCAGGTGGTGGTTGACCCTGACAAATGTGTCGGCGACGAGGAATGCGTGGAAGTTTGCCCCGTGGACGTGTATGAAATGCAGGATGGCAAGGCCGTGCCGGTTAACGCCGACGAGTGCCTGGGCTGCGAGAGCTGCATCGAGGTGTGCGAGAACGACGCCATCACGGTGACCGAGGTCTAAGCCCCGCTTCCGCGAGAATTAGGCCGCCCCGTCGTCAGCCGGCGACGGGGCGGCTCCTTTTTGGCGTTGGGCTGAAGGCGTCGGGCCGGCCCCCGGTGGGGGGCCGGCCCGCTTATGTCGACCAGGATCCTAAGCCGCTAGTTCTTGGGATGGCACTCGTCGCACTTGGTGGGGCCCTTCTTGGCCTCCTTGTGGCAGTCGCGGCAGTTCTTGTGGAAGGCGTTGTAGAGGCTCAGCATCTCGCCTTCGTTCTGCTTGGGGCTCTTGTGGCACTCGGCGCACTTCTGCACCTTGTCGCCCTCTTTCCAGACCTGCTTCTTGCCCTCGAAGACGTGGTGGCACTGGTCGCACTTGACCTTGTGGTCATCGGTGTGCTTCTTGTGGGTGAACTCCACCGGGGCCTTGGTCAGCTTGCCGAAGACCTTGGTGTTGTCGATCTTGAAGGTGTCCTGGACGTCGCCCGACTTGGTTTTCTGGGCCCACGCCGCGCCGGCCATCAACCCGGCCGCCACCAAGGCCACCACGGCCAGGATGGCGATGATGCTCTTTTTCATGACCTAAACTCCTCCCCTGCAAATAATGGCTAAGGACTGGTGAAATCCTGCGCTAACATAGCCTCCCCGGCTGGAGATGTCAAGGCCAATCCGGCCCGCCCCCCGGAAACTGCGTTAGTCAAATCCACTAGTTAACTTGTTCCTGCCCGTCGTCGCCCGCTTTGACGGCCTGCCACAGGGCGTCCAGGCCGGCCGCGTCCAGCTCCTCCAGACTGGTCCCCCGCCGCGCGGCCAGGCGCTCCATGGCCGCAAAACGGTGGTGGAAGCGGCGGTTAGCCGCCCGCAGGGCCTGGTCGGCGGAGTGACCCCGCAGCCGGGCCCACTGCACCAGGGTGAAGAGGAGATCGCCCAGCTCGGCCAATTCCTCCTCCGGGCTGGCGGTGGAGCGCAGCTCCTCGATCTCCTCGGCCACCTTGTCCCAGACCGCCGCCGCCTCCGGCCAGTCGAAGCCCACCCGGGCCGCGCGCTGGCCCAGGCGCTGGGCGCGCATCAGGGCCGGCAGGGCCCGGGGCAGGCTGTCCAGCAGCCCGCCGGGGCGGTCGCCGCGCTCCCGGGCCTTGATCCTCCCCCACTGGGCCAGCACCGCCTCGGCGTCGGCCAGGCGCGCCCCGCCAAAGACGTGGGGGTGCCGGCGGACCATCTTGGCCTCCACCCCGGCCAGGATGGCGGCCAGGTCCGCGCCGTCGGCCTGGGCCAACTGCTCGGCCAGGAAGACCACGTGGAAGGCCACGTCGCCCAGCTCCCCGGCCGCGCCATCGCGGTCGCCGGCCTGCAGGGCCTCGGCCGCCTCGTGGGCCTCCTCCAAAAGATAATTGGCCACGCTGGCCAGGGTCTGCTCCCGGTCCCAGGGGCAGCCGTCCGGGGCGCGCAGGCGGGTCACCAGGTCCATCAGGCGGACCAGGGCCTCCGCGGCCTCGGAACGCGAATTGGGCGAGGACATCAGCGGCCTCGGGGGGTTGGCGCGGGAGTTGGGGGTTGGCCGGGCGCGGGCTTGATCAAACCCGCCCGCTGTTGCAGGTCCTGGGTCAGGTTCTCGGGCAGCAGGCTCAGCAGATAGCGGCCGCCCTGCACCACGTAGGGGGCCACCACCGATTGTTTCAGCGGGTTGACGCGGTCCGGATCGGGATTGCCCAACTGGGTCAGGGGGGTGACCAGAAGCAGCAGGTTCACCAGCAGGTAGGCCACCAGCACCCCCTTGGCCAGGCCCACCACCGCCCCGGCCAGGCGATCCAGGACGCCCAGGGGACCGGCGTGCATCAGGCGCGAAAGCCCCGCCCCCAGCCAGAGAAACATGGCCAGCACCAGGAGCAACACCCCGGCGAAGGCCGCCGCCTCCCACCAGCCGGCCTCGATGGCGCTGACCCGGCGCAGGAAGTCCCCCAGCTGGCGATAGCTGGCCACCGCCACCACCACCGCCGCCACCATCCCGACCAAGCTGCTTATTTCACGGATGAAACCACGAAACAGGGCCTTCAGGCAGAAGAAGGCCAGCAGGGCGAGAAGGGCCAGATCCAGCCAATTGGGTGTTGCTTCCATGCTTAATAAGCCTTATCACCGGCTTAGGGGTCTTGTCAAGCCGTTCGACTCGGAGGGCCAAGGGCAGAAAGTCGTGATTCCAACCGCTTATCCGCCAGACCCCGCCGTGTCCGCCCTCGGCCCCCTCTTGTTTGGGCCCGGCCAGTGTGGTACAAGTGCCACTATGTCGTCCCTGGTGTGTCAAATCCACCACCTTGAGCTGACGGGCGGCGCCGGTACCGATGTGCACGATGTCACCGAACCTGTGCGCGCTTTTTTGGCCCAATCCGGGATGCGCGACGGACTGGTCACGGTGCATGTCCCCGGCTCCACCGCCGCGGTGACCACCATCGAGTACGAGCCCGGGGTGGTGCAGGATTTGCGCGACTGCCTGGAGCGCCTGGCGCCGGCCGGGGCGAACTACGCCCACGACGCCGCCTGGCATGACGGCAACGGCCACAGCCATCTGCGGGCGGCCCTGGTGGGGCCGTCGCTTACGCTGCCGGTGCAGGACGGCGGATTGCTCCTGGGCGCCTGGCAGCAGATCGTGGTTCTGGACCTGGACAACCGCCCCCGCCGCCGCGAGGTGGTGATCCAGGTCCTGGGGAGCTAGCCAAAACGGCATGGCCGAACCCGAGCAGGTCCAGCTCAATTTCGAGGACTCCGAGGCCCTGCGCGCCCTGGTGGGCGGCCAGGGCGTCAACCTGCGCCTTCTGGCCGACGCGGCCGGGGTCAGCCTGGGCAGCCGCGGCAACCAGATCTCCATCTCCGGCCCCGGCGAGCAGGTGAATCTGGCCGGCCGCACCCTGAGCGAGCTCTACGAGCTGATCCGCCAGGGCTACCCGGTCTACGAGATGGACGTGGACTTCGCCTGGCGCATCGTCTCCTCCGGCTCCCAGGCCTCGCTCAAGGACGTCTTCCTGGACCAGGTCTACATCACCGGCAAGAAACGCATCATCAGCCCCAAAACCCTGACCCAGAAGGCGTACTTCGAGGCCATGCGCCGCCACGACATCGTCTTCGGCATCGGCCCGGCCGGCACCGGCAAGACCTACCTGGCCATGGCCATGGCGGTGGACTGGCTGGTCAAGGGCCGGGTGGACCGCATCGTGCTGGCCCGCCCGGCGGTGGAGGCCGGCGAGAAGCTGGGTTTCCTGCCCGGCGACCTGGCCGAGAAGGTCAACCCCTACCTGCGCCCGCTCTACGACGCCCTGCACGACATGATGGACTTCGACAAGGCCGGGCGGCTGATGGCCAAGGGCGTGATCGAGGTGGCCCCGCTGGCCTTCATGCGCGGCCGCACCCTCAACGCCTCCTTCGTCATCCTGGACGAGGCCCAGAACGCCACCAGCGAACAGATGAAGATGTTCCTCACCCGCCTGGGCTTCGACTCCCGGGCGGTGGTCACCGGCGACGTGACCCAGGTGGACCTGCCCGGTGGCACCCGCTCCGGGCTGGTGGAGGCCCGGCGTCTGCTCCAGGGCATCCAGGGCATCGCCTTCATCGAGTTCAAGGAGGCCGACGTGGTGCGCCACCGCCTGGTGCGGGAGATCATCAAGGCCTATGACCGCGAGGGGGCCTGACATGAATCAAGGCAAACGACCCAAGCTTTCGGCGGTGCTGCCCGACCCCGAGCGGGCCCGACGCTACCGCGACCACCTGGGGAAGGCCATCGAGACCTACGGCCGCTTGAAGGCCGCGGTGGGCGGCCGGCGCGGGGCCGAATGGCTGGTGGCCGCCGGCCTGGGCCTCCTGCTGGCGGTGGCCATCTCGCCCAATCCCTGGCGCTTCGCCGGCCTGCCCTATCTGCTGGGCGTCACCGTGCTCAGCGCGGTGATCCTGCGCGTCACCTTCCTGTCCTGGTACACCCCCCTGGCCGGGGGCGGCGGCCGGGGCCAGGCCAAGAACCTGATCCTGATGCTGACCCTGTTGGTGGCCGCGGTCTGGATCACCCGGGGATGGGAGCTCTTCGCCGTGGCCATGGTCCAGGGCTGGAGCGGCGTCAGCGCCCCGGCCTTGGGCTTCGCCGCTCCCCTGATGGTGGGACCCCTGCTGGCCTGCCTGCTGATGAGCCCCTCCCTGGCCATGCTCCTGGCCCTGGTCACCAGCGCCCTGGCCGCCCTGGTCTGGAACCAGCCCTTCCTGTTCTTCGCCTATTTCCTGGTCACTGGGGTGGCCGGAGCCCACTACGCCGCCGACGGCCGCAACCGTTTCGCCCTGATCAAGGCCGGCCTGCGCGGCATGCTGCCCGGCCTGCTGGTGATCATGGCCCTGGCCCTTGCCCAGGGCTGGTTCCTCAGCGCCGACCTGATGGCCGCCCTGGTCAGCGCCGCCCTGGGCGGGGCGCTCTCCGGCGTCCTGGCCGCCGGCCTGGCCCCCCTGGTGGAGATCACCTTCGGCTACACCACCAAGGTCCGACTGATGGAGTTGACCAGCCTGGACCAGCCCGCCTTGCAGGAACTAATGCTCCAGGCCCCGGGCACCTACCACCACAGCCTGGTGGTCTCCAGCTTGGTGGAGGCCGCGGCCAAGGAAATCGGCGCCAACCATCTGTTGGCCAAGGTGGCCGCGCTCTACCACGACCTGGGCAAGGCCAAGAAGGGCGTCTATTTCGTGGAGAACCAGGCCCAGGGACCCAACCGCCACGACAAGCTGGCCCCCTCCATGAGCGCGCTCATCCTCATCAGCCACGTCAAGGAAGGGGTGGAGCTGGCCAAGAAGCACCGCCTGGGTCCGCCCATCGTCGATATCATCGCCCAGCACCACGGCACCCGCATCATCAGCTATTTCTACAGCAAGGCCTGCGAGGCCCGCCGCGCCGCCGGCCAGCCCGACCCCGATCCCGAGGCCTTCCGCTATCCCGGACCCCGACCCCAGACCCGCGAGGCCGGCCTGGTGATGCTGGCCGACACCGTGGAGGCCGCCGGTCGCAGCCTGGACAACCCCACCCCGGCCCGCATCCAGGGCCTGGTGCAGCAGCAGATCAACAAGGTGTTCTCCGAGGGGCAACTGGACGAGTGCGAGCTGACGCTCAAGGACCTGCACAAGGTGGCCAAGGTCTTCAACGCCATCCTGTGCGGCATCTTCCACCAGCGCCTGGAATACCCCAACGACGACAAGGCCAAGAAAAAGCATGGAGATAGCGATCGACAACCGCCAAGAGGGGCGGGCAATCGACCTCCCAGTCCTGACGGCGAGGATTCAGCGGGTCTTAGAAGACTCGGGATGCGGCCCTGACAGCGAGCTGTCCCTGGTCATCACCGACGATCCCGACATCCATCAGCTCAACCTGCAATACCTGGGCAAGGATCGCCCCACCAACGTCATCTCCTTTCCCCAGGCCGAGGGCGAGTTCGCCGACCTGACTCCCGGCCTGCTGGGCGACGTGGTGGTCAGCGTGGACACCGCCTGGCGCGAGGCGGCGGAGAACGACCTCGACCCCCAGGAGCACTTCCTGCGCCTGATCATCCACGGCATCCTCCACCTGTTGGGTCACGACCACCTGGCCGACCAGGAGCAGGCCCGCGCCATGGAGGAGCTCACCGAACGCCTGCTGGCCAGCGCCCTGACCGTGGCCTGAATCCAAGGAGACACCCCATGGCCCTCTTGAGCGTCAACGTCGACCACGTGGCCACCCTGCGCCAGGCGCGGGGCATCGACGAGCCCGATCCGGTCTGGGCCGCCGTTTTCTGCGAAAAGGCCGGGGCCGACGGCATCATCGCCCACCTGCGCGAGGATCGCCGCCACATCCAGGACCGCGATGTCAAGCTCCTGCGCCAGATGGTCAAGGGCAAGCTCAACCTGGAGATGGCCGCCACCGAGGAGATGATCGCCATCGCCGGGACCATCGGCCCCGACCTCTGCACCCTGGTGCCCGAGCGCCGCCAGGAGCTGACCACCGAGGGCGGTCTGGAGGTCAAGGGCAATCTGGAGGCGGTCAAAAACGCCGTGGCCAGCCTCAACGCCGCAGGCGCGGCGGTCAGCCTGTTCATCGACCCCCACCCCGACCAGGTCAAGGCCGCCCACCTGGCCGGGGCCCAGGTGGTGGAGCTGCACACCGGGGCCTACGCCAACGCCCGCGGCGAGACCGAACTCCAGCGCCACCTGGATGGCATCGAGGAGGCCGCCCGCCTGGCCGCCCGCCTCAAGCTCAAGGTCGCCGCCGGCCACGGGCTCAACCTGCGCAACGTCCGCCCCCTGCTGGCCATCCCCGAGATCGAGGAATACTCCATCGGCCACTCCATCATCGCCCGCGCCGTCTTCGTGGGCCTGGAACAGGCCGTGGCCGAAATGCTGGACCTGGTCCGCCAGTCCGCCCCACCCCGCCCCGCCGAAGGCCCCCGCCGCCGGCTGTAGGTAGGGTGTGAGGGAAGAGGGAAGACTGGGGGGAAACCCTTTCTTTGCTGCCCAAAGAAAGGGTTTCCCCCCAGGCCCCCCTTCCCAAAGAAAGGCGGGTGGGGGGAGGGATGAGCCCGCCTTGCATGCTATCCGGCTGTCCTTTTCACCGTGTTCTGAG
>Ga0228536_1001067_pt1 | contig 32761 bp, 24 predicted proteins | sample SJ1Smetagenome_FD_168611 | JGI IMG/M metagenome (GOLD analysis project Ga0228536, IMG submission 168611) | Enriched culture of PCE-dechlorinating microbial communities from Ithaca, New York, USA - SJ1.S | ecosystem: Engineered > Modeled > Simulated communities (microbial... > Unclassified...
AATGTGCCGCCAATAAAGGCTTACAGGAGGGCTGCATGAGTTGTCAACAAATCAGGGAAGTTATGAGTCTCCCCCCAGACCCCCCTCATGTCAACAATAACAATTATATTTGTTTAAAATATTGTCCTAAGGGATTAGACCATCTCAGTGCCACCAACCGCGACATCAGTGCAAGCGAAGTGATATGGGAGTTTGTCGGCCGCTTTTCACGTGCAGTGCCTCACGGAATGGTTGAAAAGCCTTTAAATCCGGTACGAATAATTGAAAATCCTGTTGCTAATGGAATTCTCAGGCTTTCAGCCGGCAAATCCGGTACAGTGCGAAAAGCGGATATTATTGGTTTGAATGGCACAATCATCGGTGAGTTCTTTCTTGAACCGGGCACCGGAGAGTATTCGCTTGAAACCGGCAATTTGGCTCCGGGATTTTACCTTTTTCGGATTTCTGGTGCCGAGGGTGTGCAGACAGGCCGGTTTATAGTGCTTTAATATCCTGCTGGTGTGTGTTGGATTCGTGGTTATTCCCGAATACATTCACCCGAAAAAAAACAACCCGGCAAATGGTTGCAGGGTTGTCTGTGCTACACCGTTTTATTTAATGTCCGGATTTACCTGAACCTCGTCAATAAATAACCAGGCTTTATAGCCGGCTCCCGGCTTTCCTTCGGGGATTGTTTTGCGGTTGATACCCCTCACGCGTATAAACCGCGCATTTTCATTGATTTCAATGATGTGGTAGTCCACGGTTTTTGCAGCCCTTGGTGTAATAATGGCTGGTTTGCTGCCATTGGCCGGTCTAAAGGAATAACCGTCATCCGATACCTCGATTTCAACGTCGGTGGGCAGATGAATCCAGCTGCCCGGTTCGTGAAGGAATCCGGCATTGATGCTTTGGATAAGGGTTGGTTTTCCTAGATCGATCGTAAAATCGGCATCGTCGCCCAGAAATCCGAGCCAGTCTTTGCGGAAGGCCGAAGGATCGCCCCGGAGTCCGTCGGTCAGCGTTGATGGTCCGTTGGCAGCATAATTATGGCTGTAGAGAGTGTTCATAACCGGTGTTAATCCGGTAGCATCGTTAACCGAGATGAAGCGTTCGGTTACCCTGCGTTTCCCGTCCTTGTCAATATTGATCCAGGCTTTAACCAGCGTAGACCCTTTGATTTCAAATGGGGATCTGTATTTCTTTTCTTTGCCGGTGACTCCATTTATTACTAAGGCATACCGTATTACTACATCGTCCAGATCCGATTTCAACCGGGCCATCAGATTACCGGTCTTTTCCTCCCGAAATGTGGTAATTTCAACGTTAAAGGCACTCAGACTGTAGTTTACTTTCTTACGATCCAGTGTTTTCATATTACTGTTAAACCTCCGGATGAAATGGTTCCAGTCCCGGCTTTCGGCTGGCGACCAATTAACCTCAGCCAGGGCGATAGCACGCGGATATGCCATGTATTCAATGTGTTCAGGAGTTTTTATGTATTCGGTCCATACGTTTGCCTGTACGCCTATGATGTGTTTTGCCTCATTTTCGTTAAGCTCTTCCGGCACCGGGTTAAAGCTGTAGGTATTTTTTAGTGTATTGAATCCTCCGAATGCAAGGGGTTCCACGGCAGGGTCTCCCTGGTAGAAATTAAGATAGCAATGGCTTCCGGGCGACATAATTACATCGTGTCCCTGTCGGGCTGCCTCTATGCCGCCTTCCATTCCCTGCCACGACATCACCGTTGCTCCGGGAGCAAGGCCGCCTTCCAGAATTTCATCCCAGCCTATGATCTGTCGGCCGTGACCGTTGAGGAACTTCTCGATGCGTTTGATAAAGTAACTTTGCAACTCGTGTGAATCCTTCAGTCCGTTTTCCCTGATGCGTTTCTGACACTTTTCGCAGGCATTCCAGCGCTCTTTGGGAGCCTCATCTCCACCGATATGGATGTACTTTGAAGGGAAGATATCCAGCACTTCCAGCAGCACGTTTTCGAGGAATGCAAACGCTTCATCGTTTCCTGCGCAAAAGATGTTTTCGTTTACCCCCCAGCGGGTCCACACCTCGTGCGGCCCTCCGGTACAACTCAGGTGCGGATAGGCTGCAAGAGCGGCAAGCGAATGTCCCGGCATTTCAATCTCAGGAATTACGTTTACGTATCGGGCAGCAGCATATGCAACGATATCGCGAGCCTCCTCCTGCGTATAAAAACCGCCATATCGCTGGTTGTCGTCCGACTGGCTCCGGCCAACGGGCGAGCTGCTTCTCCAGGCACCAACTTCCGTAAGCAGGGGATACTTTTTGATCTCAAGCCTCCATCCCTGGTCCTCGGTCAGATGCCAGTGAAAGGTGTTGATCTTGTATGCAGCCATCAGGTCGATGTACTTTTTGATGAACTCTGTAGGAAAAATATGTCTGCCCACATCCAGATGCATGCCCCGGTAGGGGAATCTGGGGTAATCCGTAATTGAGCATGCAGGGATTCGCACCGACTGTTTTCCGCAACGTTTCTTTGCCGGAGGTTCCGGCATAAGTTGCAGAAGCGACTGAAGTCCGTAAAAAACTCCTTTCGGTGTAGGCGATGTGATACGGATAGAATTTATCCCTGCTTCAAGCAGATAACCTTCTCCGGATGGCAGCTCAAATTGCTCATCTACTATCAGGTCGATGGTGTTTGATGCTTCTGTAATGGTTCCGGTAATTACTTTTAAGGAGTTGATTTCATATATTTTAAGGCTTTCGTTGAACCAATCGGCAAGCTTGCCGAGCTCCTTTGATCCGGATGAAATTCGTATTACCACGGAAGGTGTGATACGGAAGCTTCCTTTAAGTGGCGTAACCGAAACCGGTTGAGGTATTATTGCAATTTCTTGCGACCGCTTCTGACCCGTCGTTGCAGTTACAATAAGCAACAGGCAGACAGTCAGACAGGTGTTAAATATTTTCATATTCATAGTCGTTATTATTTACGATTTTTCAATGTTCAGTCTGCTCAGGATACGGCCAATGGCCTTGCGCATTGCCGGCATCTGTTTTTCCATTTCCCTGAAAAGCTGAAGCTGAACGTTAGCTCTTACCAGGTTGTGCCGCGGATACCGGACACGATAGTAGGTATCGCCGTTTAAAAAATCGGTGAGGAAGCGCATTCCCTGCGTGTAAGTGATTAACATGGCAGCTTCAGGGAATAACTGAATTTCCTCGTCCACAAGCAGATGCTCAGCGCTTTCGATGTATCCGGCAGCAAAGGCTTCAAAGATAGCGATGTCGAATCCGACCTTTTGCAGGTTGGGTTCATCCTCCCGGGCAGTATTGGCGGCAGTGCGTATGGCATCCCCGAAATCGAAGAGAGCCGAACCAGGCATAACCGTGTCCAGATCGGTAACGGCGATGGCTTTGCCATTTTCAGAAAAAATAAGGTTATTGAATTTCGTGTCGTTATGTACCACCCTTTCGGGGATGCCTCCCGTGTTCAGAAGGTTGGGTATGTATTGCATGCGATCGTATCGGCTTTTTATGAGGGCAATTTCTTTCTGAACCTCGGAAGAGCGCCCGACCGCATCGGTACTCAGGGCTTCCAGAAAAGCGGAATAGCGCTTAAGCATGGAGTGGAAGTCCGGAATAGTAATGGCGAGGCTGGAAGGTTTGATGGATGAAACACCGTCAAGAAATAAACCGAACGCACGGCCTCCCTCGTATGCAATGTTATTCTTCCGCACCGTTTCAATGGTTTTTCCACCTTCAATATAGGAAAATAAGCGCCAGTAATTGCCCGAATCGTCGCAGTGATAGAGTTTTGCATCCCTGGTTTTTACCAATTGCTGTACCTTTAAACCGTCGTTGATATAACGCATCGTCCCCGAAAGGGCTTTCAGCACCATCTCCGTGTTATTCATGAGTCCTTCTATATCCCGGAAGATCTTATGGTTGATCTGCTGAAGGATGTATAAGGGTTTCTCCGGGCTGTTAACGCGGTAGGTCTGATTGATGTGTCCTACCGTTAATGGGAGGAATCGGTACCCGACAGGTTCGCAATCAAAACAGGAAATGATATCGGTTAAATCTGCACCCATAGCAAGCGGGTTTATTTCCATAGTGTTTCCGGGTACTCACCGCGGCGGATCATTTCCCCTATTTTGTTTACAACCAAGGGTTTGTCTTCTTTATAAGTAATTCCAAACCATAGTGCGGATGTCCGGAGAACCTTCACCTGAGCCCGCCCTGAATTTATCAGATTATCGACCAGGCTGGGGATGTAAAACTCGGATTTCAGATTTTCCCGCTCGGCATCCAGGAAGAGCTTAAACTCTTTTTCTATATGCTCGAATACCGAAGGGGTGAATCCCCAGAAATTCATTGAAACGGGAACATCTTCTTCCAGCGGAAGCAGAGAACCATCGGAACGCATATCCACGATTTTGCCTCCCGTGCGCTGAATTTTAGTTCGTTCGGTAACGCTTTTGAGCCAGTTGTCGCCACCGGTTTCGCATATACCTCTGGAAACGCTTCCAAATTCCGAAAGTGTATTGCTGAGTTTATATCCAACCATCGCATAGTCGGCTTTGCCTTCCGACTGTTGAGCGGAAAAGAAACCGGCAAGGGTATCAAAAGCATTGAAACCATAAAAATCGTCGGCATTAATAACTGCAAAGGGCTCATGTACTTTCCGGGCAGTCATCATTACTGCATGACCGGTTCCCCATGGCTTGGTGCGGCCGGCAGGTGTGGTATAGCCGGTGGGCAAGTATTCAAGCTCCTGAAAAACCCAGTCAACCTCTATGTATCTTGAAAGCTTTTCGGCAAAAGCCTCTTTGAAATCAGCTTCGATATCCTTACGAATAATAAAGACTACCTTCCCGAATCCTGCTCTGATGGCATCGTAAACAGAATAATCAAGAATGGTTTCCCCCGAGGGGCCAACCGGGTCAATCTGTTTCAGGCCTCCGTAGCGGCTGCCCATACCGGCAGCCAGAATAACAAGTGTTGGTTTCATAAGCATGAATAAATTCTATCTCGTTCTTAGTTTTTTCCATGTTCGCGACAGCAGCAGGGATGAAATGAAGCCGCTTGTCAGCAATAAAGTTGCCGGTAGTGTTTTTCCATAAAGGAAATAACCGGTTGAAAAAAGGATACTGTACACTGCCACACAGCCAAGCAGCATGCATACTATTCCGGTGGGTACGTCCCAGCGAAGATCGTCGTCTTTTTTAAGGTCAATACCTTCTGTGGCAGCCTTTTCAACTACGGCTTTCCAGCCGGGTCCGCCCGGACGAATGCGTTTATAAAAGGTACGCAGGGTATGATCGGATGAAGGTGGAGTCAGAAGGGTGACTATCACCCATACGGCTGTGGTAAGGGCAACAACGCCCACGAATTTGATGATGTTCCATACGACAAACGTAAACTGAAGTCCGCCAAGCTTAACCATGCCATCGCCGCCCTTTATCAGTACAAAGTTCTCGATGATGATAAACGTTAATGAAAACGCTGCGGCAGCAATCATGGCTGAAAGTTCCGTGAATGCGTTTATCCGCCACCAGAACCAGCGAAGGATGTATATGAGTCCGGTTCCGGCTCCGATCATAAGCATATACTGGAATGCCTGAAGTGCATTTTCAAGCACCAGGGCGAGTATCACCGAGAAGAACATAAGGGCAACCGTTGCCAGTCGTCCGACTCCGACTTTTTGTTTTTCAGAAGCTTCTTTATTGATAAACCGACCATAAAAATCGTTTACGATATAGGAAGAGCCCCAGTTGAGCTGTGAGGCAACGGTCGACATAAATGCTGCGATCAGCGATGCAACTACCAGTCCCAGGAATCCGGCCGGCAGAAACAGAGATAGCATTGCAGGGTATGCGAAGTCGTTTTGTATGTATTGGGTTGGGACGTTTGGAAAGGCACTTCTTAGCGATGCGATATCGGGGAAAATAATAATGGAGGCGAGACCAACGATAATCCAGGGCCAGGGGCGGAGGGCATAATGAAAGAAGTTAAAAAGAAGGGTAGCCCCCATGGCATGTCGTTCCGATTTGGCGGAAAGCATGCGCTGGGCAACGTAACCGCCGCCTCCCGGCTCAGCTCCCGGATACCAGGCAGCCCACCACTGAACCGCAAGAGGTATAATTAGAATGCTGAGAAATACGTCGGTTTCCCGAAACGAGGGGATGAGGCTGAGTTTGCTGCTAACCCCCGGATGGCTGAATAAGGCCGAAAGGCCTCCGATATCCGGCGATTTGGTTACATAGTAAGCAGCACCTACAGCACCGATCATTGCTACGGAGAATTGAAACAGGTCCGTATATAGTATGGATTTAAGCCCGCCAAGTCCACTGTAAAACACGACAACAACTGCGGCAATAATCAGGGCAGTTGCAGGAGATAGTCCGAGCATTACGGCAGCAATTTTAATAAATGCCAGCGAAACGCTTGCAATGACCATAACGTTAAAGAAAAATCCCAGATAGATGGCTCTGAAACCTCTTAGAAATGCAGCTGTTTTTCCACTGTAGCGTATTTCATAAAATTCGAGGTCGGTCATGGCTTTGGATCGGTTCCAGAGCTTGGCATAAACGAAGACGGTAAGCATACCGGTGAGTAAAAAAGCCCACCACATCCAGTTGGCAGCTACCCCGTTCTGACGCACCATATCGGTTACCAGGTTGGGCGTATCGCAGGAAAAGGTTGTGGCAACCATTGATACACCGAGAAGCCACCAGGGCATGCTGCGACCCGATACGAAGAAATCGGCAGCACTCCGGTCGGCATTTTTCGATGCCAGATAGCCGATGGTTAACAGGATAAGAAAGAAAACGACAATAATTATCCAGTCAATCGATTGAAGAATCATGGTTTTGTGAATTAAACGTTGCAGGTTGGAAACGATTTACACAAATCAGTCAAATGTTCAGGCAAAAATCTTGCTCATAACAAGGGCAACCGTTCCCATAAGTCGTGCATTGTCGCCAAGCTCTGAAGCTACAATGGATGCGTCGCGCCGAATTCTGGCGATGGAGTATATATTCAGATTGCTTTCGATGGGTGCAATAAGGTAATCGGCAGCTTTCGACATCTCTCCACCAATGATGATCAGTTCGGGATTGAATAGGTGAATCAGGGTGGCAAGTCCTTTCCCCAGTGCTTCGCCGGTGCGGGCCAGGAGATCGATGGCATACTGATCGCCTTCGCGTGCAGCATTCAGGATGGTGCGAATGTTCAGTCGGGCTACATCGTTGCCGATAACACTGCGAATCAGGGTAATGGCTCCTTCTGTAATATCTTTTCGGGCTTTTGTAAGCATCACCTTACCCGATGCAACGGTTTCAATGCAACCAATCTTTCCGCAATGGCAGAGATGTCCGTTAGGTTCAATTTGTATATGTCCGAACTCACCGGCATATCCCGAATGTCCCATGTAAATTTTTCCATCCAGAATGGTACTGAGGCCAATTCCTGAGCCAATGTTCAGACAAAGTACATTCTTCAGGTCGCGGGCAAGTCCGAACGATTTCTCGCCCCATGCCATAGCCCTGGTGTCGTGCTCCACAAATACAGGGAGTCCGGTTAGCTCGCTCAGCATGCTTGCAACCGGCTTGCCGGTGTTCAGGTAGGTATAGGAAAGCCCGGATCTCATATCGATTAGTCCCGGAAGTGAAATGCCTATTCCAAGGATGCTGCTGGTATCAATAGAGTATGCTGCCATCAGTTCCGAAACTTTCTCGGCAATAAAACCAATGATGTCGTTTTGCGTTTCAAGCCCGGTATTTAGTTCGTGAATCTCCGAAACCGGTTCGTTGGCGAAATTGAATACTCCCATGCGGATAAAATACCGCTCCAGGTCAATCCCGATTACAAAACGCGACAAGGGGTTAAGCCCGTAAATGCTGGGTCGCCTTCCTCCCGTGGATTCACCTATTCCGATTTCATTTACCAGCCTTTCCTGCATCAGCTCCTCCAGTGCCCTGGTAATGGTGGGCGTACTCATGTGGATGGTTTTCGATAAATTGTGTATCGACAGGTTGGAATGCTGATAAAGCTCCCGTACAATCTGCTGTTTAAGGTTTAATTTACGTAACTGATTGTTTTTTAATTGCTCTCCGTTAAAGGAATGCTTGAATAAATATTTGATACCTGCCATAATCTTCTTGATTTTGGTGTTTTGGATGTGTAAAATTATTAAATTTCTCTACTCCGGCAAAAATTATTAAAAAAAGTTATAAAGAACTTGGTGATTATAACTTTTATCTGATCTTTGAATACACATGTCAGATAATCAATATTTTAATAAGCGTGAATCGAATTATTGATTTTAATTAATTATTGTGTGTCAATGTAGTAAAAGATTCTAACGAATTTTAAAATATAAGAGGGTGTCCTGTGATTTACAGGCATTTAAAATTTCTAAGAACGATCCTTTCCTATTTTTTTCGGACGGTTAAAATGTTTTTATCGCTTTTGCAGTCTGCCCGCTGCGGATGTCCCGGATAATGTAAACCCCTTGTTCAGCCTTTTCGCCCGAAAGGAGTGTGCCGTCCCATGAAAACGTTTCTCCCGGTTTAAGTATATGTGAGCGAACGATTTCACACCCAGAGATGTCGTAAATTATCATAACACCGGATACCCGGGAGGCTATACTTTTATATATGTGCAGTTCCGAGCTAAACGGAATAGGACAAAGTGTAAAGTGAATAATTTCTTCTTGTTCCGGAACCGACAGTCCGTGCTGGTATTCGTATGCCCCAATGTCGGGTAACGCACCGCTGATGCGCGGATTTCCTGCCAGATCGGCAACCGGGTAATACGTCCAGTCCGTGATTATCAGGCCTTTATCGATGCACGGTGAATCCGGGAATAATCCGAATGGATGAGGAATTGTTTCCTGAAATCCCGGCAAGGTATCGATGTTGTTTTCATATGGCGACTGCAGACTTCCTGCGCCGGTTCCTGAAAATGCCTCACGTCCTCCCCGGATGTTGCAGTTGTAAAAAGCCGGCGCTGATGCCAGATCCCAAATATAAACTTCCTGGCCTTCCGGTGCTGTATTGTTGTATAATATGGTGTTAACGGAAACTGGAGAAGCACCTTCGTTACAGTACATTCCGCCTCCGTATGCTTCGGAGTAATTTGCTGTAATCGTATTGTGCAGATACATAGGCGATGCTTCTATGCTTGCAATGGCACCCCCGAAAAACCGCGAGCCGTTTCCGGTAAACAGGCAGCCGGCCACCGGTAGAAGCGGAGCCGAGCGCATATACCCCAGAGCTCCTCCCAGTCCGCTCCTGTTATTTGTGAAAATACTTTCTGCAACCAGAACATCCGAATATTCCAGTGACAATGCGCCCCCAATACCGGTGGAGTTGTTGTCGGAAAACCGGCATAAGCGGATTTCACCCCACGTGCTGATCAGGCAAACGGCACCCCCGTAACCGTATGGAGGACCCTCCTGACCGCAGGTGTTGTTTTCAAATTCGCAATTGATAAACGATATATGACTGTTGTTCACAAAGATAGCACCTCCCCAGTCAAATGCATGGTTGTTCCGGAAACTGCAGTTTGTGAACCTCACCCTTTCACGGGAATCCAGTTTGATAATGCCTCCGTTCAGAAACGAAGAGGCTCCGGTCGTTTTACCATGGCTGAATACGCAGTTTTCAAGCACAACGGAGTCGATTCCGCTGTTCGTGCCGTCTATTATCAGTCCGCCCCATCCTCCGCGGTCTGAATTATAATCGGAGAACCCACTGGTATCGGCGACCCCGAAGAAAATGGGTTCTTCAACAGTGCCCCGTGCGGTCAGACTTCCCCGGATATCCATGGAATAGTAACGGTTCGCCAGCACAAATCTGCAATTGCTCAGGTCGAGCATTTCATGCAGTGGAACGCTGACGTTACCTACGATAAGTAAAGTGTCGGCTACCGGAGCTCCTGTAAGTATGCCCTGAACTTCAATGGTTTGCGCGGTGGTTAACCCGGAATATACCAGCATCAGCAGTACGGAATTAACTATTAGCATGCGTTTGATTAATTTCATCCGGACGTTTGTTTTTTATAATTACTTATTCGCGGGCTGCAGTTTGGATTATATCACTGAAGAAGCCTTCAGCAGTTTCAAACGTACGTGATTTTTTAATAATGGACAAATCCTGTTTTAATACAGAGAAAGAGTTTTAGGGTAAATATCCGTCGAATTTCAGAAAGCCTTCGGAACGACGTGCCGACCGCTGTATTTTAAGTGAATCGGATCCGGAATCCATTGACGCATAAGCAATACCCGGAAGGTAAACGCCTTATCGATAGGTTTTGCTTCCTGTTATTATTTTTTTACCCGATATTATTGGTGGTTTTTGATTAAAATTCCGTGTAAACGCTTGTGAAGCCAGAAAAATGCCGTATTTTTGACTCTTATTCAAGACTGAATTCTGAAGCGACCGCTTTAAGTATGTAAATATTTTTTACTAATTAAGTCCTTTAGGTTCAGTTGCTCCCAAACCCCTGCAATTCAGCTGGTAGTCTTGTTTAATCCGGATACCGGCTTAGAGTATTTTTTTTAAGTCAGATTTTTTTTAATTTTATAACAGAATCAGTTAACTTATTGATAATGTGGGTAAAAGGGAGAGGTGTCTGCGTTGGTTTTTCTCGGAATCTCTAGGTAAACAGGCATTTTGATAAAAAAATGGCATGTTTACAGGTTACTTTTCACCGCTTGGTCAATAAACTAACTGATTAGCCAGGCTTGCCGGGCAACCGGTGTAATATTTGGAACAACAGCCTACTATTGCATGAAACTAACCGACGCCTACTTTCCTTACAGCTTTCCGGCCGAATTGGGTAAATGTGTTATTTGCCCCAGGGAGTGCGGAGCCGACCGTCTCTCAGGAGCGGTTGGCAAATGCGGAGCCGGTGCTTTACCGGGTGTAAGTTCCGTATGCCTCCATATGGGTGAAGAGCCGGTTATCGGAGGCGAATCAGGCGTTTGTAATGTGTTTTTTACCCATTGTAACCTCAGGTGCAGTTATTGTCAGAATTGTCAGATAAGCGATAAAATGGCTGTACCGGATCCGGGATTTCAATCCCTTCCGGCTGTTGCCGATGCCATTTGCTCCATTCTGAATACCGGATGCAATACCCTTGGTTTTGTATCTCCTTCACATATGATACCCCAGATGCTCTTGATCATCAAAGCAGTGCACGACAGAGGGAAGAAGCCGGTAATTGTTTATAACACAAATGCATACGATAAAGTTGATATACTTAAATCCCTCGAAGGTGTCGTGGATGTTTACCTTCCGGATCTGAAATACATGGACGATTCTCTGGGATCCCTGCTGTCGGACGTTCCGGATTATGCAAGCGTTGCAACCCTTGCTCTGAAAGAGATGTACCGGCAAAAAGGATCTGCGTTGATAACAAGCCTCGATGGCAAGGCCGAAAGCGGTATGGTTGTCAGGCATCTTGTTTTGCCGGGATTTATCAAGAACAGCACGGATGTGCTCGGTTTTCTTGCTTCGGAACTCTCGCCCAGAATACATCTTTCGCTGATGGCTCAGTATCACCCCATGCCAAAAGTAGCGTTTCATCCAAGTCTCGGACGAAAGCTTTCTGAAGCAGAATACGGAGAGGTTGTCGACGAAATGGAACGTCTCGGCTTCTTCAACGGCTGGATCCAGGAACTGGAAAGCAGCAGTCATTACCTGCCAGACTTCAATCGCGACCATCCCTTTGTGGAAAATATAGAAATCGTTAATAATCAATAATTTGCGGCTAAGGAAAATCACCGGTAAAATGCTTTCTGCTCTGGCAATGATGTCAGCACTTTTTCTGCTGACGCCTTCCGGAGCCGGAGCCGATGCCGTTTCCGACAGTCTGAAGACCGTTCTTGAAAAGACTTCCGATACGGTGGATCGCGCCGCGGTTGTGAAACAGTTGTACCGGCAAGCCTTTGAATCCGCAGATTATGCTGCAGCCATTGGCTATCTTAAGCAGGAATCGGAGCTTAGAGCCGGAATCCCGGATTCGGTAGGATGGGCAAATGCTCAGTATAATATGGGCATGATCTACGGGATGATCCGCAATTTTGATAAAGCTGCCGAACATTGCCTTAAAGCCCTCGGTTATTTTGAGCGAAACCGGCTGTATACCGAAGTTGCCAATACATGCATCAACCTGGGATTTATATACAACGAATCACGTGATCCCGATCGGGCGTATTCATACTACGAAAAGGCACTTGGCATTTTTAAGGAACTGGAGAGCCAGCAGGGTCTTGAAGCATCCTATCTTAATATAGGTGTGCTGCGCGACAAGGATCTTGTGGAAGGAAGCAGTCAGGCGGAGCGAAGGTCACAGCGTGGAGGTATACACAACCCGTCACTCATCGTAATTTATACGAGTATGGGTAAAATCAACCTTGACCGTAACGATTACATAAATGCTGGAATTCTTCTGAATCAGGCACTTGATTTGGCTTCGCAAACCGGGGATAAGCAGTATGAAGCCGTGATTCGCGTATCGCTCGGGTCGGTCTTTCTGGCTTCAGGACAGAAAGCGGAAGCACTGAAAATGGCAGAATTGGGACTTGAATTAGCAAAAGAATTCAGAATAAATAATGTAATGCTGGATGCCTATGCAGGGCTGGCGAAAATATCCATGGCTCTTAACCTTCCTGTCAAGGCCTATGCCTACCTCGAACAATACACCCAGCTCAAAGACAGTCTGTATAATCTGGAGCAAGCCCGAATGCTGAATCACGCCCAGGCCAGGTTCGAGGCCGGACGCCGGGAGCTCGACAGCGAACGCCTGCTGCGTGAAAACCTGGAACAAGCCCTATTGCTCGAACGAAACCGCAAATCCCAGACAGCACTTATTGTTGCTGTAATTTTTATTGTAATTCTGCTGGCGCTTTTCTTCCGCCGGTTCAATACAAAATCCTCGACAGCAAACAATCTGGAAGAGAAGAACCGGCTTATTGAAGCGCAAAAGACGGAACTAGAACAACTTATTCAAACCAAAGACCGGTTTCTGTCGATCATTGCGCACGACCTGAAAAATCCCTTCACCTCCCTTCTCGGGTTTGCTGATCTGGCGTACAATGAGTTTGATGAAATCACCGATGCTGAAAAACGATCGTACCTGGGAATAATCCGCCAGTCGAGCCAGCATATTTATTCGCTGTTGGATAATCTGCTTACCTGGTCAAGGGCTCAGTCGGGCCGTATCGATTTTAAACCCGAACCGGTTGATTTGTCCGAGATCGTTGAAACGTCCATTGATGTGGTAAGAACATCGGCCGATAATAAGCAGATATCATTGTATACCGATTTTACCCGTGATGTTAACGTGATGGCCGATAAAAATATGCTCTTTACCATTTTGCGGAATCTGCTGAGCAATGCCATAAAATTCACTCCGGCCGGCGGCTCGGTAACCGTAAGCTGCAATTGCAGCAATGGCAAGGCAGAGGTCAGTGTCAGCGATACCGGTGTGGGTATGTCGGATGAAGAGATGTCGAGACTGTTCAAGATCGATGGTAACCTAAAAAATACAGGTACCAATAATGAAACGGGCACCGGACTCGGGCTCATCCTTTGTCAGGAATTCATGAACCTGCACAAGTCAAAAATCGTTGCCAGAAGCACTGCTGGGAAGGGCAGTACCTTCAGCTTCACTCTTGATGTGGTTCCCAAATAATTATCCATTCTTTTCGTATGATCCGTTTTCAGCATCCTTAGGCGGATTTTCACGGCCTGTTGCGGGTGATAAAAAAAACAGGAGTACAATCCCCCTGTTTTTCCATCAATTTCCCGTATGGGTCTCCGAATATTCCGGTGTTTGCCGTTTCATAAAATTTAGAAGGGTAAATCATTAGTGGTCTCATCCTGAAACGTATCGGTTTGCCGGCTGTCCGGCAATTCTCCTGTAGTTGAGGTTTGGGCAGCTGCGGCAATACTTTCCATTCGCCATGCTTCCAGGTTGGTGAAATAATTAACGCTTCCGTCTTTTTCCCAGCGGCGTCCCCTCAGGTTGAACCAAACCTTGACCTCCTGTCCGATGGTGTAGGCATCAACAAGTGTACAGCGATCCTGGGTGAGCTGGAATTTTAGCATTTCAGAATAGGAAGAAGTGGGATTTTCACGGTATTCAATAACGAATTCCCGTTTTCTGAACTTGTCAGAAACAGTTTGGATGTCAAACTTTTCGATTAGTTTTCCTGTAATTTCAAAAGCCATTGTAAAAAGAGTATAAAGTTGATTAATATGGAATTTTACGGTCAGAAGCCGACCAGTTATTAAAAACCTTTAATGCTTCGGTACGCAGGAACTGTTCGGCAGGGATCCGTCGTTTTGCAGGTTCCACCTTGATTTCATCATAAATGAAATCGTCGTCAAACCCTGCATTTGCGGCATCGCTGCGTCCGGCGGCATAAAAAATCCTGTCGGGGCGGGCCCAGTAGATGGCTCCCAGGCACATAGGACAGGGCTCGCACGAGCAGTAAATTTCACAACCATCGATCTGGAATGTGCCAATCGTTGCACATGCATTTCTTATTGCCACTATTTCAGCATGAGCCGTAGGATCGTTGTTAAGGGTTACCAGGTTGCTTCCGCGGCCAATTATTTTACCATCTTTAACAACCACAGCACCAAAGGGACCGCCATGGCCGGTAACGATGTTCTCTTCTGCAAGTCTTATGGCTTCAGCCATAAATTCTTTTTGTCGGTCAGTCATCCGCAATTTATTGTTTCCAGGATCCTTTCCGTCCTGGCTGCCTAAGTGCTTCTTTCAGCAGAGCCAGATACTGACTCCTGGGAATGGTAATGGCGCCAAGGCTTAGCAGGTGGGCCGTGCTTAACTGGGCATCAATAAACAGGAAATTCCATGCCGAAAGTTCTTTGCAAAGATAATACAGAGCAGCTTTCGAAGCATCGGTTTCCAGATGAAACATTGATTCACCAAAAAAAGCTGTTCCCAGCGACACTCCATAAAGCCCTCCGGCCAGGCGTTGCCCGTTCCAGACCTCCACCGAATGGGCATACCCTTCCCTGTGCAGGCGAATGTAGGCATCTATCATGCCCGGGATAATCCAGGTACCGTTATCTTCCTTTCGTTTTATATATGCGCAATGATGGATAACTTGCTCAAAATCTGAATCGAACGTAAAACGAAACTGGTTTTTCCGAAGTCTTTGCCTTAGGCTCGCCGATACTTTAAATTCGGATGGTCTGAACAGGCAACGATTGAGAGGCGAATACCAGAGTATGGGCGTACGTTCATCATACCAGGGAAAAATGCCGTTGCTGTAAGCTTTTACCAAACGGTCAACGCTAAGGTCTCCGCCTGCAGCAAGCAGTCCGTCGGCCCGGCTCATGCTTACCGGAGGAAATTCATCGCCTTGTCGGAGGTATGGCACTCGTTTGTTATCGACCATTTGATACCGGTTATTCGGGTTAAAATTACACTATTCTCCTTTTGGGATGGCTGCTGATTTATTAAAAGAAGCAGTTTGCAATGGCAAAAAAAAGCCGGTCGATTTGACCGGCTTCCTTTAACCAAAGATGTTTATGCATTCTCTTTTTCAAAGTCGTGCATGCAGGCGATAAGTGCTTCAACACTTTCTTTGGGAAGTGCATTATAGGTAGAAGCCCTGAAGCCTCCGACCGAACGGTGACCTTTAATACCAACCATTCCGCGTGATTTTGCAAATTCCATGAAAGCTTCTTCCTTATCCTTATACTGCTCTTTCATAACAAAGCAGATATTCATTAGTGAGCGTGAATCTTTTTCGGCCGTTCCAACAAACATCTTGCTGTTGTCGATGGCATTGTAAAGCAGGTCGGCTTTCTCAATATTCATTTTTTCAACAGCTGCAACTCCGCCGAGGGATTTGATCCACTTCAGGGTTTCCTTTACGGTAAAGATGGGGAGACACGGAGGAGTGTTGAACATAGATCCTTCCTTGATGTGGGTGCGGTAGTCGAGCATGGTGGGGATTGCGCGTTCTACCTTTCCGAGGATGTCTTCGCGGACGATAACAAAAGTAACGCCTGCAGGTCCCAGATTCTTCTGGGCACCACCGTAAATCAGGGCATACTTTGAAACATCTACCGGACGGCTCAGGATATCGGACGACATATCGGCTACGAGGGGAACCTTGCAGTCAAAATCGGTACGGATTTCAGTACCGTAAATGGTGTTGTTGGTGGTGATGTGGAAGTAATCGGCATCTTCCGGAACCGAAAATCCTTTGGGAATGTAGCTGAAGTTCTTATCGGCCGATGATGCAACAACATTAACTTCTCCAAAGAGTTTTGCTTCCTTGGCAGCTTTCTTCGCCCAAACGCCTGTTTCCAGGTAAGCGGCTTTTTTCGACATCAGGTTAAAAGGAATCATCGCAAACTGTGTGCTGGCACCTCCGCCCAGGAAGATTACCTGATATCCTTCGGGGATGTTGAGCAGTTCTTTGAACAAAGCAACCGCCTCATCGATGATTGCCTGAAAATCCTTGCTCCTGTGGGAGATTTCAAGAATCGACATACCGATTCCATTCAGATCGAGAATCGCCTTTGCCGTATTCTCAATGGCTATCTGCGGAAGAATGGAGGGGCCGGCGTTGAAATTGTGTTTTTTCATGATGGTTTGGGTTAAAGTTTATAGTTGATTTTTATACCTCAAAATCGCGAGAACCTTCTTAAAATCTGTAGCAAAGGTATAAAGTTTTATAGAGTTCCCAAGCTTTGTTCAATTGTTTTGTGCTTTATTTTAATCCATTCATTTAGATGGGTTTATGTTGGTTTTTGCAGAGTAAGTTATGTTTCTTTTCAACCATGAAAGAGGTTATGTGACTATACGCTCAGAGGTATGGCAGCATTTGCGGACAGAAAAAGCAGGAATCTGTGAATAATATTCGCATTTACCTGCGTTCTTTTGATTTCCCGGAAGGTTTAAGTCCCTGTTCGGGTCTTTTACGGCCGGTGGATGGCTTACCCGGTTCGGCAGGATTGCGGGGTACGATGTCTTCAACAAAAGTCCACTGATTTCTGAATATAACGTAGGCATCGTAAATATTCCCCGCAGGCACGTAAGCCCAGCGCTGTCCTTCAAGCGATTCGTTGAGCGGAACCAGGCGGTCGAGTACAATCACTTCATCGTCGACCTTTCGCTGCGATTTTCTGACATTAACCAGAGTAATTTTCTGCCGGTCGTAAGATTGGGTAAAGGATGCCTCTGACGAGTACTCGGAATTGACACGGTTTCTTATTCCTTGTTTCGTTTTGAATTTCGGAGAACCGAAGACTGGTATTCCTTCGCTGTCAAATTCAAGGAATTCAATGCATTTTCTGCTGGTTCTGCGACTGAAGCCATCCCAGCTCAGAAGGGTATAGCCGCGGAGTCCCGTTTCTTTCCGTTGGATAATCTTATAATACAGCCCTCCGGGCCATTCGCCGTTGCGGAATATTTCGGTGTCGGAAAGCTCCTCCCTGGCTTCAACCGGGTTCAGGGCTATCGCCTGCCCGCTTTGCGAGTGTTTGATAATCAGATAATAAATATTTTTCCCGTTGTTCTGCTGTATATTCCAGTTAAACATTCTGAACGACTTATCCGGAGCTTCAATTTTGCCGATGTTCAATGAGTCAAACGAAAGGGCGTATGTATTCCCGGGTTGCAGCAGGGACAACAGCTCTTCAAAAAACACATTGTTCAGGGCGAGCCTGAGAGAATCGTCTTTTGCAGTACGGGATTTTTCGAGCAAAGATCTCAGTTCCGATTCCTTTTTTGCTGCAGCAGAGGGTTGCTGAGCAATAAGAACCGGCGTAAGCGCAAGTAGAAACAGTACAAGTATAATGGTGCGCATTTTCAGAAGGGTATATCGTGTATCGGCTCTAAAACGAAAACCGGTGGTTAACATTGTCTGAAGTTTTAACTTTGCAGCAAATATAATGCTTTCATGATTGGTAAAAACGATGGCTGTAAAGCAGGCTTGCAGGCGATGGCTACAGATCTGATGCTTGCACTGGGTGAGTCGGAGCATATACCCCGTGGTGTGCACAATTCGGGGATTGTGACGGAGGTAAGGCATTTTCTGGAACAGCAGGATTCCGGCAATCGCTGGTTTGTAAGCTGCGACAACCGCCTGGCACTTGGAATGTTTGCCAGCCTGATTATGGAATTCAATCCGGAAAAGCTCCCGTGGATAAGACCTGCCGGCAGCCGCGTACTGGCATTTCGCCTTCGCCCCCTGATGCCGTTTGAAGGGGTGGAAGGAATAATTGCGGCCATGTGCGCAGGATACCGTTGCGTGATAAATATCACCGAAGAAAACAGGAAACAGGCCGGATTGATTGCCCGCCTGGTAAACGCATACCTGAAAGATACGGAGCAATTGCTTTCGTTTACGACCGGGCCTCTGCCAAGGTTTGATGCAATTGTGAATTACGGCAGTCCGCTCAGCGAAGCCGGCATTGGGTATCTGTCTGGTTACAGGCTGCTTGATCTTTCTGACCCGGGTTACAGAACGATTGCACTGAGCGGTAAAGAGACGGGACCGGATCTGAGCCGGGTAGCAGATCTGGTTTGCTCCTTCTTTGGCCGGACTTCTTGGAATTTGCGCAGCATTCTTGTACCGGAAGGGTACCATTTTGACCCATTGATTGAAGAAATGAAAAAATATCGCTGGCAGATGTATCATGCAGGCTATTTTAATCATTATGATTACGGTAAGGCCGCTTTACTCACGGGTGGTCATGAGCATATCGATACCGGGCACCTGTTGCTTACAGCGAAAGAATTCTTCAGGGGCAGAATAGCCGTTCTGCATTACGGTTTTTATAAACCGGATGAAATCAATAGCCCGGACTTTAAATTGTCTGGTCCGGATACGGATGGCCGGTGGAGGCAGAATCCCTTTGAAGGTATGCTGAAAAAACGCCTTGAAACGCTTTGCAAATTTCTATTTCAACAGATAGAAGGATGTGAATAATACTGTTGATAAAATAAGTTTCGGATTTTTTGGCAATTAAGAAAATAGTTTTTACTTTTGCAGTCCCAAAAAAATGAAGGACTTTATTACCAGATAAGAAAGCCTTCAGAAAGTTAATTACCGGAACCGGGAAAATTAAACCATAAAGACTCATGAAGAAAGACATTCATCCCAAGGATTACAGAATGGTGGTATTCAAAGACATGTCGAATGATTACACATTCATTACGAAATCAACGGTTGCCACCAAAGATACTATTGTTTGGGAAGATGGAAAGGAATATCCACTGGTGAAGCTTGAGATTTCCAACACATCTCATCCTTTTTACACTGGTAAGATTAAGCTTATCGACACAGCCGGCCGTGTTGACAAGTTTAAGACCAAGTATCAGAAGCATTTCGAGAACAGAAATAAGGCTGAATAAGTTATCAGCAGTCTGTTGTTAAAAAGATTTGAGCAGCCCTTTCGACCAAAGGGCTTTTTTCGTTATTTTTGAAGCTGTTTTTATACAAGTTAAAAGTTCGATATATGAATTATGTTTTGTTTGATGAAGCCAGGCGTGACAACCTGCTTCCCCTAACGTTTATGCGTCCTGTTGCGGATATCCGGTTTGGCATCCTTACCATACGTGAAAAATGGGAGTATTATCTGAATGCAAAGACATCCACCCTTACTGAAACCTATCTTTCGCGAAAATTTCCTCTCATCAAGGAAAAAGAAAATATAATCATCAACGGAGCCATTTGCCCTAATCGTGAGCTTATTCGTGAAATCGGCCAGCTTAATCCCGGAGAAGTACTGGTAAAAGGGGAAACCGTGGTTGCCATGCACGTCGGAGAATCCGATTTTGAAAAGCCTACAGGTCAGTCAAAGGAGATTGAAATCAGTACCGGATATCTTGACATCAATAATACCTGGGATATCTATTCTCGCAATGCTCAGGCTATTAAAGAGGATTTTGAACTTGTTGTCACCGGTCGTAAATCGGCTCCCGTTCCGGAGCACTGCATAGCAATAAATCCCGGAAATATCTTTATTGAAGAAGGTGCCCAGATACTGGCATCCACTCTGAATGCAACCGACGGACCTATCTACATCGGGAAAGATGCTGTTGTGATGGAAGGTTCGAATATACGCGGACCCTTTGCTCTTTGCAATAACGCTACCGTGAAAATGGGTGCAAAAATTTATGGCGGAACAACCATCGGACCGCACTCAAAAGTAGGAGGGGAGATCAATAACTCTGTGATCTTCGGATATTCCAACAAAGCACACGACGGATTTATGGGGCATTCGGTAATTGCAGAATGGTGCAATCTGGGAGCCGATACAAATACATCAAACCTGAAAAATACCTACGACAACGTAAAAATCTGGAACTATCCCGACGAAGCGTTTATTGATACAGGTCTTCAGTTCTGCGGACTGATCATGGGAGATCATTCCAAATGCGGAATCAATACCATGTTTAATACCGCAACCGTTGTGGGAGTCAGCTCAAACATCTTTGGCTCGGGATATCAGCGTAATTTTGTTTCCTCATTCAAATGGGGCGGCGTCGCCGGCTTCTCTACATTCCTTCCCAAAAAGGCCATTGAAGTTGCCAAAGGCATGTACGCCCGCAGAAATCTGGAATTTACCGATATTGACGCTCAGATTATTGAGGATGTTTATAACCTCACGCACAACTATCGCAGGATGTAAACATTTTCCTGAAGTATATGTTTATCCGGTAACCATCAGCTTACCGGTTTTTTTATGCTTTGAAACCCGTAACATACCAGGAATACCTGGGGTCTGTCACGCTTTCGCGGAAATTACTTTGCTGAATGGACTTTTTGTCAAGAAATTGGCATCGGCACAGTATTTGACAGATGCTGTACGCCGGATAATTTCCAAAACATCTGACATTTTGTAAGTTTAAAAACTGATATTTTCTAAATATGACTAACGATGGCTTCGGTTTTACCGAATTAATTGAAAATGAAACTGAATTTATACCTCTTCTTTCGGCTGAAGACGAGGAGCAGATGAATGCAGAAGCGGTTCCGGAAACTCTGCCTCTGCTGCCACTCCGGAATACTGTGCTATTTCCGGGCGTTGTTATTCCCATTACGGTGGGTCGCGATAAATCAATCCGGCTTATCAAAGATTATTATAAAGGCAATCGCATCATTGGAGCTGTTGCTCAAAAAGACGTTGAAGTAGAGGATCCCTCACCGGCCGACCTGAATGAAATTGGTACTATCGCCTATATTATCAAGCTTCTGCAGATGCCCGATGGCAGTACTACTGCCATTATTCAGGGTAAAAAGCGCTTTCGTATCCTCGAAGTCGTTCAGGAAGATCCGTACTTTATCGCCCGGGTAAGCCAGTTTGATGTGGTAAAACCCATTAAAAAAGATAAACGATTCAATGCCCTTATCGCTTCGGTAAAAGACTTTGCCATACAAATAATCAATCTTTCCCCCAATCTGCCATCCGATTCTGTTTTCGCTATACGGAATATCGAAAGTCCCGTTTTTCTGGTGAACTTTATCTCATCAAACCTTAACATTACGGTGGAAGAGAAGCAAATGCTTCTGGCCATCGACGACCTGGTTGAGCGCGCCGGAGTAGTGCTGAACCTCCTTACACGGGAGCTTCAGGTGATAGAGCTTAAGAATCAGATACAGAGTAAAGTAAAGTTTGACCTTGATAAGCAGCAGCGCGATTTTCTGCTGAATCAGCAACTAAAAACCATTCAGGAGGAACTGGGCGATAATCCGCATACCCAGGACATCGCCGATTTACGCGAGAAAGCCGCGAAAAAAAAGTGGCCGGAAAATGTGGCAGAGGTTTTTGAGAAGGAATTGTCAAAATTGCAGCGTATGAATCCGGCTGCCATGGAGTATTCGATGCAGCTGAATTACCTGGATGTACTGACAGATTTGCCGTGGAATGAGTTTACAGTGGATAATTTCAACCTGAAACGTGCCCAGAGTATTCTCGACAAAGATCATTACGGCCTTGAATCGGTAAAGGAGAGGATTATTGAATATCTGGCTGTCCTTAAACTCAAGGGAGATATGAAGTCTCCGATTCTCTGTCTGTTTGGCCCTCCGGGTGTTGGTAAAACCTCCCTGGGTAGGTCAGTTGCCAAGGCTGTGAACCGAAACTATATCCGTATGTCTCTGGGTGGATTACGCGATGAAGCCGAAATCAGAGGACACCGCAAAACATACATCGGAGCAATGCCCGGCCGAATTCTGCAGTCGCTTCGAAAAGCAAAAGCATCAAATCCGGTATTTGTGCTCGACGAAATCGATAAGGTAATAGGTGCCAACATCAACGGCGATCCCTCAGCCGCTCTTCTTGAAGTTCTTGACCCGGAGCAGAACAATACCTTTTACGACAATTTTATCGAACTGGAATACGACCTTTCCAAAGTGATGTTTATTGCTACAGCCAATAATCTTTCAACCATCCACCCTGCTCTGCGCGACCGTATGGAAGTGATAGAGATCACCGGTTACCTGCTTGAAGAGAAGATTGAAATTGCACAGAGGCATCTGGTTCCTAAACAGCTTGGAGAGCATGGGCTAAAGTCTTCACAGCTTAGTTTCAGCCGAAAAATCCTTGAAAGCATCATTGATTCCTATACGCGTGAATCGGGCGTCAGAGACCTGGAAAAGAAAATTGCAAAAATAATCCGGCATCAGGCACGGTTTATCGTCAACGGCGATGCGTATAATGTTAAGGTTACTGCTGAAGACCTGCGGAAAATACTTGGTCCGGTCCGTTTCGGCAAGGAGAATGAGCCTGTTTACAAGCAGGCCGGTGTTGCAATAGGATTGGCATGGACGCCGGTAGGAGGGGAGATTTTGTACATAGAAACAAGCCTGAGTCGTGGCAAAGGCAACCTCGGGCTCACCGGCAACCTTGGCGATGTGATGAAGGAATCGGCCACTCTGGCTTTTGAATATTTGAAATCGCACGGACCACAACTCGGTCTTGAACCTTCTGCATTTGAAAAGTGGAATGTTCATCTTCACGTCCCGGAAGGAGCCACGCCCAAGGACGGACCATCGGCCGGTATCACTATGTTTGCAGCCCTTGCTTCAGCCTTCACGCAACGCTTAATTAAACCCCGCCTGGCTATGACCGGCGAAATCACACTCCGGGGCAAAGTGCTGCCCGTGGGTGGAATAAAAGAAAAGATTCTCGCCGCCCGCCGCTCCGGTATTAAGGAAATTATTCTGCCTGTCGATAATAAAAAAGACATTGAAGAAATAAAACCGGAATATCTGAAAGGACTGCAGTTCCACTATGTGGATCAGATGATTGACTTACTGGATATTGCACTCAGCAGTAATGAGCCCTCCAATCCACTGAGTATTAACTATTGAATCTCCTGAGGAATCCGTTCCAGGAAATCGGACGAATGAAAAAAATATTGATAATTCTGGGTCATCCGGTAAAAGATACATTTTCCGACCAGATCTTTGAACATTACCGCAACGGAGCATTGTCGTCCGGAGCTGAAATCAGGCAAATTGTTTTGCGCGATCTCAATTTTGAACTTAACTTCAGAGAGGGATACCGAGGGAGTCAGGAACTGGAACCGGTGCTGGTAAAAGCACAGGAAGACATTCGCTGGGCCGAACATATTGTTTTGATCTATCCCAACTGGTGGTCGACGTTCCCCGCACTTTTAAAAGGTTTTATCGATCGCACATTTTTACCGGGATTTGCTTTTAAGTACCACAAAGGATCGCTGTTGTGGGATAAACTTCTTACCGGACGCTCTGCTCGTTTGTTCGTCACCATGGATACACCCAAATGGTATTACAGGCTGGTGTACCGACGTCCCGGTCACAACGCCATGAAACGCGGAATTCTTGAGTTTTGCGGAATTAAACCTGTCAGGATTACCACTATAGGCCCACTGAAGACATCATCAGACCATAAAAGGCGGAAATGGCTCGATAAAGCTTCGAAGCTTGGCAGGGCGATGAAATGAAAATTGCTTTCTCACCTTTATTGGCTTAACCATCCGTTAACGACTGCCGGTAACGATCAGCTTTGTATACTGTTTGTTTGTGTTGCTGCGCAGCGAAACCAGGTATGTGCCTGATTTAAGGTGATCCACTTTAAGTGGTAAGGAGTACCTCCCCGGCAGTCTGGTTACCGATTCCGAAGCATAAACTACCCGACCGTTCAGGTCGGTAATTGCAATTTCTGTTTCCGATTTCGAGTTCAGGTTAAACGATAGCGAAGTGATGCCCGTTGCCGGATTAGGATTTACGCTTAACTCCAGCCACGATACCTGTGGTGGAGAAGCAATGCTTAGTTCGGTACTTGCTTTTTTTAGGAGTATGTGATTGTCGGGATCAAAAACCAGGGATACCGGTTCCTTGTCAAACTGGAATATAAATACCTGATTGTTAAAGTCATTCATTACCCGTAAAAGGGTATCGCTACCGTCACTGAAAGCAATACGCAGCTCCAGCGGCATAGCAAAAAACGCAGGATTGGTCTGAACCTGACTGGCTTGAAAATGTGCATTCCAGGTTCCGTTGCCCATTTCCAGAAAACTGTAGCTGTTTTTGTACTCCGGGTGGTTGGGCTGATAGATCCACTGATTGAAAAACCAGTCAAGGCTAAGACCGGTTGATTCATTCATTTTTTCGATAAAGTCAGGAATTGTAGCCGATTTATACCTGAAGTCTGTGTCGTTGGCGTAATCGTATATACTTTTAAAAAACAGGGAATCGCCTACAACGTAACGGTACATATACATAACGCATGAGCCTTTCATGTATGTAATGGCGTAATTAAACAAAGTGGAATTTGCAGGCGGGTTGGCTGCCCATTCCGGATTGGAAATAGCCCAGCCTGGATTTTGAGACAGGTAGTAGGCAGCATTTCCGTTTATCTGGTTTTTATATGCCGAATAGCCGTTTAAATGACCGGTCCATGTTGCTTCAAAATAGGTGGCAAAGCCTTCGTTCAGCCACAGATCGGCCCAGGTGGCACAGGTAATCATATCGCCGAACCACTGGTGGGCAAACTCGTGTGCAATCAGTCCCGATTGCCAGCATCCGGGGCAGAGACTTGTAAGTGTCTGATTCTCCATTCCTCCCCACATGAATTGAGGACTCAGGGTCGCAAAACCGTCTTTCTCGAACGGATGCTCACCGAACATGGATGAGAAAAAATTTCCCAGAGGAACGATCAATGCTTTGGCCTGAGATGTATTCTCACCCGGGTTGGAATAGAAGCGAATGGGTAGCGTATCAACTGCCGGTGCCGGTTTTGCCCATTTTACTATTTCCAGGTTGTAATTTACTCTGGAAGATATAACCATAATGTAGGTTGCGATGGGATCCCTGCTAATCCAGTGGTACCAGGTGGTATCGGCAAAAGTGACCGAATCGGCAAGTCTGCCGTTCGACCCCAGCTTTACATTTGCCGGTACTTTTGCTCTCAACGAAAGCGTAGCTTTGTCGTATGGCTGGTCGTAACACGGAAACCACTTTCTGGCGCCCTGCGGCTCGCAGTCCGTAAACACAAATCCGTTGCCGGTATAAAATGCATTATCGCTGACATTCAGATGCTGGTAGTCGATGCTTACCTGGACCAAATCGCCGGGTTGGTATGTACGGTTGAGTAAAATCACAAGCGTATCGTCCGCATGCTGAAATCCAGAACCCGCCATGCCCACCGATTGAATTGCCAAAGAACTGTTGACGGCATCCAGTTTTATCTGCGATAGCTCTGTCACAGCCTTAAGCGTGATAACACTTCTGGCGCTGAAGTTTTTTGGGTAAGGCAGAGTATAACAATGGTAAATATCAAGGTCAAGATGATAGTCAAGCACATCAAACGTATGCTTGGTCGAACCGTTTATCCGTAGGTTTTTGGGATATACCTGTGGCCTGTTCTGCTTACCCCAGGCACAGAATTCGCTTCCCGAAAACTGTCCGAAATCCTGAGAAAAGGCACTTAGAGCACTCAGTAAAAGAGTAAGGAACAGAATCGCGGTATTCTTCATAACGATGGATTTTTGGAATGTGCTGAATGCAGATTATTTATACTATAATACAGCACGGGCACGTAACACAAAGTTAATCAGTTTCCGTTCAATTTGAAGAAAAGAAAGAAAGCCCGGTCTCTCCGCCAGTTTCATCGCCTTGTAGCGTCGGTAAGCGGAATGTACTACCTTTGTTCTTTTCATCTCTTTTATGAAGAAAATCACAACTGTAGTTTTGGTCTTACCGATGCTGCTGGCATCAGCATGCACGCAGCGGTTTGGTGATTCGGAAGGAAAAATGATTTTCCGTTACAACGAGTCTTCCGGAATTACATCGCTCGATCCAGCCTTTTCGAGGGATCAGGCCACAAACTGGGTTTGCAATCACTTGTACAACAGTTTGTTGCAGCTCGACAGCAATTTAAACGTAAGACCATCACTGGCAAAGTCCTGGACCGTTTCTCCGGATGGCTTGCTTTATACACTGGTATTTCGCCACGACGTCAGATTTCACGATAATGAGTGTTTTAAAGACGGAATTGGCCGTGTCGTAACAGCGTACGATGCGGAGTACAGTTTGCACCGGCTACTCGATCCGTCTCTTAACTCCCCCGGTTCCTGGGTCATGGGACCGGTGGAGCGAAAAAACGGCTTTCCATCTATTCATGCCAGCAACGATACCGTGTTAACGATACGACTCACGGAGCCTTTCCCGCCTTTCCCGGGACTGCTGGCGATGCAGTACTGTTCGGTAATACCCGTGGAAGCAGTAGAATATTACGGGCGTGACTTCCGGTCGCATCCGGTCGGAACGGGTCCTTTCCGGTTTGGGATGTGGAAAGAAGGCGTTAAACTGGTGCTGCTAAAAAATGCGGACTATTTTGAATTCGATGGCGATAAGCGCCTGCCATTTCTGGATGCCGTTTCCATCACCTTTCTGGTTGACAAACAAACGGCCTTCCTAGAATTTGTCAAGGGATCGCTCGATTTTATGTCGGGACTTGACGGGAGCTACAAGGATGAGATTTTAACCCCTTCGGGAAGGCTCAATCCGAAATACGACGACCGCATCAACCTGATAACAGAGCCTTACCTTAATACAGAATATCTTGGAATTGTGATGGATTCATCCAATCCGGCCATCAAAGGTAATCCTTTGGTTTCAAAAAAAATAAGGCAAGCGGTTAGCTATGGATTTGACCGGAAAAAGATGATCCGTTATCTTCGCAACAATGTCGGCACACCCGGAACCAGGGGTTTTATCCCGCGCGGACTTCCGGGGTTCTGCGACAGCGCCGGGTATGGCTATGAATACAACCCTGAACGTACCCGCAGTCTGCTGTCTGAAGCAGGATTCCCGGACGGGAAAGGCCTTCCGGAGATCGTTCTTTCTACCAATGCCTCTTACCTCGACCTGTGTCAGTTTATTCAGGAACAACTGAGTCAGTCGGGCATACGGATGCGCATCGATGTCAGCCCTCCGGCAACTCTGAAGGAAAACATTGCTCAGTCAAGAATTCCGTTCTTCAGGGGATCATGGATTGCCGACTATCCGGACGCGGAAAATTATCTATCCTTGTTTCTGTCGTCTAACCACACCCCAGCAGGACCGAATTATACGCTGTTTAAAAGTGCAGCCTTCGACCGTACTTACCGAAAAGCCGTCGGCGAGACGGATGACCTCAGGCGTATTGCTCTATACAGAGAAATGGACAGCCTGGTGATGGCCGAAGCACCGGTTGTTGTACTTTTTTATGATCAGGTGCTTCGTTTTACCGGAAAACAGGTTAAGGGGCTGGGGTCAAATCCTCTTAATCTTCTCGACCTGAGGCGGGTGACAATTAATGTTAATCGGAATTAATACAAACGGCCGGTCGGTTACGGAAAGCGCTGCCCGGGAATCAACAAAAAATATGGAAATGCATAAAACATTTGAACCTCTTCATCCGGCAAATCTCAGCGAGAATGCAATAAAGATGATTGGCGGCGACTGGATGCTGATAACCGCGGGAAGCAGAGAGTCGTTCAATACGATGACAGCCAGCTGGGGCGGATTTGGGGTGTTGTGGAATAAGCCTGTAGCGTTTATCTTTGTGCGACCGGTTCGTTATACCTATCTCTTTACAGAAGAAATGGAAACGTTTACTCTGAGTTTTTTCAGCGATAAATACAGGAAAGCTCTTAATTATTGCGGCTCTCATTCAGGAAGGGATGTCGATAAGATTGCGGAAACCGGACTTACGCCTTTATCAATGCCGGAAGGAAGTTTGGCTTTCGCGGAAGCGAAAATAATTATGGAATGTAAGAAGCTTTATTTTCAGGATCTTCAGCCTTTGAATTTCCTTGACAGGGATATAGACAGGCATTATCCTGGGCAGGATTATCACCGGATGTATGTCGGAGAAATAATTCACTGTTTTCGCCGACAGGAACCCTGAAAAAATGAAAAAACCGGTCGGAATGATCAATAGTTTTATAATTTTATGGCTTGGTTGGCTCATTCATTAACCGGGTAGTTCGCGTTCACTGTCAGCCACTTTCATCCTAAAAAAAAACAGTTTGAATTTCATTGATAAATTACGCATTGCTGCGGGCAGGAGATATCTTGCCAAAGAGGCTTCACGGCTGAAACGCAGTCGGCGTGCGGTTAATCTCAGCGATGCCCGTGAGATTGGCATCCTGTTCAATATGGTTTCGAAAACGGATTACGAGCGCGTGAGCCAGTTTGCCGGCCAGCTTCAGGAACAGGGAAAGAGGGTACAGATAATCGGTTTTTACAAGTACCGCAAGCTGCCTCCATATTACGCGCAGACTCTGGCATACGACCTGATACAGCCACAACACCTGGATTTAATCTACAGACCTAAAGGTCTGTTTGTCAGTCATTTTATTAATCATTCCTTCGACCTGCTGATCGATTTGGGTTCCGGAGATGAGTTCCCGTTGCAGTACATAGCAAGCCTCTCAAAGGCAGGCTTTAAACTTGGCCGGAAAACAGAAGGCAGGATTCAGCCGTACGATCTGATGATTGAGTCGGGGGGCGACATCGAGAGCGGGGAGTTAATCAGTCAGATCGTTCAGTATACCAGTATGTTCAGATTCGACAACTAAAAAATATAATTTCAAAAGTATGGGCATGAAAAAGAAATTAACAGGGACTGGTGTGGCTTTGGTTACCCCATTTCACAAGCAGGGTACGATCGATTTCGGTTCCCTCGAAAAATTGATTGAACACACCATCAACAACGGGGTAAATTACCTGGTTGTTCTGGGTACAACCGGTGAAGCGGCCACCTTATCGAAAGATGAAAAGAATGCCCTCGTTCAGTTTGTGAAAGATCAGGTTGACAAAAGGGTGCCCCTGGTTCTCGGTATGGGGGGCTACAATACCCAGGAAGTGATCAACAATCTCCAGACCTTTGATTCCGATGGTATTGATGCCATTTTGTCGGTAACGCCCTATTACAACAAACCCTCGCAAAGAGGATTGTATCTGCATTATAAACACATTGCATCTGCAAGTCCGCTCCCGGTAATTATGTACAACGTACCCGGTCGTACCAGTGTGAATATGAAAGCGGAAACCACCCTTCAGCTGGCATCCGAATTTGAGAACATCATCGGGATCAAGGAGGCGTCGGGCAACATGAGTCAGATTATGGAGATAATAAGGCTGAGACCCAGAGATTTTCTTGTTATTTCCGGAGACGATGGAATTACCATGCCGTTGATTGCAGCAGGTGCAAACGGAGTGATATCCGTTGTTGCAAACGCCTTTCCGGCAGCATATTCGGCAATGGTGAATGCATCATTACAGGGAAAGCTTGATGAAGCCCGCCGCCTGCATTACCACATGCTCCCGCTTATCGACGCTCTCTTTGCCGATGGAAGTCCGGGCGGTATAAAGGCAGCACTTGACATTATGAAGCTTGTTCCCAATAACCTGAGGCTTCCGGTTGTGAAAGTGAATAAGGCAACCCAGAATCTTATCGGAAGCATTCTGTCCGATCTTCGGGAAAAGGGCATCGAATGCTGAGTGTAATTTATTAATTAGCGCTTCAAATGAAGAAGGTACTTTTACTTATTGCCATCTTACTGACTCTCAGCACCAGGGCTCAGCTGCCTGTTTCGGAAATTCATCCCGACAAGCTTTTTCAAACGGAAGGAGAAGTCTATTTCCGCCTTCCCGGAGCTGCAGGCATGGCCGGAATTTTAACCAGAATTATAAGTATTGATGCCGTAAAGGATGGCGATATTTATGCATATGCCAGCATGAATGAGTTTCTGCGGCTAATGGAATTCGGCTCTGTTACTTTTGAACCTTTGCCTCATCCCGGAGATCTTATTAATCCGGAAATGACGAACCTGCCGCGGGAGGTGCTTGACTGGAATTTTTATCCGACCTATACGGCTTATGAAGAGCTTATGGCGCAGTTTGCCGCAGATTACCCCGATATTTGCACATTGCATACGTTCGGAGTATTGCCCAGCGGCCGCAAGCTTATGGCTGTCAGAATTTCTGATAACGTCAATGCCGATGAAGATGAGCCCGAGTTTTTCTACACATCTACCATGCACGGCGATGAAACTACCGGATACGTGCTGATGCTGCACCTGATCGACTACCTGCTATCAAACTATAATCAGGATCCCAGGGTTACAAGCCTGGTCAACAACATCGATATCTGGATCAATCCACTTGCCAATCCAGACGGGACCTATTTCGGAGGCAATCATACCGTGAACGGCGCGCGCAGGTACAATGCCAATTATGTGGATATCAACAGGAACTTTCCCGACCCGAACGACGGCCCTCACCCCGACGGAAATGCCTGGCAGCCTGAAACCATTGCGTTTATGGAGTTTGCCGAAAGCCGTAATTTTGTTATGAGTGCCAACTTTCATGGAGGTGCCGAAGTGGTGAATTATCCGTGGGACACCTGGAGCCGCCCCACAGCCGATGAAAATTGGTGGATTATGGTGAGCCGGCAGTATGCCGATACCGTGCATGCAAACTCTCCCTCAGGGTATTTCGACGACCTTGAAAACGGAATCTCCAATGGTTACGACTGGTATCGCATTACAGGCGGAAGGCAGGATTACATGAATTACTTTCAGCAGTGCCGGGAGGTAACCCTTGAAATATCCAATACAAAATTGCCCCCTGCCAGCCAGCTCCCTTTGTTCTGGAATTATAACTATCGTTCCATTCTGAATTACCTTGAACAGGTAACCTATGGAATCCGTGGCATCGTTTCCGATACCATCACCGGAGAACCCCTGAAGGCTCAGGTTCTTATAAGCGGGCACGATACCGATAGCTCAATGATCTTTTCCTCCCTTCCTGTCGGTAATTACCACAGGCTGATCAGGGCAGGAACCTACAACCTTACTTTTATTGCCGATGGCTATCTGCCCAAAACGGTAAGGAACATAACAACCACTGACTTTGGTACGGTGGTACGGAGTGTTCGTCTTTGGGACGGATCGGCCATTCCTGCGTTCACATCCAACGTAACAACGACCCATGCCGGAGGAAGTGTGCAATTTTTCGATAATTCGGGAGGTAACCCGACAAGCCGCTTATGGACTTTTGAAGGAGGAAACATTTCCAGTTCAACGGATGCTTTTCCGGTGGTTACCTACAGCCAGCCGGGAACGTATGCCGTTACACTCTATGTAGAAAATGCCATAGGAGGCAACAGCCTTACAATCAATAACTATATCACCGTAGAGGCCGTTTATTACATTGGTTTCCCCCTTGATACAACCTGTAATGCACGCTTTTTCGACAGCAGTGGACCCGACGGCAATTACACCGACAACGAAAATCTGAACACAACGTTTTTCGGCGGCGACCCGGGCAAAGTACTTCGCATCCGCTTTAATGCATTTGATATTGAAGAATCGGCAGATTGCGAAGGCGATGCACTCCTGATTTACGACGGGCCCTCCGCCGATTCGCCTCTTTTGGCAAAACTATGCGGTAATACCATCCCAGCGGAAATTTTTACCTCTGTTAATGGCGGAGCAGTAACTTTCGTATTCCGGTCCGATGCATCGGGAAACGGTGCCGGATGGGACGCTGAAATTATCTGCGACAGCGGAACAAATACCTATATCCTTGATCCGGACAACGGTCTGCAGGTATATCCCAATCCGGCATCCGATACGGACTTCAGTGTACATCTGAAATTCGGGATTTTTCACGAAATCCGCCTGATTGACCTTACGGGCCGGGCTGTTTATCGAACGAATGGCAATGGACAGCTAGCCATTGTGCCGGTTGAAGGATTGCAGAGAGGCATTTACCTCCTTCAGATATCCGCTTCAACGGGAAATTATACCCAAAAAGTTGTAATTACCCGTTAACGGTAATTCCCTGCAAACATCGATACTTATTTCAGGCAAAATGGCATCCGGGATGATGCCTTTTTGCTTTATCCTTAAATGTTTGAAGGATATTTAAGTTTCATTAATGGTTTCTTACCCACATTTCTATTAAGTGAGAAAGGTACCTCAAAGGCAGCGGATAAATTGCACATTTCTTTTAATTTATTGAAATTCAGCGAATAATTGGTTAACGTTAACTTAATAATTAGTTAAACGTGGATTAAACTCCATCCGGATTTGATTGGGTTATTTTGCCGGTGTAAATCAATCAATCGATACTATCCCAAAAAGTGTGTAAAGTGAGATTTTTCTAAATTTAAGGTTGCGAAACTTAAAAATTTAGAAGATGAAAAACCTACACTTTACACAAGAGCAAGTTACAAAGATTTTGGAAGAAATT
>Ga0228536_1001068_pt1 | contig 32732 bp, 34 predicted proteins | sample SJ1Smetagenome_FD_168611 | JGI IMG/M metagenome (GOLD analysis project Ga0228536, IMG submission 168611) | Enriched culture of PCE-dechlorinating microbial communities from Ithaca, New York, USA - SJ1.S | ecosystem: Engineered > Modeled > Simulated communities (microbial... > Unclassified...
TGGAAAGACAAAAATGTTGCACCCTTCCGGGTGTTCGAACCCATTGGGGTTGAGGTGAAACTGACTAAATTGAGCGGAGAGGGTCGCGGGTTATGCACCCCGTAGCCGTTCTTTGGCGGAGAGGGTCGCGAACTATGCACCCCGTAGCGAACGTAGTGAGCGGAGAGGGTGGGATTCGAACCCACGGTGGGGACAGGCCCCACAACGGTTTTCGAGACCGTCCCATTCAACCACTCTGGCACCTCTCCGGTCTGCGGCAGAAATTATAGCAGAGAATCCCTAGAATTCCATCACATCATACTGCAGGGGGTAGTCTACATCTTTCAATCCCAGGTCGAACAGCTTCTGGCGTAAGGCTTCTTCAGCATCCGGCTCGCCGTGCACCAGGATAAGTTTCTTCAGGCTGGCCTGGGTGGCTTTGACATATTCGGTCAGGAAATCCTGACCGGCATGGGCAGAAAGGCCACCGATGGTAACCACTTCAGCCCGCCGGATATAGGTTTCACCGAAAATATTAACCCTGGTCTGGCGCTCTGCCAGCCTTCTACCCAGCGTGTTGGGCGCCTGCCATCCAACGATGCAGATGGTGTTGCGCTCATCCTCGATATTATTCTTGAGATGATGCTGGATGCGCCCGGCTTCAGCCATTCCGGAGGCTGAGATGATGATCATGGGTTCTTTGCGGGTGTTCAGCTTCTTTGAATCTTCTGCATCGCTGATGTACTCCAGCCCGTTGAAATTCAAAGCCGGGTGGCGGTTCTCACGGATGAACTGGTGGGTTTCAGCGTCAAAGTATTCGGGGCTGGCTTTAAATACATCGGTGGCTTTGACGGCCAGAGGGCTGTCTACAAATACCGGGATGCGCGGGATCTCGTTTTCCAGGATCATACGGTTGATGTCATACACCAGCTCCTGCGTGCGCCCGACTGCAAAGGCGGGGATGATCACCTTGCCGCGGCGTTTGATGGTCTTCTTGATCGTCTCACGGAATTCCTGGTAGGCTTCTGCCGGGTCGCGGTGGGTCTTGTCGCCGTAGGTGCATTCCATCATCATGATATCCACAGCTTCAGGCAGGACCGGGTCGGGGATCAACGGCAGGTTCATCCTGCCGATATCGCCCGAGTACCACAAGCGGAAGGCATTACCGTTCTCTTGTACATCCAGACAGATGGCAGCTGATCCAAGGATGTGCCCGGCATCGAACAGGCGGGCGGTCACACCCGGGATGGGTTCAAATGGGTCGTTATAGCGTACCGGGTGGAACAGCTCGATGGCTTGCAGGGCATCTTTGCCGGTGTACAGCGGCTCGACCAGCGGTTCACCCCGCCTGGCGAGCTTCTTGTTCATATAACGGGCATCCTCTTCCTGGATGTGGGCTGAATCCTGCAGCATGATATCCCCCAGGCGGGCAGTGGCAGTGGTGGTGTAGATCGGCCCGCCATACCCGGTTACCGCCAGGTTGGGCAGGTTGCCACTATGGTCTATATGGGCATGCGAAAGGATCACTGCGTTGAGCTTCTTCGGGTCGAACTGGAAGGTGCGGTTCTGTTCGAAGGCCTCCTTCCGTTTTCCCTGGTACAGGCCGCATTCCAGCAGCAGCGAAAAGCCGTTGACCTCCAGGTAAAATTGTGAGCCTGTTACTGTTTGGGCAGCGCCATTGAATTTTATTTTCATTGTCACCCTCGTCTAAATCAACGGATCAGGTTGAATATTTTTTCTCCGAAGCGCTGGTACCGCCAGGGCAGTTCGTCCATGACAGCTGCCAGTTCTTCCATGGTTTTTGGGGCGGCGGCAGCGATTTTTTCTAACATGTCCCTTGGCAGCACAACATCAGATTCAACCTTCATTTTTAAACCCATGTCACGGCGCCAGTTCCGCAGCCTTTCAATCCGGTTCAGGTAATCTTCCGGCGGTTTCTGAAAGCCGTTCTGCTTTTGGTTGATCGGAGGGCTCTGCAGCCCGGATTCAACCGCGCGCAGCACCCCTTCTGCATGGCGGTCGGCAATCCTGTCGTTAAAACCCTTTACAGCCAGCAGTTCCCGGCGATTTCTAGGTAAGGTGCTTGCGGTCTCCAGTAAAACCTGGTTGGAAAGCACCTTGAAGTGAGGCAGGTCGGTCTTTTTCGCAACCCGGTCACGGTATTGCCATAGGGCGTAAAGAACAGCCCGCTGGGTAGAATCGAGGTGCTGGCAACCTGGAATGCGCCAACTGTCTTCGGTGTTGCTCTGGGGCGGTAAAACCCTGGTCATGCGCTGGAAGTCTTCCCGGGCAAGTTCCAGCAAACCCGCAGTTTTCAGACGGGTAAACAATATTTCACGCAATGGGATCAGGTAATGCGTATCCAGGCGGGCATACTCCAGCAGCGGCTCTTCGATCGGCCGTTTGCCCCAGTTAGCCCGCTGGTAGCGCTTATTGAGTGTTAAACCAAATTCAGCTTCAAGCAGCGACCCCAATCCGACAGCTTCGATCCCCAGGATACGGGCAGCCAGCATGGTGTCAAAGATATTGGTAAAGGTAAACCCGTAATCGCGTTTGAGGCAGATGATATCGTACTCAGAGGCATGGAAAATCTTTTCGGTGTTTGGATAAGCAAAAACCGGGCCCAGCATTTCAAGGCTGCTGAATGCAAAAGGATCCAGCAGGTAGTCTGTATCGGGTGTGGAAAATTGCAGCAGGCAGACGCGTTCCTGGTATGCATGCAGGCTGTTGGATTCTGTATCCACGGCAACACGTTCGTGCTTTTGCAGGTCTGCAGTCATTTTCTCCAAGGCTGCCCGGGTATCGATCCAGGCGGGAGGAGAGAGCGTTGGTGAAACCATGCCTGTCATTATAGCCGAGAAAAATGTATATATCTGGTATGCACTAAAGGTTAAGAATGATTAAATCTTCCAGATGCAATATAATTATTAAAATTGGAACTATTTGGGAGGGACCTGTGAACGAACGAATCTTAATAATTGAAGACGATGAAGCAATCGTAAAAACACTGCGCCGCGCCCTGGCTTATGAAGGTTATGTGATTGATTCAGCTGTGGATGGTGAAAGCGGCTTACTGGCTGCGCGCGATAATACCCCTGACCTGGTCATTTTGGATTGGATGCTGCCAGGAATCGACGGGCTGGAAGTCTGTCAGCGCCTGAGAGCCGGGGATAATATTCCCATTCTTATCCTGACGGCGAAAGACTCGACCCAGGACAGGGTGCAGGGGCTGGATGCCGGCGCGGATGACTACATGGTCAAACCCTATGAGTTGGAAGAGCTGCTGGCCAGGGTAAGGGCGCTTTTGCGGCGCACCCAGCAGGACCGGGCACCGATCCTCTCTTTCTCCGACCTGATGCTGGACACCTCCACCCGCCAGGCCACCCGCAAGAACCGGGTGATCAACCTGACTGCCAAAGAATACGACCTGTTGGAGCTTTTCCTGCGGCACCCCAGGCAGGTGCTGACACGCGAAATGATCTTTGACCGGGTGTGGGGGTATGATTTTGGCGGCGAGTCGAATGTGCTGGATGTGTATATCCGCTATCTGCGTATGAAGCTGGAGGCTGAAGGCGAGGCGCGGCTTATTTATACCGTGCGCAGCGTTGGGTATGTACTGCGCGAAAAGAATTAGCATATGTCTCTTCGCATCAGGCTTCCGCTGCTTTACACCACAATCCTGGCGGGAACCCTGCTCCTGTTTGGCTCACTGGTTTACGGGCTGGTCAGCCTGGTTCTCTTGAACCAGGTAGATAACCGCCTGGAACAGCAGGCCAACCAGCTTATCAGCCGTATCCAGATCAACGCAGCGGACAAGTTCGATGTGCGCTTGCTTTCCCTCTACCAGTCGGAAGACGGCCTTTCCTATGAATTGTGGGATACAAACGGCCGGCTGCTGTTTTCACGGCCTCCCGGCTATACCGGACCTATTTCGGGCCAGGAGCTGCTGCAATCCGAGTCGAGCTATGCCACAGTAGCCACGCCTGAAGCCCATATCCGGGTGTTAAGAGTGCCATTACAGTCAGAGCGGGGTAGGGTGGGTTTACTGCAGATCGCGGTTGACCTGATGTTTGTAGACCTGGCGCTTGAAGCGCTGACGAGTGTTTTGGTCACGGTGTCGATCATCGGTGTCATTTTCTCCGCTATGGCAGCCTGGTTTGTGACAGACCAGTCACTGGCGCCGTTGGGAACGGTTACCGATACTGCAGTGCAGATCACCCGGGCAGATGACTTGCAGCGGCGCATCCCGCTGCCGGAAAATGCAAGCAAAGAGATCAGGGAATTAATTGTTGCCTTCAACCAGACTTTGGAGCGGATGGCGCGCCTGTTTGATGTACAGCGGCGCTTTCTGCAGGATGTAAGCCATGAGCTACGCACCCCATTAACTGTGATCAAGATCAATGTTGACCTGATGGAAAAGATGAACAAGGCGGATCCGGAATCATTGAATGCCATTGAATCCGAAGTGTCACGCATGACCAGGTTGGTTAATAACCTGTTGCTGCTGGCAAAAGCCGAATCGGGTGATGTGCCTTTCGAAAACCAGGTATTTGACCTTGACACTGTCGTCCTGGAGGTATATCGCCAGATGAAGGTGGTGGCTGGGGAGAAGATCAAGCTGAAATTGGGTGAAATGGACCAGATCCAGATCATGGGTGATCGCGACCGGATCAAGCAAGTGATCATGAACCTGGTTGGAAACGGCATCCAGTACACGCCTGAAGGCGGGCAGGTGACGCTGGCTTTGCAAAAATCTGAACATTTTGCCCAGATCATCGTCAACGACACCGGCAGCGGCATGAGTGAAGAAGAATTGCAACATATCTTTGAACGGTTTTACCGGGGCGAGAAATCGCGCAAGCGCGGAAAGAATACCGGTTTCGGGCTGGGATTATCTATCTCCAACTGGATTGTAAAAAACCATAACGGCTTGATCGAGGTGACATCCCAGAAGGATAAAGGCACTACTTTTGTCGTCAAGCTGCCGCTGATGAACGAAGAGGCTGCTACCTCCCTTGAACCGCCTTCCAAATAGGCTATCAATGAAAAAACCGCCTTGCACTAATCTGCAAGGCGGTTTTTTGCTTTATAGTCAGGAGATCCAGGGAGGGAAAGCCATTTTACAGGAAACGGCTTGTGCTTCCGGGTTGGGCTGCTTCTGCGTTGACGCTGTGGTAGCTGGGTTCGGTTCTGTGGGATGAGCGCAACGCCGTTTCGGTGATGCCCTTGTGCGGCATTGGGCGGGGAGAGAGGCTGGCAGTTTGCATTGGCATTGGGCGGTACTCCCCATCGCGCAGCGGGGCTGCCATGTTTCTGCTGGAACCCAGGTTAGCTGAGCGCTGGCCCATACCAATCAGGCGGTCATTGGCAACAGTCAAAGACCCGATGATCAGGATGCGGATCACCCAAACCATGATGGCCACGAATACCGGGACCACATTGGTGAGGGTGCTGGCGCTGACAACGGCGCTGCTCTTGACGGCATGCGTGGTCATTGCCATGGAAACACCCCACCAGGTAAGGATGGCATTCATGGTGGCGGCCAGCAGCCAGGCGCCAAAGAGATACCAGGCTTCTTTCGCTTCGCCTTTGGTGCTGTCAGGGGTGAACAGGCGGGCGATGCCTGCGAAGTCAATCCCGCAGAAAGCCAGCGCCAGGATGGTTGACCAGCGCAGGCCGGCGAATCTCAGGTCGCCCAGCAAATCTTCCAGGGCAAAATCGGTGGTGCTGTAGTTGAAGATTTCAAATGCAGCCAGCGCGCCGAGGATGATTGCTCCGTACAATACACCGGAACGGAGCTGGACACGATGTAGACTTTTGAGGGGGCTGAAACCAGTGGGGCGGGTAGTTGTAACACTCATGATAACCTCTCCTTTCAGTTGAAAGCCATATTTGACATTACTAGAACGATTGTTCGTATTATAGAACATATATTCTAAAATGTCAATAGGCAATTCTTTGAATTTATGAGGTTGTTTTCCGCCCTTCCGGCTGTACCTGGATGTGGGTGAGCGCATAAAGCGCGACCAGGTTTAACAGAATTGTGGCAAATGTATTCATCCTGAAACCATAGGTATATAAAAGCGGAGCAAAAATAGCCCCAATTGCCCGGCCGAGTGAAAATGCTCCGATGATAAAACCCATCAGGGTTGCTCTTGCTGAAGGCAGGATCTCGGTCATAATGGGCAGGCTGCTCACCATCATGGTTTCGAAAGTGATATAGAACAGGAAAAGGCCGATCAAGGCGCCAGCCACACCATTTGCAATCCAGGGCATGCACAGCGCCACCAGAAGATTCAGGATCAGGCTGATCATCACCATGCGTTTTTTACCAATCCTGTCGGCAAAAAAAGCAGTCAGTCCTTCTCCGCATAATTCTGATATGCCGATCACAATCGAGGCAGCCCCCAGGGCGGCTATCTGCAGCTTGTAGGAGTCTTCCAGCCAGACACCGAACATGACGTTAACCACCTCATTGGCGGCGGTGATGGCAATGGCCATCACCAATGCTGCAATTGCAGAGCGGCTGTGGAAGATCGTCCCCAGGTTCTGTTTGAGCCCAAGCGGCTGGTGGGCAGATGGTTTTCCGCCCGGAATCAGCTTCCATACGGTTGCCAGGCTGGCAGCCCCCAGCAGGGTAAAAAGTGGGAACGGCGCCATCCAACCTTTGGCGGCGATCAGCAACCCGACCAGGGGAACACCGGCCACAAAGGCAAGCGACCAGTTCATCTCCACAATGGCGATCATCGTACCGCGCTGCCCGTATTGCACCTCATCGCCGATGAACGCCTGTGTGGAAGCCACAAAGACGAACACCCCCAGGAATGCAGCGCTCATCCCGGCCACAAAAACCGGGAATACCGGCCATAACCAGATCGCGCTATTTCCTATTGTGAACAATCCCACCCCGACCAGCATCCCAACGCGTTTGCTGTAGCGGTCTGCCAGGGATGAGATGAACGGGCTGATGACCCCTACCATTGATCGGGCTGTAAGTGCCAGCGAGATATCCCCGATGGTCACCCCCATGCCCCTGGCAAAGTAAGAAAGGTATGGATATATCACACGGTTTGCAGTACTGAAGACCGTGCGTATCACCGTAAATAGCAGGATCTGCATTTTTAGGTCAAACGAAATGGGCTGCTTTTGGCTGGCAAGCGGAGGATTTTCGTCGTTCATATCAGTGAACCCGGGGAAAGGATGTTTGATTGTATACCTAAAACTGCCAGTGAAAGCTGGCAGTTTCTCTTTCGTGAAGGAAAAATAAGTTTACTCGATAGCCTTTTTGGGCTGCTCGGGGAGGTGGTAGAAATACACTTTCTTGCTATCGAAGAGACTGATGATCCCTGCCCTGGCGAGTACGTCCAGTTCCTTATCCAGGATCAGGTGGCTAACCGGCGCGTTTTCAGCCTGGAAGAAAGTCCCTTCAGTTACATCCAGGAACAGCGAATCCGACCACTCGATGACAACTCTGCCGTCTTCGAGCATAAATACCCACTGGCGGTCTATGGCAGATCCTACAGGCATGGGTCACCATCCCAGGCAGATTTCAGGTTTTCCTGTTTCAGTTTTGCACAATTTCTGCAAAACTGGTGCCTTTTAGCTTAGAAACCAATTCGCGCTGTACCCCGCACCAAAGTTCGTGCAGCGGGCAGTTGCCGGTAAACGGGCAGCCGGCAGAAGAAATAGTGCATTCATTGACAGCCATCGGTCCATCGATTGCCTCTACCACATCCAGGATAGAGATTTCGGCAGCCGGACGGGCTAACATGACCCCGCCGCGTGCCCCGCGCGAGGTATGGATGAAGCCTGCAATGGATAGCTGTGAAATGATCTTGGCCAGGAAAGACGGCGGGATTTGTTTTTCTTTAGCAATCTGACTGGTGGCAGCCCGCTGGTTGGGTTCCAGGGCAGACAGGTACATCATTGCTCGCAGGGCATAATCGGCTTGGCGGGTTATTTGCATAATTGTACCTCATTCTATATTACAGGTAAAAATACTCTTGTTTCAATTAGTCTATTTTACTCCAAATTATCATACAAGTGTCAGAGTTCACTGTTCCATGTGGCCATTTGTCTCTTTGGTATAATCATCTTATGACCAAATTCAACTTCATCCTTCCAATTCAGGTCCGCTATGGCGACCTGGATGCCCAATGGCATGTCAATAACACCAAATTTCTCAATTACATTGAGCAAGGCCGGTTTGCCTATATCATGAACCTGGGCCTGTTTGACGGTAAGTCTTTCCTTGATCTCGGCCTGATTGTCGCCGATGTGCACATGGCTTACCTGGCTCCCATTGAATTGGGGCAGAATATCCAGGTGGCTGTTCGGGTGGCTCACATTGGCAACAAGAGTATGCGGTTTGAATACGAGATCCAGGATAGTGATACTGGCCAGGCAATTGCCACTGCTGAGACTGTTATGGTTTCATTTGACTACCATACCCACACAAGCAAACCGGTCCCCGCTGAATGGCGCAAAAAGATCAGCACATTTGAGGGGACGGAGTTTTAAAGGTTTGCCACATATTACAGCTCAAATAAAGGAAAAGTTCATGCAAATTCCGCCAGTTGATTCTGCATTCCTGCTGGATTTTCTCAAAAAGCTGCTGGAAACTCCCAGCCCCACGGGGTACAGCCGCGAAGCTATTGCCCTGGTAAAACAAACCATCGACCCGTTTCTGGCAACTCCAGCCAGGGAGATCCGTAAGGGTGGTTTGCTGGCCGTTCTTTCCGGAAATAGCGGCGAGCACCCGCGTGCCCTGACCGGACACGTGGACACTCTCGGTGCAATGGTGAAGGAGATCAAAACAAACGGCAGACTGCGTCTGAACCGGCTGGGCGGGTACGCCTGGAATACCGTGGAAGGAGAGGGCTGCTGGGTGAGGACAGGCTCCGGGAAATGCATCCGGGGATCAATCCTGATCGACCAGGCATCGGTGCATGTGTACGGCGATAAAGTGTACGAAGCCAAACGTGAAGACTCCAGCATGGAAGTGCGTCTGGACGAGCACACCTCGAACGAGGAGGAGACCCGCGCCCTGGGGATTGAGGTGGGCGATTTTGTCTTTCTGGATCCACGCGTGGAGATGAGCAACGGTTTTATCCGCTCGCGTCACCTGGATGATAAAAGCGGGGTAGCTTGTATTGTGGCAGCCCTGAAAGCATTATCAGATGCCGGCCTGCAGCCTGAAGAGAAGACGTACTTATTTTTCTCCAATTATGAAGAAGCCGGGCACGGCGGAGCGGCTGGTTTGCCCAAGGACCTTGAGGAACTGCTGGTGGTGGATATGGCTGCATTAGGCGAAGGCCAGGCCTCGGATGAGTTCCATGCCACCCTGTGTGTCAAGGACGGCGATGGGCCTTACAATTTCGACCTTATAGAGCGCCTGAAGCGGCTGGGCAAAGAGCACCAGATTGATTACCGCCTGGATATCTATCCCTATTACCGTTCAGATGGTGGAGCCTTGCTGCGAGCTGGGAATGATGTTGCGGTGGCTTTGATAGGCCCGGGGGTGGATGCTTCACACAATTATGAGCGCACTCACCTGGATGGGTTGCTGGCAACCACGAACCTGATCCTGGCATACCTGCTCACATAACAGGCCAAACCGCCCAGGCGTTTATCCTTGTCCTTGTACCAGGATGGTTGTAGAATAGGCAGATATCCTGATCCGCCCAATTGAGAGATATAGTATGAAGCATGCAACAAAATATGTCCCATTGATCATTCTGGCTGTCTTGCTTATCGGGATTCTGGCAGCCTGCACAGCAAAAACCCCGGCAGCTGAAGAAGCCGCACCTGCAACTGAAATTTCTGCTCCTGTTGAGGAGGCAACCGCCGAACCAGTAGAGGAACTGACGCAGGAACCGACTGCTGAACCCCAACCGACAGCAACGCCAACAGCGGTACCCACACCAACTGCCCTTCCTGAACTGCAAGTTGATGCGTTTAATGCCTGGTGTATGCCGGCGGGGTACGGGGTGATGCCTGAGGTGACCAGTTCTGTCATGTTGGAAAATGGCCGGGCAGCGACCATAAAAGGCGATGTGATGACCCTGCTTTACCCTGACAGCTTTTGTGTATTCAGCTTTACTTTCAACCAGGCTGCCCCGCAGGGTTTGAGCCTTGTCTGGCTGAACAAAACCGGCGCAGATGTTCCCTGGCTGGAGACCCCTCTCCAGGCCGACCCGCAGAATACCGCCATCGCATTTGGTACGGTAACCCACACCTATGTCGTCAGCCCGCCCCTGTGGGGTGTTGACTACAATCTGCGCCTGCTGGCTGAAGACGGTACCGCCCTGTGGGAAGATGCCATCCATATGGGGCGCGACTGGCAGCCTGGGCTTTGCTGGAACGGTGTTCTGCCTGATCCCGTCACCCTGTTATGCATCAAGCAGCAGGATCTGCACCCCTGGGACCCGGGCTACTGCATGTACAATACCTGCCCCTGATTTTATTTTCGCAAGCATAAGAAAAGCATCTGCTGGTTTATCCGGCAGATGCTTTTTCTTTTACTTCGCTACTATTGGGATTGCTGCTATTCATCCTCTTCCTGGATGTATTCTTCCAGGTTGTCCATATCAACATCCCGTTCTGAGATCACCTTGTTCCTGACCGAAGCTCCTGCCTTGTGCACGCTGCCGGGGTCGCCGGTAGTCAACGGATGCCAATCCGGCAGGGGATCACCAAATGCCAGGCGGCGGTAGGCACAGGTTTCCGGCAGCCAGTGCAGGCGCAAGACAACCTCCGGGTTGAGCTCCACACATTCAGGGTTCAGGATGTGCCGCTGCTCATACGCGCTGCACTTACATTGTTCGATATCCAGCAAGCGGCAGACCACACGGGTGAAGAATATATCGCCGCTATCCTCATCCTCCAGCTTATGCAGGCAGCACTGGGCACAGCCGTCGCAGAGAGATTCCCACTGCTCAGGGGTCATTTTTTCTAAAGGTGTTGTTTCCCAGAATCGGGCTGATGATGGCATGCCTGTATTATAATCTTGCTCATGTCTGTCACAAACAAGCAGATTCTCAAAACCTGGTGGCCGCTGGCTGCCAGCTGGCTGTTGATGGGATTTGAAAGCCCCCTGATCAGTGCTATTCTCGCCCGCCTGCAAGGCGCAGAAATCAACCTGGCAGCGTACGGCGGCATTATCATGCCGCTTTCCTTCATAGTGGAAGCGCCCATCATCATGCTGCTTTCGGCTTCCACCGCCTTGTGCAAAGATATGCCTTCGTACCGCAAGATCTTTAAGTTCATGATGATCACCGGCTTTGCCCTGACGGTACTGCATATCCTCATTGCTTTTACACCCCTATATTATGTGGTCGTCCGGAATATCATCGGCTCGCCAGAGGCGATCATTGAGCCTGCCAGGATCGGGTTGATGATCATGACACCCTGGACCTGGGCAATCGGGTACCGCCGGTTCCAGCAAGGTGTGATGATACGGTACAACAACTCACAGGCCGTCTGGGTGGGCACCGTCGTCCGGCTGGTGACCTTAAGTGTAATCTTGATGATCGGGTATTCCATTGGCACAATCGGGGGTGTCGCAGTGGGGACAGCTGCCCAGGCGCTGGCAGTGATTGCTGAGGCAGTCTATAACGGTTTGCGGGTGCGCCCGGTTATCCGCAAGTACCTGGTTAATGCACCGGAAGTGGAGCCATTAACATGGAAAGCGTTCTTTAATTTCTACATTCCCCTGGTGATGACCTCTTTCATCACCCTGATCTGGCAGCCGATCGGCAGCGCGGCGCTTAGCCGCATGCCGCGCGCGGTTGAATCGCTGGCAGTCTGGCAGGTAATGTCTGGCTTATTGTCCATCTTCCGCAGCCCCGGTACGGCATTGAACGAGGTTGTGGTTGCCATGATCGAAAAGCAGGGAGCTTTCCGTAAGCTGCAGCGTTTTGCCGTTCGATTGGGCGTGATCTCAACCGGAGTACAGCTGGTGTTTATCATCACGCCGCTATCCTTGCTGTGGTTCCAGTATGTCTCAGCTATCACCCCGCCCCTCATCGCACTGGCAAAATCCGCTTTCTGGTTTGCCGTTCCGTTGCCGACGCTGTCTGTTCTGCAAAGCTGGTACCAGGGTGCCATCCTGGCAAGCAAAAAGACCAGATCGATCACCGAATCGGTCATGATCTTCCTGGCAGTAATTATCCTGGTGCTGTTTGGGGGAGTGGCGTGGGGGAAAACAACCGGGCTTTATTTTGCCATTATTGGCATGGTGCTTGGGGTAGGTGCGCAGGTTCTCTGGCTTTTCTCCCGCAGCCGGAATTATATGCGCCTGGCAGTTGCAAGCGACAGCGAATCTGAACTGGCTACTGCTTAATCGCCAGGGTTGCCAGGTATTCCGGGTAATATCTAGAAGACACGCAGTTGGGATCTACATCCTCATAGAAGCCGGCAATTACAAAACCTGCCTCGATCTGCCCGCCGACCTGGTCATTCAGCGAGTGGCTGAATTCGAGGGGGTTGCCTTCCCCGGCATATTCTGCCAGTTCTTCAAGCGATAGGTTTTCCAGGTCAGAGTATGGCAGCGGATGGCGTACTTTCAGTTCACCCTGCTCAACCAGTTTGAAATCGAAAATGTAATTTACCGGGTTGTTGAAACCAGAAAGCAGCCTGCCTCCCTTGCGCAGCACCCGCCAGGTTTCTTTCCATACCGCCTTGATATCCGGCGTAAAGCAATTTGAGACCGGGTGAATGATCAAATCAAAGCATTCATCTTTAAAACAGGAAAGGTCTTGCATGTTCCCCTGTACCAGGGTTATATCCAGGCCTTCCCGTTCGGCAACCAGCCTGTCCTGCGCCAGTTGGGCGGGTGATTGGTCGAAGACTGTAACGCATGCCCCAGCCGCTGCGAGCAAGGGACCCTGCTGCCCGCCGCCGGACGCCAGGCAAAGCACGTCTTTTCCTTTCACCTCTCCAAGCCAACCCTGCAGGATAAGTATGGTTGGGGTGAGCACCAGCTTGAGCAAGCCGGTGCGGGCTTCCTGTACCTGTGCAGGTGTGACCGGGATGGTCCACTGATTATGCATGGATACCTGGCGGTTCCAGGCTTCGCGGTTGTGGGAAAAAATATCCATTTTTACTTTTTTGGGATATGCAGGATGACCTTGCCGAGGATGGCTGTGAGCGGCACCGCACCGAAGATTTCGCTGCCGATACTGTCTGGTGCAGTGCCCTTCACCCGGCAGTCAGCCATTTCGAGATCAATGGTGCTGATCTGCTTGATCAGCCGCCCATAACCCGGCAACTGAAACACGACCACATCCCCTTTTCTCAGCCGGTTGAGTTGCCCGATTTTCTGGATAAGGACATAATCACCGTGCAGGTAAGCAGGGCTTAAAGACATTCCGGTAATGCGCAGGATTTTGAACAACGAAAGTTTCCGCTGGTCTGCCCGCAATTTTTATGACAGGCAGACCAGCCTAATGATGCGATTAAAGCACCGGGTAAACAACTTCTTCAGAGGGTTTGTATGGCGCTACTGCCTTCTTGGTCTCGATTCCTTTGGTTGCCCAGAAGATCTCGGCAAAGCGATTGACCAACGCCAGCAGTTCCAACCCGTTCTCACGAGCTGCTGCCTGGCGGCATTTTGAGGCCGCCTGGAAAATCTTGTGGGTCAGTTCGGGCAGCTCGGGGAATTTTTCGATGTGGTCCTTCTTGATGTAATCGCCAAAAATCACCCGGATTTCTTTCTTGCATTGTTCTGCGTGTTCCTCTTTAACGGCTACATAGCGGATCATGCTGTTGCGGAATGCGGTATCAACAACAGTATGTCCCTTTTCCAGGTCTGCCATCAGGTCAAGCATGCGGATGACCGTCAGGGCTGAGAGTTGGGCCAGGTGCGGATCGTAGATCCCACAGGGGATGTCGCAGTGTGCGCTGGCGGTCTCAAAATGGAGTTTGCGGTCAATCTTGCTGATAATTGAATGAAGCATATTTCCTCCTTTAATCTTTAGATACGGTAATTATATAGTTAAATGGGATGCTTGTTACAATTATCCAGTTACCCAGATTTACATGCTAGCGGTTCCTGGCAAAAAACAGGAGGAATGTTTGCTGTCATTGCACCAGGCAACAATCCCGATCTTTTTACCGCAGCCGCCTGGAGGTTAATAAAAAGCGCCGTAAAAAATCATACGGCGCCTTTTAATCTATTGACACTGCCCGGTTGTTCGGGCTACTGGTTTATTTGTTCTCTATACCGGAATTGATCCACTGACCTGCGCCACCATGCTCATCCAGGCGTGTCCTCAGTTCCACGATTACCCCGTCCAGGTTGTGGGTGGTATCAAAATACGCCCATCTGGATCCAACATGCACACCTGTACCGCTGGAGATGTTTTGGATGCCCTGGTTGACCATCGCCTCCACGCATTTTTCGAAGGCAGGAACACTCAGGCGGAAATGGTGCAGGCCTGGACCGTGATCTCGCAGGAAATCGCTGTAGATATTCTCACCTTCAAGCGGTTGCACGACTTCGATCTGGACCTTGCCAACCGTCGCAAATGCCAGCCGCATACGGAAGTTGCCCGGCTCACCGTGGTAAGTGGCCTGCGGGTCGATCCCTTCCACCGGCCATTCCATCATGCGAAAAGGTCCAATCCCAAACAACCTGGTTAATTCACTGGTGAACGCATCCAGGTCATTCACCACGATGCCAATCTGGTCCAGTTCTGCTCCGCTGATCAGGGGTGTCTCGTCGGTCATGCAGTCCTCATGCTTCTTCTTTATAACTTGGCCCGGATTTCATCGGTTACATAATCGATCGGGATTCCTTTTTCCTTCTTCTCAATGAAGTTCAAGACAACTTTTCTTACAGCATTGGCAATATCATCCAGGTCTTGTTTTTCCAGCAAGGGGTGAACGCTGGCGAGCCAGAACACTTCTTCGCAGGCTTTTTCAGAGACCGGGCACAAGCCCTCGTAATATTCAACCTTGCCTTCATACCAGGGGCACTCAAACGGGCACTTTGTTCCGCCATACCCTGCCTTGTTGACGAAAAGTGGTTCAAGGTGCTGAGGGATCATCCAGCGGGTTGTGCTGAGGTAGTTCAGGTTGTAGGTTCCTTCTGCCGCCAGCGCAATTGCCAAATTCAACATATTTGCCCCGATGATTTCCGGGTTGATCCTGATAACGTAGTAGTAGAACACCCGTTCTCCATAGGGCACTTCCGGAGGCAGTGTAACGCCTGGTAAATCTTTTAGTTTCTCGTTCAAATAGTGGGAATTCTCTGTGCGTTTTTTGTTCAGATAGTCCACCCGGTTGATTTGTTGAATACCTACAGCGGATTGAAATTCCGTGATGCGGTAATTCGTGCAGGGCAGGCTCCAGTGGTACTTCGAAGCCGAACCCTGAGATTTCTTGCGACCGAAATCCATGAAGCCCCACATTTTTTCAAACAGGTCATCATCGTCGGTTGTAACAAAACCGCCCTCACCGGTAGACATGATCTTTCCGGTTACTGTGCTGAAGGATCCAATATGCCCAACCGTGCCTACGAATTTTCCTTCGTAGCGGCCGTGATAGTAAGCCCCGAACGATTGGGCAGCATCCTCCACCACGTAAAGGTTGTATTTTTTTGCAATATCCATAATTGGCTCAATGTTGATGGGCGTGCCGGTAATGGATACGGGAATGATGGCTTTTGTCCGTTTCGTCACTTTCCGTTCCACGTCAATTGGATCGAGGGTGAGCGTGACAGGGTCCACATCAGCGAAAATCGGGATAGCGTTTTGTTCTAGCACACAAGTGTCTGAGGCAACGAATGTGTAAGGGGTAACAATCACTTCATCGCCTGGGCCGATTCCCAGCGCTGCCATGGCTATGTGCAGGGTGGTAGTCCCGCTGGTCACTGCAATCGCATGCTTGACATGCAGTTTTTCCGCAATGAGTTTTTCGTATTCAAGGGTTACTGCACCGCGCCGGATCTTATTTGACTTCATTACCTCCACTACGGCGTCCAGCTCTTCGTCGGTGAAATAATCCGTTTCCACAATGGGATTCTTTGTCCGGACTGGAGTCCCGCCATCAATTGCTAGTTTTTCCATGATTGTCGCTCCTGTAGTTGGTCCAAAAGGAATTTTAGATGTATGTTAAGAAGATACATCTGTGTAGTTGTCACCAGTATATCAATTTGGTTTTAGCCTGTCAAGCCCTTAAAAAGAGCCAAAATATTAGAAAAATTGGGTAATTTTGCCTGAATATTGACAAAGTATTAGATTGTTGCTATTATACTCATAATGGTTGTCATACCTCTTCAGGGTAAAAAATGGACCTTTCGGTAGTGTTTTTACCATTTCAGCAATGGAATAAAAGTGCGCCCGAGGGTATGCAACTTGCGCAGCGGGTTACAGAATATCTGCGCATGAAAATTATGGATGGAGAACTGGCTCCTGAAACTCAATTCCCTAATGAACCTGACCTGGCTTCGTACCTCAATATTAGCCGTTCCACTGTGCGTTCAGCGCTGGCAATCCTGGAGCAGGGCGGTTTCATTCAACGGCGCTGGGGAGTAGGCACATTTGTTGCCAAAAACCCACCCACCTATAACAATTTGAGCCTGAATTCTGGTGTTACGCAATTGATCCGGTCGTCTGGGGCAAACCCGGGCAGCGCGGAATTCTTGATGACCGTCAGGCCGGCAAGCGAGCGGGTCTCCAATCAGCTTGCTGTTGAAATTGAAGTACCAATCCTGGTTGTTGAGCGAGTTCGATTGGCTAACGACCGCCGGGTGGTTTTCACCGTGGACTCTCTCCCCCTGAGTCTGTTTCATTGCCCTGATTGCGAGGTCACTCTTGATGAATTCAGAAAGGCCATTGAAGAGCAGCAATCCATTTACGGCTTTTTACGCCAGCGGTTAAATCTCGATATCCATCATGGTATTGCCTGGATACGCCCGCTTTCGGCGGAAGAGTACATCGCAGACAAGCTTCAGATCCGCGTGGCCAGCAATATCCTCCACATTGAACAGGTGGATTATGACTTTAACGGCGAACCAATCGCCCTATCCGATGAGTATTATGTAGCCGACGCGTTCCGGTTTTACATTTACAGATCAAGCCAAGGAGATTATCGATGAATATGAGTTCCACAACTAAAGAAGGTGAACTGGCCGGCAAGGTGTGCCTGATCACCGGTGCAGCATCTGGCATCGGGCTGGCAATTACCCGCAGGTTCATTAAGGAAAAAGCCCTGGTGGCAATGATGGACATCAACGAGGAAAGGTTAAACGAGTCCATCAAGGAATTGAAAGAGATGGATCCTGATGCCCAGATCCTCCCGGTGAAAGTGGATATTACCAGCGAAGAGGATGTTGTCAGGGCGGTCAAGGTCATTGTTGACCATTTTGGCCGGCTGAACGTTGCTGTTAATAACGCGGGGGTTTCCGTGAGTGTGCCTTCAGAAGAATGCACCCTGGCCCAATGGAACTGGGTGATGAGCATTAACCTTACCGGTAGTTTCCTGGTTTCACGCGAAGCCATTAAAGTGTTTATGAAACAGCCAGATGGCGGCGCCCTGGTATACATCAATAGCGACGACGCCCTCAAGCCCAGCCGGCACTTCCTGGCTTACAATTCCTCAAAAGCCGGACTGCTGCAGATGGCCCGGACGATTGCTAACGAATTCGGGAAATACAAGATCCGCGCCAACAGTGTTCTGCCCGGCGCTGTTTTCGGCGGCAGCAAAATGTGGACTCCTGAATTGCGGGAAGCCCGCGCCAAGATCCACGGTTTTGACCCTGCCTTGCTGGAAGAAGAATACAAGAAGAACAATGCCCTCGGTGTGATCATCGATCCAACTGAAATTGCGGAAGTCGTTGTATTTCTTGCCAGCGACCGTTCAGCCAAAATGACCGGCGGTGCACTGGTGATTGATGGCGGCGGCCTGGGCGGGTATGTCCGCTAAGGTTGTTTTCAATCTTTCCAGACTCCAGAACTGATAAGAAGGACAGTAACCATGATGCTAGAAAATTTACGCCAGGAAGTGTTCGAATCATTAATTGAATTACCCAAAAACCGTCTGGTAACCATGCACAGCGGTACAGTCAGCGGGCGCGACCCTGAGACCGGCAACATAGTAATCAAACCGACCGGTTTCCGCTACGACCGGCTTACACCGACAGACCTGCTGGTGATGGACAGCAAGGGAAAGATCCTTGAAGGGTCTCTGCGACCATCCAGCGACACAGAAACGCACCTGTATCTGTACGAACACCGGCCCGATATTTTTGGGATCGTCCACACCCATTCTCCGTATGCCTGTACCTTTGCTGTCCTGGGGAAACCGATCCCGGCAGTGATGACCTCGGCGGCCATGCTTGGCGGTGAGATACCCATAGGCGGCTATGCGGCAGTGGGCGGTGAAGATATCGGCTCTGAAATCATCCGCAAAATTGGCAAGTGTTCCGCCATCATCATGCAGAACCATGGGGTTTACACCATCTCATCAACGGTCTGGCAGGCTACAATCGACGCAGTGGAAGTGGAAGACCTGGCAAAGATCGCATTGTTTGCATCACTGCTTGGCGACCCGATCAAAATGACCCAGGCGCAGATCGAAGAATTCCAAAATATTTACCACACACTTTACGGGCAGAAGAAGCACTAGGGAAACGGTGCTTCACCCAGGTTTGCCGGGAGAAACACGGGATTTGGCGCAAAACTTATGGATAGGATTAATTGATGGAGCGTTCTCACCGGAGCAGAAAGTAAATGTACTCTTTTAAACAGAATCCTGTAGGTATATACGAAAAAGCTTTCCCTGCCGGGTATTCCTGGGAACAGATCCTGGTTTCTGCCAGGCAGGCCGGCTATGATTTTGTGGAAATGTCTATCGACGAAAGCCAGGGACGCCTGGACCGGTTGAAATGGAAGCCGGCAGAAAGGGCGGCTCTGCGCCAGGCAATTTACAGCAGTGGGGTTCCTATTTGGGGTATGGGGATCAGCGCACACCGGAAATTCCCGCTTGGCAGCGCTTCGGCTGACCTGCGCCAGCAAGGATTGGATATCCTCTACCAGTCGATTGAACTGGCAGCCGATCTTGGCGTGAGGGTCATTCAGGTGATGGGGTATGATGCCTTTTATGAACCCAGCAATGCAGATACAGAAGCCAGGTATCTGGAAGGCTTGAGTGCCGGAGTACAATGGGCAAGCGCAGCCGGGGTACTTTTAGCACTGGAAAATGTTGATACCGAACTGGTTAATTCTGCGTCCAAGATTATGCGGATTGTAAAATTGATCAATTCCCCCTGGCTCCAGGCTTACCCAGATATCGGCAACATGGCTGCCTATGGCTACGATCCCCTGGAACAACTCCCTCAAACAAAAGGCCACCTTGTAGGGGTGCATGTCAAAGATACCCGTAAGGGAGAGCTGCGCGGTGTGGGGCTGGGCGAAGGAATTGTCCAGTTTGAAGCCGCCTTCCAGCTATTAGCCAGCCTGGGTTATAGCGGACCGCTGGTGATGGAAATGTGGTCTGGAATGGATAAGAACAATGACCCGATTGGATCAATAACGAACGCCCGGAAGACACTGTCCACATGGATCTCAAACGCATGGGGCAATACAAACAAGGAATCATGAGAATCGATTGGTTTTTTAAAAACTATTTGAATGGAGGTATAGATCATGAGAGTATTAGCATTTGGTGCACATCCTGATGATATTGAATTCCGGATGGCCGGTACCCTGGCGAAGTATGCTGCACGCGGTGACGAGGTTTTTATGTGTGTGGCAACAAACGGAGAGATTGGCTCATACGGAATGTCGCGGGCAGAAATCGCAGCCATGCGGCATAAAGAAGCACAGGCTTCTGCTGATGTCATTGGCGCTCATTTAATCTGGCTTGGTTATGAAGATGAGATGATCTTTGACAACAGGGAGACAAGGATCGCTTTTGTTGAGGCTGTTCGGAATGCCCGGCCTGATATTATCTTTGCCCCTCCGAAGTTCAGTGATTACAACCAGGATCACGATATTTGCGGCTACCTGGCATTTGAAGCACGTGTCCTGGCAACCGTAAAGCTGATAGAAACTGAGCATCCTGTCATTGACCACCTGCCTCCACTATTCTTCTGCACAGCACATGGAGGTTTGAGCTCAAAAACCAATCCACAGTATTTCGTTGATATCACTGAAACATTTGACACCAAGATGAAAATGTTTAAATGCCACGCCTCCCAGGATGGTCCATGGTCCAAAGCGGCTTTTGGCGTCCTTTATTCAGATATGTTGGTTAATGAAAACAAATTCTATGCCTCTGCTTGTGGCACGGCCGGCGTGGAGTATGTTGAAGCATACACGCTTTGCACTGACTGGCCGGCCATAGCTGGCGCACATAAGCTATTGCCGTAAGGAATTGATCCCGGCAAGGAGGGTTCTAATGTCCAAGCAATTGACGGTGTTGTGCGCTTCTGCACACCCTGATGATATTGAACTGCAATGCGCCGGCACCCTTATCCGGTATGTAAACGAAGGGCACAAGGTTTTTATGGCAGTTGCCTGTACCGGAAATGTGGGTTCAAAACAGCACACGGGTCCGGAGATTGAAGCCATACGTGCAGAAGAAGCAAAGCGAGGCGCCGAAGTGATTGGGGCTGAACTGATCCACATGGATTACAAAGATGCAGACATCTGGCTTGACCATGCCCATTGGACCCACTATGTCGATCTTGTGCGCCAAACAAATCCCGATGTAATTCTCACCCATGACCGCGATGATTATGTCCACGACCACTCCAATGTTGGCGAGCTGGTGTACCGTGCCGCAATCTGGGCAAGCACTGCCAACATTCCCGAATGCAAACTGCCGCCCATCGACCACATTCCCACGGTTTTCTACTTTGAGACGGTTGGAACCAACCGAGTTGCTCCGCCGGACCATTATGTTGACATTTCTGAGGAATTCGACCAAAAGCTTCATGCTTTTTCCCAGCATGTATCTCAGCATGGTGATTTCCTCGAGAAACAGTATGGAGTGAAGGATTGGAACGACTACATGAGCACTGTGAATAAATTGCGCGGGTTCCAGTGCGGCTGTAAATATGCCGAAGCGTTCCGGGTGGTGCAAACCTGGCCAAACCACAGAGCCTACCGCTTGCTTCCACCTGTGCAATTTGGCTCAAGGTAGTTATCGAAAAAGAAACCTGGTGAATATGTCAAAAAAACTAACAGTTTTGGCTGCTGCTACTCACCCCGATGATGTTGAAGTGGACTGCGCGGGAACGCTTATCCGTTACGTAAAAGAAGGGCATAAAGTTTACATAGCGATAGCCTGCACGGGGAATGTTGGCTCCAAAATTCACACCGGTCCAGAGATCGAAGCCATCCGGGCTATTGAAGCCCAGAAAGGCGCAGATGTGATTGGCGCCGAATTGATCCACTGGGATTTCAAAGATGCCGAAGTCTGGCTGAATGACACAACCTGGAAGCGATATGTCGACCTGATCCGGATGACCAATCCCGATGTGATCATTACCATGGAAAGGGACGAATACGTCCACGACCATACCAATGTCGGCGAGCTGGCGTACCGGGCTGCAATCTGGGCGAGCACTTCCAATATCCCCGGAACCGAATACCCGCCGATTGACCACATTCCCACGGTGTTCCGGATGGAAACCACCGGCACATACCGGAATGCCCCGCCAGATTACTATGTGGATATTACCAACGAATTTGAACAGAAGTTAGAAGCATTTAAACAGCACGCAAGCCAGCATGGCGATTTCCTGGAAAAGCAGTTTGGGGTGAAGGATTGGAATGAGTATATATCAGTCGTCAACAAGCTGCGCGGTTTTCAATGCGGCTGCAAGTATGCAGAGGCTTTCCGCATGGTGAACACCTGGCCGAACCAGAAAGCATACCGGCTGCTGCCGCCTGTGCAATACGGTACAGAGGATTGACTGTAGCGGAGGGATGATTTTTATGCGACAATATATGAAATTTTATCCCTCCGCACTTCATCAAGCAACTCAGTTTGCACATACAATTGTTGAAAAAATTAACGCGGAGAAAATTTCATTCCTTTTAATCAACAAGTTTTTTTCAATAAAGCTATTGCCTGGTGTTGTTGGAATTATTGCAGTCTATTCGTGAATTTTGCTGGTGTATGTTAATGTTCTGGAATTGAGTACTTAATTTTTGGAGGATTTTGTGAGTATGGATGAGTATGTCCTCGAACTAAGAAATATCAGCAAGACCTTTCCTGGCGTTGTCGCCTTGAAGAATGTAAGTATGAATGTAAAGAAGGGAGAAGTTCACGCATTACTGGGTGAAAACGGGGCAGGAAAATCCACGTTGATCAAGATACTCAGCGGGTACCATCAACCGGATAAGGGCGGCGAGATCCTGATCAATGGAAAACCGGTAACGTTTAAAGAGCCCAGGGATGCAATAAAATCTGCTATTGTTACTATCTATCAAGAATTAACCCTCTGCCCGGATATGACAGTCGCCGAAAACATTGTCCTGGACAAACAGAAAGAATTCAAAGGGTTCCTTCTGCGTCAAAGTGATTACAAGGTGATTGCAGACCGTGTGTTATCCGCCTTAGGGCAGCATGAAATTGACCCGAACAAGTCAGTCAGGTCTCTTTCGATTGCCCAGCAGCAAGTTGTTGAGATTGCAAAAGCAGTAACATCCAAGGCACAAATCGTCTTGATGGATGAGCCAACTTCGTCCATTTCGCAAAGCGATACCAACAAATTGATGGATATCATCCGCAACCTTAAGGCAAATGGTGTCTCTGTTATTTACATTTCCCACCGGCTGCATGAGATCAACGGTATTGCGGACCGCATTACGGTTTTGCGTGATGGTGAATTGGTTGGCACCGTCAATAACGAAGATGTCACTGAACAAGACCTGATCCAGATGATGGTTGGGCGTGAGCTGACTAACGTGTATCCAAAGCGGGATGTACAAATTGGAGATACTGTATTGAAAGTGGAGAACCTGACCAGTGGAGAATTGGTCAAGGACATCTCTTTCGAAGTCCATAAGGGTGAAATCCTGGGTATTGGCGGTCTGGTTGGTTCAAGGCGCACCGAGATGCTTGAAGCCCTTTTTGGCTTACGGCCGGTTACCGAAGGAAAGATCTACCTCAACGATGAAGAAATCCACCCCAAAAACCCAAGGCAGGCAATCAAGCATAGAATAGCTTTTGTTACAGAAGACAGAAAAAAAACTGGTCTTGTGGCATGCCTTCCGGTATTTGAGAATATTAATATGCTCAATGCTCAGCGACCGTCATTTGCCGGTTACCTGAACTGGGCACAACTTAAAGAGATTGCCCAAAAGCACCGAAAAACCCTGGATATCCGTGTGAGTAAAATTGAGCAGATCATGGGCTCACTATCAGGGGGCAATCAGCAAAAAGTGGCCCTTGCAAAATGGCTTGACTTTTCGCCCCAGGTGATCATATTTGATGAACCAACCCGTGGTATAGATATTGGTGCTAAAACTGAAATCTACCAGATCATGGGTGAGCTTGCTGCCCGTGGAACCGCCATCCTGATGGTTTCTTCTGAGCTGCCTGAGTTGATCAGCGTGGCAGACAGGATTTTAGTGATGCAGGAAGGGCACATGAAAGGGATTGTAGAAAAAGAAAAAATGACCCAGGAGTACGTGATGAGCCTGGCTACCCAGAAATCGCAAAATCCAGCCGAAAATTCTCCAATGAAGGGATTAATGAATGATGCACGCTAATGTTGAAACTGCACCGAAATCCAGAACAACTTTTATGAAGCTGTTGATCCGGTATCGCACACTGGTAATTCTTATTGTTCTTATGGCCGTGTTTTCACTGCTGAGACCTGTGTTCATTGACCCGAAAAATCTGCTCGCCATCCTGAAAAACATGAGTTACGTGCTTGTGGTGGGATTGGGTATGACATTCATCATCACGTTGGGAGGCCTGGACCTTTCTGTCGGTTCCATTGCCGCTGTGGTGGGTGTTACCTTTGCGATGCTGGTAAGGGGAGGCACAATGGCGCCCATACCGGCGCTGCTCATCGTGTTGGTGTTATCGATGCTTCTGGGTTTCTTTAATGGATTTGTTTCTGTCAAAGGAAAGATTGAACCATTCCTGGTGACACTCGCAACCATGAACATCTACAGGGGTCTTGCCCTTACCCTTACAAAAGGGAAGCCGGTGCCCATCGTCATCCCGCACTTTGCTGATATATTTGGTAATGGACGGTTGTTTGGTATCATCCCTACTCCGGTCATCATTTCGCTGGTAATATTTGCAATTTCATGGTTCGTGTACACACAAACCAAATTTGGTTTCTTTGTGCGCAGTATCGGAGGCAACCAGGAAGCATCGAGAGTGGCTGGAATTGAAATCAGCAAGGTCAAGCTCGCAGCCTACACGATGAGCGGGGTCTATGCCTTTATTTCCGGCCTTATTCTCGCCGCTTTAATGAATTCCGGCCTTCCGGACGCCGGGAAAGACCTGGCACTGGATGCCATCTCCGGCGTTATTCTTGGCGGGACTGCGCTGTTAGGCGGTGTTGGAACGATGTGGGGCACATTAGGAGGCTGCCTGATCATTGCATCTCTAAACAATGGTATGTCTTTGCTCGGAGCCCAATACCATGTTCAAATCCTGGTTAAAGGTCTTGTCATTATCTTTGCCGTTTTGATGGACAACGCATTCAAGTCCAGGCAAAGATAAATTCTCTTCTACTGACAAAAAAACGACAAGAGAGAAATGCAGGAGAAAGGAGGAACCCAAATAATACCTGATTGTAATATGTCAAAAGGATTGACCAACGCAACCGTGTTTAAATATTCAAAGGAGAAAAGTAAATGAGAAAAATTACTCTGATTGCATCGCTCTTGCTGGTCCTGACACTCGTCCTTACAGCCTGTGCCCCGACCGTTGCACCCACTGAGGCTCCGGTAGTGGTAGAAGAAACCGAAGCCCCGGTTGTGGAAGAGACAGCTGTTGAAGCTACCGAAGCGCCTGAACCAGAAGCTGTTGTGAACCCCAATGCGGCTGATTTCACTTTTGTCGGTGAACCAGATGTCGTGTTTGACCTGAACAAGTGGTACGGTGATGTAGGCGTTGAGGCTGATGTAACAATCCGGTCAGCCGGCGCAGCACGAGTGCCCGATGTGATGACAACCGCGATGCCCAAGGCAAACGAAAAGTACACCATCGGTTTCTCTGTGTACTACACCGTGGATGAGGTTGGCTCCATGATCCTTGAGAGCATGAAAGCTGCAGCTGAAGAGGCTGGCGTGGAATTGCTGATCAACGATGCAAACTACGACCAGAATGCCCAGAACCAGGCCATTGAACAATGGATCCTGCAGGATGTTGATGGTGTGATTCTTGCCCCATGTGACTTCACTGGTGTAAAGACCGCCCTCGATGCCCTTGAAGCAGCTGGTATCCCCGTGGTCACCCTGAATGCTCCGCTGGCAGGTGCTGTAGATTCCCTGGTGATTGGAGATACTGTCGAACAGGGTGCAATCGCTGGCGCACTGCTGGAAAAAGCCATGCTGGATTCCGGCAAGGAAATGAAAGGCACTGTTGTTTATCAGACGCTGCCTTTTGTTCACCCCAATGCCGCTACCCGCGCCAAGGGTTTTGTTGATACCTTCACCAAGTACCCTGACATCAAGATTGTTGAGTTGACTGGTATTTCACCAGAAGAGCACTACACAGCCTTTGATGGCGCCCTGAAAGCATATCCTGACATGATCGGTGCATGGGGCCTGTATTCATCCGCTACCATCGGTATGATGAATGCTAAAACCGCCAACAACAGTGAGGTTCTGCTCTCTTCTGTTGACCAGGACAAGCCCATCCTGAAGGGTATCTACGATGGAATTATCGTCGGCACCGCTGCCTACTCATCCATCGCCCCGGCCAGATGGTGCATGAGCCAGATGGTTAACCTGCTCAACGGCGCCCCCATTCCTGGCGTTCTGTTCTATGCCACCAAGGAAATCACCCCGGATAATGTTGTCGAGATGTTTGAATACTACTATCCTGGAAAGACTCTCCAGGATTACATTGAAGGCAAAGTCCAGTAGTTCTGTTTTGTAAGTGATGTATTCAAGAGGCGGACTGCGGGCGTCCGCAGTCCGCCTCACGCATTAATTGCTGATGATTTAATCTTGGTCTTGAAATTCTTGCACGCTTAGCAAAATGGCACTTTTTCAATTCATCCTATCCAGTTTTTAATTTCCCGCGGAATTCCAGGAACCTTACTTATGAATATGCCTTATTGGGCATCAAAGGAGATGAAGATGCAAAACGGTAAAACATTGTTAGACACAAGGCAGTTTGGCAGCACAGACATGCAAATTACTCCGATAGGGTTTGGTGCATGGGCCCTGGGCGGTGGAGACTGGGTTTTTGCCTGGGGGCCGCAGGATGATAAAGAGTCTAAGGCTGCAATCCATCACGCACTTGACCTGGGAATCAACTGGATCGATACCGCTGCCGGTTACGGGCTTGGCCACTCTGAAGAGGTGGTTGGCCAAACCCTGGCAGGCATGTCTGAACGGCCTTTTGTGTTTACCAAGTGTTCAATGGTTTGGAATGAGAAGGGTGAATTCACCTCCAACCTCTCACGGGCTTCGGTGCGGCGCGAGTGCGAAAACAGCCTGCGCCGGCTCAAGATGGATTATGTTGACCTGTACCAGATCCACTGGCCCAACCCGGATCCTGATATCGAAGAAGGCTGGGCAACACTGGCCGAATTGCAGAAAGAAGGCAAGGTGCGCTGGATCGGCGTTTCCAATTTCAGCGTCGAGCAGATGAAACGGGTACAGGCAATTGCCCCGATCAATTCACTGCAGCCCCCGTATTCCTTAGTCCGTCCCGAAGTTCAAAAAGAAATCCTGCCATTCTGCCTGGAAAACAATATCGGCGTAATTGTATATTCTCCCATGTATTCCGGTTTGCTGACGGGGAAAATGACCCCGGAGCGGATCAAGAACATGCCCCCTGATGACTGGCGCCAGCATGACCCCGAATTCCAGATGCCCAAGCTTGAGAAGAACCTGAAAATAGTAGACGCACTCGCAGAAATTGGCAAAAAGCATGGCGTTGAACCCGGCGTGGTCGCGATTGCCTGGACGCTTCGGCTTCCGGCTGTGACTGCTGCAATTGTGGGCATGCGCCGGCCGAGCCAGGTGGATGGAGTTTTCCCTGCCCAGCAATTTAGACTTACAGCTGATGAAATAAAATTGCTGAACGAGGTTGCTGGTATTGATTAAGGTTTAGGCAATTGGTTCGCCTAAGAGAAATCCCAGGTATTTTCCATCTTTGCTGCCAGGTTCGGAATTAGTACAGCAGCAAAGATACATTGAATGAAGTGAATAGGGTAAAAAACATATGGAGGGAGAGTGTATGGATTGCCTGCTTGGTATTGATGTCGGCTCGACCAGCATGAAGGCCCTGGTTTATGACCTGGATGGTAATGTCATCTCGCAGGGAAGCCGGCCGACGGTAAGCGTAGGGGATAATCCGGATAACCCTAACTGGCAGGTGTACATGCCCGACCATATCTGGGATGGTATCTCTTCTGCCATCCGCGATGCAGTGGACAAGATCGGGTCACAGCATCGCATTCTTGCAGCTGCAGTCACCGGTCTCGGAGCTGATGCTGTACCACTGGATGAAAGAGGCACCCCGGTTTATCCGTTTATCAACTGGATTTGCACAAGGACGACAGCCCAGTTCGAGTGGTGGGTGAAGCATATCGGGTTGGAGAAAACCTTCCAGGTAACCGGCTGGCAGCCATTTATCTGGAGTACCGTCTTGCGGTTCATGTGGCTGCAAGAGAACGAACCTGAACTGGCCCGCAGGGTACACAAATGGTTGATCGTAGAGGATTTTGTCAATTACAAGTTGACGGGAAAATACTCCACCGATTACACGGATGCCTCACCCACACTGTTGTTTGACCAGCACACCTTGACATGGTCAGACGAATTATTAAAACAGGCCGGGCTCAGCAAAGACCTTCTCCCTGTTCCCCAGCGCAGCGGCCAATTCATAGGCGAGGTGACTGCTGAGGCGGCAGAAAAAACAGGACTGCCCGCTGGAACACCCATCTACCAGGGCGGTCATGACTACCTCGTGGGAGCGCTGGCAGCGGGGACAATCTCTCCCGGTATGTTCCTGGATGTAACCGGCACCTGGGAACTGGTACTCACTCCTGCGGCCGCTCCGCAATGGACGCCTGAAATCCGGGAACTCGGCCTGACCATTGAAGCCCATTCAGCCCCAGACATGTATTGCATCTGGGGCGGCGGGACAGCAGCAAGCATGCTTGAATGGTATAAAGATCAGCTGGGTACCGAAGCCCAGTTGAAAGCCAGGTCCGGCGACGGAAATGTATGGTCGAACCTGATGGATGAAGCGGCGGCTTCACTTCCCGGTGCAAATGGCATCTTTTTCCTGCCCCATTTCAATGGTACAACCAGCCCGAACCTGGACCCGAGATCGCTTGGTGCATTCCTGGGTCTTAATGACACTTCCAGGAGAGAAGACATGATCCGGGCTGTGGTAGAGGGGTTGAACTACGGTTCGCTGGATATGTTAAAAGCTCTTGAGGCAGGCGCAGGTCAAACCGCTGAAAAGATTACAGCCATTGGAGGAGGTACCCGCAATACCTTCTGGATGCAGAATAAAGCGGATGTATCAGGCCGCCCAGTGGTTACCCTGGATATTGAAGAAGCCACTGCCCTTGGGGCTGCAATGCTGGCAGGTGTCGGCGCCGGGGTTTACAAGGATCTGTCCGAAGCAGCCGGGCGGGTTCAGCGCCCAGGCAGAACTTATGAACCAAATACGAAGCTGGTGTCCCTGTACGCTGAGCTGTTTGAGATTTACAAGGATATTTACCCTGCCCTGAGTTCGCTTAATTCCCGTATTTACAACCGCTTCAGGGTTTAGGCAAACCGGATATTGTGATACTCAACTGGAAATCCTCTTAAAGTTTTCCAGTTTTTGTACTCCATCCTGCCATGCAGCCAGCATTCCCGCCAGGGTTACGGGTTTTGGACTTGTGGAATCAAATTGGTTTATGATATGGGAAAGGCTACGGAACAAATACCCCGCACCAGAATCGGTGCGGGGCTCTTGAATTAGAAAGCTTGAACGAAGCTAAAAACTCAAGGTCATTACATCCCGGCCGGTTCCAGCGGTGTCAAAATCCATAGCAGCAGGTAGAGCAGGAGGCCGTTCCCTCCGGCGAGCACCAGCATGGCAAATACGACACGGACGAGGGTGGGATCCCACCCGAAATAATCTGACAGACCGCCGCAAACACCGCCGATGATCCTGTTATTTTGACTGCGATATAAACGTCTCTTTTCCATTTTGAACTCCTCAATACCATATACGCAAGATGTCCAAAATGGTTGCATTCCTTTTAGATATCTGTAGCCAGGTCTTTGAAAAAGCGGATGGTGTCATCCTGTTTTTCGATGATTGCGGTCATCACATCCCGCATGGAAAGCACACCGTAAATAAACCCCTCAGCCTCGACCGGCAAGTGGCGGATGTGGTTGGCGCTCATCACTGCCAGCGCGTCCTCAAGGCTGGCAGAGGGTGCAACCGTGATCACAGGCGAGGACATGATCTCGCTGACAGGCACATCTTTCGAAGCCTTCCCTTTGAGGATGATCTTGCGGGCATAATCGCGTTCGGAGACCACCCCAATCAGTTTTTCACCATCCATAACCAGTAAAGCGCCAATATTTTTCTCAGCCATCATCTCCAGGGCGTCATACACTTTTGCACCGGGAGCAATACTCCACACAGCACTGCCTTTTTTCTCCAGCAAGGTTTTCACTGTATGCATGGCACACCTCCTGGTTTGAGTATAACGGAAAGGGGGGCGGGAATCAATCACCCGCCGGGCGGCGGGTGGATACCCACAGCTGGCTGCCGTCGGTGGCAATATCCACCCAGCCATAATTTGTCAGGCTCAACACATTTGTGGAATCATCATGTTCGATAAAAGATGGTGAAATGTACAATACAGCTGCAGGCGCAGTGTTATTCAACCATTTTGCATCAATGGTTTCCTCGCCCGAGAGCAGAATAATTTCCGGTGAAGCCCCAAGTCCATCCAACCAGCTGGCTGTTGCAGGGGGGTCATTTTCAGCAGGGAGTAGGATTTCTAAATTGCCGTAGCGCACCAGGGAGGCACAGGTCTGCTTGCAGGCTGTGGATATGAGGATAGTGGCACTGTCCTGGAGGGTTATGCGGGCAGGCAGGTCGAAACCCTGCCACTCTGCACCCCAATCCAGTGAACGGCTAAAGAGGTCAGCCCCATTGTTCTCTGTCAACAGGCTGTATGGTGACAGGATAATCCCAGGCAGGCGGTAGGCAACCCCGGAAACACTTTTGCGGTCAATGCTTTCAGATGCCCAGATAAACCCAGTCAATGGACTGGAAACCGACTGCTGCCATTGCGTCAGCTCCTGTATGGCTGCTGAAGATTCTTTTCCACCAGCAAGCAGCCAGCTGGTTCCCTTTCCATCCAACAGAAGGACAGCCTGCCCATCTCCCTGTTCCGGGATAATCACATGCAGACGGTCATCCAGCCTGGTGAGGGCTGGTTTCCAGACCGATACCGCCAGCAAGGCTGCCAGAAGCAACGCAGTCGATGGCAGGATGGTCAAGCGCCAGAATGCAGGCAGCCTAGTGCGGAAGACAACCAGCAGGATCAAAGCATAAAAAGTGATGAGCCCCAGGGGGCTGAAGGCTTGCAGGGCGACTGGTTGGCTGCCCAGGCTGGAGATCCAGGTAACTACTTTGATAGTATAGATAATCGGCGGCCAGGCCAGCCAGGCAAAAAACTGCCCGAGTGGAAACCAGATCAAGCTGAAAATGAGCATCAAGCCGCCCAGGATCATCACCAGCGGTTGCACAGGCAGTATAAGTGGGTTGGCAACCAAACCCGACAAGGGGAACTGGTGGAAGTGGAATGCCAGGACCGGCAAGGCAGCCAGCTGGGCAGCCAGGGTAAAGAGGATATACTCACTGACCGCCCTGGTGAAAATCGAGTGCTGCAGCCCGGGAATGGATTTTTCGACCAGGCGCTCAAACCAGTTGGAGAGAGGATCCGCCAGCAAGACCAGTCCCATGGTGGCGCAGAAGGAAAGCTGAAAACTGGCATCCCATAACATGGCAGGGGTGATACCCGCCATCACTGCAGCTGTAAATACGAGGCTGTTCATTCCGGTTTGGCGCCTGCCGATCAGGCTGCCCAGTAAGCCGGCGACGCCCATGATGGCAGCCCGCACCACCGGCGGCTGTGCGCCAACCAGGATGGTGTAGAGGGTAACTGCTGACACCGTCACCCAGAAGACCCGCTTGCGGTTGGCTATCAGTCTCGAAAACAGCCTGACAAAAAGGGCGCTGATGATCGATATGTTAAAACCAGATATGGCGATAATATGCGAGGTGCCGGTGTTGCGGAAGGCATTCGCCACATCTACGGGAATGTTTCTCTCATTGCCCAGCAGAATCCCATCCAGAAGGCTGGCTTCAGGCCAGGGCAATAACCGGTAAAGCTTTTCCTCCGCAGCCAGCCGGACCTTCCAGAGCAGGCTAATGATAGATGGTTTTTCAGCTGGCTGAACCTGCTGGACTACCGGGTATGCCATGTAGGTATACACATTCTGGCGCGCCAGATAATTGCGGTAATCAAAATTCTGCCCTTCAGGGGCCTGTTCTACCTTTCCGCTCAATACCACCCGGTCGCCGGCATCCCAATCAGGGTTCCAGGGCAGACGTACCAGTACATTTCCCCCGACTGGCTGCGGCTGGCTGCCAGGCGCAAGAACTGAATCGGCTTTCACCCGCAGCAGAACAGCATTGGTGCGGATATCCGGAAAGGCGTTCACGCTGCCGGTCAGGGTGACTTGTTCATATTGTGTATACCAAACCAGACTGCCGGGTACAAAGCGGGGTTGTGAAAACATGTAGCGGCCTGCGCCTAGGCTTGTAACAGCCAGGAGCAGGAATAAAGGAAACGGGCTTACCGTGCGGAAACTGCGGATGCTTTTCCACCGCCGGGCATACCGGCTTTCCAGCCAGGCGCCAGCGCTCAGGGCTGCAGTGATGATCAGCCAGGCATACCAGGGCAGCGGAACCTGCCTGCCAAGGAGTATCCCGCCCAAGAAGAAGACAGTCAGCCAGATCAGGGGAAGGTGTTGCATGGTTTCAGGCCATTCTGAATAACAGGTTCATGATTGCGGTCCTGGCAGTCTGATGACGATGGATGATTTGCACCCCGAAAAGCAACTGCCGGTACAATAAAGCTGATACCAGTATTGGTTTTTGTAGTATGGTATGATTTTAGCCCGGAGATGCCTTTGATGCAATTTCAGAAGTGGCTGCAGAAATCCTGGTTCTATCCCCTCGCCGTCCTGGCGGTAATGCTCATCGCTTACGGGCTGCAGCTCTTCCGCCTGGGGTTTTACTGGGATGACTGGCAGGCGCTGTACCTCTCCCGTTTTGGGAACGCCCGGGTGTACTGGGATTTCTTCCTGGCAGACCGGCCGCTTTCAGCCTGGACATATATCCTTACCATGCCGGTGCTGGGGCTGCACCCGTGGGCCTGGCAGGTATTTACCCTGATCATGCGCTGGCTGAGTGTGATGGGCGTGGTTTGGGCTTTCAGCCTGGCCTGGCCGCAGCAGCGCTGGCAGGTGCGCTGGATGGGCTTGCTGCTGGCTGTTTACCCAGGGTTC
>Ga0228536_1001069_pt1 | contig 32715 bp, 29 predicted proteins | sample SJ1Smetagenome_FD_168611 | JGI IMG/M metagenome (GOLD analysis project Ga0228536, IMG submission 168611) | Enriched culture of PCE-dechlorinating microbial communities from Ithaca, New York, USA - SJ1.S | ecosystem: Engineered > Modeled > Simulated communities (microbial... > Unclassified...
CCCGGCGCAGGCTCCCACTCTCACCCAGCAGGCGGGTCACGCTACCCAGACCGCGCGCCAGGCGTACGGCGCCGTCGCACAGGTCGCGGGAGTCGCCGGGATGGCTGCGTCGCTCCCCTGGCAGACGATCGTGGCGGGCGAGACGCCCGACCTTCGGCTGATGCTCTCGCGGGTGGCGGTGCCCGGCGCGCACACGCTCGTGCAGCGCTCGCTCAGGAAGCCCGGTCTCGCGATGGCGGTCACCACCGCGCTCGACCTGGTCGTCGCCGGCCTCTCCGGCGGCACCAGCGCGCTTCTCGGCGCGCTCCCCCGCGTGATCGCCGGAGGCACCACGGCGCTTCTCTCACTCATCACCGGCTCCAGGGGCGGTGCGCTCCGAAGCATCACCGGTTTCGTCTCGCTCGGCACCGCGCTCGTGCAGGTGGTCTCGCTCGGCATCACGCTCATCGGCGGAATCCGCAGTGGAATGCCTGCCCTCTCGATGCTCTCGATGGCTGTTGCCATGGCCTCGGCGCTCACGATGGCGATCAAGACGGCCTCGGTGGCCCTGAGGAGGCGGTCATGATGGGCGCCCTCGCACGCCGGCGGGACTGCATCCGCCGCACAGCCGCCTGGCTGGCACTCGCATCGATCGCGGCATTTCTGGCCTTGCCGGCGGTCGCCTTCGCCGAAAGCCTGCTCGTCTCCGACTACAAGGTGCCGAAGGAAGCGGCTCCCGGCGACGACCAGAGCGACGGTTGGTACATCACCGATGAGAACGTCCTCGGCGAACCGATCTTCACCGCAGGAGCCTTGCGAGGCGCGGACGGGTCCAACGGCCTGGACTGGTCGGGATCCATGGAGGTCGACGCGCGGGTCGTCGGCCGTGGCTACCGCGCCGACGAGTACTTCACGCCGTTCACCTCGTTCGAGGACTTCGCGGCGCGATCGTCGCAGATCACCCTCACAGAAGACTACCTGTTCCGACCCCTGGACGATCCCTCCGTGCGTAGCTGGTCCGGCGCCCAGAGGACCACGCTCGGCGGCCTTGAGGCGTACGTGAACCGCGCATCCGTCCGTCTCGAATACCAGGACGGCGTGGGTGACGCCGAATACGGCGAGACCTGGGTCTACTGGATTCCTGCAGGGGATGACAGCGGAATCCTTGTGCGGGCGCACGCCTCGGTGTGGTGGTCGGAGTCGGACATGACGTCCGGCGAACACTACGGCTATCAGCTCGATCCGCTGGTCGCCGAGGTGGAGGGCGTACTCGCCTCGCTCCGGTTCCATCCGCTGGACGGGACGGCTGCGGGCGCAGGTGTTCCGGCAACAGGCGGTAGCACCTCCCCGTGGCGGACGGTCGCGGGTGGCGTGGCGGCGGTCGCGGCAGCTGCGGTCGCACTGGCAGGAGCCATGGCGAGCTCCCGCGCCAAGGCCGGCGCCGAGGAGCCCCCGCCCGACCAGCCGGTCGGCTATATACTCCAGCTCTCCGGCCGCTCGATCCAGGTGAGCGCCGAGCACTCGGCGACCTTCACCGTGCAGGTGTTCAGAGTGCTCGCCAACGGCACGTACCAGCCCGCAAGTGATGCGGCGATCGTCCTGCACCCGCCCGCGGGCGTGAGCGTGCAGCCGCAGACCGCCTACGGCACACTGCGCACCGTCGTGTGGCAGACGGGTTCGATCGCAGCGGGCTCGGCCATCACCGTGGAGGGACAGTCCGCGCTCGGCATGACCACCGCATCGGTGGGCGTGGCGGCCGCCGGTGAGAGCCGCATCGTCACGCGCATCGAGCCCGCCGACACGCTCGCGCTCCGCACGCAGGGCGACCACTCGATCACGCTGATCGCGGCGGTCGAGCTCCTCGGCGCGGATGCCACCGACCCCGCCCTCGATCCCGCCTCCGTGCGTGCCACGATCGCCTTCGCCGAGGACTCCGAGTGGCTCGAGATTTCCGAGGCCGTGGACTACGAGGACGGCCGCGCCATCACCGTGATGGCATCGCAGCCCGATCCCACGAGCCCCGTGCAGCCGCCTGAGAGCGCGACGATCCGTGTGACGGCGCAGCTCGGCGAGAGGCCGCTCACCGAGCTCGTGGCGATCCCACTTGCCGGCCTGCCCGAGATGGAGGCCAAGCCCGACGAGGTCTCATTCGGCGCCGAGTCGGGCGCGGTCGCCGAGGTCGCCATCACGATCAAGAACGCCGGCGACACACCGTGGCAGTTCGACACCGTGTGGCGCGAGGGCTCGCGCGCGATCGCGACGCCGTCGATCGAGCCGACCGGCCCCTCGGCGGCCACGCTCACGCTGACCGAGGACGGCGGCGAGAACCTCGACCCCACACGGCCACAGACCGCCTCCACTCTCGTAGTTGTGGCGACCGCCGACGGGTACGACGAGCTGCGTCGGCACGTGAACGTGATCGTCACCCAGGAGGGTCTCTTCATCGACCGCACGAATGTGGACCCCTCCACCGGCGCCTTCGCACTCGCCGCTGATGGCTCGGCGCGCACGACCGCGATCGACCTGCGCGTCTTTGTGCGCGACCCCGCCACCGGGGAGATCGCGCCGGACATCGGCCTCGCGCAGCAGGCCACACTTGAGGTCGGCGGCCAGGAAGCCACGAGCGGGCACGCAGGCCTGCGCGCGGCGGGCCTCACGGTCGAACCGGCAGGCGTGAGGCAGCTCAACATCCCGAGCGCCACCTTCAACGTGTCGCTCGAACGCAAGCTCCCCACCGCGGGCGAGCCGATCCCAGCGGCGCTGCTGGCGCGCGTGCCCGGACATGACACCGAGCGCTTCTCGGCCCTCGTGCCAATGCGTCTCCTCGGCGTGGACATGGAGCCGTACTCGGACGCATGGGAGACCGAGCGCGACAACTGCCTCGACATCATCCGCAGCTACGTCCCCTTCGAGCATCAGGATCGCCTCTATACGCTCGTGGCTGAGCGCTCGCGCACGATGGGGGCCGAGGGCCTTTTCCATATGCGCAAGGTGATCTGGAGCTTCGCCTACGACCAGCTCATGAAGGAGAAGCACGAGCACCTCGATGCGGCCTGGTGGTACCAGTTGATCGAAGACACGCTCGACTGGGTCTCGTGGTGCGGCGATATCGCGCTGGGCGTCATCAGCGGGACGGCCGTGGGCACCGTAGGGGCGATCGCACTCGGCATGCTCAAACCGCTGCTCGTCTCGGCGATGGAGGTGTGGCTCGCCGGCGGCTCGCTCGACGACTGGCTTATGGCGCAGACCTCCACGCTCACCGGCGTGCTCGAGGGCTCGCTCACCGACCCCGACTTCCTCACCAAGCTCTCGGGCGAGAAGAAGGCCATCGCGTGGGCGCTCTTCATGGCGTACTACTTCGCCAAGGAGCTCTACAACGACCCGAACCTCTCGGTGACCAACGCTGCCAAGAATGTGACACGGCAGCTCCGCGACGAGGGCCTCGTGCGCTTCCTGCAGATGATCGCCACCAGGAAGGGGTTCAAGCCGAAGGTCGGCGGCCCCGACGCCGACGCGCCCAGAACGGCAGACGGGGATGCCGGCACGCCGAAGACAACGCCCGATGCGGGCGCCCCAAAGACCGTGGCCCCGGAGACCCCACGGACACAGACTCCTGCGGCGACTCCCGACGCTCCACGGGCGAAGACGCCTGCCGCACCGCCAACCACAGCGGCGCCAGACGCCCCGAGCGCGAAACCCGCGGGCGGCGACGCCGATGTCGCGACCCGACCGAAGTCAGCCGCTCCGGAGGGCGACGGGGCGCCCGCGAAGCCGAAACCGGACGCCGAGCCCAATCCGCGTGACATCGACGCGCCAGAACCCGCAAAGAAGCCCGCGGATGCGGACGCCAAGCCGGAGCAGAAGCCGGCGGAGAAGCCGGCGGACAAGCCCGTCGAGAAGGCGACCGAACCCGATACCGACCCGCGTGCCAGCGATCCCGACCCGGCCAAGCGCGCGAAGAACATCTCGGAGGACATCGCCGCGAAGACGGCGGACGGCAAGCCGCTCGACGTGCCTACGGTCGAGCGCATCATGCGCGACCCCGACGCGATGCGGAACCTCCGGAAATCCGACCCCGAGGGCTGGCGCAAGTTCAACGAGACGCGGCAGAAGGTCTACAAGGCGCACGACGCCGAGCTCCGGGAGTGGGCCAAGAAGAACCTGCCCGAGGGAGCCGACCATGAGATCGCGGTCCACACCGTGGGGCATGTCGACGGCATAGACCGGGACTACCGCCTCGGCTACTTCAAGAAGGACCCGAGCGGACACCACCGCTTCATCGAGATCCCGCGCGAAAAGTGGGCGCCCGAGTCCCAGCGGATCTTCGCGGAGAAGACCGGCGGCCCGACCGACCCGCAAGGCGCCGCGGACTGGGCCCGGGACCGCCAGCAGCTCGCCACCGACTACAGCCACGCGGAGGCGAGCGTCGACATGGCGGACCAGGCCACCGTCTACGACCCGGCCACGGGGAAGTGGGAACAGACGAGGGTCACCCCGAACGACAAGCTCGTGCGCGACGGCCGCTCGACGTTCCTGGACCCCGAGGGCTACGGCAAGACGTACGAGACGAAGGTCGCCGGCTCGTACAACGCGGGCCACCACGTCGATGCGTACCACCAGGCGAGCAAGGCGGTCGAAGCGCTCGAATGCTCGCGCGGTGGATACGACGCGCAGGGCTATAAGCTCCCGGACGTGCCGCCCAAAGTCGCGGAGGGCATGCAGGTCATCAAGGACGTTGAAGCGGGACGGATCACGCCAGCCGAGGCCGAGGCACGCCTCAAGGCCGCGGACTACAGCGGCGGCCTGCCGGACTTCATGGAGAAGATCTCGGGCCAGTTCGCAGGCTTCAAGTGGGCGCGAAAGCAGTAGCTACGCCACAAGCACGGCATCAAGGTCGAACCCGTCCGTGAAGGGGTTCGCGAAGCGCACGCCCTCAATGACCGCGCCGTCAGCGAAGTCCTCGGAGAGGACCAGCGGGATGTGGTTCACGCGCGCGACCGCCCAGATCTGCGCATCGTAGTAGGGCATCTGGTAGCGGACGGTTGCTCGGAGCGCCTCGAGGACGACCTGCAGCGATGTGTCGTACACGGGAAAGGCCTTGGCCCAGCGTTCGGTGGCCATGACAGCCTCATCAGGACCCTGCATACGCCTGAAGCGACGGCTCACAACGGATTGATGCTCGCCCAGCACTTGAGCGCACACCGCGCCTGTCCTGCTCGCCTGCATCAGCCGTAGGATCGCCTGCGCGCGCCGCTGCTTGTCCGCTTCGTCAATGTCCAGTGTGTAGACGAGCACGTTGGTGTCAATCAGTGCGACCACGCTCGTGCAGCTCCTCCCGGGTCCACGTGCGTCCGCCGCTACCCCATCCCTCGCGATCGGCGCGCCGCCACAGATCCTCGATCGCCTCCCACGCCGCCTTTCGCTGCGCCTGCTCTTCGGCATCCTTGAGCAGCGCGTCGATCGCCTCACGGATCAGCGCGGACTGCGAGACGCCGAGCGCCTTGGCGTGCGCTTCCAGCGCGCGCTCCTGCTCGGGTTCGATGACGATCTGCTTGCGTACCATGCGCGCCATTGTGCGCCACCCGCCTTACCCGGAGCTCACCAGGGCCCAAACGCCGATATCATCATACACATCATGTTACACAACTCTACGACCTGAGGATACCAAGGCATGCGCACATAAGGGAGCACCGGCAGCAGCGCGCCGGAGCCTACACGACGCGGAGCGTACCCGCTTCGCCTTCGACCATGCGGCCGACTACGGCAGCGCTCTCGCCACGGGCCGCGAGCGCAACCACCAGGGCGTCGACCTTGCGGGGCGGCACCGCCATCAGCAGGCCGCCGCTCGTCTGCGGGTCGGCCAGGATGCCCTTCCAGGTGAAGCCCGCCGGCCCCCAGTTCACGAACGGGTCCAGGAACGAGACCACGTCGGCGGTTCGCCCCGGCCGCACACCCACCTCGGCGTACTCGACGACCTTTGGCCACACCGGCACCTGTGCGAGTTCGATCTCACACGCGCAGCCGCTCCCGAGCGCCATCTCGCGGACATGGCCGGCCAGACCGAAGCCGGTGATGTCGGTCGCCGCGCACACGCCGATCTCGAGCATCGCTTCGGCGGCGTCGCGGTTGAGGTGTGCCATTGACTCGATCACCTCACGCTGGCTCTCCTCGGTCTCGAGCCCTTGCTTGATGGCGGTGTTCAGGATGCCCACACCGATGCGCTTGGTAAGCACGAGCAGGTCGCCCGGCTTCGCGCCGACGTTGCGCACCACCTTGTCCGGATCGCATACGCCCATAACCGAGAGCCCGTACTTGGGCTCCTTGTCGTCGATGGTGTGCCCGCCGACGATGATCGCCCCGGCCTCGCGCACCTTGTCGGCCCCGCCGCGCAGCACCTCGGCGGTCACCTCAGCCGGAAGCGAGCAGGGCATCGCCAGCAGGTTCATCGCGGTGAGCGGCCGGCCGCCCATCGCGTAGATGTCCGAGAGCGAGTTGGCGGCCGTGATGCGACCGAAGTCGTACGGGTCGTCCACCATCGGCGTGAAGAAGTCGACCGTGAGCAGCACAGCCTGATCGCCGAGGCGGTACACAGCGGCATCGTCTGAGGTGTCGAAGCCGACGAGCAGATCGTGCGACTCCCCCGGATGCATCTTCTCGAGTACAGCAGCGAGGTCACCCGGACCCCACTTGGCGGCTCAACCCGCCTTGGACGACATCTGAGTGAGGTGGACCTGCTCCACGATGACTCCCTACTATCGCTGACATGCATCATCAGGATAACCGATTGTGATACTCGGCCACACGGGTACTCGGGAAACCACCCCGACGATCGTCACTCGGCGCGGCGGAACACCAGCAGTTGTGCGCCATCGGGATCGAGCAGCGTGAGGGTATCGCCGTCGTAGACGTACGCGGTCGCCGCGCTGAGCGCTTCGAAGTACGCATCCTCGACCGCCATCGCCTCATCCGAGCCCGCCATGAGCGTCCGCGCCACCTCGCCCACCTTGAAGACGGTGCCCCCGGCGCTGTACTCCCCGCCGTAGCTGTTCACCGGGGCCTGTCCGCCGATCTCGTCGTCAGTGAACGAGGCGGTGACGGTAAGACCCTCGATCTCCAGGCCGCTCTCCGGCATCGCGGTGAGGACCCACGAGGTTCCGCCGAGCTGATTGCTGCTACCGAGCCACCAGGCCACCGCGGCCGTGATGACCACGACCATCGCAAGCGCGATGGCGAGGCCCCACTGGAAGCCGTGGCTGCCCTCCTTGAACGTGTGCGGCGTGCGGGTGGGGTCGGTTGGTGTCTCGGGTGTGGTCATGGTCGTCCTCGGGTGCCTTTCTACAGTGCGGGGGTCACATCGGCATCGGCCGGGAACGGCGTCTGCGGCGTGCAGAACAGGTAGCCCTGCCCGTATTCGACACCGGCCTCGCGTAGCACGTACAGCTGCTCGGCGCGCTCGATCCCCTCGGCGATCAGCTTCACGCCCGTGCGCTCGGCGAAGGTAACGAACGTGGCCACCAGCGCGCGCCGCACATCGTCGGTGTCGATATCGCGCACCAGCGACATGTCGACCTTGAGCCACTCGGGGTGGACCTCGGCGATGCACTGCATGGATCCATAGCCGGCGCCGCCATCGTCGATTGCGATCCTGAAGCCGAGCGCGCGCAGGTACTCAAGCGTGGCGCGGAACGCCACGAAGTCCTCCACGGCCGTACGCTCGGTGATCTCGAGCACGATCTGCGAGGGAGCCATGTTCGACTCGGCCACCACGCTGCTGAGCATGATGTCGCGCAGTTCAGGGTCGGCCACGGCCTCGGGCTCGATGTTCACGAACAGCAGGCGGCCTTCGGGAAGCGTGGCGGCTGACTCGAACGCCCGGTGGCGGCAGAGCCGCTCGAGCCGCACCACGAGGTCGCTGTCGTACGCGACCTTGAAGAGCTTGTCGGGCCGCTCGAACTCGCTGGCCTCGGGGCCACGGGACAGCGCCTCGTACCCGATGATGCTCAGATCGCTGAGCCGGTAGATAGGCTGTACCAGCGTCCGCACATCGCCAGCCTGGATGATCTGCTCGAGGCGGCGCTTACGGCACTCTCCATCGCTGCACTCCCGCAGGTCGGAGTCGGCGAGCGCGGCCTCGAGCGCCATGTGCACCAACCGCTCGAGGCGCACGTTGTCGTCGCGCAGCATGGTCGCCGCACCCACGTAGCAGCCGAACTTGGGGAAGATCGACGGGTCGAGCACGCTGGCGAGGTCCTCGCGAACGAGGCTCTCGATACGGCGAGCGAGCGCGTCAAGCGCGTCGCGCTGCATGCCGTCTGTGGTACGCGGCGGCGAGAGCAGCACGACCAGGGAGTTGCCTGAGATCATAAGCTCGGCCACGATGTCGGTGTCCCGGAGCTCGAAGCCGGTGATGCGCTCGAGCGAGGCGGCCACCTCGCGCATCACCTCGTCGAAGATCTCCCACCCGTAGATCTCCTCGATACGCGAGTACTTCATCACGTTCAGGCACAGGAGTGAGACCTCACCACGCTCCTCCAGGAGCGACTCGATCCGCGGGAAGAGCAGCGGGGCGGTCGGCAGCCCCGTGACCGGGTCGAACAGCACGCGCTTCAGATGCGGATGCTTCGCCAGCAGATCGTGGAACTCGAGCCACGGCTCGAGCAGGAACGAACAGCTCTTGTGCACGTCGGTCATATACCCCCTGGCCCCCTCTTACCTGTAGTCGACCCTGAGTGCCGCGGCGCCGTTGGGGCCGAGCGGCACCCCGAACGACTTCGCGCCCACCTCTGCCGGTTTGCCGCCGCGGACATCAGATACGGACGCTACCATACGCTCGGCCGTAAGTGTGGCCGTTTTCGAGCCGACATCATGGCTCAGCACCAGCACCACGTCGCTGTCCTCGGACTGGAAGTGCGCGATCTCCACCGCGGGATCGTCGCAGTCGATCACCGGGCCCGCCCCCGCCGCGCTCGCGACCGACCTGTACACGGTACGCAGCAAGTGCCTGATCGGTTCCGGTGCCGCCCACGGGTCGCTCTGCGCGATCGCCCGCTCGAGCGGCGCGGCGATGAACACCGCCCGGCCTTGGCCGTACTGGTTGAGCGTGAGGAACGGACTGCCGGTGGCGTCGGTCGCCACCACCGTGGCGCTGCCGCCGCCCACGAGCGCGTAGTGCGGCAGGTCCAGGCGGGCGTCGAACGCCGAGAGGTCACCAAGCAGCCCCGGCTGCGCCACGCGGCAACTCACGATCGAGCGCACGCCATGGTCGCCGAGGAAGTCCACGCCGAAGATCTCGCGCACCGCGGGATCGGCGTCGCCGCCGCCGTACGACAGCACGACCGACCCGCCCGACTGCACGAACGACGCCAGCTCGACCCACATCGCCGGGCTGAGCTTTCCCGCCGAGGGGACGAAGACCGTCATGAGGCCCTCGAGCCCGGCCCCCTCCGGCGTGAGCGTCACCGGCAGGTGCGCCTCCTTGGCGGCGATGTACGCCTGGAGGCACGAGCGCGGATCATACAACCCCGCAAGCGAGGGCAGCGGCTCGTGGCGCTCAGCTGGTATGAGCACGGCCGCCCGTTCTGGCGCCGGGGTGTAGTGCCTGAGGTCGAGCCTCGCCACAACACGGGTGAACCGCTTCACCTCATCGAGCGCGGGCTTGGCATCGCCACTGCCGTCAACGAGCCCGACCAGCACCTCGAACGGGTCGCGATAGTAGGGCTCACGCTTCTCGGCGTCCATGTCACGCCACCGTCTGAGCATCACACCCGAACCCCGGTTCATGAGCGCCGAGTACAGCGCGGTGCGCACATACGCCGCTTCCTCAGCCACCGAGCCGTCGAGCGAATGCACGCCCACTCCGTCGGACAAGACGGGCACCGAGCGGAGGTTGCAGCGCAGAAGGAACGAGTCGAGGTATGTGGCCGGTCCGTACGTGAGCGGCCCCTCGGCGATGTAGGAGAGGTACGGCGCGGTCACGTGCGAGACCGCGTACTCGAACTGGGCGATGGCGGCGGTGGCGTCCACACCGGTCTCACGCACGAGCGTTTCGGCGTCCACGCCCAGCATGATCGCGCGCGCGGTGTCGACCTCGCGGATCGCCTCGCGCAACGCGGTGGTCCATTTCTGCAGTGCGTCCTCAGACGCGAATCCCGTGAAGAACGCCTCGTTGCCGAGCTCCCACGCCCAGATCGCCGGATCGGTGCGGTAGCGGTTCACGATACGCTGCACGAGCGACACTTCGCGCTGGATGAGGTAGTCGTCGGTGCGCGGGTCGCGCTTCTTCGCCCAGGTGACATCGTTCATCTCGGCCAGCCGGTCGTCGGCAAAGAACGTCACGATCGCTTTGAGGTCGTGCGCCCTGGCCGCCGCAAGCAGCTCGCCGAGACGGTCCTCGGCCTCATCGTCGTACTGGCCCACCTGTGGCTCGAACAGCTTCCACGACACGAACACTCGCACCAGCGAGAGGTTCGCTGCAGCCATCGCCGCGAAGTCGGCCTCAAGATCGCGCACGTACCAGTCGCCGAAGGAAGCGCGCTCGTCGTCGAGCGGATACAGGTCCACTCCCACCGGGAAGAGCGCGTTGCGGACCGGCCCCGCGGGCTTGTGCGCTTCGGTCGATCCAGCCATCACGCCTCCTCCCCAGCAGCCACGTACTCCTCGTACAGCTTCCAGAACAGCCCCTGGCGCTTGGTGTCATAGTAGGCGGCACGCCTGATCTCCCACGAGGCCTCGGCGTGGCGCCCCTCGGTGAGGTACGTGGCGGCGAGCCCGAATCGCGCACGCACGCAGGCGGGGTCGAGCCGTACCGCGGTGCGGTACGCTCTGCCCGCCTGCTCGTAGCGCTGGAGCGCGAGCAACGACTCTGCGAGCAGCACGTGCACGAGCGCGTGTGCGGGGGCCTTCTTGGCGAGCGCGATGAACACGCGTGCCGCGTGACGGTTGAGCCCTGTGCGCCGGGCGTACACAACGCCGAGGCAGTACAGCGCGGTCGCCAGGTCCGGCTGGAGCGACACGGCACGCAACGCGCACGCCATCGCTTCGTTGGCAGCTTCCTGTTTGAGATACGCGTAAGCGGCGAGTGCGAGCGCCTCGGCGTCATCGGGCTGCGTGTCGAGCGCCGAGCGGACAAGCTCGGCCGCGGTGAAGATGTCGTCGGCCTTGAGGGCGAGACCCGCTGCGCCCAGGCGGGCCTCCCGGGTGGGCTTCACACGCGCAGGATCGACGGCGATCACCGGCGCATCGGCCAAGCCGAGCAGCGCGAAGAACAGCTCGTCCTGACTGGGATCGAGCTCGCCGGCCTGCCGGAAGAGCGGGAGCGCGAGCGCCATGCCCTCGCGCTTCAGGCTCGCGATCGCCAGGTTGTAGGTCGCGCGTGACTCGCGGGGATCGAGCTCAAGGGCCCGCTTCCAGCTCCCCACCGCCTCCTCGTCGAACGCGGCGGCGGAGAACGCCTCGCCGAGCTGGACATGCGCGGTCACCAGGTCGGGCACGACCTCGGCAAGCTCGTGCCACACAAGAACCGACTGGTCCGACATGCCGCCACGCCGGTCGTAGGCGAGACCGAGCGCCAGATACGCGGGAGAGCAGTCGGGGTCCGATTCGATAGCGGCCGTGGCCTCTGCGATCGCCTCGTCGTAGAAGTCGCCGTCGAGCATCAGACTCGCAAGCAGCGCGTGCACATGCGCGCCCCGGTCGCCAAGCGCCAGCGCGTCGTGGCACGCGCGCACCGCCGCCCCCACCTGACCCCGCCTCGCGAGGTCCTCAGCGGCGATGACCGCGGGAGAACGGCCGGCCATCACGCCTCACCGCCCGCCGACGCCAGGTCGCGGGCCACGCGCGCCATGATCCTGAGCGCGGCCTCCGCACCACCGATGACACCGTTGGCGCCTACCTCACGCGCCAGGCCCGTGTCAGCGATGAACGGCCCGCCGCTCACGAGCACGACGGCGTCGTCGATGCCTTCCGCGCGCAGCACGTCACGGATGCTCGAAACGGACCGGGCGGTGCGCATGGTCTCCGCGAACGCGATCACGATCCGCGCGCCCGTCTCCTGCACCCGCTCCGCGAAGTCCGACGGCCGGACATCCACGCCCAGGTCGTTCACGCGGTACCCGGCCTCCTTGAGCGTGGCCGCCACGATCGTCCGCCCGATGGAGTGGTGGTCGCGATGCACGGTCCCCAGCACCACCGTCACGCCGGTGTCGCGCCGCGCGGCCGAGGGCATCACGAACGAGCCGACTTGCTCGGCGACGACGGCGGCCTGCGTGAACGCCATCTCGTCGATGGCCCCCGACGCCCAGGCGCCGCCGAGCAACCCCATCGCGGGCGCATACAGCAAGTCGAAGAGCGCGTCCTGGGCCACACCGGACGCGCGGACTCGCTCGACGACCTGGATGGCCTCGGCCGGGTCCTGATCGACGAACGCCTGGTAGAGCTGTGCCGCCGCCTCCGCAGCCACCCGCGTCCTCCTGCCCTCACGCTCCCTGTGCCGTAGCGGCCGTCTTCCAACGAGCCACCCGCCGGGGCCGCACATCCATCGCTTCTCGCGACATCACATCTGGTAGCGGTGGTGGGATTCGAACCCACACGGCCTTGCGGCCAGAGGCTTTTAAGGCCCCCTCCTGTACCAGTTCGGATACACCGCCGGAATCACCCCGGAAACGATCCGTCCCCGGGGTCCAACATCATGCCGTAGAGGATATCGTGTTCGCTCACGAGCGTCGAAGAAAGCCCCGCGTACGCCATGACCGCCTGGAGCACGAGGGCCCCGCCCACGATGACCTCCGCACGGTCAGGCTCAAGGCCCACCACATGCCGGCGCTCCTCAGTCGTCATCCCGGTCAACCGCTCGAGCGTGTCCAGCAACGCGGCGCCGGTGAGCCGGTAGCCGTGCACGCGTTCCGGATCGTACGGCTCCAGACCGAGCTCGATGGCGGCGAGACTGGTTGCGGTACCCGCCACCGCGACCATCTCGGCGGGCCGCTGACGGAATGTGCTGAAGAAGGGCCGGAGCTCGCCGGCGATCCACTCGGCCGCCTGCTCCACCTCGTGACGCCGCGGAGGATCGCTCTTGAGGAACAGCTCGGTCACGCGCCGCGAACCCACGTCGATCGAGCGCACCGCGTCGATATCGACCGTGCGCTCACCCTCGGCGACACACGCGCTCCCGAACACCACCTCGGTGGATCCACCACCCACATCGACCACCATGACGCGCTCGTCACAGAAGCCATAGGTGGCGCCGAGGAACGTGAGGTAGCCCTCGCGATCGCCCGGGATGATCTCCGGACGGACGCCGATGCGCTCGAGGCGGTCGAGGAACTCGGCGCTGTTCGCCGCGTCGCGCGAGGCCGAAGTGGCAACGGCGACCGTACGGACGACCCCGAGCTCCCGCGCCTCGGCAACGAACGACGCGATCGCGTCACTCGCGCGCGTCATGCCCGCCTCGGAGAGCACTCCCGTCTCCGACCACCCCGCGCCGAGGTGTGTGATCGTGGACCGGCGCGCAACCTCCCGAACGGTGCCGCCGCCCACGTCAGCCACCAGCATGCGCGCGGTGACCGTGCCGATGTCGATCGCTGCCCGTCGTTCCGTACCCATCCTCAGTCCTCTCTGCAGCGTGCGTCGTCGCACTCACGAGCAAGCCCCATGACCAGGGATTCGCCGACCGGGTCGGCTATCCCTGCGAGATACGCGGCCACGTGCGCATGGAGGCACTTCATGCCGAGCGGGTCCCGCTCTCCACCGATCCCACACTCCGGCGTTGGGTCGACCCCGCCCCCCTCGCGGGTGCGCTGGATCCTGTACTCAGCATCGGCATCGCGCAACCTGCTCGCAAGCGCGGGATCAGCGGCAAGCGTCGACCGCCACGACTCGCATCCGCCGCCGGACTCGATCGCGGAGATCGCCGCCACCAGGTGCGGGCACGTCAGGTAGTACAGCGTGGGGAACGGCTGACCATCCATGAGCGGAGCGGTCGCAATCACCACCGGCGCGCCGTATGAACACCGGGTGACCACCCGCCACCTACCCCGCGGGGCACGCCCCAGCTGCCTGACCACCACGCCGGCGTCGGACAGGCTCATCGGAAGCCGAAGAGCGCGTCGAGCACGCGCTGCCAGAACGGAGCTTCGGCCGCCTGTTGCGCCAACACGGTGGCGGAAGACTCGCCGAGCGCGCCGCCCGTGACCACGTAGGCCTGCTCGCCCGGCTTGACCATCCCAAGGCTCTCACGGGCGAGCTGTTCGACGCCCTCGGGGGTCTTGAGCTCGTCGACCTGCTCACGCAGGTCTGCGTTTCGCGACTGAAGCCCGTCAAGCTCGCTCTGGAGCGTTTGCAGCTCACGCTCGTGCTGGTACTGGATACGCATCACCGGATACACCATCCACCCGGCGAGCACAAGCGACACCGTCAGAAGCACTGGCGTGATCCACCGCGGAAGCCGCGCCACTCCGGGCGATGTGGTGCGAGCCTTCCCTGAGCGAGGGCTGGCCGCACGTGAGGGCGAGGATGCGCTACGGGAGCGGGGGGTCACAGCCCTGGACGTGGATGTTCGCGTGGAAGCACGCGGCGATGACGCGCGGCGGCCCGACCCCGTGTTCTTCGAGGTCGATCCCCTGCTCGTCGAGACCCGCTTCTGCGTTCGTGGTGCAGCCATGAGCATGCGATCCGTGGTGTGACAAGGTCGACGACCGTCCTGGTGAGGCGAACGCCTCTTCCCGGCCATCATAGCACTGCACAGCACGCCCGCAAAACAATCAATCTCAAGTTGAGGCTGAACCAGTGGCGACACCCTTACACCGTGCACACCTGCACGAAATCGGTGGAGCCGGCCACATGGACCGCTACTCCTCCCGTGACGGCCACCATCTCGCCCGCGGATGCGACACCGCTGAGCACCGCGGCACGGACCGCCGCGGACACGAGTTCGTCAGTGGTGTCGTACGCGTCGATCACTATCGGCTGCACGCCCCACACGCCGGCCAGGCTTCTCGCAACCGCGGCGTCGGGCGTTGCGGCAAGGATCGGCGCCAGCGGGCGGCGGGCCGCCACGCTGCGAGCGGTCGCACCCGACTGCGTGACCGTGACGATCGCGGCAAGCCTGAGCGTTCCGGCGAGGTCGCATGCGGCGCGGCTCACGGCCCCCGCGACATCAGTGACCGGGCTCCCCGAGGGACCAAGATCGGCGATGCCCGTGGCCTCCGCCGCGCGCACGATGCGGTCCATCGTCTCCAGCACACGCACAGGGTGCGCACCCACGGCGGTCTCACCGGAGAGCATCACGGCATCCACGCCGTCGAAGATGGCATTCGCCACATCGGACGCCTCGGCACGCGTGGGCCTGGGCGCGCTGGTCATCGACTCGAGCATCTGGGTCGCCACCACCACCGGTGTGCCGGTATCGTGGCACTCGGCAACGATGCGCCGCTGCGCCACGGGAACCTCCTCGGGAGATGTCTCAACGCCCAGATCGCCGCGTGCGACCATCACCATATCTGCTGTCGCCACGATCTGTGCAAGCTGCTCGAGCGCCTCGTGCTTCTCGATCTTGGCCACGATCGGGACACGCCGCTCCCCCATCGCCCCGCGCAGGCGCGCGACGTCGTGGGCCGAGCGGACGAACGACTGCGCGACAAGATCCACACCGGCATCGAGCGCCCACGCGAGCGTGTCGAGATCGCGCTCGGTGATGCCGTCTACGCTCAACCGCACGCCGGGCACATTGACGCCCTTGCGGCTCGACAGCGGCCCACCCACCTCGACCACGGTGCGAACCAGTCCCGGTAGCACGTCGGTCACCCGGAGTTCGAGCCGGCCGTCGTCGAGCAGGACGCGGTCGCCGGGTCGCACGTCCTCGCTCAGACCGGGGTGGCCGACCGAGGCGCCATGCTCGTCTCCCGGCTCGCCATCGGCACGAAGCTCGAACCCGGCGCCAGGGGTGAGCACGGTGCCCGCCGCCACCTCGCCGAGCCGCACCTTCGCACCGCCGAGGTCCAGCATGACCGCCACGTGCCGCCCGGCGGCCTCCGCCGCCGCCCGCACGCTCCGAAGTTGCCGCTCGAGCGTTTCGCGAGAGGCGTGCGCGGTATTGAGGCGCGCCACGTCGAGTCCCGCCCGCACAAGCGCGGCAAGCGCCTCGGGCCCGTCGGAGGCGGGCCCGATGGTGGCTATGATCTTCGTCCGGCGCATGGTCCCTGCCCTACTGGCGCCGTACGCCTGCCGCCGCACAAGCGACGGCAGGCCGCAGCGCCTCTACCGGCGGATGTTCGTGAACGCGTCGATGCCCGGGTACACGGAGGAGCGGCCGAGCTCGTCCTCGATCCTGAGCAGCTGGTTGTACTTGGCCACGCGGTCGGAACGGGCCGGAGCGCCGGTCTTGATCTGGCCGGCGTTCACCGCGACCGCAACATCGGCGATGGTGGTGTCCTCGGTCTCGCCCGATCGATGCGAGATCACCGTGGTGTAACCGGCGCGGTGCGCCATCTGGATGCACTCGAGCGTCTCGGTGAGCGAGCCGATCTGATTGAGCTTGATAAGGATGGAGTTGGCCACGCCCATCTCGATACCGCGCGCCAGGCGCTCGGTGTTGGTCACGAACAGGTCGTCGCCCACGAGCTGGACCCGGTCGCCCAGGCGCTCGGTGAGGAGCTTCCATCCGTCCCAGTCGTCCTCGGCCATGCCGTCCTCGAGCGAGATGATCGGATAACGGTCGACCAGACCTGCGTAGAACTCCACCATCTCCGCGCTTGTGAGCTCCCGCCCCTCGCCGGCGAGCACGTACACGCCGCGGTCGGCGTCGTAGAACTCGGTCGACGCGGGATCGAGCGCGAACATGACCTGCTCGCCGAGGCTGTAACCGGCCGCGGCGACCGCCTCGGAGATGATCTGCAGCGCCTCCTCGTTGCTGCCGAGGTCAGGCGCGAAACCGCCCTCGTCGCCCACGCCCGTGCCGAGGTTGCGGTCGTGCAGCACCTTCTTGAGCGTGTGGTAGATCTCGGCGCACATCCGCAGCCCCTCGGCGAAGCTGCCAGCGCCCACGGGCATGACCATGAACTCCTGCAGATCCACGTTGTTGTCAGCATGCGCCCCGCCATTGAGGATGTTCATCATCGGCACGGGCAGCGTGACCGCGTTGCAGCCGCCGATATAGCTGTACAGCGTGAGCTCGCAGCTCTCAGCGGCGGCCTTGGCCACGGCGAGCGATACGCCGAGGATGGCGTTGGCGCCGAGCGAGGCCTTGTTGGCGGTGCCGTCGAGCTCCAACAGCGCCTCATCGATGGCGCGCTGGTCGGTGGCCTCCATGCCGAGGAGGGCGGGCGCGATGATCTCGTTCACGTTCGTGACGGCGGTGAGGACGCCCTTGCCGAGGTAGCGCGCCGAGTCGCCATCGCGGAGCTCCACGGCCTCGAAAGCGCCGGTCGAGGCGCCGCTCGGCACGGCCGCACGGCCCCAGCTGCCGTCGTCGAGCGCGACCTCGACCTCGACTGTGGGGTTGCCCCGGGAATCAAGTACCTCACGTGCCGTGACGTCCGTGATCAAGCTCATTCCAGCTCCTCCATCTCGCCTGACGCCCCACTGGGGCGCCGTCATCGTCTCCAGCCTACCGCGAGCCGCCGGTCGCCGACGAAGCGTCGCGAGGCGCTTACCCGTCCCTGTCGGCCCGCTCGGTCTGCTTGGCCCTGCCCCACAACTCGTCCCACTCCCCGGGCGTGAGCTCGCCGAGCTCGCGACCGCCCTCCGCAGCATGGTGCTCCATCGTAGCGAACCTGCGGGAGAACTTGTCGCACGTCCGCCTGAGCGCTGTCTCCGAGTCGATGCCCATGTGGCGCGCCACGTTCACCACGGTGAAGAGCAGGTCACCCAGTTCTTCCTCGGCATTCGGTGAGCCCGGTTCGGTGGCTTTGAGCTCGTCGATCTCCTCGTGCACCTTGTCCCAGACACCGCCGAGGTCTTCCCACTCAAAGCCCGCGGCAGCGGCGCGCCGGGAGATCTTCTGCGCCCGCACGAGCGCAGGGAAGGCGGTGGGCACATCGGCCACGACACCGCCGGATGGCTTCTCTTCGCGCTTGACCGCGTCCCAGGTCCGGGTCACGTCGGCGGCCGTCTCGGCCACGGCGGTACCGAACACGTGCGGGTGACGGCGCCTGATCTTCGCGGTGATGCCGGCGATCACATCGTCGATCGTGAACGTGCCCTCATCGGCACCGATCTGTGCATGGAGCACCACCTGCAGGAGCACGTCGCCGAGCTCGTCGGCTATCTGCGCCGGATCGCCGGTCTCGATGGCCGCGACCGCCTCGTACGCCTCCTCGACCATGTGCGGCGAGAGGGATGCGTGGGTCTGCTCCCGGTCCCACGGACAGCCATCGGGCGCGCGGAGCGCCGCGATCGTCCGCACCAGGCCGGCAAAGCCGCCCGGGGGCTCGATCCGGCTTGGCGGCAGGTAGAGCGCGCTTCTGCGCGGCACGGCCGCCAGGGTGGCGAGCTTGCCGAGCATCATGCCTGTGAGCTCGTACCCGCCCGAGGCGAGCACGCTGGCAACCACCACGCTGTGGTCCTCGGCATAGAAACGCCTCAAGAGGTCGGCCGCCGCGTGTGCCTGGATGGCGTTCTCCACGCCGGTCACGATCAGGTGCGTGTCGCGCTGCAGATCGGCCGAACCAAGCGCTTCGGCGTCCACCAGCTCGAGGTCGGCCGTCATGTCGATATCGAGCGCCAGCACGAGCACCTGGAGCGGCGAGACCACGGGGAACACGTCCACACCGTCCTTCGCCCGCGACAGGACCGCCGAGATGAGCCCCTCACGCACGAGCGGATACCCGCCCGCCACGAGGGCCACATCACCATCACGGGCCAGACGCAGCAACGCCTCGACCACATCAGCGGTCGAGGCGCTCTGCGCGAGTCCGATATCGGCGAACGACACCGGCGTCATACCGAGCGACGAGAGCATCTCAGCGGACGCTCCCGTCGCTGACGGTACAACTACGGTCCGGGCCTGACGCAGCCTGGCTACCGCCCGGATATCGGGCATGCCTTCCGCATCAGGCTCGAGCCCGATGATTGCGATAGAACCCACGGCCGCCCCCTCCCGGCTGCCGGCTACTCGACAGGCTTGAGTGTCTCGTCGAGGTACTCGATCTCCGCGTCCTCACGCAGCTTGGCAACGTACGCCTGCATGGCGAGCGTCCCGGTGTCCTGCTCGATCAGGGCGGCAAGCTCGGCGGGGATATCGGCGATCGGCGTACCCTCGGCTGCTTCCTCCTGCTTCAGGATGACGTGCCAGCCGAACTCGGACTTCACCGGGTCGCTGACCTCGCCGACCTTGAGCGCGGAGGCGGCATCGGCGAAGGCGGCCACATAGCGGCTTGTCTGACCCCAACCGAGGTTGCCGCCATCAACGGCGCTGGCGGTGTCCGACGAGTTCGCAGAGGCGAGCGCGGCGAAGTCCGCGCCACCGCGGGCCTGCTCGGCAAGGTCGTTGGCGAGCGCCTCATCGCTTACCAGGATGTGCGACAGCCGCGAGTAGGTCTCGGGCAACGCGGTGATGCTGGACTCGGCCGAGGCGACCACCTGGATGAACTCCTGAGCGAGCATGTCGCGGACGCTCTTACGGGCGTTGTCCATGTCGAGACCGGCTTCCTCGAGCTGCGCCTCGAACGCGGCCTCGTCCTGCGTGCCCCGGAGCTGCGTGAGGCGCTCCTCCACGGCGTCCTCGCTGAGGTCGGCGCCGAGCTCCTCGGCAGCCTCGGTGATAAGCGCCGCGTCGATCATCATCTGCAGGAGCTGACGCTTGTAGGCCAAGGCGGTCTCCTCATCGAGCTCTCCGCCGGCGTTGTTGACCACCTGCTGGTACATAGCGTCAAGCTCGGAGCGGGGGATGTCGATGCCGTTGACGGTCGCAACCGCTTCCTCGGAGCCTCCGAACAGAGAGCCCCCGCCGCCTTCGCCCGAACAGCCTGCCAGCGAGCCCGCTACAAGCGTAGCGAGCAGTAGAGCGGCGATGCCGCGAGAAATGCGCACGATGTTGCCTTTCCCTAGGATACGTTAGGCCCACCAGAGGGGCTCTGGACTGCCGAGAGTATAGCACCCAGCGCCCGAAGCGCCGTGGCTCCGGGCGCCTCGACGGCCATCTCCACAAAATGAACAGAACGTGTGCGCGCCACGTAGACCGCGCCAGCGCCCGCCAACACCCCGCGCTCGGCGTCGGAGAGCGTGACCGGCGACAGGTTCAGCCGATGCCGGGCGAGGCTGACCGTCGCGATTCCTAGCTCGGCGGCGAGCGTCTTGATGCGGGCGATGGTGAGCAGGTCACGCGCCGGAGCGGCGAGCGGACCGTACCGCTGCTCGATCTCGACCATAAGCGACTCCACGGCCTCGGGCGTGCCGGCTGCGGCGATCCGACGATAGAGCAGCACGCGCTCGTCGGTCTGGGGCACGTACTCCTCCGGCAGGAACGCCGCCACCGGAAGGTCCACCCGCACCTCGGGGTGCGCCGGGAGCGGTTCGCCGCGCACCTCGGAGACCGCCTCACGCAGCATCTGCGCGTACAGGTCGAAGCCGACCGCGTTCACGCTGCCGCTCTGCTCGGCGCCAAGGAGGCTGCCTGCGCCGCGGATCTCGAGATCGCGCATGGCCACCTTCATGCCGCTGCCGAGTTCCGCGTGCTCCTGGATCGCGGTGAGCCGTTCGTACGCCTGCTCGGTAAGGGCCTGGTGGGTCGGGAAGAGGAAGTACGCGTACGCGCGCACGTGCGAGCGACCCACGCGCCCCTTGAGCTGATACAGCTGCGCCAGGCCGAGCCGGTGGCTGTCGTCGATGATCAGCGTGTTGGTGTGCGGGTTGTCGATGCCCGAATCCACGATGGTGGTGGCCACGAGCACGTCGATCTCGCCGGCGGCGAAGCTCTCCATCACCCGCTCGAGCTGGTGCTCGGACATCTGCCCGTGCCCCACCCCGATGCGCGCCTCGGGCACCGCCGCCTGCACGCGCTCCACAACCCGCTCGATCCCGCGCACACGGTTGGAGATGTAGTACACCTGCCCGCCACGCTGGATCTCAGTGCGGATGGCCGAGGAGACGACCTCCTCGTCGTACTCGCCCACATGCACCTTGACCGGGAACCGGTCGGCCGGCGGCGTGTCGATCACCGAGAAGTCGCGAACGCCGGAGAGCGACATCTGCAGCGTCCGCGGGATCGGCGTGGCGGTGAGCGTGAGCACGTCCACCTGCTCGCGCAGGTTCTTGAGGTGCTCCTTGTGCTCAACGCCGAAGCGCTGCTCCTCGTCCACCACCACCAGGCCGAGGTCCTTGGGCACGACGTCTTTGCTGAGAAGCCGGTGCGTGCCGATGAGCACGTCCACGGTGCCGGCAGCAAAGCCCTCGAGCGCTTCGGCCTGCTGCGCCTTGCTGCGGAAGCGCGACAGCACCTCCACCTTCACCGGATACGGCTCGAACCGCTCGGAGAACGTGGTGTAGTGCTGCTGCGCCAGGATGGTGGTGGGGCACAGCACCATGACCTGCTTGCCGCTCTGCGTCGCCTTGAACGCCGCGCGGATGGCGACCTCCGTCTTGCCGTAGCCCACGTCACCGCAGACAAGGCGGTCCATAGGGCTCTCGCTCTCCATGTCGGCTTTCACGTCGGCGATCGCGGCCAGCTGGTCGGGCGTCTCCACAAAGGGGAACGCCTCTTCCATCTCGCGCTGCCAGGGCGTGTCGGGCGCATACCGGAATCCGCTCACCGCGGCACGGCGCGCGTACAGGTCCACCAGGTCGAACGCGAGCTTGCGTGCCTGCTTCCGTGCCTTGCTGGTGGCCTTCGACCAGTCGGCGGTGTTGAGGCGCGTCACCCGCGGGGCGGAGCCTTCCGGCCCCACGTAGCGGGTCACCCGGTCGAGCTGCTCCACGGGGACGTACAGCTTGTCGCCCTTTGCGTATTCGAGCAGCAGGAAGTCGCGCTCGGAGCCGAGGACGGTCTGCCGCACGATGTCGCGGAAGAGCGCGATGCCGTGCACCTCATGGACGACGTAGTCGCCCGGGCCGAAGGCGAACGTGAGCTTGGTGGGGTCGGCCGCCTGGCGCCGCCGCTCGGCCGCTCTCGGGAACACGTCGTCGATCGAGATCACCGCGAGGCGCGCGCCCGGTATCACGTAGCCGGACGGCACGTCGGCGATCGCGATGGACACGAGCCCGGTGGGAAGCGACGACCCCGCCTCGAGCTCGGCCACAGAGGTGCCTGCGTCCACGAGCGCGGTAGCCAGACGCTCACGTCCCTGACGGTCGCGCACCGCGGCAACCACGCGGTAACCGGTGTCGATGAGCGCCCGAAGCCCGGCGGCGAACACCTCTTCCCGGCCGCTCACCTGCGGCCGCCGTGCGGCGACCTCACCGTCGGCCGCGCCACCGGCACGCAGAAGCGAAAGGAAGGTGAGCCGCTGCCGGCCGCCGAGGTCGACCTCGGCAGGCTTGAGGTAGAGGCCCTCGAGGCTCACGCCCGCGGCATCGGCGCGCGACTCGGCCTCGCCCCGCGCCCGCACGAGGTCGTCGAAGATGGCGCGAGGCTCGGCGACGATGATCAGCGCTCCGGGCGCCACGTAGTCGAGCACCGAGGCGACCGAGCGGTAGAAGTACGGCAGGTATCGCTCGATGCCGTTGAACGCCACACCCTGGTCGATGAGCTCGAGGTCGCGCGCCAGCTCCTCATCGTCACGGGCGGCCTGGCCGAGGGCGCGACGCGCGTTTTGCGCCGCGCGCGTACCGGCCACCACCTCGCGACACGGATAGATCTCCACCGGTGCGGAATCGCCGATGTGCTGCTGGGTCGACGGCAGGTACCTCCGGAGCGTCTCGATCTCGTCGCCGAAGAGCTCGGCCCGCACCGGGTATGGCGCATCGGAGCCGAAGACATCAAGGATGCCGCCGCGCACGGCGAACTGTCCGCGCTCCTCGGCGGTATCCACGCGCTCGTACCCCATGCGCGCCAGCCGCTCGGCCGCGTCGGCAAGGTCGAGCGTGGCCCCCACCGCCAGCGAGAGCGGCTCGTAGACGTGCGAGCCCTGCGGCGGAAGCGCACGCAGAAGCGAGCGGCCGCTCGCCACCACCACGACCGGCCGGTTCTTGTCGAGCGAGTGCAGCACACGCGCCCGCGCGCCGACCGCCTCCAGGTCTGGGGCGGTGCGATCCCAGGGCGCGTCCGAGCGCTCGGCGAAGAGCAGCACGCGCTCGTGGTCCATGTACGTGCCGAGTTGCCGCGCGAACCGCTCGGCGGCGTCAGCGCCCGGCACGACCACGAGCACGGGGCGCTCCCGCCCCTCGGCAACGGAGGCCGTGAGCACGGGCCGGATGAGGCCCGGTGCGGCGAGCGTGACGTCATCACCACCGGCAAGCTTGCCGAGGGCCGCCGCGAAGGCGGGCTCCGCGTTCAGTACGGGGGCGATCATCTCGAAGAGCGATGTCACAGGCGGGTCTCCTGGCTCCAGACAGCACGAATGGCCCGCATCCGGAGCACCGGGGCGGGCAGCGAGTGCGAGTGTAGGGCCGCGCGGCGGTCGCGGTCAACGGGTCGCTCAGGGCCGGCCGCCGGAGCCATGTCGGGTACCATACCCTCATCACCCCACGCACAGGAGGCGACATGACCACCAAGGCCCGCGCCGCGGAGATCGACGCCCGGCTCAAGCAGCTCTACCCCGTGGCCGCGATCGCGCTGCGCTATGAGACCGACTTCCAGCTGCTGGTGGCCGTGATCCTCTCGGCGCAGACGACCGACGTCGGCGTGAACAAGGTCACCCCGGTGCTCTTCGAGCGATTCCCCACCCCGGAGGCGCTTGCCGCCGCAGACCCGGCTGAGGTGGAGCTGATCGTGCATCCCACCGGCTTCTTCCGCAACAAGACCAAGAACATCATGGGCGCCGCTCAGCGGATCGTGACGGAGTACGGCGGGCGGGTCCCCGACACCATGGAGGACCTGCTCACGCTCCCGGGTGTTGCGCGCAAGACGGCGAACATCGTGCTCTACAACGCCTTCGGCAAGGCCGAGGGCGTTGCGGTGGACACCCACGTGTTCCGTCTCGCCCACCGCCTCGGCTACTCGAAGCACGAGGACACGAACAAGGTGGAAAAGGACCTGATGGCGCTCTTCCCGCGCGAGGAATGGGGCGCGCTCACCTACCGCCTGATAGAGCACGGACGCGCGGTGTGCAGCGCCAAGCGGCCGATCTGCGGCCAGTGCGCGCTGTCTGACCTGTGCCCGAGCGCCTTTGCGGTGAAGGGGTGGCGGGAGCAGGCGTAACGCCGCGATGGGCGCTCTGCCCCGCGTGTCAGCCGAGGATGAGCGCCGCGGCGGCGGCGAGGAACACCGCGGGCAGCATGTTGCCCACCGGCAGCCGCCGGATCTGCGCGAGGTCGAGCCCGATCGCCAGGATGAGCGCGCCGCCCACCGCCTCGATCGAGGCGATCACCGCAGGCGTGATGTACGGCTCCACGCCGCTCGCCGCCAGCGCGATGCCGCCCTGCAGCACCAGGATCGGGATCGCCGCGAGGCCAACGCCCGCTCCGAGGGTGGTGGCAAGCGCGATCGCGGCGATGCCGTCGAGCAGCGACTTCAGAAAGAGCAGCGATGGGTCGCCGAGGCCGTCTTGCAGTGAGCCGAGCACCGTCATCGCCCCCACGCAGAAGAGCAGGCTCGCGGTCACGAATCCCTCCACGAGGGTGTGTCCCTTCTCGCCTGGCTGATCGCTCGTGCCCGGCGACAGCACGGGGGCTCGATACGCCTTGTCCTGGAGCCAGTAGCCGAACCGCTCGAGACGGTGCTCGATCCGCATCGCCTCGCCTGTGAGCGACCCCACCACGAGCGCACCCACGAGCACGAGCGCCGAGTAATCGCCGAGCGCTGTCTTCCCAAGATCGATCATGCCGCCAAGCGCGATCGAGATGCCGATGATGATGACGGCGAGACCGATCGCCGCGTACGCGATCGAGCGGAACCGCTCCGAGATGAGCTTGCCGAACACCAGACCGATCGCCGTGCCCACGAGCACCGCCAGGACGTTCACGATGACACCGATACCCGGCATGTCACTCCCCGTCTTTCAACCAGAGCTCTTTGAGCTCAGCGGTGATCTGATTGGCTCCCGGCGGAAGACCGGCCGTGGACGCCAGGTACCGTCCCGCGCCGCGCCGCCTGCGCCGCACCGCCTCGAAGCATGACGCCGAGGCGATCACATCCGCACCGAGCGCCCGCACGCGGTCCGCGAGCCCCGTGTCCGAGGTGACCACGGTGACCCCGCCGCCACCGGCCAGGCGGACGATCAGGTCGTCGGCGCTGTCGGGCCGGTGCGCGTACCGCACCCTCACAGCGCCCCTGCCAGCCTCCGGGCCGCCGCCGGCGACACCGTCGAACACGACCGTGATCTCGCCTGAGCCGAGCAGGTCATGCCCCCGCGCCGCAAGCCTCGCCACAAGCGCCTCTCGCTGCGCCTCGAGCGAGCCCTCCCGCGTTGCGGGATCGCTCCGGGTCACGTTGTATCCATCCACCAGGAATCGCATGCGGCAATGCTACACCAAGGCCCCGAGCGCCGGACCGCGGACCGTCCCGTGATGCGATATCGGCCGCTTGTGGTATGAACGGAGCAGGCCGCTACGACACGAGGAGGCACTATGGCCGAGCCGATCGTACTGGAAGCGGGCATGCCTGCACCCGAGATCGACGCCACCGCGACCGGTGGCGGTCCGTTCCGGCTCTCGGATCACCGGGGCAGCTGGGTGGTCGTGTACTTCTATCCCCGCGCGAACACCCCCGGCTGAACCCACGAAGCCAAGGACTTCCAGGCGCACCGCGCGGAACTGGAGTCCTTGAACGCCCTGGTCGTGGGCGTCTCAGCCGACAAGCCCGAGGTCCAGCAGCGGTTCATCGACAAGTTCGAGCTCACCTTCCCGATGATCTCCGACACGTCGAAGGAGATCATCGACGCGTACGGGGCACGTGAGGTGCTCGGCGTATCAGCCAAGCGGCGCACGTTCCTTATCGACCCTCAAGGCTTGATCGCCCGCGCCTGGCACAAGGTGAAGGTCGAAGGACACGCCGACGAGGTGGTCTCCGCCATACGGGAGCGCGCCACGTAGCCGGGAGACGTTGCCGCGCCCGTGGCCCCTGTGTCAGTCTCGTATGTCCGCGCAGGCGCGAGCGATGCCTGCTCCGAACCGCTCGACGTCCTCGACGGTGGTGTCCCAGCTGGTGACCCACCGGACCTCGCCCGCACGCTCGTCCCACGTATAGAAGTCGAACTCGGCAGCAAGCGGCTCGATCGCCGCATGCGGCAGCACGGCGAAGACCTCGTTGGCCTCCACCCGCTGGGTCACTCGAACGCCGGGAACCGCCGATGCGCGTTCGGCGAGGAGCCGCGCCATCGCGTTCGCGCTCTCGGCGTTGCGACGCCACAGACCGTCCTCGAGCAGCGCGATGTACTGTGCGGCGATGTACCGCATCTTCGAGGCGAGCTGCGCGCTCTGTTTGCGCACGTACTTGAACTCCGATGCGAGTTCGGGATCCAGGAACACGACCGACTCCGCCAGCACCGCACCGTTCTTGGTGGCGCCGAACGACACGATGTCAGCCCCTGCCGCCGCCTCGCCGAGCGTGCACTGGAGAGAAGCCGCGGCGTTCGCCAGCCTCGCACCGTCGATGTGCAGCTTCAGCCCGTGTACCCGGGCCGCGGCCGCGATGTCCGCGAGCTCTTGCCGTGAGTACACCGTGCCATACTCGGTGGACTGCGTGATCGATACCACCGCCGGCTGGCTCGCATGCTCGAATCCCACGTGCGTGATGGCGCCTTCGATGAGCGCCGGCGTGAGCTTTCCGTCGGGTGTTGGCACCGCCAGCAGCTTGCCGCCGGTGAACCGTTCCGGCGCGCCGCATTCGTCGGTGTTGATGTGCGCGCTTGCCGGACAGATCACCGCGTTGTGCCTGCGCATGACCGCCTGCAGCGCGGTGCAGTTCGCGCCGGTGCCGTTGAAAACGAAGAACACCTCGGCCGAGGGGCCGAACTCGCCTCGGATGAGCTCGCGGGCGCGCTCGGTCCATCGATCGGCCCCGTATGCGTGCGCATGCCCAGCGTTCGCCCCTTGCATGGCGGCGATCACGGCCGGATGGGCCCCGGATGCGTTGTCGCTCGCAAAACCACGTCCCGATGATGTCACGAAGGCTGCTCCTCACGTCGCCATGCCCGCCGAAGGGTCGCATACGCCAGCACGATTCCGGCGAGCCCCGGAGCAAGCTTCCAGTACCGCACCGGGTGCGATCGCACCTCTCCAGCGGTCACCACGACCATGCTGTCGGCGTGGATATCGAGATCGCCGCCGTGGAGGTCGCAGGCCTCATTGAACACGCCCGTGACGCGCACCATGTCACCGTTGTGCGACCAGCACCCGAACTCTCGCACCTGATCGGCCATCGTCTCCGGCATCCACACGCCGACCGCCACGCCGCCCGAGAGCACGTTCAGCCAGACGTTGCCGCGGCCACCGGCGAGCGCCTCGCTCACGACCTCTCCTTCGAAGGTCACCAGCTTGCCGTCAAGCCCGCTGGTCATCGAGACAAGCTCGGGCCCGCTGACCTGCGTTGCCGTGGCAGCGCTGGCGACCGACTGCCCGGGAAGCGCGCAGGCAAGCGCCATACAGACGCACAGAATGACAGCGCGTCTCATCGATGGGCCCTCCTGTCGCGGACCGATGCGATCACACTTGCAACGATCGCGAACAGCGCCATGAACTCGAGCCTGCCGGCCCACATCTCAACGATGTAGACGATCTTCAGGCCCGTAGGCATCGTGGGCGCCGTGATGCCGGTGGACAGACCCACGTTCGCCGCGGCCGAGATGGACTCGAAGATCGCCTCGGCCGGCGGATAGCCGTACATCATGCCGATGATGCCGCCCGTGATGTAGGTGACGATGTAGAGCAGGAACACGAGCAGGACGTTGGAGAGCACCTCGGAGTTGAGCGGCGCGTTCGAGAAGTGGTGGTACGACTCGGTGACCATCGCGCTCTGCGGAGCGATGGCCTGCCTGATACGCCACATCAGTCCCTTCACAGTGACGCCGATGCGGAAGGCCTTGATGCCGCCTGCTGTGGACGACGCCATGCCACCGAAGGCCATCGCCATCAGGATGACCACGAACCCGAGTCCGCCGTAACCATGTGTCCACTGTGCCGCGTAGAGGCTCTGCTGCCCCGTTCCGCTGCTCGCCGACAACAGATGGTAGATGCCCTTTCGGATGATCTCCCCCGAGCTGGAGTACAACGTGGTGCCAGCCAAGCCAAGGCCGATGAGCACGCTCAGGATGAGCGTGTTGACGGCGATGGTGCGCGCCTCGATGTTCTTGAAGAGTTCACTCCGCTCACCACGCCAGATGTGCGCATGCAGGTTGAAGTTCATGGTCCCAGCGATCATGAGCATCACCGTGACGATCTCGAACCACGGGCTGTGGTAGTAGAGCGAGTTCTGCGACTGCGGCCCGAAGCCCCCGGTGTCCCAACACGCGGCTGTGTTGCAGAAGGCGTGCAACACGCTGCGCCCGAAGCCCATTCCGGCGCCGAAGTTGACCGCCGTGAGCGACGCGATACCAAGCGCCACGTAGACTGCGGTGACCAGCCAGATGAACCGGGCCGTATGCATGACGTTGGGCATGATCTTCTCGTCCCGGCCCTCTGCATGGTACAGCGACATCGCACCGCCGCCGCGCATGCCGATCGCAATTGACAGCGCGGCGACCACGATCCCCTGGCCACCGATCAGGTGCGTGAGATGGCGCCACACGTTGTGGGCATTGGCCAGGTGATCGAGGTCCTGCACCAGGACGAGCCCGCTCGTGGTGAATCCTGACATCGCCTCGAAGGTCGCATCGAGATAGCTGCCGAAGTGACCCGAGAACGCCAGGGGTACCGCTGCGGTCAACGACGCGGCCAGCCAGGCAAGCGCGGTGATCAGGAGCGCGTCACGCCTATTGATCGGCACCCCTCGAGGTGCAAGCCGCACGAAGAGCGCGCCTACGAGCGCGGTCACGCCCGCCCCGAGCACGTAATCGAGCGCCGGATCCCACTCCCCTGAGATGACAGCCACGATGAACGGAACCACCATGGCTCCGGCGACCGCGAGCACGAGCATTCCCGTGTAGTGCAGAATGGCCCGGATGTCGCCCCTGTCGAGCGTGACCCACATGCGGGATCAGACCGTTCCAGCGGCGAGGAGCGCCACAAGAGAGGCCGCGGCCATGACCAGAAGATACGCGAGGATCTCGACCAGCAGCCCCACCGGCCACTGCCGGTAGACACCACCCGGACGCATCTTCAACCCTCGTCGCCTCCTTGTGACATGGAGCGCCGGCTGGATGTCGGCGGCAGTTGCATTGTGCCACATGCCACAGCGTCGGCAACCACCCACACCGCGACGTGCCTCATGTTAGGCTGTGATTACCCCGATCGAAGGGACCGTGGTATGGGACTGCTCTCGAAGAAGACACCGGTCGCCACCGTGCGTGTAGCGCTGGTCGACGGCCGGCACGCGCGTGTCGACACCTGGGTCGAGACCGCCGACCGGCAGGAACGTGCATACCTCACGCTTCTGCTCTTCCTCATGTACTACGCCAGGGTGCTGTTCTTCCTCAGCTTCCGGGATACCGCCGAGGAGCTCGTCGGCTGGATGGACGATGCGGTCCGGTCGCTGGCGCAAACACCCGACGAGGCGCCCGCCGACCTGGCGCGTGGATGGCGCCTGACAGACGATCTGAGCGCCGAGCCGCGAGCCATCTGGTCGGGGACGCTGTACACGCTCAAGCCCGGCGAGTACCGATGCGCGGATGAGAAGCCGGCGGATCCCGAGGATGCCGACGGTCAGTACTCCGTACTGCTCTACCTGCAGCATCTGGTCGACACGCTTCCAGCGCTCGAGCGCGCCTATCTGGCGCTGGGGATCACGGGCATGCACGAGTACTACCGTGATATCCAGCACTGGAACACCACAAAGGCGCTCCACCCGGCACCCGCGTATGGGATCGACTACGCCCGCTCGATCCTCGAGCGGCACGCCTAGGATCAGCGCACCTCCAGGTTCGAGATGCGGTACCCGGCCTCGGTGGGAACCACGTAATACCACTGCGTGGCCGTGCTCCCGTACCAGGTCTCGCTCGTCTCGACCCATACGGAGCCATCGGACTGTTCTTCGGCCGACAGGATCTCGAACGCCGTGAACTGCCCGTTGGAGTACGAGGCGCTCGCTCCGTCCAGGCTGAACGGCTCGATGGTGAGATCGTGCGCATCGTCCGCCCGGTCCTCCTGGATGGCCACGAGGAAGTCCGTCACCACGGCGACCGCCTCATCAGCCGGAGCCATCGGAACATCGCCGCCGAACTGCAGCGCCTCGATGCCGCCGAGGCTCCACGTCCCGTCCGCCCCCTTGAGCACGGTCACCTCCGACACCCACTCGCTGTTGGGCGGCCCGGCCCAGTACACGGCGGATGCGTCGTCTTCCTTGTAGAGCTGCTGCACCCAATCGCCAAGACCCTCGGCGGCAAGCGCCGACCGCACTGCCTCTTCGGCCGTGGCGGCTCCGGCGGCAGTGGGCGCCTCGACAGGAACGTCGGTGGAGCCGTCATCGGTGACCGGCGCCTCGACCTCGGCCCCCGTGTCCTCGAGCGCGCCCTCCAGCGCACCCCGGGCGACCAGGAGGCCGCCCACGGCCAGGGCGCCGATCAGCACGAGAACCCCCACCACGATGCCGATGATCAGCCCCGTCTTCTTCTTGGGCGCTGGAACCGGCTGCCCATAGCCAGCAGGTGCGACCTGCCCGGCCTGCGTGTACTGCGCCGCGGGCGCGACGCCGGGGGGCATCTGTACGGTCTGACCGGCGGCCTGCTGCTGGTACTGCTCGTACGCGGCCTTCTGCGCTTCGTACTCCGCTTGCTTGCGCTGGTACTCGGCCATCTGGCGCTCATACTCGGCCTGCCCGGGGTTCTCCGCGTCCGGCTGGGGCGATGCGTACGCCGCTGGCTGGGGCACAACGGGCTGAGGGGCAGGGGCTGGCGGCTGCGGCGGAGCGCTTTCAGCCGCCGCGGCCGCGGCAGGTATCGCCGCCCCGCACGATCCGCAGAACACCGCTCCCTCCCGCACCTCGTTCTGGCAGTTCGGGCACCGCATGTCGGCCTCCCTCGCAATCGACTCCTCGCCCCGACTGTAGGTCGCGGGGGATGCCGGTGTAAAGAGCGCAGCGAGAGGTGGGTGTTCCGATCGTGGGCAGCCCCCGGAACGCCCGGTCACGCGACAGCGGCTCCCAGGTCGAGCTGTACCTGCCTGACTCCGTTGTCGGTCGCCACGCGCCTGAGCGCCACGATAGCGATGTCGTCTTCGAGACGCCCGTCGGCGAAACCGAATGCCGACATGAAAAGCGTCTCGGGCAGTCGCTCGGCACTACCGGAGCCGTGCTGTGACACGAGCTCAAGCAGCCGCTGACTGCCGAAGATCTCCCCCGAGGACGAGCGGGCCTCAGTCAGACCGTCGGTGTACAGCACGATCAGATCGCCGGTGCCGATCGAGGTCGCGTGGTTCTCGTACGCCCCCGCCGGCGACGCGCCGAGGACCGCGCCGTCGCGGGGCAGGAAGACCGGCGCCTCTCCCGCGCGCATCAGCACAGGTGGTGGATGCCCCGCCATGCTGTAGGCCATCCGGCCGTCAACGGGATCGATCAGGCCGAAGAACGCCGACACGAACTCATGTGGCTCGGCGCCATGCACGACCAGCTCGTTCGCCTTGCTCATCACGGTGCGCGGTGAGGGCAGATGCAGCGCTTCCGCACGCATCGCGTTCTTCACCAGCGCCGTGAGACCGGCCGCCTCGTGACCGTGGCCCGCCACATCGCCGATCAGCACACCGAGGGAGCCGTCCGGGAGCGGCACCACGTCGTAGAAGTCGCCACCCACGCCGCCCGACCCGGAGACCGCATGGTAGAGGTGGCCCATCTCAAAGCCCGGCACCGCCGACGGAGCGGTGAAGAAGGCGCTCCGGAGCGATCGCGTGAGCAGCCGCTCGTCCGCTAGCTGCCGCGCGTTCTCCAACGCCAGCGAGAGCGAGACCTCGAGCTTGTGGAGGAGCTCCCTGTGAGCGTCGCCGAACTCGAGGTCCTCGTCCCAGCAGAAGCCCATCACGGCCACGATATCGCCGCGGCCCTTCACGGGCACGAGCGCGAAACCGCCGATGTCGTGCTTGAGCAACAGCTCGAACTCCTCGCGCTGCCGCGCGTCGGACTGCGCGACCGCCAGAGAGCAGCCGGCGCGGGCCGCATAGGCGGGTAGCGAGAGGTCGTCCTCGGCAAAGCGCAGACCGCGCATCTCTAGCGGCCACCCGTGCACCGAGCGGAACACCCAGCCACCCGCGTCGCGGTCCGCGAGCCAGCCCCAATCGGCGCCTAGCGCCTCCGTCACCTCCACGAGAACGCGCTGGAGGATCTCCTCGGCGTCCAGGCTCGACAGCACGGTCACATCGATGAGCTCGGTGGCGGTCCGCAGGTCACGGGCGACGCGCTCGCGCTGCACACGGTCCCGCACGTCAGCGGAGATGTCGATGCCGAGGAACAGCACGTTGTAGGGATCGGTGAGCCTGCCGGGGATCGGCAGGTACGACAACTGCCAGTACGTGACGTCGCCCCACGTGGAGCGGAACTCGTACTCGGGCACCGTGACCGGGTGGCCGGTG
>Ga0228536_1001070_pt1 | contig 32709 bp, 25 predicted proteins | sample SJ1Smetagenome_FD_168611 | JGI IMG/M metagenome (GOLD analysis project Ga0228536, IMG submission 168611) | Enriched culture of PCE-dechlorinating microbial communities from Ithaca, New York, USA - SJ1.S | ecosystem: Engineered > Modeled > Simulated communities (microbial... > Unclassified...
GGCAACTGTTCGGGCTATGGTGGAAAGAGCACAGCGACCTTGCTACGATCACGGTCTTTATGACCTAGGGTGGGTCGGTCTGCTGTGCTCTTTTTTCTTACTTCATTATACAAGGGTGGGTTGGCGTCTTATTTCTTCTGGCTTCCTCGACCTCAGTATAGCCTACCCACCATTGGAATCAATTCCACTGTATGGGAGCATCGAACGATTTAAATCGCGCTTTTGCCATTTGCCCTGGCAGAGCTTTGCCCATTCGCATTCGCCGCAAACCTCCGCCAGCAGTCCTTGCTGCAGGATGTAATCGTAAACAACCTGGCAGAACTCGTATAGGGGCATGGGCTGTTCAGTCTGGAGCCGCGCACCAGTCAGATTTACAGTGCGCTGATCAAAAAGCGAGACCTTAGCTGCATCGCTGCATAGTCCATTGAAGTTATTGGGGCAAGCCTGGCAAAGCGCATCGCATCCGCTCGTGATTTGCAGCATCTGGTTGGGGTCAACCAGGAAAGCAGTCATATTTTCAATAAAAGCCCGGCTATAACCTTTGTCTTCAAAGAACAAGGCGCACAAAGCATGGTGGGGGCGCAAAGTGGCAGGCGGGCTTGACGGCGTGTTTTCTTCCATAAGTAAGGTCTTTCCATATGAATTGTAATGGATAGAGTGATCATTCGTAACGAAGTTAGAGATGCCTGCTTAAAATCCACGATTTTTTGCGCATAAAGACCTGGACTACGAGTGCATTGTAGGGAACGTGGCCCTGCCCTGGCAACGAAGCGGATAGGGTGTCCTGTTCCTCTTCACACCCGGAACGGCGCAAGGCCGTTCCCTACGCAAAAAAAGGTTGTTGGTGTGGTGTATTTTGGATTTTAACGACCCAATCTACGGCTAATTACCCCAATCCATGCGGTACCTGGCTTTGCCCCGCAGCCACTTCTCGGCTGAAATTGCCGCTATCGCGCCATCTGACGCGGCGATGACTGCCTGCTTCACGTGCGAACACAAAACATCTCCCACAGCGTAGACTCCCGGGATTGCTGTCTGGTTCTCGCGATCCACCTGCAAACAACCTTCATCGCTGATCTCCAGCTGCCCCGCGACAAAATCGGTGATCGGTTTGGCACCCTGCAGGTAGACAAATACTCCCTCCACTGGCAAAGCTTCTGTTTCCTTGCTGCCGCGGGCTGAAACCCGCAGGCAATTCACATGTCCCTCACCGCAGATCTCTCGGACCACACAGCCCGGATGCATTACAACGTTTTCTTTCTCAGTCAACTCCGCCAAGGCTTCGGGCGGTACATTCACTTGCTCAGTGGGTGAGAAGAAATGCAGGGTTTTCACAAAACGGGTCAGATAGAGGGCTTCTTCGAGCGCCTCATCACTCTTCCCGATCACAGCCACATCCTTGCCCTTGAAGAAAGCCGCATCGCAAACGGCGCAGTATGAAACTCCCCGCCCTAAAAGCTCTTCTTCGCCTTTGATCAAGTTGGCACGTCCCATCGAACCGGTGGCGATAATGATGGAGCGGGCTGAGTAAACCCCAAAGTTGCCAAAAACCGACTTTGGACTGCTGGAAAGGTCGCTGCCAATAGCTTTATCGTTGATAAATTCCGCGCCAAACTCCAAGGCTTGTTTGCGCATTACCTGGAGCAATTCAGCTCCGCCAATCTCCCCCTCTATTCCAGGGTAATTCGCGATCTTGCTGGTGGTGCCAAGCGCGCCGGTGGTCAGGCCCTTATCCAGGATACCCACTTTCAGGCCAGCCCGGGCGGCATAGATGCCGGCAGTCGCTCCGGCGGGTCCGCCGCCGATTATGAGAATGTCGTATAGTGTTGAATCAGATAATTCCAAGTGTCACCTTCTTTCCAAATATCCCCACAAGTATACTGATGAGCCAGGCTGATCTCCAATGATTGTACGGACTATGATTGCTTACTTGTCTTTCGTTATTAGTAGATATTTGAGAGTTTTTTAGAGGCTTTGCTTGCTATAGTTGGGCAGATTTCAGTACAATGGAATTAATATGAGCAAAAAATTCTACAAGATGACCCTGCCTGAGCGCTATGCGTTCCTGCTGCAAAACAGCAGCCTGGATGAGGATGACCTGAAAGCCTGGCTGCCTGGCTCGGGGCTGAGCCTTGAGACCGCCGACCACATGATCGAGAACGCGGTCGGTCTCTTCAGCTTGCCGCTGGGAATTGCTCAAAACTTCATCGTGAATGGCAGGTCGGTCTTGGTGCCAATGGTTGTGGAAGAACCTTCCGTGGTGGCTGCCGTTTCGTTTATGGCAAAGCTAGCGCAGTCCACTGGCGGCTTCAGAGCCTGGATGAGCTCCCAGGAGATGATCGGTCAGGTGCAGCTGCTGGATTTGGCGGACGTCGACGCGGCTCAGGATTTGATTGAAACACACAAGCACGATCTGCTGGAGAAGACACTTGCACTCAACCCGGGTCTGGCGCGCCACGGCGGCGGCATCCGCGACCTGGAAGTAAGGCGGATCGACGAATCTCCAATCGGGGCTTTTTTGGTGGTGCACCTGATCCTGGACGTAGCCGATGCGATGGGTGCCAATATGGTCAACACCGCGGTTGAAAGCCTGGCGCCATTACTGGAAGAGCTGACTGGCGGGCGGGCGCATTTGCGCATCCTCAGCAACCTTTCTGACCGCCGCCTGGCAAGCGCAGAGGTCCGCTTGCCCCCAAATGTGCTTGCTTTTGAGGACTACAGCGGCGAAGATGTGCGCGACGGGGTGATTGAGGCCTGGGCTTTTGCCGAGGCAGACCCCTACCGGGCTGCCACCCACAACAAGGGCATTATGAACGGTGTGGACGCGGTTTTGCTGGCGACTGGCAACGACTGGCGCGCGGTGGAAGCTGGCGCGCATGCCTACGCCGCCCGAGGCGGACGCTACAAAAGCCTCAGCACCTGGACTACGACCGAAGAAGGCAGCCTGAAGGGCAGCCTGACCCTGCCGCTGGCGATCGGTGTGGTTGGCGGCGCCACGCGCGTGCACCCTGGCGTGCGGACCAACCTGAAACTGATGGACATCCAGCGTGTTTCAGATTTGGGTAAGATTGTTGCCGCGGTAGGTCTGGCGCAGAACCTGGCCGCCTTGCGAGCGCTGGCTACGGAAGGCATCCAAAAAGGGCATATGAGCCTGCATGCCCGCCAGGTGGCGCTGGCAGCTGGCGCGAAAGCCGAAAAGGTTGAGCCGTTGGCGCAGGCATTGATCGCCGCAGGCAGGATCACTTTAAGTGAAGCAAAGAGTATTCTTGAACAATGGAATGGAACAGACGATGGAAACAACGCAAAATCATGACGCTGATGGCAGCAAACTCTTGATCCCTAAACGCAAAGTCGGCATCACCGGCTATGGCGCCTACGTACCGCGTTACCGCTTGCCCGGGGTTGAGATTGCCCGCATCTGGGGTAAGAATGAGGACGGACTGCCTGTGAAGGAAAAAGCGGTGGCGGGTTTGGATGAAGACGTAATTACCATGTCCATCGAAGCAGCCCGCAACGCGCTGAAACGCGCGGAGATTTCCCCTGAGCAGCTCAGGGCTGTCTGGGTGGGCTCTGAGTCGCACCCGTACGCGGTCAAGCCCAGCGGCACGGTGGTGGCGGAAGCCATTGGCGCTTCGGGCAGCGTGAGTGCTGGCGATTGGGAGTTTGCCTGCAAGGCTGGCACCGAAGCCATGGTGGCGGCGATTGGCATGGTGGGTTCTGGCATGGCGGATTATGCTATGGCAATTGGTATGGATACCGCCCAGGGCAAGCCCGGCGACGCGCTCGAATACACGGCAGCTTCCGGCGGCGCGGCTTACATCATCGGTCCGCAGCAGGGTTCGCTTGTCAGCATTGAGGCAGTGTATTCATTCGTCACAGATACGCCCGACTTCTGGCGGCGGCAGCAAGCCATCTATCCGGAGCACGGTCAGCGTTTCACTGGCGAGCCGGCTTACTTCGACCATATCTCAACCGCGGCTTCAACCATCATGCGGGAAACCGGTCTGAAGCCAACTGATTTTGCTTACGCCGTCTTTCACCAGCCCAATGAAAAGTTTCCGAGGCGAGTCGCAAAATTGCTCGGTTTCAAAGACGAACAAATCGAAACCGGCTTGCTTTCTCCAACTATTGGCAACACTTACAGCGGGGCAGCCATGATTGGTTTGACTGCCATTTTGGACGAAGCAAAAGCAGGGGATTTGATCCTGATGACGTCCTATGGTTCTGGCGCGGGCTCAGACGCTTTTGTCGTGAAAGTTCGCCGGGCACTCAAAGAACGCCGCGAAAAGGCCAGAAGCACCCAGGACTACATCGCCAATCGCGTTGAAATTGACTACGCCACCTACCTCCGCTACCGCGGAGAGATCGTGACTGGTTGAGATGACGGTTTATCCTGAAGTCGTCATCGTTGGAATTGGGCAGCAACCGGTGGGCGAGCACTGGGATGGTTCTTTGCGGGAATTGGCAGGGAGAGCGCTGAGAGCCGCCCGCAAAGACGCCGCTGATCTCCAACCTCAGGCGGTTTACGCGGGCAGTATGCTGGCTGCCAGCGCCTCACACCAGGCTAACTTGGGCGCATTGATCTGTGAGGTCGCGGGGCTGGCAGGGCAAGCCGAAGGCGTTACGGCTGAGGCTGCCGAGGCTTCCGGCGCGGCCGCGCTGAACCTCGCCTGGCAGGCTATCCGCTCGGGCATGGTGGATGTGGCGGCAGTTGTGGGTGTGGAAAAAGTGACGGATGTTGTCGGCGCCGGCGAGGAGCTGAACCTGTTGGGGGCGAGCCTCGACTCGGATTATGAAGCCTCCGAGGGGCTGACGCCAGCCGGGCAGGCAGCCTTACTGCTGCAGAGATATCTTTACGAAAACCAGTTCCCGCGCGAGGTGCTGCAGGGATTTGCGATGATTGCCCGCAACAACGCCGTCAACAACCCCAATGCCATGTTCCGCAGGGCGCTGACAGGCAAGGCTTACAACAAAGCCGCCACAGCAGCCGCACCGCTCAACGCTTTTGACCTGGCGGCACACGCGGATGGCGCCGCAGCATTGATCCTGACCCGGGCTGAACTGGTTCCCAAAAATCTGGCACACAAACCAATCAAATTACTGAGCTCCAGCCTGATTGCAGGTCGGCTGGCTGTGCATGATCGCCAGGATCCGCTCTTCTTTGAAGCAGCCGCGGTTTCCGCCAGGCAGGCCTGCCTCAAGGCGAATATTCCGCTGGCGAACATCGATTTCTTTGAGTATTCCGACAACAGCACTCTTCACGCGCTCCTGTCGCTCGAAGCAGCCGGCTTTGCCCCACGGGGGCAAGCCTGGAAGCTCGCCATGGATGCCTCGCTGACGCTGGAAGGGTCCTTACCAGTGGCGACCATGGGCGGACACATGGGGCGGGGATTCCCGCTGGGAGCATCGGGGGTTTACCAGGCGGTTGAAGCCAGCTTGCAGCTGCGCGGAGAGGCAGGCACAAATCAGATCGCCCACGCTCGCTATGGCATGATTCAGTCCCTTGCTGGCACGGGTTCCGCCGCGGTGACTCACATCCTGGCTGGATAGCGCGTGGAAATCTGGCTGTCCTGTGAAAGTAATGCCCTGAACGCGGACTGATGGTACAATCGCCTCATGAAAATCAAGCGTTGGCACATAGCATTAGGAATACTGATCAGCGCGATTTTTCTTTACCTCGCATTTCGTAAAATTGAATTCGATCAGCTCTGGCAATACCTGCGCTCTGCGAAGTGGGGCTGGGTGCTGCTGGGGCTGGTTTTTTATTTTCTGGGCGTTTGGGTGCGCACCTGGCGCTGGCAGGTGCTGCTCAATCCCCTCAAGCGCATCCCGCAGCGCGAGCTATTCCCGGTGGTCTGCATCGGCTATATGGGCAACAACGTCTATCCTGCCCGGGCTGGAGAAGTGCTGCGGTCGATCCTGCTGAAACAGTCCGACGATGTGCCCATCTCAGGCTCCCTGGCGACAATCGTGGTGGAGCGCCTTTTCGACGGAATCACCATCCTGGCTTTGGTGCTGTTGAACTTCCGCCAGTTGATGCAAATCGCGCCGGATGCCGAGTGGATGCGGCGAATTCAGACCGGTTCGGTCCTGGTGGGCGCGATTTTTGCGCTGGTTTTGCTGGTCTTTTTGGCGATGCTCTTCCTGCCAAAGCAAACCCAGGCTGTGAGCGGTTGGTTCATCAACAAGTTATTACCCCAAAAGCTGCGCCCGAAAGTAAGTGGGATCCTGGACAAGTTCATTGACGGGTTGCGCGTGCTGCGCTCCCCCGGGCAATCCCTTTTGGTTTTGACGCTTTCCATGCTGGTCTGGATCTTTGAAGCCGGTTTGTATTGGGGGGTGATGAAAGCGCTGGGGCTCGAGCTGAGCTTTATGAGCCTTTTGCTGATAGAGGGTGTGGTCAATCTGGTGCTGCTAATTCCTGCTGCCCCCGGCGGACTGGGCACCTTTGATGCCGCCGCCAAATTCATGCTTTCGCTGTTTGGCATACCGGCGGAACAGGCACTGGGCTACGCGCTGATCCTGCGCGTGGCTTTGTGGATCCCCATCACTGCACTGGGCGCGCTCTTTTTTATCAAAGAAGGCTTCAACCTGACCACCAACTTGCAGCAAATACAGACAGATTACCGTTCGGATGAAGGAACGGAAAACTGATACGAGAAGGACAGAAAATGACTGATAACAAACGCCATATTGCCATCATCGGGGCAGGTTTTGCCGGTTTGAGTGCCGCCTGGGACCTGGCTAAAGCCGGGCATAAGGTGAGCATCTTCGAGGCTTCAGCAGAACCTGGAGGTTTGGCATCCGGCTTTAAAGAACCCCATTGGGATTGGTCCGTCGAGCGTTTTTATCACCATTGGTTTCAAACCGACTCTCATCTGCTCAGTTTGATCGAAGAATTGGGCTGGTCTGACCAGGTGCTATTCCCCAGACCGGTCAGCGTCATGTATCACAAGGGAAAGTATTATCCCTTTGACTCGATTCCAGCTGCCTTGGCTTACCCCGGGTTGGGTTTTGGGCTCAACAAGATCCGCTTTGGCTTGGTGGGGGTCTACCTGAAGCTGACCAAAAACTGGCGGGCGCTTGAGAAGACCACCACCGACGCCTGGATGCGCAAATATGCCGGCAACAAGGTCTATGAAAGCATGTGGCAGCCAATGATGATCGGCAAATTTGGCGAAAACTGGCACGATAAAGTCAGCATGGCCTGGATGTGGGCGCGCTTACACGTTCGCACCACGCGCCTGGGGACATTTAAGGGCGGTTTCCAGGTTTTTGCCAATAAGTTTGCCGCCAAAAATGAAGAAGCCGGGGTCGCCATTCGCTACAACACGCGCGTCAGTTCCCTCAGGCGCCAGGAAGATGGGCGAATCTCCGTCAACCTGGTGGATGGTGAGCCGGAAAGCTTTGACCAGGTCTTGGTGACGCTTTCGCCCGGGATGATGGCGAAAATGGCACCCGATTTGCCCCCGGAGTATCTTGCGGGTTTGCTGAAACTCAAAAGTATGGGAGCGGTGGTGATGACCGTTTCCATCAAGCACCCGCTTTCTCCCCAAGGCTACTACTGGTACAACATCCCCAAGCAAGCCGGTTATCCCTTCCTCTCTTTGGTGGAGCACACGAACTTTCTCAAACCTGAGTACTTTGGCGGCGATCATATCCTCTATATTGGCGACTATCTCGAAACCGACCACCCCAACTTCAGCAAGAGCGATGCTGAACTGGCGGATGAATTCCTGCCGCATCTGAAGAAGATCAACCCTGACTTCAATCGGGATTGGGTCAACAAGATTTGGGTCTCCAAAACGGCTTACGCTCAACCCATTCCGCTGCCAAACCATTCTGCCAATATCCCGGCAATTGAGACGCCCATACCCGGTCTGTTTTTTGCCAGCATGAGCCAGGTGTACCCATGGGATCGCGGCACGAACTTTGCCGTGGAGATCGGTCGCCGAGCCGCAAAATTGATGCATCTTGAGAAAAGCGTGGATATCGTGTAGTCTTTCGATTCTTAAAAGACTGATTCCGATTCTGGAATCACTATCCGATTTTTTGAGCATTTTTCGCGGTGATTTTGATGGAAATTATTATGCCTATCTATTGGTAATTTATCTTGAATTCAGCCTCCTACACCCATATATGGGGGGGGATGAGGGGTGACTCGCCTGCTAATTAGTGGCAGGTAAATTTCTTCCTGAACAGGTATTGAACCAGGACTGATGATGAAAAAGGCAAGAGAATTCTGAATCTTAAAAAATCGTTAATCTTTAAGACTAAAAACCTGAAACCCTGTTGTTGAGTGTTAGAATCTTGTTACTCACTGAGCAAGACAAATTAGTAAAGCTCACAAGTGATGCGAATTTAGAGGTAATCGGATCGCTCAGTTTAACATTGACCAATCACAATCCCCCATAGGAAACGGGAAGGGAGAATGCCCATGAATGCTCACCAGGCATGGCAGGCAACAATCGGACAATTGCAAATGGACCTCTCAAAGGCGAACTTTGACACCTGGGTTCGGAACACACAACTGATCTCCTACGAGGAAGGATCAGGAACTTTTGCCCTTGGTGCCAGCAATGCCTACGCCTGTGATTGGCTGGAAAGCCGCCTGAAGAGCATCATTACTAATAAACTGTCGGGCATAATGGCGCGCCAGGTGAATGTGGAATTCAAAGTCTGGTCTGCGCCGGCTCCGGTGGTGGAAGAGCAAAGTGTTCGGGCTCCCAAAAGGGTGGAAGTGGTGGAGCCCAACACATTCGACACGCATCTCAATCCGCATTACCGCTTCGATAACTTTGTGGTGGGTGCGGCAAACCGCCTGGCACAGGCCGCCAGCATGGCTGTGGCTGAGAATCCCTCCCGGGCTTACAATCCGCTTTTCATCTACAGCGGCGTTGGGCTGGGAAAAACTCACATCCTGCACGCGATCGGCAACGAGGTTGTCACGCAGGGTAAAGTTGTTCTTTACGTTTCATCGGAAGAATTCACCAACGATCTGATCGATGCCATCCGCCACAAAACAACCCCGGCTTTCCGCGAAAAATATCGTCAGGTGGATGTGCTCCTGATCGATGATATTCAATTTATCGCGGGCAAAGACAGCACCCAGGAAGAATTTTTCCACACCTTCAATGCCCTGCATGGGCAGAACAAACAGATTGTGATCACTTCCGACCGTTCACCCAAGGCGATGGCCACCCTGGAGGAACGCCTGCGCTCGCGCTTTGAATGGGGTCTGACGGTGGACATGCAAGCGCCAGATTATGAGACGCGCCTTGCCATCCTGCGCGGCAAAGCTGAAAAAGCAGGCCGGGACGTCCCGTTGGATGTGATGGAGACAATTGCCAGAGCCATTCCCACCAATGTACGGGAACTTGAGGGTGCCTGGAACCGTGTGAATGCTTATGCCGATCTTAGCGGGCAGAAACTGACCTTGGATCTGGCAAAACACGCCCTCGCGGATTATTTGCCACAAAGGACCAGCCTGACGCCGGCTTATGTGGTGGATGTGGTGGCGGACTTCTTCGGCACCACCAAGGACAGCCTTACCAGCAAGAATCGCTCACGCGATGTGGCACTGCCGCGCCAGGTGGCCATGTATTTGCTGCGAGAGGATGGGGGAATCTCGTTGCCGCGTATCGGGCAAGAACTTGGCGGACGCGATCATACCACCGTGATGTATGCATGCAACCGGGTAGCAGATATGATAGAAAGCGACGACCGCATGCGCCGCCAGGTGTCGCAGCTGCGCGAGAAACTCAACAGCCACTACGTGCCGGCGTAGTTTGGGAAATTTTTCTGTCATCGCGAGGCACGAAGCGATCTAAACTCTCAACCTCACGCACCATCAATGGTTCATGATGTCAAAAATCTGTCATCGCGAGGGACAAAGCGATCTAAACTCTCGACCGTAAGGGATCTCAGCGGTTCATAAAGGCATAAATCTGTCATCGCGAGGAACGAGGCGACGTGGCGATCTCCTGTGTCAAGTCTGCCAAAAAGCAAAGGAGAGATTGCCACACCCCCTTTCTATCGGCCACTGAATTTTGAGACCCAATAACGGGGGTTCGCAATGACAGGTTGTCTGTCATCGCGAGGGACAAAGCGATCTAAACTCTCGACCTCAGCGACCCTCAAAGGTTCACGATGTCAAAAATCTGTCATCGCGAGGGACGAAGCGACGTGGCGATCTCCTGTGTCAAGTCTACCAAAGAGCAAAAGAGAGATTGCCACCCCCCCCTTTCTATCGGCCACTGAATTTTGAGACCCGATGACGAGGGTTCGCAATGACAAAGAACCTGTCATCGCGAGGGACGAAGCGATCTAAACTCTCAACCTCACGCACCATCAATGGTTCACGATTACACCTGAATCAAATCTGCCTTGCATGTAATGAACTTAATTCTGCTTCCTCTAGTGTTGTTGGTCACCCCAGATTTTAGATCGCTTGCGAAATAGCACACTACGTGTCACAAAAGAGGTTCGCAATGACAGATAAAAAATGAGTCCTTGCTGTAGGACAACTCAGGGTCACTGGTTTTTCTTATAGTGACGTTAACTGAAACGGAATCCCTGCCGATTACAAGGTTTGGCTGGCGGCTTTATTCTTTATCGGTTTTGTGGAAACCTGCGATCAAATCCTGTGCTCGCTCTGGGGATAGTAAACGCCGGAACAATCGGGCATTCACAATCAGACTTTCATCACCCTTCCAGGTCCAAAATCACTGGTTCCTCGTCCACCTTCTCCAGCTCGCCCCAATTCGTGCCGAGCCGGGCTTCTGTGACCAATGGAACGGATAGCTCCAGGGCGTTTTCCATCACTTCCTTGACCACTTTCATGGTCTTTTCGACTTCCGCGTCGGGCACTTCAAAGATCAACTCATCGTGAACCTGCAGCAGCATCTGCGTCTTCAGCCCGGCCTTGCGAAGGACCTCCGGCAGACGCACCATGGCAATTTTGATGATATCGGCAGCAGTGCCCTGGACAGGCGCATTGATCGCCTCACGTTCTTCCCTTTGGCGCATCACGTAGTTTGTGCCAGCTTTCAGATTCGGGAAGTAGCGTTTGCGCCCCAGCAGCGTCTCCACGCTGCCGGTTTGGGCGGCTTCAACGCGGGTCTTATCCAGCCAGGCTTTGACACCCGGGAACTCCTTGAAATATTCCTTGACGAAGTTCTCAGCTTCCGCCAATGTCAGATCGGTGGTGCGCGTTAAACCGAAGGGGCTCATGCCGTAAATCAGCCCAAAATTGATGGCTTTGGCATGGCGGCGCTGCTGCTTGGTCACCTGGTCTATCGGCACATTCTCAATGGCGGCGGCGGTGGCGGCGTGGATATCCAGCCCCTTGTGGAAAGCGTCCATCATGGCCTTATCCTGGGCGATGTGCGCCACAATCCGCAGTTCGATCTGGGAGTAGTCCACTGCCAGCAGTTTTTTGCCAGGCGCAGCAATGAATCCCTGCCGAACTTTGCGACCAAGCTCGGTGCGGGTGGGGATGTTCTGCAGGTTTGGGTTTTGCGAGGCTATGCGCCCTGTGACAGTGCCGGTCTGGTTAAAGGTGGTGTGCACCCGCCCGGTGTTGGGGTTCACCTGCTGCGGCAGTGCTTCCACATAGGTGGATTGCAGCTTGGTCAGTTCGCGGTAGTTCAAAACCAGGTCAATGATCGGATGGATGCCCTTCATCTCTTCCAATACGCCTGCGGCAGTGGAAAACTTTCCGCTGCTGGTCTTTTTGGTGACGTCTGGTGGGTCGAGTGCCAGCTTCTTGAAGAGCACATCCGAAAGCTTTTGGGTGGAGTTGATGTTGAATTCTTCGCCAGCCTGTTGGTAAATTGCCTGCTCAAGCTTGTGGATCTCCTGTTCAAGTTCACGTGAGAACTGTTCGAAGAGTGGCAGGTCCAAAAGTATGCCAGCCTCTTCCATATCCGCCAGGATCGGGATGAGCTTGACCTCGATATCCTGGTTGAGTTTCTCCACGCCGTGGTCTTGCAGGTCAGCTTCCAAAAGCGGTACCAGCCGCAGGGTCATGACGGCATCAGCAGCGGCATAGGGCGCCGCTTTGGCGATGGGTACCTGTGCCATGGTGATCTGGTTCTTGCCTTTGCTGATCAGGCTCTCGATCAGGGTCATCTCCACCCCGAGCCGTACCCAGGCCAAGGCTTTCAGACCAAGGTGGCGCGAGTTGGGAGTGATCAGCCACTCGGCAATCATAGTATCGAAGGTAATCGGGCTGACTTCGATCCCCACCTGGCGCAGTACTAACAGATCGTATTTGGCATTGTGTGCCACTTTGCCGATTTTTGGGTCAGTCAGAAGTGGTTTCAATGCCGAGAGTGCGTCTTCTATGGGCAGTTGTTGGCCTTTGTCATGCCCAAGTGGGATGTAGTAGCCTTTTTCCGTGCTGCCTGAAAGCGAAATGCCCACCAGTTGGTCCTGCAGCGGATTGATCCCGGTGGTTTCGGTGTCAAAAGCGATCATCGGGGCTTTTTTGAGGTCAGTCACGCAAGTTTTCAACTTCTCAGGGCTGTCTACGATGACGGTTTCGAATTCAGTATCAAGCGGCTTTGTCGGTTCAGGATCTGCTGCAGCGGGTTCACTGCCAAAGAGGTTTCCCTGTTCTGCTTGAGGGTTCAATGTAGGTTTGAGGCGCTGATTGAGCTTTTTCAGACGCTGGGTCAGCGTGCGGAACTCAAGCTCGTGGAATAGCTTCTCCACGGCGAGGGGGTCAAAACGATCAGGTTTTGCCTGTTCGAGGTCGAGCGTGACCGGCAGGTCAGTACGAATGCGCGCCAAATTCTGGCTCAGGTAGGCGGCATCCTTGCCTGCTGCCAGATCTTTTCCGGCTTTTCCTGTGATCTCTTCCAGGTGGGCATAGATATTATCCAGGTTGTCGTATTCCTGGATTAACTTCACGGCAGTCTTCTCGCCCACACCCCTCACGCCAGGGATGTTATCCGAAGGGTCGCCCCGCAGCGCTTTGTAGTCCACGACCTGTTCTGGCAAAACGCCCAGCTTGGATTCAACATCCTCTGGAAAGTAATCCTCATGTGAGCCGCTTTTGTTGGGCAGGGAAACCACGATGCGGTTGTTCACCAATTGCAACAAGTCGCGGTCGCCGGTGATGATCTTGACGCCCAATCCTTGCTTGGTGCTTGCCCAGGTGGCGAGGCTGCCAATGACGTCATCCGCTTCGTAATTCTCCACCTCGATGCGCGGAATGTTGAATCTGTCCACCATTTCACGGATGCGTTCAATTTGCCCGCGCAGGTCATCCGGCATTTTGGCACGGGTACCCTTGTATTCGGGGTACATCTCGTGACGAAAGGTTTTTCCGGTATCGAAGGAAACGGCAAGGTAATCAGGCTCCTCTTGTTCGAGCAATTTCAGCAGCATGCTGGCAAAGCCGTAGACGCCGGCAGTGGGCTCACCTGAGCTGGTTGCCCAGCGGGTGGAACCCCCGGAAGTCAGGGCAAAGTAAGCACGGTAGGCGATAGCGTGACCGTCGAGCAGATAGAGAATTTTGGGCATGAGCACCTCTTTAAAAGATTTGGAACCAGTAAGGCCAGTAGAGCGCTTGCGTGGCAGACTGGGCTGAAGGTGGGGTGGTTTGCGTTCCGCTGACGCGCACAGGCTGGGTGTGGCTTTCGGCGTCATGGGCGTATTTTGAACTGGCAGCAGCCTGGATGAATTCCGCCAGCACGGCTTCTTCGCGGCTGCTGAGACCGCCGGTTTTTGGTACGCTCAAGGTTTTGAGCTCTTCCATAGCCCTGGCAGCCTGGCTTCGAAGGGAAGAAAGGCGAATAGAATCAGGGAAGATCAGGCAAACCTGCTTTTTGTCCGGCAGGAAGTCGCTATAGACCAGGCAGGGCTGTTCGTTCACCCTGCGCGCGTTGATCTTTTGGGGTGTGGGGGCGGGCGGAAAACCCTCCAGAGATGCCGGCAGCAACGAGCCACTTGAAGCTTCGAGCTTTTTACCCTCAAAGACCAGCACGCCGAGCAATCCCTCAGGATAGCTGGGTTGGTATTTGTTAAGAACGGTTTGATAGTTGGTCTGTTGTTCCGGAGTGGTCATGAACTGCCTTTCACCTCGCTTAAGTGTAGCATTCGCAGGCTCCGGAGGCAAGTTTTGTTTAAGTTGGCACAGGGCTCGTATAAAGCAGGAGTTACTGCCAAACAAGGGAGCTCTCTTCCCTAGAACCTGAGTTTCTCATTTTTCGATATTTTTTGAATATTCTCTCGTTGGGAAGCTGTTTTCAGGGCACTAAGATGAGAAACTCCGGAGGCTTTTAGTTTAAATTGCTTCGTATCTCATTATGACGGGAAAGGTCATATGGAGACCTTCGGTCAATTCCCGTGCATGGTTGCCCTGGACTAAAAACCAGGGCAGGTGAAACCGGCAAGATCAGGAACTGTCATTGCGAACGTCTGTTAATCTGTCATTGCGAACTTCTTTTGTGAAGCAATCTAAAATGATGGAAGGCAGAAATGGTGGAGGTTGCAAAATGCAGTTGTTACCCGCGAAGTGGAAGGGGTTAGGTGTTTGGGAACCTCTCAGGCTGCTGATGTGCAAACAGTTTAGATTGCTTCGTGCCTCGCAATGACAGATAACGAATGACCCCAAGGCAGGGCTTTTCCTGATCCCCTACCCTGACGGGCACTTCGTCGAGGGAGGGGGATAAAGGGGGTGGGTCTTGGCATCATATTCTGATCACTAACAATCAGATTCTTCGCAAAAGAGTCTCAGAATGCCAATTACTACATTCAGCGGGTTGGCTATCGCGAGGCGCAGGTTGGTATGGATTCCATGACGACAACCCATCCTACGATTGCATTTTCCGATATTTTTTGAATATTCATTTGTTGGGAAGCTTTTTTCAGGGCACTAAAATGAGAAACTCCGGAGGGAGCTCTCTTCCCTAGAAAAATCATAATAGCCTGGAAATGATGGGTTTTGATGGTCAGCCGTTGCCCCCCTTAAGCGAAGCGAAAGGAGGGGGGCCAGGGGGGTGGGTCTTTACTGATTCTTGAGTATTCTGGTTTGTAAATAAAAATGTTTTTTGAATTGGGTGCAATTACCCTGCAGGCAGGGACAACTATTCGACAAGTTTTGGTCCATTACCAATTAGCAGTGTTATCATTCACTGTAGTTGAAACAGGAGGTAGTACATGCTTCAGGATTTTCTTCAAGCTTATGTCAAGAAATATGGTTTTTCGGGATACACAGAACTTCGTGCTCAGCAGAACCGCAATCGCTCCGTGGTGATGCTCAATGGCAGCCTGACTGCCAACAACAGCGGCACCAGCCGGGGTCTTTCGGCGCGGGTAGTCAAGGGAGGAGCCTATGGCTTCGCCTCCGGTACTGGATACAGCGGCGACATTGACGCGATCGCTAAGGTAGTTCAAACCGCCAGCAGCCACGCTGCTTTTTTGGATAGCCACGTTCAGCGCGGCAAACCGGACTTCCCCGCCAACGCGCCTTTCACTCGCAAGGACGGGCTCGAGCACGATGTGCCGGTGGAGCAGAGTTACCTGCTGGGCATTGTCGACGAACTCGATAGTTACATTGCTGAGCGATTTCCAAGGCTGCTTAGCCGGCGGATTTTCGCCCGCGTGCTCGACATGGAGAAACTGCTCTACACCAGCGACGGCGTGGTCTCGCATTCATATGTGCCGCGCTCGAACGTTTACGTTTTCATGACCACCCAGGACAAAGACGGTCAGCCCGTGGAGCTCTATGACGTCATGGGCGGCTATGGTAACTTTATGAACAATTTCCCAAATGCTGGGGACTTTTTTGGAAAGCTCGAAAAGCAATATGAACAGTTGATCCTCAAGGCTGAGGGTGTTTATGCCAAACCCGGCATCCAGACTGTCATCCTGGATTCGGACCTGGCAGGCATCCTGGCGCATGAGGCTGTCGGGCATACCGTGGAAGCAGATTTTGTGGAAACTGGCTCGGTTGGTGGTCCGATGTTTGGCAAGCAGGTTGCCAGCGAAAAGGTCAGCCTGGTGGATATTGCCCATACTGCTTTCGGCCAATTGGCACCCGTGCCGGTCTTTGTGGATGACGAAGGCACGCTGGCTCAGGACCAGATGTTGATCGAAAATGGCATCCTCACAGGCTACATGCACAACAAAGAATCAGCTCTGAAATACGGGCATACGCCTAATGGCAACGCCCGCGCTTATGATTTCTCTGACGAACCGCTGATCCGCATGCGCAACACCTGCATCCTGCCCGGCACGGATAAGCTGGAGGATATGATCGCGTCAGTCGAGGATGGTTATTACTTCACTGACATGAACAATGGTCAGGCGGATTCAACCGGCGAGTTCATGTTTGGCGTGCCGATGGGCTTCGAGATCAAGAACGGCAAGCTTGGGCGGGCAGTCAAGGACACAACCGTTTCGGGTGTGGCTTTTGAGGTGCTCAAAACAGCCAACATGGTCAGCGATACCGTCACCTGGACCAACTCGGGCATGTGCGGTAAGAAGCAGGTGATCCCGGTAGGCATGGGCGGACCGGCAATTAAGGTTCAGATCAATGTGGGAGGTCGGTCATGAAGCAGGCATTCGAAGTGAAAGATAAAGCGCTGCTCGAGGCAGCTGAGTTGATCCTGGCAGAAGTCAAGGCAATCGGCGCGGATGAGGGCGAGACCTGGGTGAGCCGCAGCGCGCTGACGGAGGTCTATTACGAACTCGGAAAAGTCAGCATGGTGCGCACGGTTTTTTCGGACAAGGTCAGCCTTAAGCTGCTGAAGGATAAGCGCAAAGGCAGCACCACCCTCAACAGCTTTGCTCCGCAGGATATCCGTCTTGCGGTGCTGGAAGCCTGGCAGGCGGCGCAGTCGGCTGCCCCGGACGAGGCGGAAGGAATTGCCGAGCTTGAGGAGAACCTCAGCTTTTCTGCCGGTGAAGAACAACCCGACCTGGATGCCATGTATGGGCAGTTGGAGCAGCTTCTGAAAGACGTCAGGCAGGACTTTCCAAAGATCAGTTTTGATTCAATAGGAATTGAGCACAATTTCGGAGAAAAACTCTATGCCAACACCAATGGCGTCCGGCTATCTGAGCGGAGGGGTCTCTACCAGCTGAGCAATATGTTCATGGCTAAAGAGGACGGCAAAACCTCCTCGTTCAATTACTTTGCCACGGTTTACGAGAACCCTGCCGACCGGATTTGTGATGAGAATCGAGTCAGAAGATTACTGGATGAGACCCAGCGCCAGATTGTGACCGAGCAATTCGCGGGCAGTTTTGAAGGCGACGTGGTGATTACTCCGGGCTGCCTGGAAAACATCCTCTATTATGTGGCGGACACCTACCTTGAGGATGGAGCCTTGATCTCCGGAACTAGTCCCTGGAAAGACAAGATTGGCGCGCAGGTTGCCAGCCCACTGATCAATTTTGAGCTGGTTGCAGAGCACCCCGAGCTGCCAGGCACGAGTATGCTGAACGGTGATGGCTATGTGGCTGAGAATATGCCCCTGATTGAGCAGGGTGTGCTCAAGAATTTCAGCCTCAGCCGTTACGGCGCTGCCCGAACAGGTTTGCCGCGTTCTAAAAACAGCGGCGGTACTTACGTGCTTGGTAATGGCGACACACCGCTGGAGGAGGTCATCTCAGAGGTGGAGAGGGGCATCCTGATGGGCAGATTTTCGGGTGGAAATCCTGGTCCGGCGGGCGATTTGAGCGGCGTGGCTAAGAATAGCTTCTTGATTGAAAACGGGCGGATCACCAAGCCTCTGAGCGAGGTGATGATCTCGGGTAACCTGGCAGATATGCTGCGCAACACGGTTGCTGTCAGCCAGGAGCGCGAAAACTCAGGCTATTGGCTTCTGCCGTGGATCAGGGTGAATGGTGTCACGATTTCAGGGAAGTAGCCCGCCAGTAGGCTCGGTGCAGGGCCGATAAACGAACAATCAACCTATGTCGGGAAGGGGCTTGACCCCTTCCGCAACACGACCTATTGGAACGGTGCTCAACCGACAAACAACCAATCAAGGTAGGGAAGGGGCTTGACCCCTTCCGCAGCACGACCTATTGGAATGATGCAAAAATGTTTCCTTTGATGATTATTCTCCACATTAAAACGGAACGGCGCAAGACCGTTCCCTACGACGATAACCTCCAACACAACCAATCGAAACGGTGCAAAGCCAACAAACCGCCAACCAAGGTAGGGAAGGGCCTTGACCCCTTCCGCAATTGTCCGACTCGGCAGGTTCTGTGCTTTCATCGGAAATATTTTGTTAGGGCATTGGTGGCGGCTGGACCAAGGCCCAGCCGTACGATTGTTCCTCCTCCACAAACTAACCAACCGGAACGGCGCAAGACCGTTCCCTACGACGATAACCTGCAACACAACCAATCGGAACTGCGCAAAGCCGACAAACAACCAACCAACATAGGGAAGGGGCTTGACCCCTTCCGCAATTGTCCGACTCGGCAGGTTCTGTGCTCCCATCGGAAATGTTTTGCCAGATTGTTGGTGGCGGCTGGACCAAGGCCCAGCCGTACGATTGTTCCTCCTCCGCAAATATTCTCTTGGGTATTGACGGCGGTTTGGCTGATGCTTATCCGTACGGAGGGGGCTTGCTCCCTCCGCAACACAACCAACCAACCAACGTAGGGAAGGGGCTTGACCCCTTCCGGAACACAACCAACCGGAACGGCACAAGACCGTTCCCCACGGCGGAATCACATCCAAACGGAACGGCGCAAGACCGTTCCCCCGTTCCCCGCGTTTCCGGACACCTACCACAGCTCGGCTATAATTGGCTTATTCTTGCAACTTAGGAGATTCTGCCATGCTCAATCCTGAAATCCAAAAGAAATTGATTGCTGAGGGGCGAAATTTCTTGAAAAGCTTTTCCACCAGTCCCTATGACAACTTTGTGTCAGACCAACAGCTGAAGTTGCCGCAACCTCCGCTGGTAAAAGCACCCATGACCGAACAAACTATGCCGCTTCCAAGGAATTTCGAGGACCTTGACCTACAGCAGGATTTCATTGCCTTGCTGACTGAGCGCAGGAGCTCGCGGGTCTACACCCAACAGCCCATCAGCCTGCTGCAGCTTTCCTTCATGCTTTGGGCTACCCAGGGGATCAAAGACATCCGCGGCAAATCTTATGCCACTTTGCGTACAGTTCCTTCGGGCGGCGCGCGCCACGGTTTTGAAACCTACCTGCTGGTTCAACACGTGGAAGGTTTGCAGCCGGGAGCTTACCACTACCTGCCCCTGGCTCACGAGCTCGAATTCCTGCACCCGGTGGAAGATCTACCTGCTGCGATATCCCTCTCCCTCGAAGGGCAAAGTTGGGCTTCCAAAGCCAGTGTGGTCTTTTATTGGAGTTTTTTGCCCTATCGCTGCGAATGGCGTTATGGTATTTGGGCGCACCGGGTTGCCTTGATCGATGCTGGTCATGTCAGTCAGAACCTATACCTTGCCTGCGCCGCGCTTGGACTGGGCACCTGTGCCATTGCCGCCTTCGACATGGCAGTTTGCGACGCCATGTTCGACCTGGACGGCGAGGAAGAATTTACTGTCTATGCCTTTCCAGTTGGCACAATTTCCTCTGCCGATCAGAAGTCTGAGAAAGCCTTTTACCAGTTTGTGGAAGACGAAGGTTTGTAGAAAAACGCTGCTTTGCTTGTATAGCCGGGCAGTTTCATCAGGCCTTCAATTTTGGTAGGATTGAGGGCAATATGAGAGGATTAGCAAGCGGGAGCAGCGGACGTAATTCTGTTCGGCTCGGTTACAATTTGGTAACCCGAAAAAACAAAGAGGTTGTCAATGATCAGACGTGACAAAATCAATTATTATCTCGACCTGGCTGAAACAGTCAGTCAGCGCGGAACCTGCCTGCGAAAGCAATACGGCGCGGTGATCGTCAAGAACGATGAGGTCATTTCCACAGGTTATGTGGGCGCGCCGCGCGGAAGAGCCAACTGTATTGACCTTGGCTACTGCATCCGCGAGAAGTTGAGAGTCCCGCGTGGGGAACGCTATGAATTGTGCCGGAGTGTGCATGCCGAAGCCAACGCCATCATCAGTGCCTCGCGCGATCGCATGCTGAACAGTACGCTTTACCTTACGGGCATCGACATAAAAGACAATGATTATGTGAAGAACGCAAATCCCTGCTCGATGTGCAAACGCTTGATCATCAACGCCGGGATTGAGCAGGTTTTTATCCGTGACGATAAAGATAATTACCGCCGCATCGCAGTTCAGGATTGGATCGAAAACGACGAATCCCTGACCGGTGAGTTTGGCTACTGATTTTATAAGGATTAGAAAAAATGAAGTTAAGAAAAGTAACGCGTGTTGTGCAGGGCAAGCCGGCTGTGGATGGCGCCGGCGTCCGCCTCAACCGGGTGTTGGGGGGCAGTACCATCGAGGATTTTGACCCCTTCCTGATGCTTGATTCTTTTGACTCGCGCAACCCCGATGACTACATAAGGGGCTTCCCGACCCATCCCCACCGCGGGATTGAAACTATTACCTACCTGGTGGCGGGTGAGCTCGCGCATGAGGACAGCCTCGGCAACAAGGGGCTGATCACCTCAGGCGCCTGCCAGTGGATGACGGCTGGTAGCGGTATCCTGCACCAGGAAATGCCGCAGGAAGCTGAGCGCCTTTTGGGGCTGCAGCTGTGGCTGAACCTGCCGGCTGCCGAGAAAATGACCAGTCCAAAGTATTTTGACATCGAGCCGCAGGATGTCGGTTTGGTGGAAGAAAATGGCGGATTCGTGAAGGTCATTTCCGGCGAGTATGAAGGCGTCCGAGGAGCGACCCCGCACCACATCCAGGCGACACTGCTGGACGTGAAGCTGGATGAAGGTCAGAGCATCGAGATCCCCGTAAAAGCAAACGAAACCGTCTTCGTCTTTCTGATCGAAGGCGCGGGCATGCTCGATGGAGAGATTTTTGAAGAGAAAACGGCTTTGCTGCTGGGTGAGGGCGAACTGGTGGAAGTCAGCGCTTTGCCGGGCGAGGTCTTGCGCTTCATCCTGGCCTCAGCGCCGCCGCTGCATGAACCGGTTGCCTGGGGCGGACCAATCGTGATGAACACACGCGAAGAACTGCAGCTGGCGTTTGACGAACTCAGAGCTGGAACATTTATCAAGTAAGAAGGAGCAACTATGAAGAAATTTGATATTGTGGTGTTAGGAGCAGGACCTGGCGGCTATGTCGCGGCGATCAAAGCCGCGCAGCTTGGCAAAAAAGTCGGCGTTATCGAGAGGGAATATCTGGGTGGTGTGTGCCTGAACGTGGGCTGTATCCCCTCCAAAGCGCTTTTGAGGAACGCCGAACTGGCGCATCTCTTGCGCAATGAAGCAAAAGAATTTGGCATCAGCTTCGACAACCTCCAGCTTGATTATGGGGCCGCGTATAAGCGCAGCCGGCAGGTGAGCCAGCGCCTGACCAAGGGCGTCGGTTTCCTGATGAAAAAGAACAACATCGAGGTCATCAATGGCGAAGGCAAATTAACAGCTCCGGGTAAGATCCTGGTGACGCTCACGGATGGCGGCGAAGAGGAAGTACAGGCGCAGGACATCATCCTGGCAACTGGCGCGCAGCCCACAGTTATCCCCGGCATGGAGCCGGATGGTACAAAAATCCTGGATTACAAACACGCCATCCTGGCCGAGAGCCTGCCAAAGTCCGCTGTGATCATTGGCGGTGGAGCGATCGGGATCGAGTTTGCGACGGTTTGGAGCGGCTACGGCGTGGAAGTGAGCGTGGTGGAAATGCTCCCGCACATTCTGCCAAATGAAGATGAAGAAGCCGCCGCTGAGCTTGCCAAAGCCCTGAAAAAACGCGGTGTGAAAGTGCATGCTGGCACGAAGGTCAAGAGCGTTGAGGCTACGGAGACTGGCACCAAGGTGCTGATCGAGAGCGAAAAGGGTGAAGAGACCCTCGAAGCTGAGGTGACCCTTGTGGCGGTGGGTTTCAAACCCAATTCCAAGGGCATAGGCTTGGAAGAGGTGGGCGTCGAGACCGATAAGCGCGGCTTTGTGGTGGTGGATGAAAGCATGCAAACCAATGTGCCCGGCATCTGGGCCATCGGCGACGTGACAGGAAAACTGCTGCTTGCCCACACTGCTTCGGCGATGGGAATCATTTGCGCGGAGAATATCGCCGGTAAAGAACAGCGTATCCTGGATTACCGCATGATCCCACGCGCAACCTATTCCTCCCCGCAGGTGGCGTCCTTTGGCTACACCGAGGCGCAGGCAAAGGAAGCGGGCTTTGCGGTGAAGGTTGGCAAGTTCAACTTCCAGGCTAACGGCAAAGCGCTTGGCTTGGGAGAGTACCAGGGCTGGGTGAAGATCATCACTGACGAAAAGTATGGTGAGATTTTGGGCGCCACGATCGTTGGACCTGACGCTTCCGAATTGCTGCCTGAGCTGGTTTTGGCCCAAGCGAATGAACTCACGGTGGAGGAAATAGCCCACGCTGTGCACGCCCATCCAACGCTGGCAGAAGCAGTTGTGGAAGCGGCCGAAGCCGCGCTTGGCAGCGCGATTCATAGCTAGGGAGACGTAGAATAACAATACGGGATGAGGTTTTTTACCTCATCCCGTTTTTTGTGTCTGATCGTGCTGCCTGTGCCCACCGTGAAACGGATGGGTAGTCTCACCTGCACTGGTTTTTAATCCAGGGGGACCGAGCACGGCACCTGACCGAAGAACTCCAATTTTGGCGAGGTGATATACCCGTAGGGCGAGCTTGGAAGCACTGCGAATATCATCACGCAGAGACCTTGGTGTGCTTCCAATCCGCCATTACATCATTGATTGTTCACACGGCGGATTGACGGCACGTTGCGCGTTTTCCATCACAATGTTGATGGTGCCCTCAATCCCGCCCTACGATTTTTGGTCCTCGTGAAGAGCTGGTTCCGCAGTTCATCTCAGGTCAGAATTTTCTGGTCAGAATTTTCCATCCCGGATTCACGATTATGCTATACTTTATCCATGAAATCAGCGACTGGTTCTCATTGCTGTGCATTTAAGAAAACCCGTTTTCAAGGAAGGGTCTAAGGCGAAACTATGCTTTTTACCCTTACTCCCAATGACCAGCTCGCCCTGGCTCTTGGAATCGCAGGTCTGCTATTCCTGCTAATAAACCTGTTACTGCTCAAAAGAAACCAACCCAAACATATCCCCGAACCCTCTAAAGAAGCTGTCGAAGATCTGCTGCATGTCTCGTCCGAGCAGGGTAAACGCCTGGTGGTCGGTTTGGGACACGCCCTTACCAATGCCAACTTTGACCTGGCTGGTGCTTCCGGCTTGAACCTGCAGCGGGCTTTGCTGAAGCGCTCGCTTTTCAACGATCACCCACTCCAATCTTTCAGCGGTGACGGAACTCTGGCCTGTCTGAGCCGCATGGTGGTGCATGGCGCCTATCGCGGCGCACTGGCGAGCGAACTCTTCCGCGATTCCCTCAGCCAGTTGAGCGGCACAAGCCCCCTGGCATACACAGCCGGCCTGGTCAATCAGATTCCCGACGGCGCTAATGCCGGCTTGCTGCTGGCAGGTCAGATGAGCCCACTGATGCTGCTGGTGCTCGATCAAGCTGACCGCCAGTTGATGCCAGCCGTCAGTGCCCTTTCTTCACTGAGCGGACAAGCGGCGGGCTTCTTCGGAAACTCCTTGAACCTGATCGGCGAGGATGTATTTAACGCCGCGGGTAAACTTGACCAGCGAAAGTCAGTGCTGGCGAGCTTGAGTGCTCAGGACTGGCTGCGCCTTGCGATCAGTATCGGCTTGCTGTTGGGCGCGATCCTGAAGATGGGGGGAGTGCTGCCATGAAGCGCCTGCTACCCCTAATTGTTGGTGCTCTAAGCGGCCTGGTTGTGTTGGCTGCGATGTTTTTTGTCCCCCAGGGCAGCGCCATCCTTTCAGTGGTCTTGAACTGGGTGATTGTAGTCGCTTCCGTCACGCTGCTTGTAGCGATTGCCAGCCTGGTGCTCACGCACCTGTGCTTCATTGCTAAAGGCAAAAAGGGCTTTTTGCTCAACATCGTCCTGGTGGTCAGCTTCATAACCACGCTAGTCCTGGGGATCCTGTTTGGCGTGGATGCCCCGATCTTTCTCAGATTCGTGGGCGCAATCATCCGACCTATTGAGACCGCACTTTTGGGGCTGGTAGCCTTGGTCATGATGAGTGCCGCAATGAAGATTTTCCGTGAGAGAGGCTGGTCCGCGCTGACGGTTTCTTTTGGCGTCAGCGCGATTGTTTTCCTGATCCTCGGGCTTGGCTTCCTGCAAAATCTAAAGATTCCCGTGCTGAACGAAGCCATTCGTATCGTGGAAGGTCTGCCGATGATCGGCGCGCGCGGTTTGCTGATTGGGATTGGGATTGGGCTGCTGATGATGGCGTTCAGAGTGTTGTTTGGCATGGAAGGCTCAGAAAATGGCTGAAGATCATGCTGAACTCAACCTTTGCCCAAACTGCGGCAAGGAAAACCTGCCAATGGCGACCCGCTGTGTGCACTGCGGGTCAGATATGGAATCCCTGTTTACGATTTTCGGGCAATCCCAAGACCCCGATGAACAATCGGAAGATTCCCTGCCCGACATCATTGAAGAAATCCGCAATGACCCTTCCCTGAAAACACCCGCTGAACTTGCCCCAATCCCGGAGATTCCACCAACTGAGCAAATTGATGAATCGGTGCTCAACTCAGAAGAATTACCCGACTGGTTGGCGAAGGTGCGCGAACGCGCCCAGGAAGAAGAGGATGCCATTGGCGAATTGGCAAACGGCACGATCGCCATGGATGCGGCTCGCAGCGAGGAAGCTTCAGCAGGCGTGGAAGGGGAGTTCAACGCCTGGATCAACCGTATCCGTGAGAAAAGCCAGCAGGAAAACAGCGTTCGGGCTCGTCAACTGCCAGATGACAGCGGAGATCCTGACCAGGTGCCGGATTGGCTGCAGCGTATCCGCGCCCTGCGGCCGCAGCCCGAAGAAGAAATCACGCATGAAGTCAAAACCAACCCCAGCTATGTGGATGAGATGCCGCGGGAATGGACGGACGAAGCTCTGGAGGAGCTGCGCCGGCAAGCCCTGGCGGAAGATCAGGAGCAGGAAACAGAACCACTGACTCCTGCCAACACGATTGCTGAAGAGCAAGAGTTGCCTGCCGAGCCCGAAATGGAAGAACTCAGCGAGCCGGTTCATAAAGAACCTGAGCCGCTCGAAGAAGATTTTCATAACATCCCGGATGATGAGGATGAGCTTCAAGAGCTGCTTCCCGAAGATGATCTAAGCCACTCAAGCGAAGCTGAAGAAACGATTGCTGAAGAAGCAGTGGAAGACACACCGGAAACTGGAGAAATCGTAGCACCGCAAGATGAACCAGATACCCTGGTAAAGGAAGCTCTGGAAGAACCCGGGCAAGGTATTCCGCAGCAGGATAATATTCAGCCGGAAGAACCTGAACCTGAGGAGTCTGTATCTGAGGAAGTACCCGAAGAAGTTCCCATTGAACCGGTTGAACCGGAAGAAAGTGAAACACCGGAACAAACTGAGCCCAAATCCTCTCCGACTGAGAATGAACCGGAGTTAGCGCTTGAGGAGCAGGATAAGGAGCCTGAGGAAGAGGAACAGCCAACAGACAGTGCTGCTGTGCCCCCCGATTTGCTGCTGATGCGCGACCAGCAGAATCGAGCCAGTTTGCTGGCGTCTCTGATCGAACAGGAAGGGCGTGTCACAGCCGGTAAGCAGGCGATTCAAAAGCCTTCTGGCAAGGGGGGGCGCCTGGCAGTGACTTTGCTACTTCTCATCGGGCTGGTTGTCTCGATCTTGATTGGTCCTGCTGCCATGCCCGCAGATGCTCCCAAAAGCATTCCGGCAATCGCACTGAGTGATCAAATCCAAACACTTACTGAAAACGATAAGGTCCTGATCGTGCTGGATTATCAGGCGGCAACCAGCCGTGAGCTCGAATCGCTTGCGGCTCCACTGCTCGAGCAACTGCACACGCAGGGTGCCAATCTTGCCTTCCTGACCACCCAACCATCAGGTCTTTTCCTGGCGCAATCACTGATCACGCAGGCTAACCTGCCCGAGGATACGCAGGTGGAATATTTGCCTGGAAGTTATCTAAACCTGATCAGCGGGGCAGTAACCCCCGCGATTTCAGCAACTGGAAACGAGCTCTTAAAAGTGCCAAACATGCGTTCCTTCCGTTTGGTATTGTTGGTAAGCGACTCCTCAGACAATATCCGCGGTTGGCTGGAGCATATTGCCCCCTGGATTGAGCGTTTGAACTTTGTGGCTGTCACTACCCAGATGGAAGCCCCGGTTCTTTTGCCTTATTTCGACTCAGGCCAGCTTGTTGGTTATGCTGCGGGCATTGCTGATGGAAATATAGGTTCACAACCCGCGTTTAGCTATCGCGCCCATCGGGTTGGTCTGCTGCTGATGTTGGTGATGTTGCTGCTGGGGATGATCTCAAAAGGTGAAGCGGATGCTATTCAAAGAGAAGAGGAGCGAGCTGAATGAACCTGCCTGAGCTGATCACCCTGATTATCAGTGTCGCCCTGACGTTGATGGTCTTCAGCTACATCCTCGGAGACCGGCTTTTCTTTGGGATTGCCACCCATATTCTGATTGGGGTCAGCGCTGGTTTTCTGGCGTTGGTGGCGATTCAAAAAGTCATTCTGCCTTATCTGATCTTTCCGCTGGCTGATCCAGATGGTCCGGGTTTTTGGCTGGCGCTGGTACCCCTGGTGCTTTCGATCCTGCTGGTCCTGACGCTTTTCCGGCGAGGCATCCAGGCTGGCGCAATCCCACTGGCGTTCCTGGGGGGCGTAATGGCAGCACTGGCAATCGTTGGGGTCACACGCGGCACACTGGCACCGCAAATCCTGAGCATGCTTGGTCGCTTTGAACCTGGCCAGCTGATGCGTGAAGCGCAGCCTCAATGGTCTGCCATCCTGGAAGCGCTGATGATCCTGCTGGGCGTGATATCTGTTTTGTTTGTCTTCCACCATCGCGGGCAGTCGAAAGCTGGCGAGTTGGTCCGACCCGTCTTCCTCGAAGGGGTTGGCAGCATTGGGCAGATTTTCATTGGAATCACCTTTGGAGCCTTATTTGTTGGGCTTTTCAGCTCTGCCCTGATCGCGCTGATCAGCAGCCTTTCTGAAATTATTCGATTTATTAGCTTGTGGTTTTAGAGGATAACGTGCCAAAGACCTGTCTCAGCATTGACATCGGAAAAAATCAGACACAAGCCTGGCTCTTCGCACTGAAAGAGGGTATGTGGGCGGTTGAGGCGAATTCCAGCGTTCCGACCGTGATTGAAGGCGATGGCTCTCAGTTCCGCAAGAGTATTCAGACCCTCCTGAGCCAAATCGAACAATCCAACGATGTCAGTCTGCTCGACGACCGCGGACAAATCACAGATATCCAGCGCTTGGAAGGCGCTCCTGCTTTTGTTGGGATGAGCCTGTCTGCTGGTAAGCCTGTCCGAGCTGCTCTGATCGGTCTTTCCGAAGCCTACTCCATCGCGCCTTTGCGCCGGCTGGTAAGCTTGTTTAACTGCGAGGTGGTGCTGGAAGTCAATCTCCAGGATAACCTGAATGCCTCAGCTCAGCTTGAGCGGCTGCTCACCAGCGATATTGAGCTGTTTGTGATTGGTGGGGGTGCCAACGGCGGTGCTCAAAAAACACTCAAGGCGGCAATTGAAAACCTGCGCCTGGTCTATCACCTCATCCCCCGCACTGTCCGACCTCAAATTGTCTATTGCGGCAACCAGGATCTGGCAGAATACGCTCAAAGTGAGATCGAAGCCGGTCTCGACATGCACCTTGCGAGCAATATTCAGACGAATCCCGGGCAGGAAGACCCAACCCTGGTCTGGAAGGCAATGCTGGCGGCTTTTGAACGTCTGCAGTTTCAGCAGATTCCCGGCCTGGCAGATATTGTCAATGATCTGCACACCAGCGTGATTCCCAGCGATTTTTCAGCTGGCAGGATGGTGCGCTTTCTGGAGCAAAGCAGCGAAAACGGTAAAGGCGTGTTGATGCTGCGCGTGGACTCGGACTCCGTCAGTGTAATTGCGGCGCGGGATCAGAGACTCAACGGCATCAATCATCGGCTTCAAGTGACTGACGCGCTTTTGGATATGGCAAGAGGGCTCTCCAACCAGCTGACGGATGTGAGCAGCTTCGCGACTTATATTTACAACCGCACGCTATTCCCGGATTACACGCCTGCCACCCTTGAAGATCTGGGCATCGAACAGGCCTGGGCGCGCGTGCGCATCCGGGAGGCCTTGAACGCGCTGCAGAAATTGGATCTTCACTTCGGGTATAACCCCAGCTTGGGTTTGATGCGCGCTTATGAACCAATTATCCTTTCGGGATCTGAAATGCATCGATCATTGCCGCACCAGTGCTTGATGATCGCGCTGGACAGCATCCTGCCGCATGGGATTACGACTATCCTGCAGGATGAGCGGCAGCTTTTAACTGCCCTGGGCAACCTCGCGCCTCATGATCCCCTGCTGCCTGTGCAGGTAATGGACACGGAGGTGTTCACCAATCTTGCGACTGTCATCACCGTGGATACACTGGCGGCTGAAGGCCAGAAGGTGCTCCAGATTGAGGTTGATGAAGGCGAACAGACGCCGAGGCTCTTCCACAAGATTCAAATGGGTGATCTTAAGCGCATTGAAACCCTGCTGAATGGTAAAACCGAACTCTATCTTGCCCCTGAGGATGAGAGTGATGTTGGCATGGGGATACCCGGGCTTGGCGGCTGGGTAGGCGTGATGAACTCAAAGGTCGGGGTGGTGATTGACGCGCGCGGCAGACCGCTGAAATTGCCCGTGGATGAAATTGCCCGTGCAGAAGCCCTGCGCAACTGGCTCTGGGAACTGGGAGGATAAACATGCGCAAAGTAATTATCCGATCCGGTCAGCCAGTCTATAAACAAGTCCGCCTTTCACAGCCGGGGACCGTTCTGGTGCGTACCGGGCAGGAAGTGAAGGTGGGCGATGTGCTGGCTGAAGCAGTCATTCCGGAGGAGTTCCAGGTTTTTGACATTGTGAATCACCTAAAAATCCATCCAAGCCGCTTGGATCAGCATCTCAAAAGATTGAATGGCGAACCGGTAAGCAAGGGCGATGTGATTGCTCAAAAACCCGGTTTGATTACCCGCATCTTCAGAGCTTCCCAAGACGGGCGGATCGTTTCGCTGCGTGAAGGGCGGGTGACCCTGGCGATGGGAGAGCGAAAGCTGCAGGTGACTGCCCCTATTGCAGGTACTGTGGTGGAGCTGATCCCGGGGTTTGGGGCAGTTATCGGTCTGGCTGGCAGCCTGATCCAGGGCGTCTGGAGCAACGGTCTGAATGCCAGCGGCAGTTTTACTCGTTTGGAATTTGACTTTAATGACCCCCAACAAAGAGGTCTTTTACCGGAAGTGAAGGATAAAATCGTTTTTTCAGAGGCGATTATCACCCCTGAGCGATTCCGTCTACTCCTGGCAAAAAAACCGGCCGCGATCGTCTTACCTTCACTGGTGCCCGCACTGGTCCATGAAGCGCTTAATAGCACTATCGCCGTAATGAGCTTGAATGGCTTTGGGGATCAGGAAATTGACCCTGTAAGCCTTATTTTGCTTGAAAAGATGCAGGATCAGGAAGTGTTTTTACTTTCCGATGGCATTGGTCAAGCGGCTGAATTAGTTCTGCCGGGCCAGACAGGGAAAAACTCCGCGCTCTTTGATGAGGAAGTCTCGCTGGGGGTGGGCAGCCTGGTGCGGCTGCTTGGAGAGCCCTATTTGGGCAGCACCGGGCGGGTTGTGGAGCTGCCGGAACAACCGGAGCGTTTTGCAAGCGGTTTGATGGCTAAAGTCGCGGTGGTGAAACGCCAGGATGGCGCGCTTATCCGCGTGCCAATCACAAATCTCCTGTTGATGGATGTCACAACCTAAGGATTGATCACCTCAAGATAGCGGGTGGAAACCCAGCCGATTCCTCCATCTGGCGCAACAATCTGATCCCAGGTTATTCCCTGGTTTGTTTCCTGAACACCCGTCAACCAAACGATATCATCGAAGTTGACATATGCAAGTACATAGAATGATGGGGAGGGACCCTCACGAATGACCAAACCGTTCGGGGCAGTCACGCGGGCTGAAGTGTAAACCAGGACGTTCGCTGTTGGTTCCGGACTCGGAGTGGGTTCGGGGGTGGGGCTGGGGATGCCCGTGGCTGTGGCAGTTGGAGGGGGAGTGGTTGGCGTGGGGGGCACTGGTGTGGCAGTTTGAACAACAACCAGGGTAGGCTCGGGAGTCTGGGCTTGGGTGGAGGACTGTTCGCGGTGGATGATCTCAATCAGGCTGACCGTTGCCACAGTGAGTATCAAAACAGCAATGAATATCCCAAACACCTCACGCGGCCCAAACCCCAACACCCAGGTGGTCAAAAACATCACAAGCAGCGCTAAACCGAGCCTGGTCAGACCAACGATGAGCAAAGGTAAACTGCTGGCGGCGAAACCCTGCAGAGCTGATTGCCCTGCAGCAAAAAACGGCATCAACACCAGGTATCCCAGCAAAATGGAAGAAAGTCTGGAAAGGGCATCGTGATAGGTGAACCAATAGGCTGATAACGCGGCTGTAATGATCAGGATAGCCCAAAACAAACCGCCTTCGGTTACTCCTGAGAGGTCCACTCCAGCTAAAAAGCTATCCATCTGCACAGGGTTGGCATTGCCAACAAACCAGCCTGATAAGAAGAAACCAGCAATTGTAATGATTAAACCCAACAGCGCTTGCCAGAAATGCCTGGCTGAAGACAGCGCGCTGGCATAGACCAGACTCAGCAGGGGTTTTGCCATCGGGATGGCTATAATGCCAGCCAGGAAGATTAGGTTCGATCCCAGCAGATATCCAATCACCAGCAGAAATAAACAGATCAGAAGCTGCCCATAGTGCTGCATGCGGGGGAGAGAGTGCTGCGCAATGTCGCGCAGGAGCTCATTTTTGTCACGCGTGCTGGCGGTTTCGATGTACTTCCGCATCGAACGCCTTTGTTTGGGCGGAAGATTCTGCAGGCCGTCTGGTTTGGTTTCGGTTTTTGGTATGCTCATTATGCTATCCGGTTCGTAAAAAGTGACAGTGGTTGTACTTTTGCTATAGTTGCATTATCCGTGCCTGAACGCTTGCTTCAGAAGTTGTAAGATGCCCAACAGTAAAAAAACGTCTCCGATTTTCTGTAACTGCGGTGGTGGTGTTAGACAGAAACCTGTGTTGGACAGAAACCATTGCGCCCGGCAGCCTTAAGGTAGAATTGGGGCATGTTTGATAAGCGATATCACTTTCCACTGATCCTGCTGGTAATTGCTCTCTTGCTTTCCGCCTGTAGCCCTCCCACGCAGCCCACCGCAACTGTGGAAGTGACCCAGCCGACTGCAATTGAGATACCAACAAAAACAGAGCCAACTGAACAGCCAACCGCCACTCCGATCGTTTTGCTGGACGCGGATTTGCTGCTGTGGGCACCCGAAAACGCGGACCAGGATCTGGCTGAACAACTCAAGAATGAATTGAACAATTACGCTAATACCAATGGCCACAGCTTTGCCCTCACCACTTCTCTCAGCGCAGCCCAACTAAGCCCGGACGTGCGGGTGGTGGTGAGCCTTGCCTCGCCGAGTGAGGTTGAATCCCTGGCTTCGGTACTCTCGCAAGTACAATTTTTGGCGCTGAATGCCCCGAATCTCGTCCCAACTGAAAACTTGAGCCTGGTTGTCACGACCGAATCCAGCCGCGATCAGCTGAGTTTTTTGGCGGGCTACGCCCTGGCGCTTGGCGTTCCGGATTTCCGTGTTGGAGTCTTGAGCCAGGCAGCTACACCAGAAGGGCAAACCACGCGCGACGCATTTGTCACGGGTGCACGTTTCCACTGTGGACTTTGCAATGCCCGTTTTGCGCCCGTGGAATACTATCCCTTCACCGCTGAGGTGAGCGACCCAACCAACCCTGCGGACTGGCAGGCTGCTGCGGATGCCCTGTTGGCAAAATCTGTGACCGGTATCTTCGTTCAGCCCGAATTGAGCACACCCGAACTGATTGCCTACTTGAACAGCAAGAACATCACCCTGATCGGAATCGAGGGTCAATCCAATCTGGAAAGCATCCAGAAATTGCTGGGCGTGCTGAGCAGCGGGATCGACCTGGAGCCAGCCTTGGGGCGGCTGCTGCTCGGAGAATCTGTGGGTGTGGTCAAAGCCGGCATCGAACTGAAGCAGGTCAACCGCGATTTGTTTTCTGATGGACGCATGATCCTTTTTGAACGCATCAAGCAGGATCTGCTTGATGGTTACATCAAAACCCTGCCCTGATCTATGGCTTTGCGATTGCCCTCTGCAATAATGCAAGCAACCATTTTAAGGTACATTTTTTTGCGGGTAAAATCAACTTGCAGTCTTGATTAGTGTCAGTTTCATACTGAAACGGTGCAGATTCTTCAAGAGACGTTCAAAGTGAAGATCGAACCACTACACATCCAGGCTTGAACACCGCAATAATGCTGACCCACGCACATGAACCAGTGCAGGGCAATTGCATCTTATTTCGTGTATCACTAATCAAAGCGCAATCATCTTAGGTAAGTATCCATAATTGCTGTCTTCTATCACGATCCAATCGAATTCTGATGAATTCAACTTGAAATGGGT
>Ga0228536_1001071_pt1 | contig 32667 bp, 38 predicted proteins | sample SJ1Smetagenome_FD_168611 | JGI IMG/M metagenome (GOLD analysis project Ga0228536, IMG submission 168611) | Enriched culture of PCE-dechlorinating microbial communities from Ithaca, New York, USA - SJ1.S | ecosystem: Engineered > Modeled > Simulated communities (microbial... > Unclassified...
CAATATATTACAACATCAAAGAGGACATTTTTCACCTAAAAACCAGAAACTCTAATTTTCGCCTATAAGCGGCCGTCTGATCCAGTCAAACTAACGCCGGGAAATAGCCTTTTTACAACAGTCTCAACTTCATCTATAACTGCTGGACGATGCAGCTGGGTGAAAACCTCTTCGTGGCCACTGCCTACGACACCCTTGGCAACTCGGCCTCTGCGGAGCTCCGTCTCTATGGAACCCCGATTCCGGTGCCGGGTACGCTGCTCATGCTGGGCAGCGGCCTGTTGGGACTGGTGGGCTTCCGGAAGAAGTTCTGGCAGTAGCTCACACGCGATAGCACACAGAAAACCTCTTTCAGGGCCGCCACGCGGCCCTGAGTTGTTTCTGTCCACCCTTCACCGCAACTTCGGGCCGGCCTGCTTCGGCGTTGGAGGTCGCAGAGGCTGGGTAGAAAATAAGAGATCTGAGTTTTGGGGGAGTAAAAGCCGCTCATCGCGTGGCCGAGGGCCATTCTCTGCTGCACATTGGAGAGCAGCTAGCTTGGCAGCCCTTAAGGCCTTCCGGGACCGCATGTCTGTTCAGGGTTTCCTCGGATTGTCTTTTCCAGACCCGGTGCCGAACGCCTCTTGGAGGTGTTGGAGGCACAACTGACGGCCAGGGGCCCGGGACCGATAAAAAAACCGGGCCGGGGTGAGCCTGCCCGGTCCGGTTACGGATATGCTGATTCAGGGTAAGAAGAGGGCCTTACTTCACCGGGGGAGCCGCCTCCGGTTTACCTTCCGGGGGGCCCTGTTTCCATCCCTTGTGGGCCTTTTGATGCTTGTAACCCTTGCCCTTTGCTTTCAGGTCCTTGCCGGACTGATGCATCTCTTTGTGCATCCGGCCGGACTGGCCGGGGGCCGGGGGTTTCCCCTCCATGGCGGCCGGCGCCGGGCCCCTACCCCACGGAGCGGGTCCACTGGCCTTGGGAGCGGGGGGCTGCTGGCCGGGGGCCGGGGGTTTGCCCTCCATGGCGGCCGGGGCCGGGCCCTTGCCCATGGAGGCGGGTTCGCCGGCCTTGGGAAGGGGAGGCTGACCTTTTTCCGCCGCGGCCTGGGCGAAACCCAGGGAGCTGAGACCCAGAACTAAAACCACGGCCGTGGTGGTGGCGAAAAGCTTTTTCATGGTGTGATTCCTTCCTTATGTCATGAGGTCAGGGACGCCGGTGGGCGTCTGGAGGGAGTTACTGCAAGGGGCTTGCCAACCGCAGCATTCCGCCGTGCACCCATATCATCCTGATATCATTGATTGATTATACAAACAGCCATGGGTCGGGGAGGGGACCGGAACCACCTGCCCCCGGTTTTGAGAACGAAGGCCCCGGGGGGGAATTTTTCTTGTCAAAATGATAATGCCGGCCTGGAGGCAGGGTCGGCGGCGAGCAGATGATCTCTTTCTGAGCCCTGGCGGGGCTCGCCCGGGGAGACCGGGAAGAAGCGCATAATTCTTGACAGGAGGGGGGATTTTGGTTTTATTTAACTATTCGGGCCGCCCGAAAGGGGTAATTTACGTCCGAATGGAAATTACATGGAACTTCATGGTATTGCTCATAAATTCGGTGACGATATCAACACCGACGAGATCATTCCGGCCCGCTATCTGAACACCTCCGATCCCCAGGAATTGGCCCGGCACGCCATGGAAGACGCCGACCCGGACTTCGTGAAGCAGGCCCATGCCGGGGATTTCATTGTGGCGGGGAAGAATTTCGGCTGCGGCTCCTCCCGGGAGCACGCCCCCATCGCCCTGAAGGCGGCGGGCCTCTCCGGCGTCATCGCCGGAAGCTTCGCCCGGATCTTTTACCGCAATGCCTTCAATATGGGGTTGCCCATCTTCGAATCGCCGGAGGCGGCGGACGAGATCAAGGCCGGGGATGAGATCGGGGTGGACCTGAACACCGGGATCATCACCGATATCACCACCGGCAAGACCTACCAGGTGCAGCCTCTGCCACCTTTTATGCAGGAGCTAATCACTGACGGGGGACTCATCGCCCACGTCATGAAGAAGACGGGAGTGAAACCAGCATGAGCTACAAGATCGCGGTTCTTCCGGGCGACGGCACCGGCCCGGAAGTGGTAGCCGAAGGGCTGAAGGTGCTCATGGCCATTGCGGGACCGGCCGGGCTGACATTCGATTTTACCCACTACGATTTGGGCGGCGAACGCTACAAACGCACCGGCGAGATCCTGCCGGACTCGGTGGTGGCGGAGCTGCGGGGCTTCGACGCCATCTATCTGGGGGCCATCGGCCACCCGGACGTCAAACCGGGGATCCTGGAGAAGGGCCTGCTGTTGCGGCTGCGCTTCGAGCTGGACCAATATATCAACCTGCGGCCGGTGATCCTCTACCCCGGGGTGGACACCCCCCTGAAGGACAAGGGCCCCGAGGACATCAATTTCGTGGTGGTGCGGGAGAATACCGAGGGCCTCTACGCCGGAGCCGGAGGCATCCTGCGGGAAGGCACGCCCCATGAGGTGGCGGTGCAGGAGTCGGTGAACACCCGCATGGGGGTGGACCGCTGCCTGCGCTTCGCCTTCGAGCTGACCCGGAAGCGGAACCAGGCCAAAAAGCTGACCCTGTGCGGCAAGACCAACGTCCTGACCTTTGCCTTCGGGCTCTGGGAACGGGCCTTCAACGAAATGGCCAAGTCCTACCCGGACATTACCACCGATTACGCCCACGTGGACGCCACCTGCATGTGGATGGTGAAGAACCCGGAGTGGTTCGACGTCATCGTCACCGACAACATGTTCGGGGACATCATCACCGACCTGGGGGCCATGATCCAGGGCGGCATGGGGATCGCCGCGGGCGGCAACCTGAACCCGGAAGGGGTGTCGATGTTCGAGCCCATCGGCGGCTCGGCGCCCAAATACACCGGCCTGAATATCATCAACCCCCTGGCGGCCATCGCCGCGGCCCAGATGATGTTGGAGACCCTGGGCGAAGCCAAGGCCGGGGCGGCGGTGGAGTTCGGCATCAAAGAGGTGCTCACCAAGCACCTGAAGAGCATGTCGGCGGGCAAGATGGGCTGCTCCACCAGCGAGGTGGGGGACCTGGTGGCCCAGTATGCGGCGGAGGCGGTGAAGTGAAAATGTGAGGGAGGGGGCCAGGGGTCATAGACCCCTGCCCCCTCCCTCACACTCCCTCCCCCAACCCCGTAGGGGGTGGGAGGGAAGCGTGAGGGGTAGTCGAAGGCTGTCAAAGCCCCCCCTAATAATCCCCTCACGTTACCGAGTCGGATGATTCTGAGAAATCAATAGTCAGTCAAGATGACTGGGAGAATATGGTCATGGCGAAGAGTTTCAATGTAGCGGTGGCGGGGGCCACCGGCGCGGTGGGCACCCAGATGGTGGAGTGCCTGGAGGAGCGCAATTTCCCGGTCAAGCTGCTGCGGCCGCTGGCCTCGGAGCGCTCCGTCGGCAAGAGTGTGACCTTCCAGGGGCAGAGCATCCCGGTGGAGGTGATGACGGAAAAGTCCTTCGAGGGTATCGATATCGCCCTGTTCTCCGCCGGGGGCGGCACCAGCCTGAAGTTCTCCCCCCTCGCGGCGGCCTCCGGGGCGGTGGTGGTGGACAACTCCAGCGCCTGGCGCATGGACCCGGAGGTGCCCCTGGTGGTGCCGGAGGTCAACCCGGGCGACATCGCCCAGTATACCAAGAAGGGCATCATCGCCAACCCCAACTGCTCCACCATCCAGATGGTGGTAGTGTTGAAGCCCATCCACGACGCGGCCCGGATCAAGCGGGTGGTGGTGTCCACCTACCAGGCGGTGTCGGGCACCGGCCAGAAGGCGGTGGAGGAACTGGCGGCCCAGGTGCGGGCCCTGATCCAGGGCCAGGAGGCGGAGGTCAAGGTCTATCCGCACCGCATCGCCTTCAACGTCTTTCCCCATATCGACGTCTTCCTGGAGAACGGCTACACCAAGGAAGAGATGAAGATGGTATTGGAGACCCAGAAGATCATGGGGGACGACTCCATCCGGGTGAGCGCCACCACGGCCCGGGTGCCGGTGTTCTACGGCCATTCCGAGGCGGTGAACATCGAAACGGAGAAGAAACTCACCGCGGCCCAGGTGCGGGACCTGCTCGCCGGCGCCCCGGGGGTGAAGGTGGTGGACGACCCGGCCAACCGGATGTATCCCATGCCCCTGGACGCCGCGGGCCAGGACCTGACCCTGGTGGGCCGCATCCGGGAGGACGCCAGCATCGCCAACGGCATCGACCTGTGGATCGTGGCCGACAACATCCGCAAGGGGGCGGCCACCAACGCGGTGCAGATCGCCGAGATTTTGGCGGAGAAGTATCTCTAAAGGCATTTTTGCTGATCGGCCACGAGGGGAAAGGCGCCGCTTTCCAGGATAGGGCATATGACCGCACCACGCCGCAAGCTCCTGGCCCGCAGGCAGATAAGGCGGCTGGTGGAGGCGCTGGCCTCCTACAAGCCTGACAGGATCTATGTGTTCGGCTCCTGGGCCCGGGGGGAGGCCGACGCCCTGAGCGACCTGGACGTGGTGGTCATCAAACGCACGGCGACGCCGTTTCTGGACCGGCTCTCGGAGATGGCCCGTTTGTTGCCCGCAGACCTGGGGGCGGTGGATGTGCTGGTCTATACCCCGGAGGAATTCGCCCAGATGCTGGCCAACGGCAACGCTCTGGCGGAAACCGTTCAGGAAGAGGGCTGCCTGATCTATGGCGACGCGCAAGGCTGAAGCCCGGCGGTGGTATCGGCAGGCGTGGTTTGACCTGCAGGCGGCCCGCTGGAATGTGAAGGGGGAATTTTACAGCACGGCCTGCTTTCTGGCGCAACAGGCGGCGGGAAAGGCCTTGAAAGCGATGTTGTATGCGGGAGGCGCCAAAAAAGCGGCAGTACTGACCCATTCCCTGACCGCCATGATCCAGACCGCGGGCAAGCAGGTGCCGGAGCTGCTGGACCATCTGGAGTCGGCCCGACAGTTAGATTTGCATTACGTTCCCTCCCGCTATCCTAATGGCCTGCCCGACGGCATCCCGCACCTGTTTTATGGCGCTGAGACAGCCCGGGCCGCCCTGGAGGCGGCAGACGCCTTCATGGACGCGATACGACAGACCTGTATCGCCCGGGGGAATGCCGATCTGGTGGAGCCGGAGAGCGATATTCCGGCTTGACACTCCCCTCGTTCCCGGGGGATTCGCACCCAACCCGCAACGTTGAGGTCGGCCTGACTAAAGGCCAGAAAGGAGTCCGCCCCATGAGTACCACTGCCCTTGACCGCGTTCTGGCGCACCGCCCGGCCCACGCCCTGGAGAAGCTTCCTCCCGGCAGCCGGGTCTGCCTGCTCAACTCCCGGGACATCCTGAGGGCCCTGAAGGCAGAGCCGGTCATCGTCATGGCCTGCAACACCCGCATCCAGCACGTCATCCCCGGCATCATGCGGGCGGCCGAGGAACTGGACGCGGTGGTGGGCTTCGAGCTGGCCCGCAGTGAATGCAGCCTGGAAGGGGGCTACACCGGCTTCACCCCGGATCTCTACGTCCGGACCGTCATTCAGTACGCCCATGACACCGGCTTCACCAAACCCTTCTTCATCCACGCCGACCACATCACGGTGAAGAGCACGGCCCCGGAGGCCATCGCCTCGGCCCAGGCGCTCATCGCGGCGCAACTGGCGGCGGGCTACACCTCCTTCGCCATCGACGCCTCCTTCAACGAACTGCCCGACAACATCAGCATCACCGTGGCCCTGGCCCAGCCCATTGTGGCCCAGAACCTGGGGCTGGAAGTGGAGGTGGGGGAGATCAAGTCGGCGGGCCAGGAGGGGGAGATCACCACCGTGGCCGAAGCCCGGGACTTCATCACCGGCCTGCGGGAGCGGGGCATCGAGCCGGATATGTTGGCCATCAACAACGGCTCCAAGCACGGCAACTACCTGGAGGGCGAGGAGATCTCCATCGACCTGGAACGCACCGGGGAGATCTACCAGGCCATCAAGGACTACGGGGTCTGCATCGCCCAGCACGGAGTCACGGGCACACCCCTGCACCTGGTGGGACGCTTCGCCGACTACGGCATCCGCAAGGCCAACGTGGGCACCCAGTGGCAGAATGTGGCCCACGCCGGCCTGCCCCCGGACCTGATGGCCACCATGCGGGCCTGGGCGGTGGAGAACAAGAAGGACATCAAGTTCGCCACCAAACCCTTCAAGGCCCAGATCGACGCCATCCCAACAGAATTCCAGGACCGCATCGCCCAGACGGCCTATGCGGACGCCAAGGAATTGCTGCAGGCCTTCCGGTCCACCGGCACCGCCAGCCAGGTCCTGGCCGCGTTGGGGTAGGAGGGAGGCTAAGGATTGTGGGGGAGGGCCAGGGAGCGCGGCTCCCTGCCCTCCCCCACCCCCCCTCCCAACCCTGTAGAGGCTGGCGGCGGCTAGGGACAGGGGGCGACGACAAACGGACGGGGCAGGGGATTTTACTGCTCACGGCTCACTGCTTACGGCTCACGGCATGAGAGTCATTGCGGGCCGGCTCAAGGGGCGGCGGCTGGCGGCGGTGCGGGGGGCCATGCGGCCCACCGCCGACCGGGTGCGGGAGGCCGTCTTCAACATCCTGGGAGAGGAAATCGTCGGGGCCCGGGTGCTGGACCTGTTTGCCGGCTCCGGAGCCCTGGGGATCGAGGCGCTCAGCCGGGGAGCCCGGGAGGCCGTGTTCGTGGAGCAGCACCCCACGGCGCTGTCGGTCCTGCGGCGGAATCTGGGGTTGTGCGGGCTTACGGCCCAGGCCGCGGTCCTGGCCCAGCCGGTGGCCGCGGCCATCCGGGGCCTGGCGGCCCGGGGCGAAAATTTTGAGATCGTCTTTTGCGACCCGCCGTATGGCCACGATTTGGTCAAAGACACCCTGGAACGCCTGGGAGAGGCCGGGCTGGTAGTCCCGGGGGGGCTGGTGGCGGCGGAACACGGCCGGAAGGACGACGCGGCGCCCGCCTATGCATCCTTGGGGCGGATGCAGGAGCGCCGCTACGGGGACACGGTAGTGACATTCTACCGCCGGGAGGCGGCGGAGTAAAGCCTCATATCAGGGCCTGGAGCAACAAGTTGAGGGGGCGGTCGGATGACGGTTGGCCCCGGTCCGGGAGCGGAACTGCTTGTGCCAGGGCCTCAACAGCGAAGGAGTAAACTCACTTTATGGGCAAAGTCGCCATCTATCCCGGCTCGTTCGATCCCATCACCAACGGCCATCTGGACCTCATCGAACGGGGGCTGAAGATCTTCGACGAGATCATCGTCGCCATTGCCATCAACCCGGTGAAACAACCCCTGTTCACCATCGACGAACGGGTGGAGATGATCCGCGTGGTCCTCAAAGATCATTCCCGGGTGCGCATCGACCATTTCACCGGCCTGCTGGTGGACTTCGTCCGTAAACAGGGAACCAATGTCATCCTGCGGGGTCTGCGGGCCGTGTCGGATTTTGATTATGAATTTCAGCTGGCCCTGATGAACCGGCGGCTGGCCCCGGAGATTGAGACCGTCTTCCTGATGACCAGCCTGAAGTGGGTGTTTTTGAGCTCCTCCATCCTGAAGGAGGCCGTCAGCCTGGGCGGGGTGCTTCAGGATATCGTGCCGCCCTTCGTCTTCCAGAAGCTCCGGGAAAAATTCGGGTTGAAGTGAGGCGGCGGGCCAGCTCGCCCCCAACGTCTGCGGCCGCCCCCCGGGCGGCCGGGTCATACCTTTCAGGAGCCTTTTCCAAAGCCGATGGTGGCCTTCCCCCCCTCCACGACGACCGGCACCCGGCGGGTGCCGCCCGTGAGACGGAGCATTTCCTCCAAAAACCTGGGTTCGCTTACTACGTCGCGATAGTCCACGGTCCGGCGGGCTTGCGCCATGGCCTCCCGGGCCCGATTGGTAAAGGGTCAGCCCGCCTTGCCGTAGATGATGACGATATCACTCCCTGAATTTTGCGGTGGCATGAGGCCCTCCTTCCGGGGCGTCGCCGCCCTTGGACCCCTCCGGGGGGGCCGAAGGTGACGGCGAGATTACCGGCCGACGTAATAGATCCGGAGATAGAGGAAATCCACCTGGCTGAGGAGCACCAGGGGATTTTCGGAGACGGTGTACTGGGCGCCTTCCAGGCGCTTGTTGACCCTTTCCTGGATATGCTTCAGGACGGTGTCGGCCAGTTGGGGCTCTGCCGATACCCCGGTCTCCAGGAACTGCTTGAAGACCTCGAACTGGCGCAGGGCCAGGGCCTTGGTGCGTTCCCGCAAGACGATGCGCAGGGGCTTGAGGCCGTCGTCGTAGTAGTCGCCGATATCTTCAAAATGCTTCTTGATCTCGCCCATGGACCAGGCCCGCATGGTGCGGTATTTGTCGACCTCGGAGCCCTGCAGCCGGTCGGTCCCCAGGGTGACGGAGGTGATGTCGGACGCCCCGCCCCGGGCCGGGACATGGCGGAGACGGACGGTCATTTCGGGATATTGAGGGTTGATGAGAAGATATCTCTGGCTTCCGGTCTTGTCGGTGTTGCCCTGACCCTCCGGCTGCCAGCCGGTTTTCTCCAGGTGGCTCAATAAATTCGAGGCCGCAGGCATGACCTGCGCCAGCTCCTGGAAAGGTGCGGTCTGGGGCTGGCCGCCTTCAGCCCGGGCGGCAAATTCCCGCTGGGAACCGGGCCTTCTGGCACCGGGACGGGCCTCGGACGGCTCCGGGGCCACCGCGGGGCCGGCGGCGGGGTACTGGGCCCGGGGCCCCTCCCGCTCGGGCAGTTCCAGGCCGGGCGGGTAGGCCGGGGCCTGGCCTTCCTCCCGCAAGCCCAACATGAAATAGGTGGAGCCGGCGGGGCCGGGCCGGACCTTGCGCCAGTAGACATAGGAACGCCCCGGGATGACGTCGAGGATGATGCGGACCCCGGGCCGGCCGGGAATCGTCTGGACCGTGACCTCCCGGATCAATTCCTGATCACCGGCCATCCGGTCGGGCAGCCGTTCGGGCTGGCTCCCCGGAAAATCCACGATCAACCGCGGGGCGCCCTTCTCCAACACCGGGGAGACCTGGGGCGGGAGATCCCGGGACAGCACCACGGTCAACAGGCTGGTGTCCTGCACCCGGCTGAGACCGACCCGGCTGACCCGGGGGGGCGATTGGGCCCAGCCTGGGGCGGCGCTCATCAGTAAGGTCATGGCCGTCCCGCCGACAAGCATGAGGAGCGCGGCGTGACGGCGGAAACATCCCTGTGTACGAGGCGCCTCCTGCACCCTCACCCCCCCTCTTTCACCCGATCAAAGGTGATGCATTTGTCCATGGGGCAGCCGGGATGCCACTCCCCGGTCATATCGGCGGACAGGTGTTTCCCGCCGGCGGTGGGGGTGACGATGATAATCCCGCCCTCCTTGGTGTAGAGCCAGATACGGCCTTCCTCCACTCTCCACTTGAACTTCAGGGCGGTGCCGTCTTCGGCCAGGGTCCAGGAGGCCTCGCCGTTGCTTCGGAGGACCAGTTCAATATGCCCCTTGCCGGCAAACGGTTCACTGGACTTGTAGGTGCCTGCAAAGGGGACCCGGGACTCGCCACACCCTCCCCCCAGGAGGAGGCAGCCCCAGACCAGCACCACGGGGACCATCCACTTCCACATAGCAGGTTTCATATCTTCCTTTCCCGCCAGGTAAATCCTCCCCGATCCAGGACGAACAACCGATCGTAGAGGAAGATTTGCACGGTCATGAGAAGCATGCCCACGTTTTTCGTGACCTTCCACCAGTTCACCGGTTCGCCCGTCTCGCCCACGCACCCGCAGTTGATGGGCAGCCCATAGTAGAGGGCGTGGACCAGCCCCACAATGAAGATGACATTCATCCCGCCGATGAGGGTGGCGGCAGTGCGGGTACGGATGCCCAGGATGAGGAAGAGACCGGCCACCAGCTCCGCCCAGGGCAGAAACAGGGACCAGAGGTTGACAAACACCGCCGGCATCATAATGTAGTCCACCACGTTCAGGGCAAAGACCGCCGGCCGCATGATCTTGCTCAGGGCGAATTGGATGAAGATGACCCCCAGGAGGATCCGGCAGAAGACCGACAGATAGGGGCTGCGGCGCACCGGCGGAATCAGCAGCAGCGCGAAGATGGAGACCGGAATCCATTCGATGTAGCCGGCCAGGCCCAGAGACATGGCGGCGGGTTTCTTGGCCTTCTGATGCTCCAGGGGAAAGGCGTGCTGCCAGGCGTTATAATCCCCGGCCAGCACCATGACCTTGTCATACCCCTTGTCTTTGAGGGCCCGGGCCAAATCCAGGTCGAAGCGCCGGCTGATGGTCCCCCCGTAGATCAAGATGGGCTTGTCCTTGGAGACCTGCATCTGCTCCAGGGTGAACTGGAACATAGGATACATCAGGTCGAAGAAGACCGCCTGAAAATTGAGCGCCCCCTTGATGTGCTCCTGTTGGTAGAAGCCGTTTTTCCGGGCATCGACGACGGTCAGGTCTTTCTTCTGATAGGCCGCCAGGGCCTGGTCCAGGGGGATCTCGGCCACCGGCTCGGTGACCCCCCAGCCCTGGATCAGGGGAATCTGGTTATCGTTATAGATATTGAACACCAGGGCGAAGACGAGGCTCAGGCCCAGCATCAGGGCGTAGTCGAACCAGGAGATCTGGCGCAACTTCACCTGATGGACGGTCTCCTGTTCCAGGCGCCGATCGCCCTCCACCAGCCAACTGGTGAGCTGCTTGATGATGGAGCGGGCCAACCCCGGGTTGGCGTCCAATAAATGATCGAATTCCTCCCGGGTAATTTCCAGCAGGCGGGTCTCTTCGATGGTCTCCACCGAGGCGGTGCGGGGCTGGCCGGTGACCAGGGCAATCTCGCCGAAGTATTTCCCCGCCTCCAACACCGTGAGGTTGGTGCGAATACCTTCCTCATTCTGGCGGAAGACCTGCACCTTGCCCGCCTGGATGACGTAAAAATGGTCGGCCAGGTCACCCTGCTGCACGATGAGGGTGCCGGGCGGGACAATCTTCTCCTGGCCGAGTTCGAAGATGATCAACCCCGCGGCGGTGGTCGCCTCGGAGGCTCCGGGGGGGGAAGGGTTGCCGGGTGGTCTGTCGGGCTTGTCATCGCCTGTTGCCATGTCTCACCTTCCTGGCGTGGTGGCTGGGATTAACGCCCTGAAGCGCAGCATTCCGCCGACCATCGGTCTCCCCGGGGGGCGGCAGCGCCCCCGGGACCGTCAGGCCGCTTTCCGGGTCTTTTTCTTCATCCGGCTGAGGCGTCGGCGCAGAATGTCGATCTGGCTGTGGGAAGCGCCGGAGGTCAGGGCCTCCTGTTTGACCTGACGCAGATTTTTGAGCTTTTCCTTGAGCTCGCGCACGTTGACGGACTTGGCGGCCTTCTTGCCCTCATCCACGATACCCTTATATTCCTTGATGGCGGCCAGGAGCTCTTCCTTGTTCATGCCGTGCACCCCGGTGATCTCGCCCAGAGACAGGGCGTACTCCCGGAGTTCCTTGGCGGTCATGCGATCCAGGGGCTTTTCCTTTTTACTTGGCTTTTCTTTTTTACCCATATTTAAACCTCACGGAATAAATTTCACAGTATTTTATTCGGATTTGAACTTTTCGGCAATTTTTAAAAACGGTTTCAGCAGATCGATGGGAATGGGGAAGAGGGTGGTGGAGTTTTTCTCCGCGGCGATCTCCCGCAGGGTCTGGAGATAGCGCAGTTGCAGGGTGATGGGCTCCACCGCCATGATATGGGCGGCCTCGGCCAGTTTGGTGGCGGCCTGGTACTCACCTTCGGCGGCGATGATCTTGGCCCGCCGCTCCCGTTCGGCCTCGGCCTGTTTGGCCATGGCCCGCTGCATCTCGATGGGCAGGTCGATGGCCTTGACCTCCACCAGGGAGACCTTGATGCCCCAGGGGTCGGTGTGCTGGTCCAGGATCTCGGCGATCTTCATATTGATGGCCTCCCGGGCGGAGAGCAGATCGTCGAGTTCGGACTGGCCGCAGACGCTCCGCAGGGTGGTTTGGGCCAACAGGGCGGTGGCCTGGAAGTAATCCTGGACTTCAATGATGGCCTTCATGGAATCCATCACCCGGAAATAGACCACGGCGTTGACCTTGACGCTGACATTGTCCCGGGTGATGACATCCTGGGTGGGGACGTCGTAGGTCACCAACTGGAGATTGACCTTGCGCATCTGGTCGAGGATGGGGATCAGGATGATGACCCCCGGCCCCTTGGCATGGGCCAGGGCCCGACCCAGGCGGAAGATCACCCCGCGCTCGTATTCGTTGAGGACCTTGATGGCGCTGAAAAGGAAAAAGACGATTAATACCGCGATAATAATAGGGGTCATGCACGATCTCCTTGTAAGGTCATGGGACGTTTTCCGATGCCGGCGGACGGACCAGGAGTTTCAGGCCCTCCACCGCCACCACCTCCACCGGTTCCCCCGCGGGAATGGGGGTGAGGCTCCGGGCCTGCCAGTACTCGCCGTGGACGAAGACCCGGCCGGCCGGGGTCAGGGCCGTGGCCGCCGTGCCCCGTTCCCCCACCAGGCCGGCCATCCCGGTGAGGGGCCGCTTGAGCTGGGCCCGGACGGCCAGGGCCCCGATGGTGATGAAAAAGAGCGAGATAATCAGGACCGTGGGCAGGAGCACCGACCAGGCGACGCCCATGGCGGCGCCGGCCCCCCGGAAGAGCATCATGGCCCCCATGAGCAGGGAAGCCACCCCGGCCACGGTCAACAGGCCGAAGCTGGTCACGTAGATCTCCAGGATGAAGAAGATAAAGGCCAGGGCCATGAGCAGCACGCCGATGAAATTGACCGGCAGGGCCTGGAAGGCATAAAGGGCCAACAACAGGGACATGGCTCCCAGCACGCCGGGGAGGATGGCCCCCGGATGGGCCAGTTCGAAGTAGAGGCCGGCCAGTCCGATCATCATCAACACGAAGGCAATGTTGGGGTCGGCAATGCGCTTGAGAATGGACACCCGCAGGCCCTCGGGCAGGTCGACGACCCGGGCCCCGGCGGTCTGCAGGGGGCGGGAACCCTGGCCCACCTTGACCACCCGCCCCTGCAGCTTGTGCAGCAGATCGGGGAGGCTGTCGGCCATGAGATCCACCACCTTGAGTTTGACGGCCTCGGCGGCGGGGATGGAAACGCTCTTGCGCACCGCCTTTTCGGCCCAGTCGGCGTTGCGGCCCCGGGAGTCGGCCAGGGAGCGCACGTAGGCCACCATATCGTTGACCACCTTGTCACCCATGACCTTGTCCATTTTGCCGGCGCCCAGGGACACGGGATGGGCGGCGCCCAGGTTGGTGCCCGGGGCCATGGCGGCCACGTGGGCGGCCAGGGTGATCATCAGGCCGGCCGAGGCGGCCCGGCCCCCCGGGGGGGAGACATAGACGATCACGGGAAGCTTGGCGTTGACGATGTCCTGGACGATCTGGCGCATGGAGGTGTCGAGGCCGCCGGGGGTGTCCAGCTGGATGACCAGGGCTTCGGCCTGGGCCTGTTCGGCGGCTTCGATCCCCTGGGTGATGAATTCGGCCAGACCGGGATTGACCGAGCCGGTGGCCTTGAGGGTGTAGACGGTGCGTTCGGCGGCGCCGCCGGGGACGAGGCCCAGGGCGACCGCCACCAAGAGGAGGAGGAGGATAAGGAAAAGCCGTTTGCGGTTATCGGGTTTCGGTTTTCGTTTCATGGCGTTTGTCATCATATCCGGTCCGGCCCATGGTCCCTGACAAGGTTTGATCCCCTGAGGGTCAGCGGCGATATTCGGCCATCACCTGCTGCATGTCCTCCCAGGTCTTCTTGCGTTCGGCGGGGAAGCGCAGGAGATAGGAAGGATGGAAGGTGGGCATCACCCGGAGGCCCTCCGGCCCCGGCTGCCACCGGCCCCGCAGGCGACCCAGGGGGGCCTTGGTGTCCAGCAGGACCTGGGTGGCCACGGCCCCCAGGGCGACGATGAACTGTGGCTGCAGGGCCCGGATCTGCTGGAACAGAAAGGGGGAGCAGGCGGCGATCTCATCGGGTTCGGGGGTGCGGTTGCCGGGGGGGCGGCACTTGAGGACGTTGGCGATGTAGACCTCGTCCCGGGCCAGCCCCAATTTTTCGAGCAGGCGGTCCAGCAGTTGCCCGGCGGCGCCCACGAAGGGCAGCCCCTGCAGGTCTTCCTCGGCGCCCGGAGCCTCGCCCACCAACAGCAGGCGGGCGGCGGGGTCCCCCCGGCCGAAGACCAGGTGGGTGCGGCGGGGAGCCAGCTTACAGCGTTGGCAGTCGCCCAGGTCGGCCCGCACCTCATCGAGGGTGAGGCCGGGGGCGGCGGATTGGGCCTCCGCGCTCGCGGCCACCTGTGCGGCGGGTCTCTGGAGGCGGCGGACCCGGCGGGGGGCGGCGGACGCGCCCAGGCGCCGTTGGCAGGCCAGCCAGCGGCTGAGGTGGCCGGCGAGTTCGTGCAGCTCCCGGGGCAGATCAGCCATGCCGTCCCTCCTCCCGCACCCGGCGCACCAAGGCGGCGAGATGGTCCAAGACCCGGTCGGCCACCTCCTCCTTGGGGAGCAGCGGGTAGACCTGGGTGCGGCCGTCGGCAAAGAGCAGGGTGACTTCGTTGGTATCCACCGCAAAACCGGAGCCGGGGCGGGAGACGTCGTTGGCCACGATCAGGTCGAGGTGTTTTTTCTCCAGCTTCTGCTGGGCATGGGCGATGAGGTCGTCGGTCTCGGCGGCGAAGCCCACCAGGACCTGTTTGTGCTTCCGGCGTCCCAAATCGGCGATGAGGTCGGGATTGTGCTGCAGGGTCAGCAGCATTTCCTCGCTGCCGCGCTTGATCTTGGTGGCTGCGAAGGCGGCGGGGCGGTAGTCGCTGACCGCGGCCGCCATGACCACGGCGTCGGCCGCGGCAAAGCGCTCCACCAGCACCCGCTGCATCTCCAGGGCGGTGCGCACCATCAGGCGTTCCACCCCCACCGGGGCGGGCAGGGCCGACGGCCCGCTCACCAGGACGACCTCGGCCCCCCGCCGCTGCGCCATCCGGGCCAGGGCATAGCCCATCTTGCCGGTGGAGCGGTTGGTGAGGAAACGCACCGGATCCAGGTCCTCGTGGGTGGGGCCGGCGGAGACCAGGAGGGTGAGGCCGGTGAGGTCCTTGGGGGTGAGGAGGGCGGCCAGGGCCTCGACGATGTCTGCGGGTTCGGGGAGGCGCCCGGCCCCCTGGGCCCCGCAGGCCATCTCCCCCACCGCCGGGGGCAGGACGGCGTAGCCCCGGCGATCCAGGTCCTCGAGGTTGCGCTGCACGACGGGGTTGTCCCACATCTTCACGTTCATGGCCGGGCAGACCAAGACCGGGGCGGTGGCGGCCAGCAGGATGGTGGTCAGCAGGTCGTCGCCCAGGCCGGCGGCGATTTTTCCGATGAGATTGGCAGTGGCGGGGGCCAGAACGATGGCGTGGCACTCCTGCCCCAGGGAGACATGCTCCAGGGGGTGGGCCCCGGGACCGAAGAGGGCGCCCTTGGCCTCCCGGCCGGTGAGGGCCGTGAAGGTCAAGGGGGTGATGAACTCCCGGGCGGCCGCGGTCATCACCACCTGCACCCGGGCCCCGGCCCCCACCAGGCGGCGGGCCAGGTCCGCGGCCTTATAGGCGGCGATGCCCCCGCTGACGCCGAGGAGGATGTCTTTATCCTGCAGGATGCCGGGCATGGCGCTGCACCTGGTCGTTGTCTCGGAGCATGTAAAGGTTTACCTTGAGGGGGGGGGACCGGAGGGCCGCTGGCCCCCCGCCCTCCCCTCAAACTCCCCCCCCACCCCCCCTTAAGGGGTTGGGGAGTGGGTTTGGCCTGGTCCCCATTCATCTTTAGGGCCGGAGTTATAAAAAACCCGGATTCAGAAAAACGGATTATACATCCGTTCCTCGCCCACCGTGGTGGCGGGGCCATGTCCGGGCATGACCACATAGTGATCGCCCAGGGGAAAGATCTTGGTCCGCACCGAGGCGATCAGGTCATCGAAAGATCCCCCGGGAAAATCGGTGCGCCCGATGGACCCGGCAAAGAGGGTGTCCCCCACGTAAACAATGGGTTCGCTCTGTAATATCAAGGAGATGCCACCCGGCGTGTGCCCCGGGGTGTGGACCACCTTGAGCCGTTGGTCGCCGAAGGTCACCTCGTCGCCCTCGGCCAGCATGACGTCGGCGGAGGACGCCTGGAGCCGCCCGCCGGTGAAAAAGAGCGCCTCGGCGGAGGGCTGGCTGAGCATCAGGGCGTCGGCCGCATGAATGGCGATGGGGGCGCCGGTGGCATCCCGGAGGGCGTTGTTGGCATCGACATGGTCGAAGTGGCCGTGGGTGTTGATGATGGTCTTGAGGGTCAACTTTTCCTGCTGGAGCACGGCCAGGATGTGGGGCGCGTCCCCGCCGGGGTCGATAACCACCGCCTCCCGGGTGACTTCGTCGCCCAGGATGTAGCAGTTGACTTCCAACATGCCAACGGTCAATATTTTTTGGATCATGCGCGTTGTTACAACCTCATTTCGTCAGTTTGAGAGAGCGGCCGCTCCGGCCCACCGGGCGCAACTCACTCCGAAGGTCGAGCCGGGGGCCTCTCAGGACCACCAGAGCATCTTGACCCCGAGAACCCCGAAGTAACACCCGAAGCCCACCAGGAACAGGGCACACCCCTTGATAAAGCCGTGGTAATAGCGGTCGGAGAGGAACTGGCGGCCCCGGGAGACAGCCAAAGAGACCAGGGTGTACCACCCCAAATCCGCGGCGATATGCCCGGCAAAGAAGCAGGCCACTCCGGGCAGCCCATAGGTGAAGGCCAGCATGACATAGCCCAGGCCCAGGGTGAGCCACCAAATGAGCCAGTAGGGATTGACCAGACTCATCATGATGCCGGCCCAGACCGGGTGCAGGGACTTGGTCTCACCCGTCGCCAGGGACAGGTGGGCGCTCCCGGCCTCCCGGAAGAGACCGCATCCCAGCCACCAGAGCGTCCCGGCCCCCACCAAGGCCACCAGGCCGGTGAACACCGGACTTTGGGCCAGGGCCCCCACGCCCAGGAAGAGCAGCCCCAGCAGGGCGAGTTCCAGGAGGCCGTGGCCCAGGATGATGAGGGGTCCGGCCCAGAAGCCTCGACGGGCGGCGGCAGCCACGGTAAAGGTCAGGAGCGGTCCGGGCATCAGGGCGCCGGACAGGGCAATAATGAAAGATGAGGTAAACAGGCCCGCCAGGGCCAGCGGATATTCCATAGTCGGGACGTCAGTTCGGGGTATCCAGGTTATGGGGGCGAAAATCAGCCTCAAGTGTACCATAACAACCAGGATAAACCAAGGGAAATCAAGGAAAACCGGCAGGGGCAGAAATGCCCCGGGAAACTTCCAGACGAAGGGGACCCGAAGGGGGGCGCCGCTCCCTCCCGTCCGTCTTCATCCACCCTAAAGCAGGCCATGGTTCCCGAGGCGGGTGAGGAAAGGAATAGGGGGAAGGCCAGGACCATGCTGATCCCGCCCTTCCCCCCCACGGTGCTTAATTCTTGTGAGGTCTCAACCGGGGCTTACCGCCAGAGGCCGTAATCCGGAGTGGCCAGAAATCGTTAAACAGCCCCGACCCGAGTTACTTTTTCTCGGCGGGAGGCGCCGTGGGCTCCGGCGGCAGGGCCTTGAATTTGGGCTCCAGTTTCTTCATGTTCTCGGCAATGATGGGGGCGATGTAGCTTTCGGTCCCCAATTCTTTCTTGGGTTTGACCGCGGCGCAGAGACCTCCCACGAAACAGGTCTGCTGGAGTTTGTTGAAATATTCCTTGGCATGGGTGTCGGCCTCGGACAGGTAGCCATAGGCATCTTTGATCTTGCCCCGCTTTTCGGCGATGGCGGACAGATTATTCAAGGCAAAGGGATTGTAGCGATCGCGCTCCAGGGCTTTCTTGAATTGATATTCAGCGGCATCGAGCTTATTTTGCCGCAACTCCTCATAGCCCAGGGCAATGGGAGTAAAGACGTCTTCCGCCATGGGACGGGGTTGGGCGAATGCCAGATTAGCAATAACAAGACACAGGCCGACCAACAGCAACAGGTAAATTCTCGCCTTCTTCATAGTAACCTTTCTCCTCTGATGATAATGGGGAAAATAGTATCTACCTCTGCCCTAACCTCGTCTTTTCCGGGTGGTTCACCTCCTTTGTGGCAATTCCACGGCCCTTAGGAAGGAGACCGGCAACGGTCACCATCCTTACTTTATATCCATGCCTACAGTAAATATACTTGTCAGGCATGTCAACAACAATAAGCGGAGAAACCGGATATTTACCTTTATAATTTTTCACAAGTCTGGCAAGTGGCAATATTTTTATAACCGCATTGGAGGCAGGCGGTGACTTCATGGGTAACCTTGTCCATAGTGCTGGCAAACAGACTGACGGCCCCCCCATGACAGAGCTTGGGTTGGCCACACCGGGGGCAATGGCTGGCCGTTTTATGACAATGGAGGATGAGCAGATTCTCCGTAAACGGGGCCACGGTCTTTAAAAAGGTCTTCACTTCCACGGGAGTGAGATTATGACGGAAATTTTCCATACTGTCCCTTGCGTCCCCCGAGACGATTCCTGGAGCCAGGCTCTCTGAGAGACCGCCAAAATTTAGTTGATCGGGAGGAACCGCCGGCCCTGGCCCGACTGAGTGTATCACGCCCCCGGGGGGGTGGCAATGACGGGGAGATAACGCCGGCCTTCCCGGTTTCGAGGGGAGCCGGGGGGCGACGCGGCTACACCGATTTCGCAGCCTGGTCCTCAACTCTCGGGGGGCTGGACAGGGAGGATTGACTCCTCCGTGTCGCCCCGGGTTTCCGATCCCGGCTTATAGTGGAGCACCCGTTGCGGATAGGGCACTTCAATGCCGCGCTGCTTAAACTCTTTCCAAATCTTCACAAACAGATTGCTTTTGACGCTGGCGAGGCCCTTTTCCGGATCGGAAATCCACACCCGCAGTTCCAGATTGATGGCGCTCTCCCCGAAACCCACCAGGCAGCACGTCGGCTCGGGCACCGGCAACACCCGGGGAACGGTGAGGGAGGCACTGATCATCAGGTGCATGGCCGCTTCCACGTCGGTATCATAGGCCACCCCGACGGGCAGCTTGAGGCGCACCAGGTTGTTGCTGTAGGACCAGTTGATCACCTTGCCGGAGATCAGCTCCTCATTGGGAATGAGAAATTCCACCCCGTCCCGGGTCACCACCGAGATATAGCGGCTGCCCAGATGCTCGATCCACCCATAGGTCTCTCCCACCTGGATGACGTCGCCGGGTTTGATGGATTTATCGGCCAGGATGATGAAGCCGCTGGCGAGGTTGGAGATGACCTTCTGCAGGCCGAAGCCGATGCCCAGGCCGATGGCGCCGCTGAACCAGGCCAGGGAACTCAGGTCGACCCCCAGCCCCCCCAGGCTGGCCACGATGGCCAGGGTAAAAAAGACCACCCGAAAGATTTTTTCCGTCAGGACCCGGGCCGCCGGACTGACCCCTTCCACGGTTTTTATCCAGGAAGAAAAAGCCGACACCACGGCGCCGCTGAAAATCAGAAAGACCGACAGGACCAGGACCGCCTGGATAATGTGCAACAGGGTGAGACGTACGCCCCCCACGGTGAAGTCAATCTTGTCCAACAGGTGCATCACCGGGGTGAGGAATTGGGCAATTTCCAGGGTGGCCAGGAGCCACACGGCGAGGCTAATAACAACTAGGACGGCCCTGGAGATGCGCCTTTTGATCTGGAAAACGGCACAAGTAATGAGTCCCTGGGTGACGATCCAGGCCAGCAGCAGAACCATGACCACATCGTACCAAGGGCGAGGCGAATTGAATTCTTCGGCCAGTTCGGCGGCAATCCACACGATGAAGAGCATGAGACCCGGCAGGAAGAGGCGCATGAGCATGACCCGAACGAAACTGGCGGGTACCCCGGCCGCGTCTTGCTCCTGGGGCGGCTCCGAACGGGCCAGCCAGGGACGGAGCACGACGCGATGGACCGCCCAAGCCACCAGAAACGCCGCCAGCATGACGAGCCATTGCATCCCGGCGCCTTCGGTCAAACCGCGGGAGTACAGCCACTGGTGGACCCGGGACGTCAACGGAGCCCCCAGGGCAGCCAGGAGTATGACAGGCATGGTCAGACCTCCTTATCAAGGCTCAAGCGGAACCATCCCCGGAGAGACCGAGCGGAACAGCGCGGCTGCGTGGGCCCGGACCATCCAACTCGCTCCAGGATCACATTATTTTCGAACAAATTTATTATTTTCTTAAATATTTTTGAAAAATTTTTTTTCCAGCCGGAAGAAGATCGCGGGGTTACCCCTCCCGGCGGCAGATCCTCGTCCTTTTCGGGCCTCTGCTGCCGGGGGGAGGGAATTATTTAAGCTCGGTGTATTTTTTATGGGTGCCGTAGCATTTATGGACGGGATAGCGCTGGGCGTTTATGGCCACCTTGTCCCGGATGGCGGTGGCCAGATCAACGCCGCAGGCCTGGCTGAGGTAGAGGAGGAAGATGGCCACGTCGGCCAGCTCTTCAGCCACCCGGGCGGCGAAGGCCGGGTCCGCCAGGGCCTGGGTGATCTCGGCGTCGGGACGCCAGAGGAAGAGTTCCTGGAGTTCGGCCGCCTCGACGGAGAGTCCCATGGACAGATTCTTGGGGGTATGGAAGGGTTCCCAGCCGCGGGCGCGGCGGAATTCCAGGACCAGACGTTGGAGTTGGGACAGGCGGTCCCGGGGCTCCGAGGCGTCGTTCGGGGATGAAGGGGGCATGGCACCTCCGGTGACGGCGGCGGGGGCATCCGCTCCGGTGCAGGGCGCGGGCTTCAGGAGACCCACGGGGGCGGCTCTTTTTTGGCCTTCAAGACGGTCCGCAGGTGGTCCCGGTCCCTCCGGGCCTGGAGGAGTTCCAGCTCCAGCCGGGAACGCTCGGGGCTCATTTTGGACCCCAGGGCGGCCAGGGCCTGCTCCAGCTCCGACACCCGGCGCTCCAGGCGATAGAGTTCCTGCGCCAGCATCCTGATGGACATGGTTTTCCCTACTCCGGCAGCACCCGGCCCGGGGGCGGGGAGATGAGACAATGAGAGGCGCGTCGGGCCATGGTACCGCAGGGCCTCACAACGGCGGGGTGCGCCGGTGAAACTCGGTGTGCCGTTCAAAGGCGGAGGCCACCTGCAGGAGAGAGGCCTCATCAAAGTGCCGGCCCAGGAGCTGGAGGCCGATGGGGAGCCCCTGGGAGCTGAAACCGCAGGGCACGGAGAGGCCCGGGATACCGGCCAGATTGGCGGAAATGGTGAAGATATCGGAGAGATACATGGTCAGGGGATCGGCCGCCTTTTCCCCCAGGCGGAAGGCGGGGGTGGGCGCCACGGGGCCGGCCAGCACCCGGCAGCGCTCGAAGGCGGCCTCAAAATCCCGGCGGATGAGGGTGCGCACCTGGGAGGCCTTCTTGTAATAGGCATCGTAGTAGCCGGCCGACAGGGCATAGGTGCCCAGCATGATCCGGCGGCGCACCTCGGCCCCGAACCCCCGGGCCCGGGTCTGGTGATACATCTCCAGGAGATTGTCGGCCTCGGCCCGGAAACCGTATTTGACCCCGTCGTAGCGGGCCAGGTTGGAGGAGGCCTCGGCGGTGGCGATGAGATAGTAGCAGGCCACGGCGTATTCGGTATGGGGCAGGCTGACCTCCACCAGTTCGGCGCCCAGCCCCTCCAGGGTCTTCAGGGCCGCCTGGACGGCCCGGTCCACCTCGGGGTCGAGGCCGCCGATGAAGTATTCCCGGGGGATGCCGATGGCCAGACCGCGCACCTCCTGGGATAAAGCCGCCTGATAGTCGGGGACGGGGGTGGGCGCGGAGGTGGAGTCCAGGGGGTCGTGCCCGGCAATGGTCTGGAGCAAGAGGGCACAATCCTCCACGTCCTTGGTGACCGGGCCGATCTGGTCCAGGGAGCTGGCGAAGGCCACCAGGCCGTAGCGGGAGACCCGGCCGTAGGTGGGTTTGAGGCCGACGACGCCGCAATGCGAGGCGGGCTGGCGGATGGAGCCGCCGGTGTCGGAGCCCAGGGAGGCGGCGCACAGATCCGCGGCCACGGCCACGGCGGAGCCGCCGCTGGACCCGCCCGGAATGTAGTCCGGATTCCAGGGATTGCGCGTGACCCCGAAGGCGGAGTTTTCCGTGGACGAGCCCATGGCGAATTCGTCCATGTTGACCTTGCCCAGGATGACGGCCCCGGCGGCGTAGAGTTTTTTCACCACGGTGGCGTCATAGGGCGGGACGAAGTTCTCCAGAATGCGGGAGGCGCAGGTGGTCCGCAGTCCCTGGGTGGACATGACGTCCTTGATGGCCAGGGGCACCCCGGTGAGAGGCGGGGCGCCGCCGGCCGCCAGGCGCATCTGGGCGGCCTGGGCCTGGGCCAGGGTGACCTCCCGGTCCACGGTGAGGTAGCTGTGGAGCCGGCCGTCAAGCTGCTCGATGCGGTCCAGATAGATCTGCGCCACCTCCACGGGGGAGAGCTGGCGGCGCTGGAACAGGTCCACCAGTTGGCTCAGGGTATAGGCATGCAAAGGGATGGACATGGGCTTACCACTCCGAGGGCGCGGGGCTAAATGACCCGGGGGACCGCAAAGGATTGCCGTTCCTGCCGGGGGGCGTTGTCCAGGACGGCCTCCGGCGGCAGGGAGGGCCGGACCGCGTCCGGGCGGAAGACGTTGGCGAGCTCCAGGACGTGGGCCATGGGCTCCACTCCGGTGGTGTCGAGCTCCTGCAATTTTTCCACGTATTTCAGGATGTCGTTCAACTGGCGGGTGAAGAGGGCGATTTCGTCCGCGGTGAGCTCCAACCGGGCCAGTTTGGCGACCTGGATGACATTTTCCGGGGTCAAAGGCATGGGGGGTCTCCTGGGATCCTCAAAGGCTGCCACATATATTATTACGGACCGACGAAAAACGCAATCGGGGGGGGACGGAGGGAGAAGATACCGGGGGAGGAATTGGCGCCATTCCACCTCTCCTGTAAAAATCGGGCCGGAAATATTTTTACCCCGATAATGATATCGGTATTGACAGGGAGTGCCGAAGAGTTTATTATAGTTTCAATGATTCGCAATAACGAAAAAAAGAAATCAGGGTTGGCCTTTTCCGCCGCCGACACCCGGCTGTGGGAGATGCAGGCCGATATCTGCCAGGCCCTGGCCCATCCCAAGCGGCTGATGATCCTCAACCTCCTCAAGGGCGGGGAGATGGCGGTGGGGGCCATGGTGGAGGCCCTGGACCTGCCCAAGGCCAATCTCTCCCAGCACCTGGGGGTGATGCGGCAAAAGGGCATCCTGGCCACCCGGCGGGAGGGGACCACGATCTACTACCGGCTGGCCACCCCCCATATCACCCAGGCCTGCACCATCATGCGCCAGGTGCTGCTGGAGGCCCTGCAGGAACGCCAGGGGCTGTCCCAGGACCTGCGGGAACAGGCCGGGCCGGAAGAGGCGGCCAACGCAGGGGAAGAGTGAGGGATTTTTTTTTGGGAATATTGTTTCATTGTTTCTAAACTACATTATAAAAAGAAAATGAACATAACTGACGGAGAGATTCTGATGGCGAACAAGACGTGTCAGGCGGCGGTGGTGAGGGACTGGCAACAGAGGCCGATGCCCGTGGGGATGACGCAGGAAGCCCGGCCGGGCCGCCAGGGCCGGCTGGCGAGGGCCGTGCAGACCCGGGGGCGGAAACAAATGGTTCTGGGAACCGTGTTTGTCGCCTTTCTGGCGGCCGGTTGGGTGTATCCGCTGATCGGCTATTTCATCCCCGTGTGCATGCTCCTGGGGATCGGCCTGGCCACCTGGCAGGGACGGACCTGGTGCGACTGGCTTTGCCCCCGGGGTTCGTTTGCCGACGCCTGGCTGGCCCGGGTCAGCCCCCGACGGGCGATTCCCGAGGCGTTGCGCCGCACCCCGGCCCGGGTGGGGGTCATGGCCATCCTGATGAGCGTGCTCACCATCCAGTTGATGCGGTTGTGGCCGGACCCCTGGGCCATCGGCGGGTTTTTCGTGCTCCTGCTGACCATCACCACCGCGGTGGGGGTGGGATTGGGGCTGATCTGGCAGCAGCGCAGCTGGTGTTACCTGTGCCCCATCGGCACCATGTCGAGTTGGGTGGGGAAAAACCGCCGGCCCCTGGCCCTGGCCGCCGAGGCCTGCGTGGAGTGCGGGCGCTGCCAGAAACATTGCCCCATGCAACTGAGCCCGGCGGCCATGAAGGACGGAGAGCCGCTGGCCCACCGGGGAGACTGCCTGAAGTGCGGCCTCTGCGCCGCCAGCTGCCCCACCGGGGCCCTGGCCTTCACCGGGACACGGTCGTGAACCCCGGCCGGGCGGCAACGGCCACCGAACCATGACAAAGTGGTCATTGACAGGGTGTTATGGTATACTTATTAATAAATTATGGAGATAGCGCCACGGTGCCGCGTTTCCCCTGGGGGTCGAGGGCGGAAGGCAAGAATGTTACGCTGGCGTTGGGGTGTGTTGGTTTGCGTCATCCTGCTGACCGGGGCGGGATGCGCCGCCGGACTTCACGGTGGCGGAGCGGCCGGCGGCGGGGACTATCGCGCCGAGGACTACCCCTCCCTGCCGGCCTCGTTCTATGACGGCGATCCGGCGTATAAGCACTGGTTCACCTACCCCAATTACAACCCTTACATGCAACGCCGCTGACCACCGTCTCCCCCGGGACGGCAAGGCTTCCGGGAGGCGGGCGAGGCCACCCTGGAGGGGCTGAGGCCAGCGGAGGCGGTTTTTTTACCTTTACCCCCGGTAAAGGAGAGGTGCAACGGGGTTTGGGCTTGCGGGTCGGCGGCGATTATGGTAGCAATTAAGTACGCGGGAAAAGAGAGAGAGACGCTTTCCGGCGAAAAACCTTCCAGGATCGCCCATTATGAAGACACCTCCCAAGGTGGGGAAAAAGCCGGCCCTGGCAGTGGTCGGTCAACCACCCCGGACCCGGGAAAAACTGCGCGACGCCGCTCAACTGGCCGAGATCGCCCGGGAGATGCGCGTTGACATCCTGCAGATGCTGCACGCGGCCGGCTCCGGCCACACGGGGGGGTCTCTGTCGGCCATTGACCTGCTGGTGGCCCTGTTCTTCGGCAAGATGAACCACGACCCGCAGGCCCCGTTTTGGCCCCAGCGGGATAAGTTCGTCCTCTCCAAAGGGCATGGCGCGCCGGCCTACTACGCGGTACTGTCCAAGTTGGGATATTTCGACCGCCAGGAGTTGTTCACCCTGCGCAAGTTCGGCAGCTGCCTGCAGGGGCATCCGGATTCCCGCTGTACTCCCGGGGTCGAGGTCTGCACCGGCTCCTTGGGCCAGGGGCTGTCCATCGCCAACGGCATGGCCCTGGGCAACCGCCTCAACCACAATCCGGGCCGCATCTATGTGCTCCTGGGAGACGGGGAGGTCCAGGAAGGGCAGGTGTGGGAGGCGGCCATGAGCGCGGCCCACTTCAGGCTCGATAACCTGACGGCGCTGGTGGACAACAACCGTCTGCAGATTGACGGGGCGGTGGAAGAGATCATGAACGTCGAGCCCCTGGCACCCAAGTGGCAGGCCTTCGGCTGGCACACCATCGACATCGACGGCCACGACATGGCCCAGATTTTGGCGGCTCTCGACGAAGCCGAAGCAGTCAAGGGGCAGCCCACCATCATCCTGGCCCGAACCGTAAAAGGCAAGGGCGTCTCCATCTTTGAAAACAAGGTGCAGTACCACGGGGTGGCGCCTTCGGATGAGGAACTGGCCATCGCCTTGAAGGAATTGGGCGCGGCCGGATGAATCCTTCCCCCCCTACCATTCTCCCCCCGCGAGGCGTGTTTTGAGCGAAAAACTGAGCACCCGGGTCGAATACGGCAAGACCCTGGTGGAGTTAGGCAAGAGATACCAGGACATCGTCGTCCTGGATGCCGACCTGTCGGGTTCCACCCAGACGCATCGTTTCGCCAAGGTCTATCAGGACCGTTTTTTCAACATGGGCATTTCCGAGCAGGACCTCATGGGCACGGCGGTGGGACTGGCCCTTTCCGGTAAGATCGCCTTTGCCAGCACCTTCGCCATCTTTGCCACCGGCCGGGCCTGGGAACAGATCCGCCAGGGCATCGCCTATCCCGCGGTCAACGTCAAGATCGTGGCCAGCCACGGCGGGGTGACGGTGGGCGACGACGGCGGCTCCCACCAGGCCATCGAGGATCTGGCCTTGATGCGGGTGTTACCCAATATGGTGGTCCTGGTGCCGGCCGACGGCATCGAAATCCGGGCCATGCTGGAGTGGGCGGTGGAATACGTGGGTCCGGTCTATATCCGGACCTCGCGCCTGGCCTTTCCGGTCATCTACCCGGAAGACCATCGTTTTGTGCTGGGGCGGGGCTCCATTCTGCGGGACGGCACCGATGTGACCCTGGCGGGGATCGGACTGATGGTGCACCATTGTCTGCAGGCGGCGGATATGCTGGCCCATGACGGCGTTTCGGCCCGGGTGCTGAACCTTTCCAGCCTGAAGCCGCTGGACTGGGAGCTGGTGGTGGCATCGGCCCGGCAGACCGGGGCCATGGTCACCGCCGAGGAACACCTGGTGACCGGCGGTCTGGGCAGCGCCGTGAGCGAGGTGCTGGCCGAGCACCACCCGGTGCCCATAAAGCGGGTGGGGATCAAGGACACCTTCGGCATCTCCGGCAAGCCGGAGGTGCTGCTGGAATATTTCGGGCTCATGCCCAAAGACATTTACGAGGCGGCTCTCCAGGTCCTCAAACGGAAGGCGAATTGAGGCGGACCACCCGGGGCCGTCACCCTCACAGGGGGCAGACAGACGTTCAGATGGAACACGCAAAGCCAACCACAAAGTCAGCCGGTCGATCTGACCGGAGTTGGCTCAGAAGGCTGGGACTGGTCCTCGTCATCCTGGCGGCCGCGGTGGTGGCCATGGGGGGACCGGCGGCGGCGGCGCCGGCCAACTCCTATGCGCAACTGCGGCTGTTGATGGAGGCGCTGCACGAAGTCGAGCAGAAGTACGTGGGTCAGGAAACGGACGCCGACCTGGTGTACGGGGCCATTCGGGGCATGGTCATGGCCCTGGACCCCACCTCCTCCTTCCTTACCCCCAAGGAATACCAGGAAGTTACGGCCAACAAGAGCCAGGAGGGCAATGCCGGCCTGACCCTGGCCTTGAAGGACAACGTCCTCACGGTGATTGCCCCGGTGGAGGATGGACCCGCCTGGAAGGCCGGCGTTCGGGCCGGGGACCACATTCTGAAGCTCGACAACCAATCCACGCGCAACCTGACGCCGCTGGAAGCGGAGCAGCGTTTGCAGGGGGAGCCGGGCAAGAAGGTCGGGCTCAATATCCTGCGCAACGGGGCGTTGAAACCCCTGGACCTGACCGTGACCCTGGAGCGCCCCACCCCCTCGACCGTGGGGCTGGAGCCCCTGGATAACGGTTATTACTACCTGCGGATCAGATCCGTTGACCAGCGCACCGCGGCAGCCTTGGCCGAGGCGCTGAAAAAAGTCCAGGAGGCCCCCGGGGTCCAGGGAGTTATTCTCGACCTGCGGGAGACGGCCAACGGCGGCATGGAGCAGGCCGCCCAGGCGGCCGGCGCCTTTCTGGGTGATAAAGTGGTTTATTACGCCAAAGGCCGGAATCAGGACTCGCGGCAGCCGCATTACGGGACCAAGGCATATCAGACCTGGAAACGGCGCCTGCCTCTGGTGGTCTTGATCGACAGCGGCACCGCCAGGGCCGCGGAGGTGTTGGCCGGGGCCTTGCAGAACAGCGGCGACGCGGTCCTGCTGGGGTACAAGACCTTCGGCCTGGCGGCCATCGACAAGGTCTTCCCGATGAAGGACGGCTCCGCCCTGATCATTCCGGTGGCCTATGTTCTGACTCCCAAGGGACACCAGATCCAGGGCCACGGATTGGAGCCGGACGTGGCCGGCCCCTCCAAGGATCCATGGGAAAAGCAGACGGCCATCCCCGAGAAGGCCAAACCCAAAGAAACCGTGGAAGCCAGAAACCTGAGCCAGGACCCCTTGATCCCTGAGGCCATAAAGATATTGAAGAATTGGGGCAAACCCCGGGCCGGCCATTCCATGCTGCGGGCCGAGGTCAGGGAGAAAAAGAAGAAATCCCGGTGAGGGGCCTGCCCCGACTGCACCGAACTCCAGGGGGGACAGGCGGATAGCGGGCGAGGGGGATCTCCGTCCGGGTGCTCCCCACGTGACGGCAAGGTCGCCGGGCAGAAATCCGGGCCGGGCCGCCACCGCAATCTGACTCCCTGGGCGCGCATTCCACCACTGGTACCCCCGGCGTGAACCGCGAGGGTCGAAAAACAGGAAGATGAAGGAACAACGTCAATCCAGCAGATTTTTTCTCGAGCGCTACACCGCCATCACCGGCTTGATTTTGGGCCTGGTGGGCCTGCTGTGGCTGCTCATGGCGTCGCCCGGGGCGGTCCAGGCCGAACTGGAGAAGAACCCGGAAAAACTGGGCGTCTTTGCGGAAGCCCTGGCCATCATCGAAGATCAGTACATGGAGCCCAAGGACACCAAAAGCCTGGTGTACGGCTCCATCCGAGGCCTGGTGGGCAGTCTGGACTCCCATTCCTCGTTCATGACCCCGGAGGAATTCCGGGAGTTGCGCATTGAAACCCGGGGCAGTTTCTCCGGGATCGGGATTGAGATCACTCTGAAGGACGGCCTGCTCATGGTGGTGTCGCCCATCGAGGGCTCGCCGGCCTATAAGGCGGGCCTGCAGGCCGGCGACCGGATCATGAAGATCGACGGGGCCATAACCAAGAATATGACCCTGTTGGAGGCGGTGAAGAAGATCCGCGGGCCCAAGGGATCGCCGGTGACCCTGACCATCATGCGGGAAGGGGCCAAGCAGATGAAGAGCTACACCCTGACGCGGGACATTATCCCCATCCGCAGCGTCAAGGCCCGCTACCTGGATAACGGCATCGGTTATATCCGCATCACCAATTTCCAGGATCAGACCGACGGCGACCTCAGGAAGGCCATCAAAGAGTTTCAATACAAAATCAAGCCCTTCAAGGGACTGGTCCTGGATTTGCGCAACGATCCCGGCGGGTTGTTGGACCAGGCGGTGCGGGTGGCGGACGAATTCCTCTCGTCCGGCATCATCGTCTATACGGAAGGCCGGAACAAGACCCAGACCATGAAGTTTTACGCCCACCAGAACGATAAAGTGCTGGAGGGGGACATCCCCCTGGTGGTGATCATCAATGAAGGCAGCGCCTCGGCCTCCGAGATCGTGGCGGGCGCGGTCCAGGACCAGAAACGGGGCCTGGTGGTGGGAACCAAAAGCTTCGGCAAGGGCTCGGTGCAGACCATCATCCCCCTGGAGGACGGCTCGGCCCTGCGGCTGACCACGGCGCATTACTACACGCCGTCAGGCAAGACCATTCATGAAAAGGGCATCAATCCGGACGTGGTGGTGGAGGCGGCGTCGGCCTCGGATGACAAGACGCTGAAGGAGATGCGGGACGAAGCCCTGGAACGGCGGATGAAGCGGGAGGGCCTGACGGACAAACCCTGGAGCCAGCCCGTCACCGCCGAGGAGCTGAAGAAGGACCCGCAGTTGGCCAAGGCCCTGGAACTGATCAAAAAAATGCCGGTCCGGGTCGGGACCACGACGGCCCGACATTAGGAGGGAAGCTCCCGATCACGGCGTCGGCAGGTCAAGGGCAGAAACACGTGCAACGACGGAGGGGGGCCACCGGGTCCCCCTTTCCTTCTTCCGCCCCTTTGGGCACCGGCCGCGGGCCGGCACCCGGCCGGTCGCCCCACCGGCCTCCGGGTTTTTCGCTGAGTCACCATCACCGCCGCCTCACCTTGGAGAGGCAGGCAATCCCGGGGCCGGCTGACGGCAATACGGCGCGCCGTTCCGCCCCAGGCCAGGAAGGATTTAATTATAAAACTGTCAGGAAGAGCGATGCATCCAGTAGTGGCCATCATCGGACGGGCCAACGTGGGCAAGTCCACCTTGTTCAACCGCCTGGCCCGGCGGCACCAGGCCCTGGTGGACAACCGCCCGGGGGTGACCCGGGACCGCCAGTACGCCGACGTGCACTGGGAGGAGCGGGTTTTCACCCTGGTGGACACCGGCGGCTTTGAGTTTGAGGGCGGGCCCCTGATTACCAGCGTCCGGCAGCAGGCCGAAAAGGCCCTGGCCGAGGCCGACGTGGTGGTCTTCCTGGTGGATGGCCGGGAGGAGGTGCAACTGGCCGACCAAGAGGTGGCGGCGGAACTGCGGCGGTCCGGGAAACCGGTGCTCCTGGCGGTGAACAAGATCGACGGGCCGCGCCAGGAGGCGAACCTGGCGGAGTTCCACCGGTTGGGCTTCAGCCCCCCCTACCCCATTTCCTCGGCCCACGGCACCGGCCTGGGGACCTTCCTGGAGGCCCTGGCGGCCGCCCTCCCCGAGGCCGGGGAAACCCAGGAAACCACCGCCCCCATCCGGGTGGCGGTGCTGGGGCGCCCCAATGTGGGCAAATCCTCCTTCATCAACCGGGTGTTGGGAGAGGAGCGCCTGGTCACCAGCGACCAACCGGGAACCACCCGGGACGCCATCGACACCCCCCTGAGCTGGGACGGACGGGACTATATCCTGGTTGACACCGCGGGTATCCGGCGGCGCTGCCGGATTACCGAGAAGCTGGAGCGCGGTATGGTCTCCCAGGCCATCCGCGCCCTGGAGCGGGCCGACGTGTCGGTGCTACTGTTGGAGGCCGGGGAAGGGGTAACGGAGCAGGACCTGAAGATCGCCGGGGAGATTTTCGCCGCGTCCAAGGGATGCGTGGTGGGGGTCAACAAGATGGACCTGTTTGCCCACCGCCCCCGGGAGGCCGACTACCAACTGGGACGGGTCCAGTCGGCCCTGGAATTCATGGGTTTTGCACCCATCGTGCCGCTGTCGGTCAAGACGGGCACAAACCTGGGGCGTATCTTCCAGCTGCTGGACGAAATTCATCGCCAATGCAGCTTGCGGGTGGGAACGGGGGCACTCAATCAGCTCCTGGGGGAGATCACGGCACGGCACAGCCCGCCCCGGTTGGGGCACCGGGCGGTGAAATTTTATTACGCCACCCAGGCGGAGATCCACCCGCCGACCTTCATCGTCTTTACCAACGCCCCCCGGGGGATACCCGACAGCTACCGGCGCTATCTGGTGAACCAGTTCCGGGAGCGTCTGGAGGCGCCCTATGCACCCATCCGGGTATTTTTCAAGGGCAAAGAAGGCCGTCGGCCGGCAGCCAGGGGCGGCGGCAGGCGATCAGGCACAAAGCAAAGGGAATGAGAGGACTACTTGACCACGCGTAGGCGCTGAGCAGGGGCGTTGACGTCTTCCTTCAGCAGGTGGATGAGTCCCTTCTTGAGGGTATGGGCTTGGGCCAGATTCTTTTTCACCCGGACGGCGTTGATCAGGAAAAAGGCGATGACGGCACGTTCCCATTCCGGGTTGGGGGAGAATTCCTCCATGATGCTTTTGTAATGAGGCAGGATTTTGGCGAGTTCTTCTTCGTCCAGGTCAAGGATTTGATCGGCTATCTTGTCGATAGATTTCCGTACCATAAAACCCCTTTCTCCGACTCGGCAATCCACCACTAATTTTTTCATCTTAAGCTAGTAGTCCAGGGTTGTCAACAAAATACGCATGAGAAAAAATTCCCGATTGTCTCCTTGTAACAATATATTTTTTAATTGATATATCATTAAGTTATATCATCTCAGTCATTAAAGTCGGCCAGGTCCGTCACCAGCCGGGCGACCACCTCGGCCTCCAGGTCGAGGAGGCGCTGGCCCAACTCCGGGGTGGCGGGGCCGGGGTCGCCCCAGACCCCCCCGGGCCAGAATTTCCTCTTGTTCCGGGCCAGGATAAACTTGGGGAACCGGGGCCATTCCGCCGGGGCGGTGCCCTGTACCAGTTGGGGGTAGAGGGCCTGGATCAGGGCCGTTTCCACTTCGCCGGCATGGCCGTCGCCCTTGGTCTGGACCAGGCCGGGGTGATCCCGCAGGACCGCGGCCAGGACCTCCAGGATATTGACCACGGCGACGTTGAGGTCGGGGAAGGCCGCCAACAGCTCCTCCCCCGCATCGATGAGGGCGGCGGTGTGGGTGCCGCCGGCATGGCCGGTGAGGATGATGAGACGGCGAACCCCCTGGCGGTGAAACTCCCGCCCCAGCTCCGCCACCAGGGCCCGCAGCACCGGGGTGGAGAGACTGATGGTGCCGGGGTGCTCCCGGGTGGAACGACAGACGCCGTAGTACAAAGGCGGCGCCACCAGCACCGGCACCCTCCGGGCCGCCCGGCGGGCCACCTCCAGGGCGTGGAAGGTGTCGGTCCCCAGGGGAAGATGGGGGCCGTGCTCCTCCACCGAGCCGCAGGGCAGGATCAGAGTGGTGGTGGTGGTCAGGGCCCGGGCGAAATCGGGCATGGTGAGGTCAGTAAGCTCCATGGCGGCTTCCTTTCAGCGGGTTGTTGCAAAAGGCTTTTCGGGGAGGGGGCCAGGGGCCAGAGGCCCCTGCCCCCTCCCCGAAACCCCTCCCCCAACCCCGAAAATTGTGATTGGGCCTCGGAC
>Ga0228536_1001072_pt1 | contig 32642 bp, 21 predicted proteins | sample SJ1Smetagenome_FD_168611 | JGI IMG/M metagenome (GOLD analysis project Ga0228536, IMG submission 168611) | Enriched culture of PCE-dechlorinating microbial communities from Ithaca, New York, USA - SJ1.S | ecosystem: Engineered > Modeled > Simulated communities (microbial... > Unclassified...
AGAATCCATGCACCAGATAGTCTGGCAGGAGAACGTCAAAGATGTTGTCAGATACAGTCATGAAAAACCTGTTATCCGCCGCCTGGAAAAACTCCTGGCGGCCTAATATCGGTCAGTTTGAGTAAAATAAGAAAGAAAGGGTATGGTAGTATGAAGAAAGCGTTTACATTAATTGAACTGCTGGTGGTGATTGCGATTATTGCTTTGCTGCTGGCGATTGTGGTGCCGGCACTGCACCTGGCCAAGCGTAAAGGGTCGCTGGTTGTCTGCATGATGAACACGAAGAATCTGTCACTGTCCTGGTATATGTATAAGGAGGATTGTGACGGACGGATTATGAGTGCTCAGATGGAGGGCAAGGAGAATGGCGGCCATTATGTCGGCTGGACTGGTACGCCGCGTAATAGCAGCGGCACATTATTGAGTATTACGCAGTCCACTCCGCCTGTAACGGATGCCGATGAAATTCGCGGCATCGAACAAGGGCGTCTTCTTGAGTATGTCAAGGATCCCAAGGCATACCATTGTCCCGGCGACAATATTCGCCGCAGCAAATATGACGGCACGCCGGTCTTTTTGTCTTATTCCGTACCGACCTGCCTGTATGCGGCTACGGATTCCACCTTGACCCGCTATAAGCAGCAGATCGTCAAGTATGCTGAAATTACGTCTCCCTCGCAGCGGTATAATTTTGTTGAAGTGGCCCAGACCCGCAACTGGAACATGAGCGGATGGTTTTCGTTCGGCGCGCCGGAGTGGACCGGTGACAATCAGCGGTGGGGATGGTGGGATCCAATGGCGGTCAATCATGGTGATTCCAGTGTCCTGGGCTTCTGCGATGGACATTCTGAATCACGTAAGTGGAAGGAACGTGTGGATAAGCTGATTACACAAAACGTGGACACATACAATATTGAATACTCGCCCGCGGGTCAGACCGAAGATATCGGTTTTATGATTAAAGGATGGGCCTATCGGTATCGACGATAGAATGCCCGGGCGTTGAATGAAAATCGTGTGAACCATCAAGAAACGGAAGGCATTATGAAACGCAGAGAGTTTTTAAAAAGTGCGGCTGCCGCGGCAACCGGGATTTTCGGATTTCCGACCATCGTGCCGTCGGTTGTCCTGGGTAAGGACGCTCCCAGCGGCAAGATTAATATTGCCCAGATTGGCTTTGGCCGGATTGCCCGCGACCATGACCTTCCGGACACCATCAAGCACGAGATGTGCCGGGTGGTGGCAGTGGCGGATCTTGATTCCAAACGTCTGGCCGACGGCAAGAGGTGGATTCAAAGCTACTACGACAAAAAGTACAACAAAGAAAACTACATTGATGTCAAGACCTATGGCGATTACCACGAGATTCTTGCCGACAAGAGCATCGATGCGGTGATCATTTCGACTCCCGACCACTGGCATGCCCAGCCGGCGATGGAAGCGGCACTGGCGGGCAAGGATATCTACATGCAAAAGCCCGCCTCGCTGACGATTGCCGAAGGGCGGCAGATGGCCGATACCATCAAGCGGTGCGGGGTGATTTTTCAGATCGGCAGCCAGCAGCGTTCCCGCAATCCGTGGCCGCACTTCAAGAACGTCTGCCAGATGGTTCGCAACGGGCGGATTGGTACGCTGCGGCATGTCAAAGTCGGCCTGATGACCGACCCGGGCTGTGGTGTGGAGCCTGAGATGCCCGTGCCGGCCAATCTGAATTATGAGATGTGGCTGGGCTGTACGCCGTTGGTCTATTACACCGAAAAGCGCGTCCATCCCCAGAAAGACTATTCCCGTCCGGGCTGGCTGCGCTGCGAGCAGTTTGGGGCCGGGATGATTACCGGCTGGGGCTCGCACCATATCGACACCGCTCACTGGGGCATGGATACCGAGTACACCGGTCCGGTCGAATTGGAAGGCACCGCGGAATTCCCGACCTCCGGCCTGTGGAATGTCCACGGAGAGTTTGATGTTCATACCCAATATGCCAACGGCGTGACCATGCACATCAGCAGCAAGTTCCCCTGCGGTGTGCGGTTTGAAGGCGATGAAGGTTGGATCTTTGTTGCTCGCGGCAGCGGACAGGCCACCGCCAGCGATCCGGTGTCCGGCGATCCCAATCAGGCGCCGGTTCTGGTCAGCGACAAGAAACTGCTGGAAGGCGACGCCAGTAAGGACAAAATCCAGCTTGTTCTCAGTGCCGACCAGCACTTCAACTGGCTTGAGAGTATCCAGTCCCGCAAGCAGCCGATTACCAATGCGGAAATTGCTCACCGGTCGTGCAGTGCATGCCTGCTGAGCCATATTGCGATGAAGCTCAAACGCAAACTCCGCTGGGATCCGGTCAAAGAGCAGTTTCTTGACGACGCCGAGGCCAACGGGATGCTGTCGCGTCCCCAGCGTGCCCCGTATGGAACCAATTACGTGAAAGCCTAAACTATTTCCGGGTCAAATCCAAAGGCCGGGCTGTTCGCAGTGCCGGCCTTTTTTGCGTCATAATCCATGTGGATTGCTCAGAATTCGCTTTGCAATGGCTTGAAATCCTACCATTTTTTGAAAATGAAAAACACCGCCAGTACAATCAATCCGAAACCTACCATGTAATTCCAGGTTATCTTTTCCTTGAGATAGACGACGGAAAACACCGCGAATACCACCAGCGTGATGACCTCCTGGATGGTCTTGAGCTGGGCGGCATTGTAGGTTGCATGGCCGAAGCGGTTGGCCGGCACCTGAAAACAGTATTCGACAAACGCAATCAGCCAACTGACTAAAATCACCAGCCACAGGGCTTTGTCCTTGAACTTCAGGTGTCCGTACCAGGCCATCGTCATAAATACATTTGATATTATCAGCAAAAAAATCGGCAGCAATGCTTTCATATAGGATTCCTAATAAACGCGTTTTTGATTATTTAGACAGGACTTTTATCGTTTGTCAAGTCCGTTATGCTTAACAGGTATATTTTGCTGCGAGGATGACCACTGTACACATCAAAATGGACCCTGACCGCGTGCGGGGCGGATCCTTTCATTCAGGTTAGTATGTTATGTCAGCCGGTGGGAAAAGCAGGATTTAAGTCACAATCACACATTACCAGTTATCCGACAGGACTGCAAAATCGCTCAGGTCTATCTTTCCGCTTCGGTTCAGGTCGGTCATATCGCACCAGTTGTTATTGGCGGAGCAGTCTGCCTGCAGCCAGTAGCCGGCCAGTTCGAGGAGGTCGGCCATATCCATCGTGCCGTCCTGCGTGATGTCGATATGCGGATTGTCGATGGGGATGGCGGCGGACTGGTCTTTGATCAGGACATTTTTAATCAGGCCGTCGAAATAGAAATATTCGCCGGCATCCGACATGCCGTAGCCGATGCGATAATTTTTGGCGGCGACGGAGTCGGCATTGGCTGAATAGGAACGCGTGGCCCGCAGGACGTTGTTGACGTAAAATCTGGCCGTGGAGCCGTTGACTTCCAGGGCAACAGTCTGCCACTGGTTGAGGATTACGGGCACGCCGGTATTCCAGAAGCCGACGTTATCCAGCGAAACCTTGAAATACCCGTTATCGAGGCCGATACCGGTACCGTGTCGGCTGGAACGCTCATCGTTGGAGTCGAAGAGGGGTTCGTAAAAAGTCACATCGTCGGAGGTACGGGGGTAGATATCCGCCTGCAGACGGCGGTTGAGGCCGTTTCGGACGCCGGATTCTGAGGTTGTGGAGGTGCCGTTGAAGTCCGTCTGGGTGTCTGGATAAAATGAGCCGATGACGTCGCCGCAGCGACGCATTTCATTGGCGATTTCGGCCTGAGTCAGGGTGACATTGTAAAACCGCATGTCGTCGATGCGGCCTCTGAAGTGTTGGCCTGCCCAGTCCCGTCCGATATAGAAAGCCTCGGGCTGCTGGTAGTCGTTGGGGCCCAGGACGGATTTGGGAATCAGTGCTGATGTGGTCTGGGCGTCCTGAACACCATTGATATAGAGAGTACACTGGCTGCCGCTGACCGTGATGGCCAGCGAGGTCCAGGTATGGGTCGGAATTGGGGCAACAGATGTCAAAACGGCGGCAGCGGAGCCGTTGGAGATGCGGAATTGTGCCTGGCCGGAACCGTTGAGGTCCAGCCGGAGTGACTGGTTTTCGGAGGCTCCCATAAAGAGAATGGGCCTGTTGATATTGTCATAGGGATAAATACGGATGGAGAAAGTGCCCTGCATGACATCACAGAGGCTTCTGTCGAGGACCAGATACTGGTCGATACCGTTTAGCCTGAGTACGGCGCTGTTGACGGTGCGGTCGTTGAGATGCAGGGGGCGTCCGCGAAGAAGGGCATGCTGGGCGCCGAATTCATCCCAGCAGACCTGACCGTCAGATTCCTGGACACGATAGGAGGCAATCAGGCCGCGGGGTTTTCGCAGCGTATTCCACCAGAAGGGCGAATACCAGTCGCCCCAGGGGACATGGCTGAAATGAACACCGTCGGACAGGGTGCCGCCGGAATAGTCGTAGCCGGCGATTCCGGTGCCGGAGAGAGTCCCGCCCGAGATGGTGCTGCAGCCCTGTACGATGGCCGTGTCGCGGACGGTGGCGGAGCCGGAGACATTCGCATAATCTTCGACGAGGGCGCTGTCGCGGACGGTGGAACTCTGCACGATGGCACGGTCCCGGATGCGGGCGTAATCCCGGATGAGGGCACTGCCCATCACGAGGGCATGCCCGGAGACGATGGCGTTATTTTGTACGGTGGCCGAGTCCATCACGACGGCGTAGTCTTCGACGCGGGCGTTGTTATAGATTTTTGCTGTGCCCAGGACGCGGGCGTTGGGACCGACATACGCGGAGGCATTGACGGTGGCGGTATTGGCGACCCAGCCGCCGCCGTTGGAGTGAATACGGCCGCTGGTTGTCGTAAGATTAAGCTGACGCTGGGTCACGGCGGGAACTGCGCCGGTCATGGTGACTTCATAGGCGTAACGCAGGCGGTCGGGGTGTTTATCAACGGGGTAGTCGTTGTCGGTGTAGGCCAGGTTCAGGCTGCTGTCGGACGGGGCGGCGGTGACAATCAAAAACAGTTTGGTCTGGCCGGGCTGCAGGGTGATTGAGCCGGAGCCTGGAGCAAAGAGGGGGCTGTAGGAGACATTGTCCCAGGTATCATCCGCTGCGGCCAGTGACCATCGCCAGTCTTCGGTGGTTCCGAACAGGTCAAAGCCCTGCAAGGTCACAGTGATTTCATTGCCAACCGGGACTAATTCATGCATCATATAAGCGAATCGTTCGGGGGCGCGTTCAAAGGGGACGCGATACCAGCCGGGTTTGTCCTGGCAGGGAATCAGATGCGACCCCATTTTGTATTTGAAAAGGGCCTGTTTGGTGGCGCCTCCCCAGAACATGGTTTTGAACGTTGATTTTTCTGCAAAATCAAGGAATGGCCAGTGCCGCAAACCATTGGCGACGATATCGCCAAGTTGAGTTCCGGCAGGCAGGACGGAGGCGATTTTGGTATAGACGGTCTGTTCTTTGGGCGCTGCAATCCACAGGTCGGCGACGACATCGGGAAGCCCCAGTTCGCCGCTGAAATTCTGGAGGGCGTGATGGATGCGAAAATCGTTGTAAATCAGGGAGCCGTGGTCTTGTCGGAAGTTGCTGAAATCGAACATGCGGTCGGTCATCATGCCGGATAAATCGCCGAACAGTTCGGCATAATGCAGATTTCGGCTGTTCCGCAGAAAATTGGCGTGGGATTCCCAATGACCGCCGGTGAGAAATCCGGGCTGGTGGCCCTGAACATAGTGACCAAATTCGTGCGGGGTGGGATTGCCCCATCCTTCATCGAGCAGGCCGGAACCGTTGATGCCGATATGCATGAAGCCGTTCCATCCGCCGCACCAGAAGCCATCATACCAGGTGATGTGGTTGATTTTGTAGCGATTGCCGTTGCGGCGCCAGGTGTCAAAGCTTTCAAACGGTTCCTGATAATGGAGTTTTTTGCAATAGATTTGATAGCTTTCCTCAATCATGCGCAGGGCGCGTCGGCCCATCACTTCGGGATTGAATCCGCTGTATCGCTGGTAACTCTGGGGCGACCACCAGAAAGCGGCATGCTTGGATTCCATGGAACTGCAATTGGCCAGGGTTTCGCCGCTGTAGATATTCAGGTTGGTATTGAGCAGGAGCACGTCTCCGGGCAGGTCGCCGACCTCGAAATAGTCAATCGAAAAGGTCTGGCCGCTGCCGGCGCTGCCGAACGGCATGATGCGGATATCCGTCAGGCGGTCCCTCCATCCGACGGCCAGGCCCAGGTCAAGGCGATAGCTATGCCATTGGCCGTCCTGCGGGATTTTTTCGGCAGGGATGACCAGATTCATGTTCGAGCCGGGGTCAATGCCGGACTGCGAGGACGTGCCGTAAAAGATAATAATATCATTCTGGACGGATGCGGGCAATTTCATCTGGAACTGAATATAATCGAAGTAGCCGAAATCCAGGTCGGGGCCGTTTTCGATGCCGGTCAATTGAATGAACGGTGCATTTCGGGTGGCGGTCGCTGTCAAATCGTAATCAGCAACGACGATGTCGGTTAATCCGCTGGTGGTCCATCCGTCGAGGCTGCCGAGGGTATTCCATTTGCCGAGGATTTGAGCTGTTTGTCCTTTGGGCGTCGAGGAGTTATCCACCAGGCGAGTCCAGACATCGACTGTCAGGTCCGGCTTTGTCCAGACCGAGGGCTGTCCGGCCGGATCGACGGAAAAGGTGAATACCTGACTCTGGGCCACAGGGGTAGCGGGAGCGGAGGTGTTGTATGCGAAAATCTTCCAATAATAAGTGGTACTGGGTGCGATGGATACATTGACCTGTGAGACCGGCTGCTGCGTGACAATGCGGTCATTTTGGGTCCAACTGGCTTCGGATGGCGAGGTGCTCAGATAAACATCGACAATGATGGGGTCATTTACATTGGCTGGGGTGGGATTGGTCCAGGACAGACGCAGCGGGTCACGAGGCGGGACTCTGCTCCCATTGGCCGGGCTGGTGTTAAATGCGTGGGAACTGCGGTATAAGACGGCATCGTCGATATAGAATGTTCCGGTTTCGCCGGGGGAGTTTTGAGCGGCCTGAATGACAACCCGGTTGGTTACCCGGTTGATGTAGTCCGATGTGCCGGGAGTATAGGCGCTCAGGTCGGCGCTTCCGACATACACACTTGCTTCAACATAGGTCCATGCTTTGTTGGTCAGCATTGCGGGGGTGATCGTCGTGCGATGTGATTTGAGATGAATGTTCCAGTTGTTGGTGGCAAGGAATTCAAGACCGAATTTATCTGTTGCCGAATTATTTCCGGATTCAGAGCTGTCGTAGTACACCCAGAAGCCGCAGGTCCACCATGCATTTTCGATGGAAGCCGGGCTTCCGGCGGGCATGTCGGACTGGCGAAAATTGGAGTAAGCGGTGGTATTGGCTCCGATTTTGACGGATTTCGAGCCGGTGCGGGCGAGGGTGTTGACGACAGTAAAGTTGCCGTTCCAGCTTTTCCAGATATCGACATCGGTCCCGTCAGATACGACCCCAAGAGCAAGACTTTCGAAGCTCGGATTGTCCAGTCCTGCTGCACCCTGAACAGGGGTGCAGACTGCAAGCAATAAAAACATCCCCATGGCGAGGCGTCCGCTTCTTTCCATGACCTTACTCCTGTATCCGGTTTCAGAATCCATTTATTTATAAGATAATGAGCAGTGAAGGCAAAAACATGAAATAAAATATCGGAATAAAAGGATAATTATTAAATAATTGAAGTGTAAGTGGGTCTAATATTACTGGTAAATATAAAAAAATACCTGTTCGATGGAAAATAATAAAAATTAATTTCATTTTATCGGCCTGTGTCATCATTATATATACTATGACTCAAGACAAACAGCACAACCCGGCTGGCAGTATACCGCAAGAAGGGATGGCGGAATTTGTTCGGCTTTTAACGGCAAACCAGAGCCAGATTTACGCCTATATTATGAGTCTGGTGGGTAATTGCGCCGATGCCGATGATGTTTTGCAGGAAACGACGGCGATGATGTGGGAAAAATTCAGTGAGTTCAAGCCGGGGACTGATTTTATCTCGTGGGGCGGAGCGATTGCTTATTATAAAGTCCGGGAGTTTCGTCGGAGCCACCGTGAGAAATTCCATTTTGACGACGAGGTTTTTAATATTCTTTCACGTGATGCCAGGCGTGAACTGCGGGATGCCAATACCTATCTGAGCAAGCTGCACGACTGTATGAAGAAGCTTAAGGCCAGTGATTATCAACTGGTCCGGCTGCGGTATTTTTCGGGGGCCAGCATCAATGAACTGTCCCAGCGTTTCAATAAAACGGGGAGGACGGTTTACTATCAGATTGCGAAAATCCACGGTTTGCTGATGCGGTGCATTGAACGGTCGGTTTCGTCGGAGGAGAGGGTATGAATCAGGAACCCAGCGGCGAAATTCTGTATTTGATGCTGCGTTTTTTTGACGGCACGATTGAGCAGGCGGAGTTCGAGACGCTGAATTGTTCGATCAAGGAAAGCCCGGAGGTTCGGAACCTGTATTTCCGGTACCTGAAAGTCTATCTGGCGATGAGAAATGCGCGGTATCTGGACAAGTCCGGACAGTCTGATCTTGATTTGGAAAACTTTCTGTCTGAACTGGGGCAATATGAATCTCTGGCGCCTGCGGTTCCAGTTGAAGAATCCGAAGCGGAGCCGGTATGTCTGCCGAAGCTGACGGTTCACGAAACGCCATACCGATTCAATAAATATTCCTTCTATACCGCACTGACAGGGCTGGCGGCGACGATTCTGTTTATTGCAATCATTTACTTCCTGCCGCCGCGTGTGATTCCCAATCCGGTGGCAAGAGTGCTCGACGCTTCGGGTACCCGATGGCAGCAGGCCAGGACATCCAAAAGCCAGTCGATTCTTTTTGAGGGGACTTTGGCCGTCACCGAGGGGACCTTGAAATTTGCCATGTATGATGGAACGGAAGTGAACCTGTCTGCGCCTGCGAAGATAGAGCTTGAGCAGGTGGATCGGCTGTTTTTGAAGCAGGGCAGACTGCGTGCGGCGGTGCCGCCGGCGGCGATGGGATTTACGGTACGCACGCCTTCGGGTTCCATTGTGGATTTTGGGACCGATTTTTCGGTTGCTGTCGATACAGCGGGCAAGACCGAAGTCGAGGTTTATAAGGGGATTGTAGAACTGCGGGACGGTACCAATCCGCTGATATATAAGACCACCCAGAAGCTGACCATGGGTCAAAAAGGCACCATTGCCCCGGACGGGGTGATATCCTGGAGTGAACCCGCTCAATACCATAATAACGGCGAAATTCGTGTGCAGTGGTTGTGTCCGGAAGCCGTGGGAGCCTGGAAAGACCCTTCGTTCTGGAACAACGGGCTGGTACGCGGTGCGGAGCTGGTCTCGGAATTCCGGGCAGCCGATTCGCCCAAAACTGCTTTGGTGGATGCCGGGACTGCCGGGGCCAATAAGATTATGGCCCGTCGCGGGGATGTAGGCCTGCTGAGCAGCTACCCGTTTACGGTACAAATGGATGGTGGGCAGGTTCAGCTTGAGCAGCTCTGGGTGGGACGCATGGGACTTAGTGACAGAGCCGAGGGGCGATGGCTGATGTCGGACGGCGAGCTGGTCCTGAAGGGCAGAGACCTGACCATGCTGTTTATCGGTGATAAATGCAAGGGGCTGATGGAGATTAACGGAGGCCGGGTTGAGGTGTTTGGTGCGGTACGGGTGGGATGCAATGAAGGGGCCGGCACCTTTGGTGACAGTCATGGCACGCTGGCCGTCAACGGCGGAGAAATGACGATTTACGGGATTCTGGAAGTGGCTGCTGCCGAGAGTGTTGGCATCGTCCGGCTGAATGGCGGACTGATGCGGGCGTTCGATATTCGTATTGCTAAAAAAGGAACGCTTGCTATCACCGGTGGGAATCTTGTTTTGGAAGGCAATAAAACGCAGCGTATTCAGGAGATGATTCATTCCGGCCTGATTCACAGCGATGGTCGGGAGATTCTGGTTGACTATATGGCCGAAGATATACGCGGATTCGGCCGCGATAAGACTATTATTCGTGTCAGGCAATAGGATCTGCCTGGGCCGGCGGGTTCCTCTTGCGATATCGACGAACCGGCGACGGGAAAAGAGCGAAAGAGTATCGCAGGAAAGTGAAAAAGCCTGTTTGCAAAAAACCGGAAGTATATTGTGAAAGGAGAGGTGTATGATGGTACTTAGAATGGGAGGTTAGAGGAGAGGTCAAAGACGGCAGTTCAAGGCAAGGCGTGCCCTGTGAGGGCGATGTTCATGTATTAACATTTATTTCAAGGAGTACTGATGATGAAGAAAATAATATCTTTATCGCTATTGTTTTGTTTCGTTGTCTGTTCAACGGCAATGGCTGATCTGGTCGACCCATTCAATGTCGCCCATGATTACCTGACAAGCGGGGTCGCCGGAACAGGCTGGAGCGGCATAATGAATGTCGGAAATGCGACGATTCTCAATGCGTCGATCACGGCCGCAGATAAGCTTCGTATGACCGGAGTTGGGGATTGGGGCGGCACAGGTACCGGCGGCCCATTCCTCTATAAAGAGGTGACCGGAGACTTTATCGCTGAAACCAAAGCGGGTGCGGAACACTTTGCCTGTGCCGGGCTTATGGTTCGTCTGGCGGATGTGGCGGCCGGCGGTGCGGGTGAAGACAATATGATCCTTGCTTACTGGCCCGTGGAGTTCTGGAATGTCGGCACTATTTTCTGGCCTACCGATAACGGCGCACGCCCGGAATACGATAATTCCGGCTATAATGCCGGCGTGATTCCGTCGTATCTGAGAGTGGAACGGCGAGGCGCCGATTTTTATTGGTCCCGCAGTTCTGACGGTGTGACCTGGCAGGCGCTGCCGTCTGCCAATCCGCGGGTGCGTCCGGATATGGACGTTGCGGTGCTGCAGGTGGGTCTGATTCAGAACTTTGGAGGCTGGGCGGAGCAGGATGTTGATTATGAGTATTTTACTCTTATTGAACAAGTCACCGCGTTTTCCGGGACCAAAAAAGTCAGTGAAGGAAGTCCGGCAGTAACGATCACCGTCGATTTGCTCGGACCGGCTCCGACGGCCCCGGTGGATGTGGTGTTAACGGAGGTTACCACGGGGGACCCGAATGATCTGCTGATGAACGGGTCGCAAAGCCCGGTGACGATTACGTTCCCCGCCGGCATAAAGCAGAAGACGTTTACCCTTCAGGCCATTGATGATGTGCTGCAGGAAGGCCCTGAAAATGTCAAGATCACAGCCCGTGTGTTCAGCACGGATTCTAATTATGCAGGTCATCCGGGAGGCTCGATCGTTGTGAATATCATCGACAACGAAGCGGGGCTGCTGGTGGATGAGGGTGATGGCGTGGCCGTTGACGAAAATGGTACCCTCAGCGACAGCATCAGCATCGTCTTAAGCACAGAACCGACCGCAGATGTTACGGTAGCGATTTCAACAGACGGTCAAACGAATGTGACGTCTCCGCTTGTCTTCACTTCTGCAAACTGGAATACACCACAAACGGCAATTGTCACAGGCGTTGACGATGCCATTCTGGAGACGGACCCGCACACCGGCAAGCTGAGTTTTTCCGCCAGCAGCAGTGACCCGGCCTATCAGGGGGTTACGGCATTTGATGTCATGGTAACAATAAAGGAAAATGATTGCGGGGCCTGGGGGTATTCGCGATACGATGCCAATCAGGATTGCGTGGTCAACCTGAGTGATATGGCGCAGTTGGCCCTGCAATGGATGCAGTGTACGTTCCCGAATGCCGACGGATGCGTTGATATGCGTTAACCGGTCCGGCAGCGTGAATCGATATGCAAGATGAGTGATGAACCTAATTACGGGAGAATGTTATTATGAAAAAGACAGTGATATGGACATATTTGCTGTTGGCGCTGTTTGGGGCAGGTATCGCATCCGGGGCGGTTCTGATTGATTTGAACGCGGCTAACCTGCCGGAAGGACAGCTTGAAAGATGGACCAATACCGGCACGGCCGGCGGTGTCTTTCTGAGTGCCGACAGAGCCGGTGTAGATGATCCGAATGCGGTTGTGGCCGTTGTGGCCGGCCGCAAGGCCGTAAGCTTTCCCGGCGGTGCGTGGATGCAATCGGATATTGCAGCCCCGGCGGCCCTGAGTGGTGCCAAACCCTGGTCGGTGCTGATCTGGGCGTATGCGCCCTCGGCGACCAGCGAGGATTCCATGTTTCAGTGGGGAGATCGCGGCGGCGGAACGGCGCACTTTAATTTCGGCACCCGCGCCCTGACCTTCTGGAACGATGTGTTTTATGTCAACCCGCCGGCGACGAATCAGTGGGTGCACCTGGCGGCAACCTATGACGGCACCAATGTCAGGCTCTATGTCAATGCCATCGATGATGCCGTGGCGGCTCGGACGCTGACGACCAACGCGGGCAATTATATGCGTATCGCCCGCGCCATGCCGGATGTCTATGGGACACACCCCTTTGCCGGTTCGATTGCATCAATTCAGGTGCACGACACGGCACTGACAAAACAGCAAATCCAGGCGATTTCGGGCCTGTTTGAGGCCGGTACTCTCGGGCCGCAGGGATTGTCGGTTCGTGAAGGCGGTGCACCGGTCAACATGACCCTGCAGATGAATGCCAATCCACAGACCAATCAGGGGCCAAAGACGGACCTGGAGGTCACCCTGAGTCTTGTCAGCAGCCGGGTGGATGTCAGGCTGGGCACTTCAGAGATTGGTCAGCCGTATGTGGTGACGGTTCCCGCCGCGTCGTACAATGTTCCCATCAGCATTCCTGTTGAGGCTGAGGACGATACCGTGATCGAAAGCCTCCATACGGTTCGGGTCAAAGCGGTCGTTACCGCCGGAGATGCGGATTATCTCGGCAAGACACTGATTCCCATCAATGGTCTTGGCATCTCCGTGGTGGACAACGACAATGCGACCTGTCCCATGCCCGGACTCAAGGACGGGGCATATCGCGATGAATTTGATTGTGCACGGGATTACCTGGCCACCGGCACAAGCAACTCCCTGTGGAGCGGCCTGCTGGATACCGCAGGCAACACCACCGATGCAACCGCATCGCTGACGACCAACGGGGTACTGCGTCTGGCCTCGGCAAACGGTGCCTGGGATGGCAACAACAACAGCGGGCCATTCCTGTTCGTTAATGTCACCGGCGATTTCGAGGTGGAAACCTATGTATCCGAATATGCCAACAGCATTGCCAATCAGGACGGCGTATTTCATAATGCCGGCGGAATCATGGTCCGGCTGGGCGATGTGGCTGCCGGAGGTGCAGGCGAAGACAATATCCAGGCCTCGTATTTCCCCATCTGGAGTGTCGGAAACATTTTGTGGTATAATAACAATGGAGCACGTACCGAAACCGACAATATGGGATCTGGCTGGGCCGGAGGACGCTATTTGAAAATGGTGCGCAAGGGCGCCAACTTCTATTGCTATTACAGCATGGACGGCGTGACCTGGCAGGCCTTCCCTTCCGCCAGTCCGGACAATCCGCTGGTTCGTGAAGACTTGAATGTGCCGACGCTGCAGGTCGGATTATATCAGTGTACTTACAGTTCGGATCTTGGTTTTGTCGAATATGAATATTTCTCTCTGAAGAAAGGCAGGGGAAATATCAGCGGCAATCTTTATCTGACGGAAAGTGAAGGCGACAGCGGTACCGTTCAATTCCAGTTCGTCACGCAGGATATTCCTGCTCCGGTGGCAGATATCCAGGTGACTGTGAATGCGATTCCGGCACCAGGAGCAGACCCGAACTCCGAACCGAATGATGTCCGAATCGACAATTCGCCGGCGGGTGAGCCGTACACTTTTGTGATTCCTGCTGCTCAGTATGCTCAGCCGCAGCCGATTCGGGTTACGGCGGTTGTGGACGCCATTCCTGAATCAGACCAGCACTTGACTTTGGCAGCACAGATCTCCAGTGCGGATCCCAACTGGAATAATCTGTCCATCACTTCGGATGCCCTGATTACGATCTTTGAAACGCCGGGCGTGGTTGTGGATACCCAGGATGGGGTCAGAGTCAAAGAAGGCGGGGCCGCAGATACCTTTACGGCTCGCCTGAAGATCAAACCGCAGGCCGCGGTAACGGTTGCCATTGCAGATCAGTCCAGTCCCGCTCAGGTTGTTGCGGATTCGACATCGCTGGTCTTTGATGAAACCAACTGGAAGACGCCGCAGGTTGTTTCCGTGACGGCAGTGGATGACAGTACCCTCGAAAACGATCCTCATACGACGGTTCTGAATCTCGCAGCAACCAACGGCAAGGAGTACGATGCGCTTGCCCCGGTGACCGTAGGTGTTACAATCCTTGAAAATGAGTGCGGTGCCTGGGATTATCTCTGGGCCGACTTTGATCGGGATTGCGATGTGGATATCACGGACTTGAGCCTGATGGCAGCCGACTGGCTTGATTGCTCCAAACCGTACAGTCCGGGCTGTGTCGATTTGAGATAACTTCTTATTTGGATTGATGTTATATAGGCCGGAAGTGTATTCTTCCGGCCTTTTTTGTTGCAGTAAGATGGGTAAAGACCTCTAATTCAAATAAAACAAGTCAATATGGGTAGTTTGGGGTTTTTAATGTCAACAGGCATCGCATATACAAATTTAATTTTTTTTCATTATTTATGTCAGTTTTTTGTTTTATGTCTAATAGATAGGTAGACGTATTCTATGGGCAACGCCAGCCTGGATGAACAGGATATAAATGACTGTAATCCAATTAATTACAGAAACGTGAACGGAACTATCAAAATCAGAAGGGTGTGATTTGTGGTTTTGCTCATTGAAAATGGTTTTAAATTTGCCCTGACTATGATAGAATACAGAGAAATTTCAAAGTCTGACGAGGTGATTTTGAAGTGAACCGAAAAGAGCTAAAAAGTGAGCAATTCTTCCGGCTCTATAATGCCGCTCAGAAGCGAATTTACGCATACCTATTGATGTTTGTCCATAATCACAGCGATGCCGATGACCTGCTGCAGGAAACGGCCAGTATTCTCTGGGAGCAATTTGACCAGTTTAACCAGGAGGGGAGTTTTGCAGCCTGGGCGATAGGAATTGCCAGAAATAAAGCTCTGGATTTACTTAAATCCAGGCGTGGTTCCAGGCCTTTGTTTGACGATGAATTTTATAAAGAAATATCAAAATATGCAGAGGCTGAATCCGAGAACGCCGACAAGCGGCTCAAAGCGTTGCGGAATTGCATCCAGAAAATGTCGGAGCAAAACCAGCATTTGATTCATTTACGGTTTGACCAGGGCATCACGGTAAAAAAACTTTCGCAAACATCCAGGTATTCTGCGGATGCAATCTATAAAAAGATGTCTCGAATTTACAGCATGCTGCATGATTGTATCAATCGCACTTTATTTGAGTGGGGGCAGATGTGATGCCGCAGGAACGGGTTGATATTAATGAACTGCTGCTGCGATTGCTGGATAACGATATCAGCGATGAGGGATTGTCGTCGTTGAGAGGCTGGATTAACTCAGGCCCTCGGGCCAAGCAATACTACTGTGAATTTATGGCCGATTACAGTGTCCTTGCACTTGCGGCTGCGCTGCCCGCAGAGCAACAGGGGGATTCCTGTTTGGACGACCAGGTTTGGAATCTGTTGTCTGAAGAAGAAAAGACCGCCCCGGCGGTAGAAAAGGCGGCGCCTGTAAAAGAAAAATCGAAACCTCTGCCTGTGCAGAAAGTGATGCTGACTCGCACGGTTCGAACCATCAACAAAACCGCTATATTGACAGCCCTGATCTCCAGTGCAGCTCTGTGTTTGATGATTATGTGGGTTTATCTGGCTCCCCCAAAACCCTATGCGGTGGCAACGGTCTGGGATTCGATGGATGCCCAATGGTCGTCCGGCCTGCCGGTTCAATCCGGGACTCGAGTCAGTTCCCACTCCGGGCCGATCCGTCTGACCCACGGTCTTGTGAAGCTCATTACCGATGATCAGGTCGAAGTGCTGCTGGAAGCGCCAAGCGAATTTGAGTTTGTCTCCGGTTCGGAGGTGATTCTGAGCTTTGGCAAACTGTTTGCCCGGGTGTCTGAAAGAGGCTATGGTTTCTCGGTTACTACTCGTAATTCAAAAGTCGTGGATTTGGGGACAGAATTCGGTGTTGTCAGTGAGATTGACGGCAACACCCAGGTGCATTTATACAAAGGCATGGCCAATCTGTTCGCCGGAGAAAAACACCAGAACAAGACCTCGCAGCTTATCTCGGAAGGCTCCGCCCGAATTGTAGATTACAGCAATTCAGATGTACAGGAAATTCCATTGGAACAACATCTTCTTGTGCGGAATATTGACTCCAGCGCCGGGCTGGTCTGGCGCGGGCAGAATGCGATTCGTCTGGGGGACCTTCTGCTTGGCGGCAATGGCTTTGGAACGGCTGTACGGCGAACCGTTGAATTTGGTCCGGACTCGTGCGATGTGATTGCTTGCGGGCCGGGTTTGTATCAGCGCGGGCCCGGAAAGCTGGTCCCAATTCACAATGTCCCCTGTATTGACAGTATTTTTGTTCCCGGCAGCGAAGCCGGGCCGGTGGTTGTCAGCTCCGGCGGGCATTGCTTTGCCGAATGTCCGAAAACCAGCGGCTTGTATTATTCCAATATTATCTGTATGAAGGACTGGGCTTTTTTCAGTTCACTCCAGAAAACCTTTGAACAGACCCGAAAACACGATGCCGACTCGGAACTGCTGTATCTGCACAGCAATATCGGCCTGACGGTCGATTTAAATGCGGTGCGCAATCTTGTCCCGGGTCTTCGTATCAATTCATTCACCTCGTTTGCCGGGGTGATTCGTATTGGTGAGAATTCCCCGGAATACTCCGAGCTGGATGTGTGGGTTCTGGTGGATGGCCGGCTGCGGTCTTCTCGAAAGGCGCTTCGGGCCAATCAGGGTTTTGACATCCAGGTTGATATCACCGAACAGGACCGTTTCCTGACGCTGATGGTGACGGATTCCGGGACTGTGTATGACAAAAACTGGCCGGCCAACCACATGGATACCTGCGGTTTTGCAGAGCCGGTGTTTGGCCTGGCTTGGCCGTAATGAAACGAACCATGAACAACAGGACGCGATACAATACGCCTCGATTCGGATGTCGGGTCGGGTGAATGATATGAACAATTAAAGGATCAGTGACAAAGAACGACACAGAAAGGAGATACCCATGGTATCAAAACGAGGTTTTACATTAATTGAGCTGCTGGTTGTGATTGCAATTATTGCGCTGCTGATGGCGATTATTGTACCGGCCCTGAAAAATGCCAAGGAATTGGCCTCCGGTTCGGTTTGCCTTGGCAATCAGAAAAACCTGGCCCTTGCATGGACGAACTATTCGGGTGATTATGACTCCTATCTTGTCGGGGGGTCCAATTACTATTCGGGAACCCGTGCGACACCGTATCGCTGGGTCGAATATCCGCTTATGAGTGACAAACATAATCCCGAACAGACAGCTCCTGCCACGGAGGCTCAGTATTCACTTGAAACACGAAAGAACGGCATTCGTGCAGGAAGACTGTTTCCTTACACGGAGGACGAAGAATTATATCATTGTCCCGGTGATAAAAATTACACAAAGCCGGAGCCTGCCGCAGTGTACCGCAGTTATGCAATTACCGGACTGATGAATGGCGAGGACTTTATCAGCCGTTCAGGTGGAATTCGCACGCCGATTAACCAATATCGAACGGCTTCCGTCCTTGGGAACAAAACGCTCTATGTTGCCGTCAAAATGTCGGACATTGTGTCGCCGGGCAATAAACATGTCTTTATCGAGGAAGATGTTTCCGCCAAGGGACAAAATGTCAATGCCGGCGGATTTGTTCTCCTGAATCCGTGGTGGTGGGACTGGCCGGCTTATTATCATAATGACAGCAGTACAATTGGTTTTGCCGATGGTCATGCCGAACGCCATCGCTGGCAGAATATCAATACCCTGAAGCTGATGCGAGGTGAAATCACCTCCGATCCGGACGCTGCCAATAACCAGGATTTGAAATGGCTGATTTCCGGCTATCTCCCCATGCGATAATAAGCGTGCGTTAAAAAGACCATTCAGAATATGTCTCTGCGTCAACATCGTTTACAGACAAAGATAAGAATATCAATAGAGGCAATGTATTATAAATGACCGATTAGAGAAAACGGATCATCGCGGCCCAATCATAGCCGTGGGGTGTATTTGCCGAAATTTTTCCGAAATTCCCGCAGGCTCATGCCCTTTTCTTTGTAAAAATATCGGGCAATGTGCTCGATGCCGGTGAATTCCATATCCATCGTAATCTGCTGGATCGAAAGGTCGGTTTCAGCAAGCAGGGTGCAAATATGTCCAATGCGTACCTTCCGGATTTCTTTGTGCACGGAATGTCCCCGTGCGGCCATGAATTTCGTGTAAAGATTTCGACTGGATACTGCGACTTCGCTGGACACATCCTCTACGGAGATGGATTCTTTGAAATGGCTGCGTATAAACACCATCGCCCTGGCCACATCCGGGTCTTCAACGGCCAGGGTATCGGTCGATTGACGTGATACAACATGCGAAGGGGCGTGAGGGATGATTTGCCCCTTCATTTTCTCGCCCTGCATCAGGCGGTCCAGCAACTGGGCTGCCTCGTACCCGGCCTTTTCCGAGTGCAGGGCCACACTGGACAGCGGCGGATCGGTCAATTCGCAGATTAACGGGTCGTCATCCACACCCACCACGGCAATCTGCTCAGGCACCGGAATTTGTGCCGATTTGCAGGCTTCAAGAATCGAACGCCCCATATCATCATTGCAGGCCATAATGCCTGCGGGTTTGGGCAGGGATATCAGCCAGTCGCTTAGCCGCTTGCGATGTTTTTCCGAGGGGCTGCTGATTTGCTTGACGGAACTCAAAAAATGATCTGCCTGAAATCCTGCTTTTTGAATTCGTTCCGTAAAGCTGCTGTGGCGGTGGAGCGACCAGGCAAGCATTTCAAAGCCGCAGTAAGCAAAGTGTTTAAATCCGCGTTCCAGCAGATGCTCGGCGGCGAGGACGCCGATTTGATCCGCATTGGTCAAAATGGTCGGGATTTTCGGATGGACCAGAGTCGGGGAGATAATAATGGGGATTTTCAGGGACAGAAACTCTTCAATCCGTTCCGGTTCCCGCACAATGATGCCGTCGGCGTTGATTTTTTTCAATTCAGACATGCGTATTTGGGATTGCCCCTGTCTGCCGTAAAAAGGAGCCTCCCGGTAAAAACTCCAGGGACCGTGATGCCGGGAGTATTGTGCAATCCCCCGGATCAGCCCGCGGCCATAGGCATGGGTTGTTTCTATCAGCAAAATGACTTTGGGTGTTCTCTTCATAAATCCGCCATAATCAGGTTCTTTAGACGGCTGCATTCTAAAACAAGACCCGCCGGCCGGCAATGAAGATTTCTTAAAATGGTGAATTATTTTCTTAATATGGTTTTTCTATATAAGTCGCCTGTGTTATGCTTTAATCCGTTAAAATACAGTATTATCCTGAAATGAAATTCAAAAGGACCGTATTGTGAAATCCAAAGAAAGAGTTCAACTGGCGCTGTCCCGAAAAGGTCTCCCCGACCGCATTCCCATTCAGTTTGATTTATGCAAATCCCTGATTGAGTATTATTCAAAGCAATTTCATATTAATCGCGGTTACAGTTGGTCCTATTACGAAGATTTATCCTATCGTATATCTGCCAATGCAATTCGAACCCGTCTGGGCAGCGATTGCGTGGTGGTTGGCGGTACGATGGCTGCGGATTTTGTACCTGTCCCCGTGCAGGATGATATCGCAATCAACGAATTCGGCATGAAAATGAAGCCGACACAGCTCTATGTCGAAGTGGTGGAGCCTCCATTAAAAACAGCAGCCTCGATTCGGGACATCGAAACCTATCGATTTCCGGACCCCAATGCTCCGGGCCGGTTTGACAAAGCGACTCAGGACATTCAGCGATATGGTAATGATTATTTTGTGATCGGCGACTGTGAGCTGAGTCTGTTTGAGCTGGCCTGGCAGTTGACCGGCCTGGAAACGCATCTGATGGCCATGGCGATGCAGGAAGATTGGCTGACGGCCCTGTATGATAAAGTCGAGTATTGGACTACGCAGATTGCTTTGAATCTGACTCGGTTGGGGGTGGACGCCCTGTGGTTCGGAGAGGATTTGGGGTCGCAGACCTCCACATTGATTTCCCCTGAGATGTGGCGTAAAACATTTAAACATCGCTATATAAGGATGTTTGAACAGGTTAAAAAAGTCAATCCCAATGTGATTTTTATTATGCATTCAGACGGAGCGGTGGCGCCGCTTCTGGATGATTTTATCGAAATGGGCATTCAGGTCTATAATCCGGTTCAGCCGAATGTTTCCGGCTCGGATCCAAAAGAATTAAAATCCAGATATGGAGATTCTATTTCCTTTTTCGGCGGGATTGATCAGCAGGAATTACTGCCCAAAGGGGATAAAGAAGCGATTCGAAAAGAGATTCGGTATCGGTGTGAGGTCCTGGGTGCCAATGGAGGTTATCTGCTGGCCCCGGCCCATATTCTTCAGGCGGATGTCACGCCGGAAACGATTCAGGTGATGATTGATGCCGCTCGTGAATTTGGGCAATATTAACAATACGACAAAACGACAGACTATCGTGTACTTTTTTAGTGAGGCAAACAATGAAAAAAGAGACTGTGGATAAAGATTCAAAGTATGGGGGAAATCAGGAGAACCTGCTGTGCCGCAATGCGTTTAAAATGAAGCTCAAACCCGGTTTTGCGGCCGAGTACAAACGCCGGCACGATGCAATCTGGCCGGAGCTGAGCCAGGTGTTGAAAAAGGCAGGGATTTCGGATTACAGTATTTATCTGGATGAAGAGACGAACACCCTGTTTGCTTTTCAGAAACTGGCCCCCGGCCATACGGCTCATGATTTGCCCAAAGACCCGGTTGTCCGGAAATGGTGGGATTATATGTCCGATATTATGGAATACAACCCCGACCATACACCGGTGGCGATTTCTCTGCATGAAATGTTTCACATGGATTAGACAGAATCTGACGAAAACAAAGATTGAGGTATAAAATGATGAAGCGAATGATAATGTCTGGTTGGTTAGCGGGTCTGCTTTTATCAGCCTCTTTACCTGCGGCGGAAACGAATCCCGCCGGGAATCCTCCCAACTGGGGACAGCGTAAATCGGTCTCGTGGGAGGTTTTGACGCAGGATTTCAAGAATCCCGATATGATTTATGCGCCATTTATCTTCTGGTTCTGGGATGAACCGCTCAATGCCGACAAAATGGCCGAGATGTCGCGGGTCATGTGTTCCGAGGGATTCAGTCCCGGCTATGCTCATGCCCGCAATTCGATGGTCGGGACTCCCGACCTGCCGGATGAGGAATGGCTGGGCGATAAATGGTTTGACGCCTTTGGCAGTGCACTGAAAGAGGCGGAAAAACATAATAACTATTTGGGGTATTGTGATGAATACTGGTGGCCCAGCTTTCAGGCCCATGGGCGCGTGCTCAAGCAGTATCCGGAACTGAAAGCCGAATCCCTGAGCTGGCAGATTATCAAGGCCGCAGGGGGGGCGGAAGTCCAGGTGCCGGCCTCATTCTTTGCCGTTGCCGCACAGGTGGACAGCCCCGATGGAAAAAAGCTGCCGCGCGAGCCTCTGTACGGCACATGGATTTGGCATCCGGATGCCCAGCCCGATACGCATACCTGCTGGTTCCGCAGGGTGTTTGACATACCCCAGGGCAAGACGGTTACTGCCGCAAAAATGATCATGACCGCTGATAACGCTTTTATCCTGTATGTCAATGGGCAGCGGATCGGCGAAAGTACCGTCTGGATGAACGCCTCATCCTTTGATCTGAGCAGGGTGCTCACGGCAGGCAAAAATGTCCTCGCTGTCGAGGCTAAAAATGTTGATGGGCCGTTTGGACTGATTGCGGGGATGGCTGCGGAATTGGACGACGGAACGGCTCTGGAGATTCGTTCCGACAAGACCTGGCTTGCTTCGCTTTCCCCGGCCCGGGGTTTCGAGCGACTCGGGTATGATGCATCCGGATGGGCATCTGCCAAAGAGATTGCCGCTGCCGGTGCCGGCCCGTGGAATTCCATCGGCAACTTTGAGCAGCCCGCGACGATTCTGAGCAAGACCGTCCAGATTATTGGTTCGGGGCAGGCTTTTACATGGAAGGCACCTCGGGATGGGACGTGGCAAATCTATGTCTTCAACACATATCACGCCCCCGGCATCGATGGCGGGGTTGTCAATACGATTGATGACCGCCTTGGCAATGCCTTTATCGAGATTGCCCTGGAACCCTATGCCCGGCGTTTGGGCGACAAACTCGGCAAATCCATCCCCGGCGACTTTATCGACAATGAAGGCGATTACGGCAGGGGGCTGGCCTGGTCCGATGCACTGGACAGGCAATTCAGTCAGCGGTACGGACAAGACATCCGTCTGGCCATGCCGCTGATGGTGAATCAGGACGCCGAAGGGCTTTACGCACGGGTGCGCTGGCAATGGTTTGATCTTGTGTCGGACCTGTATGCCGACAATTTCCGTGCCATCACGGATTGGCACGAAAAGCGCGGCATGTACACCACGGCCCACGTCTGGGAAGAAGGCCTGCCTCCGCAAATCAACGCCGTCGGCGACCACATGAAAATCCTGCGGGCCTTGACCATGCCAGGCCAGGACTGTCTGGGAAGAAAACCGCTTCGCGTGCATGATTTCAAGGAAATCGAGTCGGTCGCGGAATTCGGCAATGTGCGTGCGGCTACCGAACTGATGGGCGCCGGTGCCTTCGAGGGCAAACCCTGGGGAACGTTTAATCCGGTTTTCCTGAAGCAGGCGGTCAACTCCATTACCGCCTGGGGCATGAGCCACGTGATTCCTCACGGCGTATTCACAACCCGCAAACTGACCGGCAACCCCTGGCCGCCGGACTGGTATTCGGACAATCCGATGTATCCTTATCTGGACCGCTGGACGGATTTTGCCCGGCGTGCCAGTTACATCAACTCCATGGGATGTGCCGTCCCCGATGTACTCCTGTATAATCCCATGGAATCGGCGTGGATTAACGCTGATGCCGCAGTACTGGATGCAGAAATGTGGTCCATGCCGGAAAATAATCCGGGCGGCAAACGAATCAATGCAATGGATAAGGCCTATTCAGCGGCAATCGATGAACTGACCGAGGCTCGCGTCGAATTTCTGATTGGCGACCGGTATTATCTCAAGCAGATGGAGGTGAAAAACGGCCTGCTGGTTCGGGGTGAGTTTTTATTCCGGACGCTGGTTCTTCCGCCGCTGGATATCCTGACGCTGGAGGCCGCACGGAAGATGGTTGATTTTGCAAAGGCCGGCGGCCGGGTGTATGCACTGGGTGAACTGCCTGCCGCATCGGCTGAAAACGGCATGAACGATCCGGCTATGAAGCAATTGATGGATACATTGAAAGCACTGCCGGTCTTCTCGACCTGTCCGGATGGCCTGAAGTCCGCAATCACCAAGGGAGCAGCAGGACTGGAAAGTCCGGTCAAATTTACGTCCGGCCAGTTTACGATGCTTCAGCATAGACGACGCATCAATGGCAGGGACTTCTTCTGGCTGGTCAATAATACCGAACAGCAGCAGAATTGCGAAGTCCTGATTCACGGTGCAAAAGGCGCTGCTTCGATATGGGATTGCGAAAACGGCCAAGTCCGACCGGTTACTTCAAGAGACGCTGCCGACGGAAGCAGGCTGACACTCCGTTTCAAGCCGCTGGAAGCCTACTGGCTGGTATTGGACCCCGCGCGGCCTGCCAAAGAAGTCCCGGCAGAACCTGACATGAAGCCTGTTTTCACCGTTGCCGGCCCGTGGAAAGTCGCCTTTGATGCCAAAGTCCAGCCGACCATGGAGTTTCCCTCGACACCGCCTGTCGAATTTGTAAAGGGTGTCGAAAAACCTCTGGAAGACTGGAAGGCCTGGGCCACAGAAAAATTCAGCGGTCTGATGGACTATACCAAAACCATCCATGTGGATAACGTGGACAAGCCGATGTTCCTGGATTTGGGCAAGGTCTGTCACGCAGCCGAAGTCTGGGTCAACGGCAAGCCGGTTGGAGTCAGGCTCTGGGGGCCGTATGTCTATGACGTCAGCAGCGCTCTCTGTCCCGGAACCAACGAAATTCGTATTCGCGTCGCCAACCTTATCAATAACAGCTATGGAGATAGTGAGGAATCAGGCCTGTTCGGCCCGGTTGTCATGAAGACTGTTAATTGAATATAGGAGAGTCCGATGAAACAATCCGGAATGAAGTTGCAAGGGTTTACGCTGATCGAATTGCTGGTTGTCATTGCAATCATTGCGCTGCTGCTGGCTATCGTAATGCCGTCGCTGAAAGCGGCCAGGGAAGTATCCAAGCGGCTGTTCTGTATGTCGAGCATCCGGATGCTGACGACGGCCTGGAATACCTATGCCTCCGAAAACGGCGGAGAACTGGCCGAGGCAAAGACCGCCGACGTGGCTGAAGTGTCTTCCAATCCTCCGCGATATAGCTGGTCTTTCACCACCATCCACCCCAGGCCAACCTGGACAGGAATTTGGCGAGGATCGGTGGATAACAAAAACGCCCTGGAGGGGGCAATCCAGTTGGGGACGTTTTATCCTTACAATGATACGCTTAAAATTTATCGCTGCACCAACCACGAGGTCTATGCCCTCCACAGTACGGAGCCTGATGCGGTAAAGCGGATTCGCTCGTATGCGATTGTTGATTCCATGAACGGATACTATCTTAAAGACAGCGATGGCAGTGTCAAACGGGGTATACCGTTTAAAAAAATATCTGAGCTGACTAACACCGGTAAGCAAATCGTTTTTATCGATGAAGGCCGGGAGACTTCTGAAGGCTGGACCATTTATCCGGATCGGCAGCAATGGTGGGATTTGCCGCCCATTCAGCACAGCAATGGCGGGATTTTTTCGTTTGCCGACAACCATGCCGAATACTGGAAATGGGAGGATGAGCATACGATTCAGTATGTGGAGTACAATTACTTCAAAAAAGGCGCGGCGATAGACGCCGCACAGGCCGCGCTCAAAAATGCTGATTTTGATCGAGTTCAGATGGGTATTTGGGGCACACGAAGAGGGATTTAGGGTGTCCTGATCTGGGGCAGGGAGGAAACTCTGTTCCTGCCCATTTTAGTCGGCCCTGGCAACTGCGGGTATCTGTCCGCCAAGCTCCTGTTGAAGCTGGGCATAGATCAATTCACACTCACGGGTCAGACGGATGCCGCCAAACTTGTCCACGATGTCTTTGTACCGGGCCAGTGCCGTCTTGGGATTCGTGTGGCGTATCGCCTGGGCAGCCGTGATTTTTTCTCGCAGCTTCGTGTTGACGCTGGCAAGCACTTTGCAGGCGCACAGCTTTTCAGTGCACCCGCAGTCTTTGGCATGGCCTTCCAGCGTCGAATAAGCCTCGGCAAATTGTTTTCCTCCGCATAGCTTGATTCGCAAATGGGAAAACCGTCCCAGGTCCACTCCCTCCAGCAGCGGTTTTGGTGCGGCGGCAACCGCCTGTTTTATTACCGCTTCACATTTCGCATCGCGGGGATTGCCGCACCACAGGAATTTGCCCTCATGGCTGATGACAAAAGCCATCGGAATGCTTTGTACTCCCCAACTGTCGCCAATGCCGTTGTCCATTCCGACATGATAATTAATCTCTTTTTTTGCGACAAATTCGCTGACGGTATCAGCCGACCGGTCCTTGGAAAGCCCGATAAAAATAACATTGCGATCTTCATACTTTTTGGCCAGCGACTTGAAATGGGATATCTGGGTTCTGCACGGCCAGCACCATGTTGCCCAAAACTCCACTACCCGAACACACGAATTCAATTCGTCGCTGGCGGGCGGGTTTTGCGTAACCCATTGCACGGCCGACAGATCGACAGTTTTTTGGGAATCTCCGCCGGCAGTCACCATGCCTGATAAACAAATAATTACCACTGCCGGAACAAGGTTGCCACGTTTCATTACAGGAATACTCCGAATTACAGTTTCCGATTAATTTACTATTTTAACAGTCTTGAAGTTGTCATCATACGGTGGTTTGTTGTATATCGGCAGTCCACCCCAGTTGGCATAAATTAAGGGGGCTTTCGTAAGTACTTTGCAGCGACGAAAGATTATCTGGTCTGTCAAAATTGAATTATTGGAGGACTACTTAAACTTTGTGCCGCTATAGACTTGTCTTTTAAATTATGGTACATTGTGAAAAACTTTTTTTCACAGGAGCCATACGATGAGACAAGGTAAATGGATTTCAGGAAGGCACGAAAGCGGTATTCATTCGATTTTGATTCTTGTGGTTCTGACCGCGGTATTTTGCGGCCCGGTACTGGCCGCAGACTCCGTCAGTGTGACATCCCTCCGTTGCGAATTCCGCGACACCCCGCTGGGTATTGATAGCCCCCAGCCTCGCCTGAGCTGGAACCTTAAACCTGCCAGTCCGGCTTTTCGCGGCCTGATGCAAACTGCATATCAGGTCATGGCCGCATCCTCCGCAGACGTTCTTGCTAAAGACCAGCCCGACCTCTGGGACAGCAGCAAAGTCCAGTCCGACCAGAGCGCCGGTGTGGTGTATGCCGGCAAACCGCTTGCCTCTGGTCAACAGGTCTTCTGGAAAGTCCGCATCTGGGACAACGCAGGCCAGCCTTCCCCCTGGAGCCAGCCCGCAACCTGGACGATGGGACTGCTCAAACCCTCGGATTGGAAGGCCGAATGGATTATGGCCGCCGGTGCCGACAGGCGTACCGCACGCGGCTACCACGCCGCCGAGGCCGACCGGGAAGACGATACCAAATGGGTGCAGGTGGACCTGGGACAGGCCATGCCGATAGAAACCATCCGCCTGCTGCCGATGCGTCATGCCGATAAAGACGGCTTCGGCTTCCCGATTCGTTTCAAGGTGGAAATTGCAGACGAGCCGGAATTCAACCAGCCGATACTGATTGCCGACCACACCGCCGACGATTACCCGAATCCCGGCATTAAACCTGTCGAATTCGACGCTCGTAATACCACTGGCCGCTATATCCGCCTGACTGCGACCAAACTTGGCAAATACACAACCAGATATTGTCTGGCACTCAATCAGATCGAAATCCTGTCCAAAGGCAAAAATGCAGCCGTTGGCGCCGCAGTCGCCGCCAAAGACACCGTCGAGCAATTTGGCTGGGGCAAAGACAGCCTCACCGACGGCAAGGGCCTGCTCGACCTGGAACAAAAATCCGGCAAGGCCTATGACACGACATTACTCCGCTGCGATTTTACCGTCAAATCCGGCCTGACCCGTGCGGTCGTATTCGTCTGCGGACTGGGCCATTACCAGATGACCCTCAACGGCCAGAAAGTCAGCGACGACCTGCTTTCCCCCGGCTGGTCCAATTACAAAAAGACCTGCCTCTACGACACCTATGACATCACCGGCCTGCTCAAGGAAGGCCCCAACGCCGCCGGCCTTTCGCTTGGCAACGGCATGTATAACGTTCCCGGCGGACGCTATATCAAATTCGACGGCTCTTTCGGCCCTCAAAAAGCAATCGCTCACCTCCGGCTGGACTATGCCGACGGTTCCACTCAGACCCTCGTCACCGATGGCACCTGGCGCACTCATCCCGGCCCCGTAACCTTTTCCTGTGTCTATGGTGGTGAAGATTACGACGCCCGCCTCGAACAGCCCGGCTGGGATAAGCCCGGTTTTGATGCCGCCGGTTGGGATGCTGCAAAAATCACCAACGGCCCCGGCGGCCAGCTCAAAGGGCTTTCCTGTGCCGCACCGCCGATCCGTGCCTTTGATGTTCTCAAGCCGGTCCATGTCACAGACCTCAGTCCCGGCGTAAAAGTCTATGACCTCGGGCAGAACGCCTCGATGATGCCTCGTCTGACAGTGACCGGCCCGGCGGGGGCCACCGTCAAGGTTATTCCATCTGAATTGGTACGTCCCAACGGCGATATTGAAGACGTAGCCTGCGGCGGCAATTCCTATCTGACTTACACCCACGACGGCGGCCCGGCCCGAACCTGGCAGCCGAGCTTCTATTATCGCGGCGCCCGCTACCTGCGGGTCGAATGTTCCAAAGATGCCCAGCTTGAGTCCATCGAAGGTGTGGTCGTCCATTCTTCGTCCACCCCCGTCGGTGAATTTGCCTGTTCCAACGATTTATTCAATCGTATTCACACGCTTGTCCGCTGGGCCCAGCGCAGCAACATGGTCAGTGTCATGACCGACTGCCCCCATCGCGAAAAGCTCGGCTGGCTGGAACAGTATCATCTCAACGGCCCCTCCCTCCGCTATGAATTCGACCTGGCGGCCTTATTCACCAAAGGCACCAATGACATGGCCGACTCCCAGCTCGAAAACGGCCTGATGCCCAACATCGCCCCCGAATATGTCATCTTCCCGCAGGGCGGAGAGACCCAATTCCGCGAATCGGTCGAATGGGGGGCGGCCCTCATCGAGGTCCCCTGGCAGCAGTACCTCTGGTCGGGCGATATCGAGCTGATGCGCCGCTTTTACGGCCCGATGAAACGCTATTTTGACTATCTGGGCACCTTTGCCCCCGATGGTATTCTTTCGATTCGGGGAAGCCTTGGCGACTGGTATGACATTGGTCCCGCCGGCCCGGGCAAATCACAGCTTACGCCGGTGGATTTGACGGCCACCGCCATCTACTATGAATGTGCCTGCATCCTGTCCCGTGCGGCTAAGCTGCTGGGCTATCATGACGATGCCGCCGCCTTCACCCGCCGTGCCGAAGTTATCCGAACAGCGTATAACAAAAAATACTTCAACCCCCAGACCGGCCAATACGCCACAGGTTCCCAGACTGCCAACGCCATGTCGCTGGTCACAGGGCTTGTCGAGGAGGCCAACCGTCAATCCGTCCTCAATGCCATCGTCAGCGATGTGCAAGCCCGCGGCCTGACGGCCGGCGATGTCGGCTACCGTTACCTGTTGCGTGCCCTGGCCGACGGCGGCCGGTCGGATGTGATTTATCAGATGAATAATCAGTCCGAAAAGCCCGGCTACGGCTATCAGTTGAAAATGGGGGCGACCAGCCTGACCGAGGCCTGGGATGCCGGCCGCGCCTCCTCGCAGAATCACTTCATGCTCGGCCAGATTATGGAATGGTTCTATCACGATCTTGCCGGCATCCAGCCGGACCCCGCCGCGCCCGGCTTTAAAAACATTATCATCAGGCCCGCCATCCTCAAAGATCTCCAGTGGGTCAAAGCCGCCTATGATTCCGTGTACGGCCGTATCGAAAGCCACTGGACCTGCAAGGACGATACCCTCACTTTAAATGTCACCATCCCGGCCAACACCACCGCCCTGGTCTATGTCCCCGCCCGGGATGCTGCCGCCGTCAACGAAGCAGGACAGTCCGCAGCACAATCGTCCGGCGCCGTCTTTGTCCGCACCGAAGGCCACTGCCTGATCTACAAAATCCAATCAGGCAGCTACTCTTTCACCGCCTCACTGCCGAAATAATCTTTACGGTTTTGTAAGAAAATACGACTAAGGATTTCGTCCACAGCAGACAAGATAGACTCTGTCCACGCGGTATTTAATTTCCAAATGGAAAATCGAAAATGGAAAATTGTAAATTTCCATTCTCGGTTTTCTGCTTCATGGAAACAAATCCAATATAGCCACAGATAGACGATGGCTATTTGGATTTTTGCTTATTTTTTATGCCGGTAAATTCTTTGCCGCAAAGTCCCAATTCAGCAATTTGGCAATCACCGCCGCGACATGATCGGCCCGCCGATTCTGATAATCCAGATAATAGGCGTGTTCCCATACATCAATCGTCAGCAGGGGCTTGGCACCCTGTGTCAGCGGTGTTTCGGCATTGGACGTCTTGACGATCTTCAGCCGTCCGTTTTCGGAGACCAGCCATGCCCACCCGCTGGCAAACTGTGTCACCGCGGCCTCCGCAAGAGCCTTGGTGCACGCTTCAACGCTGCCGAAGTCGGCCTCGATTTTGGACCGCAGTTCTGCCGGAACCTCGCAGCCGCCGGGCTTGAGACTCTTCCAGTAAAAGGTATGATTCCATGTCTGTGCAGCATTGTTGAACAATCCCGCCGTTTCGGCCTTGCCTGCCGTTTCACGCACGATCTGTTCCAGCGGCATCTTCGCATACGGCGTATTTTCGATCAGTCGATTCAAATTATTCAAGTACCCCCGGTGATGCTTATCATAATGAAAACTCAGTGTACGGGCCGAAATCACCGGCTCCAGGGCATTTTCGGCAAACGGCAAGGGCTCCAGCACAAACGGCGCCGCCGCTGCTTCGCCCCCAGCCGCGGTCCCTACGCCCATAGCTATCGCAGCACCGGCGGTGACGGATGCGGCAATAAATTCACGACGATTCAGCTCAGATTTGGATTGTTTTTCATTCCTGTCCATGGTTTTCTCCTGTATAACCGGGGTTCACTATTTATGTGCCCTGATTATACGTACTTTATCCGCCCGATGCAAGCCATGTCTTTGGGACAGACTGTTCCGGGCTGTTTATATGATTTATTGCGGCTGAGCCTGGCTGGCAGCCTCGATGAAAAACTGTCGAATATCGGGGTCGGATTTGCCTATTGCCTCAACGTGTTCAAGCGTCATTTGATCCGAGGTAAGTTTTCCGTCCGGTATGAGATTGAGTTTGCTCAGGGCAAGCTGCTTAATCCGAGGCTTCAGATCTTGAGTCGAGACCAGAAACAGGGGGCCATCGCCAAGATCGTATGATGCGTCGCCGATTTTAACCTTGCCGGTCTTGCCGTCTGTAGTGACGCATTCCACGATATGGTTGCCGACCTTGCCCTGGTAGTGGGCGCTGCCTTTCGGGTCGCCGGGCTGTCGGGGCAGGGTCCCATGGCTGCCGCCGGCCCCATCGCTCCAGACCACAAACGCGGCACCCTCATTCCATACATAGATATGGACGTCCGCGCTGTCGATTCCCGGCACAGCCGGATGATCCAGTCCGGAATGGGACCAGGACAAATTTTTCGCCCCGCGTGTTGGGGATTGGCGAAATTCGCATCCCATAAAAAGGAAAGATACAATCAGCAGTATGGCAAAAAGCACGGGCACACAGTTCATTCGTCGCGTCGATTTCATAATATCTCCTGTCTGTAATTTGATTGAAACTGTCCATTGAAACACTTAGTTACCACGTTCAACTTGGTATGCGGTTCAACTTAAAACTTATTTGCGGGGATTTCATAGGGGAAATCCCTGTAATGATCACAGAATTTTCTTATCCTGAAAGACTGAAATGATCTCATTGTTGCGGATATATTTACTGCGCCCGACGGGTAAGGCAATTCCGCGAGAAAAGAAGCAAATGGTTGATGTCACTGGACTTAGCTGTGCCGAAACAGAAGATTTCAAATACAAATTCAGTATAAATATGGATGGAATACAATTTATTAAAACAAACACATCCATCATCCAGACAAAGCTAAAGTATCCACGTTTCTTGCAAAACTGGAGGGATATTGTAAAATACGCCTTCACTTAAGCATTAAAAGGCCGGTGTTTCAAAGCCTGATAGGATGGAAAGAGACGGAGGTCGTGAAGTTTGGCAGTTTCTATATTCGTAGAGTAAGGAAGACATTAGAATATTATCATTTGGGTACTAAGACAGGGGAATGTTTATGGAGATTGAGTATCAGCGGGAATTTGACAACTGGGTAGCAGGAGAATTGTTCCATGTGGAGGAATTGACCGCATTGAAAAAGCAGGATCAGAAAGGGGCAATCATCTTGTTGATGGTGTTTTTTGTGGTTGGGTTGATGATTTATCTGAGTTCGAACAAGGATGGGGTCGATAATCTCCTCCTGGCGATTCTTGTTTTCTGGGTGGGCTATTTGTATGTACAGATCGGGAGGAGTAAACGACGGATTATTTATGACCGGCTGCGGATTGCATGTGGACAGCAAATCGATAGCATCCCGGATAAGCGGGTTCGCTGGCAGGCTGGGCCGGATCAGTTTGTGATGTGCGATTCGGAAAAAGAAATTCGTACCCCCTGGGCAAGCATCCGCAAGGTATCCCTGTGTCCGCAGTATCTGTTTGTCCAATATGGGGCTATCGACCATGCAGTCTTGCCTAAAGAGGGCATTTGCGAAGGTGACTACGATGCATTTGTCCGGTATTTTATCGACCGTTATCAGGATTGTGCGAATCAACAGAATGTTCAGGCGACAATTGTCAAAAGCGAGTGGACGGTTGATATTCATCGGTTGAAAAAAGGGAACCCGTGGAAACTGTCGATTAGAAAACTGTGTTTCATGGTTTTATGGTGGTTGGTTTTTGTGGTTTGTGGAGGTGTTTTATTATACCGCTCCTGAATGGAAATGTCTACATTGGATTTATGAAAAACCCGGAAATGTCCGATAATACCTGTATGAAGGGATTTGAATTGAGCTTACAGGAAGTTTCGGCATTGCGAGAGCTG